>Ga0194129_10000659_pt1 | contig 64142 bp, 58 predicted proteins | sample TA2KigCa35mmetaG_FD_150862 | JGI IMG/M metagenome (GOLD analysis project Ga0194129, IMG submission 150862) | Freshwater microbial communities from Lake Tanganyika, Tanzania - TA2015038 Kigoma Deep Cast 35m | ecosystem: Environmental > Aquatic > Freshwater > Lake | place: Tanzania: Lake... | reverse complement strand
TTCCGCACGAGCGATCGTGCGACGTGCTGTCCAGTGCGCGATCAAGGGGGGCAGAATCCACCAAGCCGCTGCGCAGAGCGCTGCCGTGATCCGCCACCAGTGTGCGCCTTGAATCGTGACGGTGCGAATGGCAACGCCTTGTCGTTCGGCCACCACCGGATGTGTCAGCCAGGTGGCCAAAGTGTCTGTTGGCATCCAAACGACCCACGCACAAAGCGCGGTGACGGGGAGCGCAAAAATTATCCATATACGGTTCATACGCCGCTCTCTCCTGGGAGGGTTGCGGAACCACCTTCACAGGGTGCTGTTGTGAGTGGTGCCATCTGTGATCGACTGCCGGGTCTGCCCTCGGGAACGCGCCGCAGCAGTGGGAGCATTCCGATGCGTGCGAGTGACGATGTCAGAAAGAGCATGGTGTAGGCATGCTCATGCGAACCCATCATCCGCAGGATCCAACCTCCAAGGAGTGATCCCCCAAGGAGAGCACCCGCATTCAGAAAGAGATAGGACGTCATGAGGCTGGTGCGATCTGCTGGGCGCGAGACATCAAGAATCAGGAGGAATGTGGCGAGTTCATAGGCAGCCCACGCGATACCAGCACCAGCCATGAGCAGCATGATGGTCCACACGTCAGCAGGGATTGCCATGAATGCCCCGTGCATGGCAAGGAGAATGCTGCCAAGCACCAGCACGCGGCGTGCGCCATACCTGGCAGCCATCGCACCAAAGATGGCCGACGCAATGCTCTTGCTGAAGAACATGACGGCGACCGCGACGAAGTACATCGTGTTCGAAAAGTGGAGGCGGCCAATGAGATAGGACCCGACAAACGGGCTGGAGACTTGCAGTGCAATCTGGAACAGGAGCATGAACAGAAAGAGGTTCCGCTCGGGACCGCTGAGTGGGCGCAGAGGCAGACGAAGTGGACTGATTGTCTTCTGATTCCAGTTTCCAGAAGGCGGTTCACTCTGAAGCCACAAGTAGCGAGTGGAGATTCCGCGTCCGAGCGCAGCCAGAACGAACATGCCGGCGAACGCAAGCAGTTCCTGTGCACCGGTGGACGCGGCGTCCGGCTGCACGGGCGACTGCGACACATCGGCTTGGCGCCCGAGCCAGAGCAGCATGCCTGCCGCAGCAAGTCCTCCCAGCGTCGCCAACTGGCAGATCCGCGTTCGGATACCGAAGTAGCACGGTCGAATGTTGCTTGGAATAAGTGCTCCAACCCATGCGGTCCATGCCGGGCCTGCACCGAGTGCGGTCCCCCAATACACCGCGAGCGTTGCGAGCAGCATGGGCATCGGGATCGAGCCGATACATGCCGCGAGGATCAGTGGAATGAAACTGCAGGACTGCACCGTTGCGCACAGGATGACCCATCGTCGAGGGCTCCGCAGCACTTCGACGCCCCAGGGTGACACCAATTGAAGAGTCGCTCCAAGCAGGAACGGGATGCTGAAGCAGAGCCCCGCTTCGACTTCACTGAATCCGAGTGCAAGCGCGAAGGGGATGAAGAACATCTCGCCAATGCCGACCATGAATGAGTACAGCGCGCCATCTGTGGTGCACACCGAAAGATCACGGCGTAGTTTTCTGGACCGAGTCAGCATGCGAAGGGGCAACCTACGCCAAGCAGGAGCGTCATTGTCAGCGCTCGGGTATCTGCTGTTCAGTTGAGGCGGGGGGGCCAGACTCACGAAACATGCGTTTGCGGTCAGGGACCGAGATTGCCGCCGCCCGTTGCGCCAGTCGCTGAGCCAGTCGAAAAGCCACGGAGCGTGGCGAAACTGAATGGCACGGTCATCGACACATAGCGCGGTCCACTGCGGCGGGCTTGCCGAGGGGGAGGCAGGAAGGAGTAGCCGCCGAGTGCTCGGTGGACATAGTCGGGTGCGCGCACAATGAGTGACTCTTGGTAATAGTCAATGAAAGCCCAGTCTGCTTCCCATGCTTCGGGTTCAACAACAGACTTGATGAGTTGAATCAGTCGCCGAGCTGCCTCTTCGGCCGTCTCGCGGGGACCGCTGTCCCCACCATTTCCAAAGAGGCTTCCGCCTCCACCACCGCCACCGCCGCCGCCACCGCCACCCATTCCACCTCCACCACCGCCCATCCCGCCACCGCCGCCACCCATGCCGCCACCACCTCCGCCGCCACCAACGCCTGCACCTTGGTTGAGTGCAAAATCGAGGTTGAAGTTCGGTGCGTTGTCAAAGTACGGCACGGTGTAAAGCAAGTCTTTGATCGGATACAGCTTGGTGACAAGAGATCCGCGGCGCGAGAGATTCTCACGCGTACCGACCTCCAGAAAGCCTGGACGAAGCTGCCAGGTACAGGAGGACTCCGCGGGCAGTTGTGCAAGTACATACTCGAGTGCGTCGAGTGCAGTGAGGCTCGGCAGTTGCATCGTGATGGGTTCGTCTGGATCCATGCCATCAGGGTTTCTGTCACTCCTCCAACGCGGAACCATGGCGACATTCGTCGCTTCCGCAATGAACTTCAGCGCATCGCGCGCGGGAGTCTCCTCAAAGGTCACCGGCAAACGGGTATTCATGAGTGCGAAGAGGACATCCTGTGGCTCACTCGCCAACTCGCTGGCTTCTGATGGTGTGCCCTTTGTTTGTGCGGTGACGGTGGGAGCAACCGCGTGAACGGTGATCCCGCTTGTTGCCGTTCCGGTCTTTGCGCCCTCTGCCTTTTTCACAGGCGGTACCGCAGCGGGCTTCGCGGGCGCAGACGGCTTTGTCTGTGCGGCGACCGAGCAGGCGCAGAGCAGCGCTGCGCACAGGGAGGTCAGCGGTCGACTGAGCCATGTTGGACCAAGAGTTGGAACCATAGTGGGCGGGTGGAGGGGCGTTGCGCGCCCATTCACCCCAATCATTCTACGGGCGGGCAGCGCAATCGAAGCGCGTTTCTGCTCGCTTCGAGGCAAATCAGTGACATGGCATTTGCTGCCACGGCAATTCGGCTGTCCCACGGTGCAGTTCGAAGCGCGCCGAGAGCCCGACTGCGATCTGCCACGAGATAGCACGACGTATCGTCAAACACGAGCTGCCGCAGAAAGCGAATGAGCATGGCCTGCGATGCGCATGCACGTTCGCTTTCCTCATCGCTCGTCAGCTCCGCGTTGCCGAGCATGAGCGCAAGGCCATGACCCACTCGTGCGCTCTGCACATTTGCACCCCGGGTGCTCTGACCCGTCAGCGCGAATGCGCCGTGTACATCCGGTGGTGGTGGATCCAACTGCGCAGCGGCAAGTCCGGCCGATCCAAGTTGCACTGCAAGGAGCGCTTGACGCGCGGCCTGTACGAGTGCTCGGTGATGCGAGGGAACTTCTCCGAGTGCCAAATCTGCTTCAAGCAACCAGCCAAAGACCCCAACCAGAACGCTCCGCGGCGTGTCCTTCCAACACGTGTCGATTGCAGCAATCAGTCGTTCGCGTTCTACCAGTGGATCACCACTGCGCTCACAGGAGGCAAGAGCAGCGAGCAGAAGGGATTGTTCGAGTGGATCGCCTTGAAGCGTGAGTGGGGGGAGCACGGCGCCATCGCCGGCACTAGGTGCTTCGGGGCTCAGCGGCTTGGTGCAACGGGCCAGAAGCGCATTTCGGTAGTCGCTCCGAAGCGTGGAGAGTTCAGGGCAGTTCGACACCTCCCTTGGAAGTGCCGTGCACGCCATCACAATCCAGGCAACAGCCTTTGCGTCCTGCTGTGGTGCGGTCTCCACTTCGTCGACTCGACCGAGGGCGCAAAGGATTTCTGCAGAAACTGCAGCCGCGCGCTTCGCCATGGGGCCTTCATGCGAGCGTGAAAACTGAGCAAGTGCAGCCGCTGCGAGCGCTTGTTCAGCGGGTCCTGCAAACAGTGTCGCATCGGCGCGCTCCGCAGGCAGATAGTCCCCGCGAAGTCCAAGCGCACGAAGGGCGGTGCGCTGCATGGCAGGTTCATCGTTTTCCCCAGCCTTGGGTGTGATCAGGGAGCGCTCAAACCACGACACGATGCCCTCGGCGCACGCATCGATGTCACGGATCAATTGTGCGCCGCGTTCCGCAGGCAAGAGCTGCATGCCACGGAGCACGATGACAGGGGCGCTTGCTGCTGTGGGTTGCACAACACGTGTCGCTCCAAATCGGTAGATAGCCACTCTCTCGTCAGCGGGCAGTTGGTCGAGATCGCGCGCTGGCAGTCCGACCTGCAGTGCGAGTGAAAGCAGCGTCTGGTCCGGCGCACTTGCAACGTTCAGGGCCTGTAGGACGCCGGGATGGGCGAGCGCCCACTCACTGCCGCGTCGCAGAGCCATCCCATCGAGTGCAGGTTGAACCTCTCGGGCAGCTTGTGCGAAATTCGTGCCCAGCAGCGGTTCAAACTCGCCGCCCACTTCAAGTTCAAGCGTCAGACGCTCAAATGGAATGGGCTGATCAACTCTGCTTGGTGTGCTGCTCCAGCGTCGCGCAGCGTCTGCAACCGCCATGCGCAGGGCCGTTGAGACTGCGCCGGGCGATCTGGCACTTCCAACCCCAATCACCTGCCCATCGAGTCGGAGCAGTATCGATGCGGAGTAGAAGTCATCCAAAAGTCCGTCAGGCGCATTTTTTTCGCTGATTCCGCCATTGATTGCCAATCGACAGGAGTTCCATGCTGCAATCGCATCATCATCTTTTGGCGAATCGGCACTCGTTTGAGTCGTGCAAAGCATGACCGTGAAAAAAAGCGCGGCAGAAGTGGACATTGCTCCAGTTCGCTGCATATTCGCCAGTGTAGATCGGGTTCAAGTGGTTTGACTCGATTTACCTGTTCGTGTGTGAGATAGCCAATGTCACTGTCCCGGTTTTTAGGAAGTGAGGTTTCAAAGCAGCCAGTTCTGTTGCTGACTGTCCTGTCATATCTGGCCATTCTCTGATACGAACGCCATTTCTTGGCACTGCACCCCCCTTCAATGGGGCGGCGGGGCGGATGGGGAGACTCGCCCGCGCACGAAGGTGTAGCGGGTGCCGGAAAGCGCGACGGCCTGCGATTTTTCGCAGGCCGTCGTCGCTTTTGCAGACACGTATGCAGGCAAGCACTTCGGTTCGGGAAACATCCCGAAGTTGATGCCGCTCAGTCGAGCTTGATCTTGTCGGTTCCGAGTGCGCCGTGGTCGTCCATGCCGCCGCGGGTTGGCTTCGCACGCTTCGGGACAACAAATGCGTCGTCCGTCGCGCTTGCACCCTCGGTCTTGCCGCCGCCAGCATCGCCCGCGCCCCATTGTGCGCGCTTGAGGCTGAGGCCGATCTTGCGGTCGTCGGTATCCACGCGAAGAATCTTGACATCGACTTCCTGACCAGGCTTCACGACATCCAGTGGATTTTCGATCTTCTGATCGCTCAGTTCGGAGATGTGCAGCAGACCCTCAAGACCATCCTCGAGTTCCACAAACACGCCGAAGTTCGTGATCTTCGTGATCTTGCCCTTCACGATCATGCCCGGTCGATAGGCGCCTGGGATCGCTTCGACCCACGGATCCTCGGTCAACTGCTTGATGCCGAGACCGACGCGCTGCTTCTCTTGGTCGACTTCAATGACCACGCACTTCACCTCGTCGCCCTTCTTGAAGAGCTCGTTCGGGTGCGCGATCTTCTTGGTCCAAGACATGTCGGAAATGTGGAGCAATCCATCGATGCCTGACTCAATCTCGATGAAGGCGCCGTAGTTGGCAAGGTTGCGAACCTTCCCTGTGATGACGGTGCCAAGCGGATAGTGCTCGGCGACGAGATCCCATGGGTTCACCTCACACTGCTTCATACCGAGGGAGATTTCGAGCTTGTCCTTGTTGAAGTCAAGAACGACCACGTCGGTCTCTTGATTCACCTGCACCAGTTCGCTCGGATGGTTGATGCGTCGAGTCCACGACATCTCGCTGACATGCACGAGACCCTCGATGCCGTCCTCGAGGCGCACGAACGCACCGTAGGACATGAGGCTGACGACCGACCCGCGCACGCGTGCGCCAACGGGGTACTTCTTCTCGATCTCCTCCCATGGGCTCGGCTCGCGCTGCTTCAAACCGAGAGCGATCTTCTCGCGCTCGCGATCGATGTTCAGCACCTTCACTTCGACTTCCTGTCCGATCTTGACGATCTCCGATGGGTGGTTCACACGGCCCCAGGACATGTCGGTGACATGCAGCAGTCCGTCGATCCCACCAAGATCGATAAATGCGCCGAAATCGGCGATATTTGTGACATGGCCCTTCACGATGTCGCCTTCCTTGATGCGAGTCAGGAGCGTCTTCCGCGCCTCCTCGCGCTCGACCTCGATCAGACGGCGTCGACTGATGACGATGTTGCGGCGTTCCAGATCGATTTTCAACACCAGTGCGCGCATCGTGCGGCCAACAAAGTCGCCGACATCGCCTGGGCGTCGGATGTCGACCTGCGAAGCCGGCAAGAAGACGGGGACCCCGATGTCCACCAGCAGACCACCCTTGATCTTGCGGAGGCACTTGCCTTCGACGACATCGTTTTCCTTCTTGGTTGCAACGAGAGTCTCCCAGCCTCGAATGCGGTCAGCCTTGCGCTTCGAGAGGACGATGTTGCCTTCGGCGTCCTCCAGTTCTTCGAGAACGACCTCGACGGTGTCGCCAACGGACACGCCACCGGAGTCCTCGAACTCTTCCTTCGAAATCTGCCCCTCGCTCTTCAATCCGACATCGACGATCACATAGTCGCCGCTGATCGACACCACGGTGCCCTTGAGGAGGGTCTCTGCGCCTCCGGTTGTCTTTGCTTTGTCTGCGGCAGCGGCGAGGTCGTTGACCGTCGCTTTCGTGCCAAGGGCGTCGCGGACCATTTGGTCGGCGATATCGAGGTCGAGTCCGATGTCTTGAATGAGGTTGTAGTCAACCATGGGGGTGCGTGCTTTCGATGCGCGGGGAGGCACTTTGCCATCCTCGCAAGGCGGAGCCGGTGGGACGTCCCCACAGGCGAGCCGCGCAATGTATCAGATTTCCGCTGTGATTCGAGGGGGTAGATCCCTTCGCATGGCTCGAAAACCAAGCACACCGGCCAGATTGACCAGCATGCAGAGCATGAAAAACCACGGTCCTGCGCCGAGGCGCGAGAGCGGGTCATAAATGAGGACCGCAAGAAATGGCGCGATGGCACCGCGGATGCCATTGAGCGTGACGTGCACTGCCATGTATTCGCTGTCTCGGTGTGCAGGTGCGAAATCATGGTGTCCGAGGTTCCATGCGAGCGAACCGCCCGCGAACCCAATGCCCAGCATCACGCTCGATGCGTACATCAGCGTCATGGAGTCGAAGAGCGCCGCAAGCCAGATGGCGCCAGATCCAAGGACGAATGTCCAGCCGTGCACCGAGCGGAACGCCACCACATGTTGTTTGGACAGCAGTCGCGACCAGATTGGAATCGCCAGTGGCATCACCACCAATGGAATCACGGTGGTGATCAGGATGCCCTCAAGATAGGAAGTGTGGAACTGATCGTTCAGCACCAAAACTTGCGGCGGCCCGACCATGAGACTGCCAAGTCCAAACACCGACATCCACCACATGAAGCGCGCGTAGAGCCGATCATCGCGCAGCAGATGCAACAGATGACGCGGGTCGATGCGTGCCGCCCCGGAACCCGATTCGATTTCTGCCAGTTGCAGTCCGCGCTGGCCACGCAGTCGGACCTTTCGCCAGATGCTGTTGGCGATCACGCCTGTCAGCGCCAGGCCGGGGAACAGATATCGAAAGCTGTCTGCACGCAGATCGAGAGCTGATCCAATCAGGAGCCCTGCGAGCGCGAGCACGAGCGACTGCACGGTCGCCATGCGACCTGCAATGATTGCTCGACTCGCACGCGGGTAGTTGTTGCGCCAGACGACTGCGCGCACCGTGATGACTCCTGTCCATGCAATGCGCGAAATCATCACAAGCGCGGTCAACAGCAGCAGCCCAAGCGTGTTCACAGGCACGAACGCTGCAAGCAGAACGCAGACGCAGGTGAGCAGTTGCAATCCACTGATGAACGCGACCTTTGGCCTGCCATGCGCAAGGGCCGCCCAAACAAATGAACTGAGGTTGGCGACATTCGGTGCGGCGCTCACCGCAGCGACCGCATAGTCGACCGTTGTCGGATCAACGCCCTCTACTCCCGTAAACATCTTTTTCACCACGATCGCCATGGTGCCACCCTCAAGCGCTCCGAGCATGAGCGGCATCAACATCCCGGAATACAGCTCGTGCGCATAGTTCGCGCGCAACATGGTCGGCAGTGCGCGCGGGTGGAACTCGCCGACGAATGCGCCGAGGCGCTGGAGGAGCAGTGGGGGGGAGAACACGGTCATACGAACGCAACGCGACGGCCGCGCTCGCGCTCCCAAGCGTAGGAGGAAACCAGACTTCGTTGGGCAGGATTTCTCGCGCCCAATTCTCCCGCCTGATTCTTGAGCCCGACTCTCGCGCCAGTACGCAAGTGGCTATCGTTTACGCCGTCAGCGATTGGTCCTGTCGACGGAGGCCGGTTCAGCATGCGCTCGAACCTTGCACGAACCCAAGGGATCGCAGATCTGCGACGAAGATCAAGCCTCCGGCGATGGCGCCGAGTGGAAGATCGGGATCGTCGGACTTCGAACCCACCTGCGAGTTGGGTTCGAGGCCAATGAGTCGGCCCAGCCCCGCTTCGGCGCGGGCGCGAGTTCGCTCGGGCCGTCGGCAGGACCGATCGCTGAATTCTGTCAGTCGCGGATGGCCGCGCGAAGAGCCTGCCAACTGGACTCAAGCGAATCGGGGACGACGCGCACCTCTCCAATGGTTGCCATGAAATTGGTGTCGCCGCTCCAGCGGGGAACGACATGGACATGCAGATGTTCAGGGAGTCCAGCGCCTGCAGCTCGTCCCTGATTGACTCCCACATTCACACCTTGTGAATGAAGGGCACGTTCGACCAGCTCCACCGCAAAGTCCACGAGTTCCCAGAGGTGCGCACGCTGTGGTGCGGTGTAGTCCTGCAGGGTGGGTCGTGCCTCGGCAAGCGCCACCAACACATGTCCATTGGAGTACGGGTAGCGATTGAGCATGATCAGCCCGTGCTCATTTCTGTGCACAACGAAGTGGGCATGATCGTTCGCAGGATCCTCCCACGCCGCCCGCAAAAAATTGCTGAGCTGTGGCGCGCTGCTGCTCTTCGCATCACCGTGACGCGCTTCGAGGTCGCGCAGGTATGCCATGCGCCATGGAGCCCAAAGGTCATGATGAGCCATGGGCGAAAGTGTAGAAGCGCGGCCGCGCTTCATATGGGCTTTCAGCGCGCGCGCGCCCAACGCAGCAATTCAAGAGGTGTCGGCGGCTTGCCTTGCATCAGGATGCCGATACGGAAGATGCGCGCGCCAAGCCAGACAAGTGCGATCGCTCCGATGGCATTTGTAAAAAGTGCGGCGCCGACCTGCCATGCCGGGATTCCCTCCACGGCGCCCATCGTTCTCAGCACCATCACAAACGGGCCAATCGGCGGGATGAAGCTGGTGACCGTCGCGAGGATGCCCGTCGGATTCTCCGAGATGGGAAGCCACAGCATCATCGGCATCATCATGAGAAGCATGACTGGCGAGACCAGCGTCTGAGCCTCGCGGAGGTCGCTTACGGCACTTCCGACTGCGGCCATCATTGCTGCGCACATGAAGTAGCCGAGCAGGAACCAGACGACGAAGAGAAGTATGGTCGGGACATCCACGAGGTCTGTCACAGCGAGGAGCGTGAGTCCGACCATCCCCGCGATGCCATACATGCCGAGCATCACCAAACTCACCAGACTTTGTCCCAGAATCTTTCCGGCGAGCAGTTCGAGCGGACTCGTGGCGGACAGCAGCACTTCGATCACCTTGCTCGACTTCTCCTCGATGGTGGAAGTCAGCAGTTGATTCGCGCTTGTGAATGACGCGATCCACATGAGGAACATGAATGCCCCTGGGAGAATCATGCGAATCTCGAAGCGTTCCCTCGAGCGTTGGCCCTCGTTACTCACGCGTGCCGTCGCTGCACTCGGTGGACTGAGAAGTGCGCGCGCTGCCGCAAGATCGCCGCCCGCTGCCGCCACTCGGGCGGTGACGGTGGCTTCGCGTGCGATGCGTCCGATCATCGCCGTGGTCTTCGCTGGTGATGCCGTTGGGACGAGCACGCTGATGTCGACGCCCGCAGGCGGCGCAGACTGCAGCAGTGCAGCGGGAATCTCCACGAGGCCAAGGATCTCTCCTGATTGCACGCGTGTCTGTTCGCGCTGGAGATCTGCATCGAGCGCGATGCGCATCACGGTGATATCGACGGGCGGGTCGTCTGGCATCGGCACGCCGCCAAGACCACCCATCGGCATCGGTGGCGGCATCGTGTCGGATGGAGATATCGCCACCTTGCCCGTTGCACGCATGGCATCGAACGCCAATCGCATCTGTTCCGCCACCGAACCATCCTTGTCGGCAACGACCAGTGTCCCGACGACGGGAGGCGTGGTGCCTCCGACAAGCAGCGGTACCAACGCGCCGATGCCGATCATGATGACGGGCAGCACGAGCGCCCCAAAGATGAAACTCTTGGTGAGAACCGTTTGCTTGAACTCACGGGCGGCGATCGCACCGATGCGCCCCATTCGACCTGATGTGGTGCGGTGTTCGCCCGTCATGCGGCACCCCGCACGGGCACACGCGAATGTCCACCATGGGCCTCCACCAGACGGACGAAGACATCATCCAGCGAGACGCGTGCCACCTCGATTCGTCGGGCAGGAACGCATGCGGCGATCGCTGCGAGCGAGGAGACTGCATCCGCGCGCTCATCGAGCGCGACATGGATGGTGCATGTTTCAGGTCGCCACTCGGCGCTTGCAACGCTTGGCAACTGCTTCAGCGCGGCGCAGGCCTTCTGGGGATCCGAGGCGGGTTCGAGATCGATGGCGCGCGGAGAGAAGCGAGCGAGTGCTTCGCGGACGGGCGCATCGAGGATCTTCTCGCCACGATTGATGAGTACCACGCGCTGGCACATCTGTTCAGCCTGTGACATCTGATGCGTGGAGAGAAAGATCGTTCGTCCCTCGCGGTGCAGCGCCTGAACTGTCTGAATGAGGACGCGTGCGTTCACGGGATCGAGGCCTGAAAACGGTTCATCAAGCACGATCAGTTCTGGGTCGTGCAGCAGCGCAGCCACGAATTGCACCTTCTGCTGCATCCCCTTGCTCAGTTCTTGGCAGCGCTTGTGCGCAACGCCAGGAAGTTCGATCCGCTCCAGCCAACCCGCGATCCGCGCGCGCAGTCCGCTCGAAGGCAGTCCCTTGAGCCGCCCGATGTAGAAGAGGAAGTCCTCGACGCGCATGCGGCGGTAGACGCCCCGTTCCTCGGGCAGATAGCCGATGCGATCCTTCATGTCGAGTGCGTCGCCACCAAGCACGCGCAGTTCGCCCGCATCAGGACGAATCAGCGACATGACCATGCGGATCAATGTGCTTTTGCCCGCGCCGTTGGGGCCGAGCAGTCCAATCAGTGCGCCGCGCTCCGCCACGAGATCGAGCGGACGAACCGCCTCCACGTTGCCGTAGCGCTTGCAAACGCCACGAATTTCGAGCGCAGCGGTCATGGATTCTTTGGAGTGCCGCCCTCCGGTTTGTCCTTTGGGCTGGCTTTGGGAGTGCTCTTCGGCGCTGCGCCCGGGGTCGTGGCTGCACCGCCCTGCGTCAATGCCTTGATTTCAGGGGGAAGCGTGAACACCGATGGGTCGATCGGCGCGAAGCTCGCCTCTGTAATCGCCATGATTTGCTCTTGTCCCATCATGGCGTTGCTGGTCTTCTTCGGAATGGTCCGTCCATCAAATGCGGCAAAGTCACTGAAGGTTGTGGTGACTTCAAACTCGCCCAGAGCCGACTTGACGGTCGTGGCCTGACCAACCATGTGACCCTTGTCCTGTGCGTAGTAACGGGTGGATCGGATGCCATTGCACTGAAGCGTGACCTTCCAGCACTTGGTGCCTGCGAATGTCGCTTCACCATCCACCACCACGGAGTCGCATCCTTTCGAAGGGTCGATTGTCTTGTCAATGGCGACATCACGAACGGTGCGAGCCAATTCGTCCTTATCCATGAGGGTTGGTCCGCGCAGCGGATCGATGGACCAACCGACGGTGCCTTGCACTCCCTGCAAGATCTTGCCAAAGCCAGGAATCTCCGTCTCGATCAGCAGTTGGTCTGGATCGTTGCTGCGGGTCACGATGCTGCCCTTGAGTCCTTGTCCTGGCATCTCAATGGTGCCTTTGAGGGTCTGTGACTTCTGGGAGCGGATGAGGTCGGCACCGCCTGCGGCAGTCACCGCTTTTGCGAAGATGTCCGCTGCTGCAGGTGTGGGCGCTGCCGGTGCGCTCGCGGTTGATGGTTTCGCAGCTGGAGCGGGAGCAGCCGCTTTGTCTTGTGCCAGTACGCAAGGCGATCCAAAGAGCAACGCGCAGATCAGAGAGAGGAGGAGTCTTTGGTGGGCGAGCGCGAGGTGACGTTGCACGGTCGTATTCATCATGGGAATGCGTTTCACTTGGGAGTTTCCTGAACGGATGGTGTCGAGTCAGATGGTTTCCCTTGCATGCGCTCTGCGGCGATCCAACGGAGCGCGTCGCGCAACTCTGCTTCGGGCTGTGCAGCGTAGTCGCTTGCGGTTGGCGCGGGACCGATCCGCTGGCAAACGCCGCTTCCCTCAATGGAAATGCCGCTTGGCGTCCGAAAGTCCGCAATCGCATGGAGGAGAATGTCGCCGTTCTTGAGCGGATGCGTGGTCGCTGGTAGCGCAGCGCCGGCTGTGCAGTGGCCAAAAACCTCCGCGCGTCCGATGTCCACGAGTCCGCCCGCGAACATCTCGCTGGTGCTTCCCGAGAGGCCATCGATCAGGATGGCAACGGGCCCGCGGATCGTTCCAACCTGCGCGCCGCTGCCATCGACCACACGTGGATTCGCCTTGAAGTCCAGGCGCATCGATCGTCCCTGCATCTGACCGAGTGAGGTGGGCTGATCGAGCAAATGACCTGCCACGCCACTGACCATCAGGGCGATGCCTCCAGGATTCCCCCGCAGGTCGATGACGAGGGCATCGACATTTCGGAACCCGAAAAGTGCTGCATCGATCTGGCTGGAAAGAGCCGGCATCCAAACCGTGAACGTGAGGAGTCCGACTCGGCCAACCTGGGCAGGATCGGCGCCAAGCGCAGAAACTTCCTCGGGATTCAACACCCTTGCGCTACACAAGGCGGGCATCGCTGGCAGGTTGCCAAGGGTGACGAGTTCCCCAGGCGGAGCATCGAATGTGAAGCGCACCGTGTGGGAAACGCCAGACGTGTCGACGAAGTCCATCTCCGGACTCATGCCGGGGCGCCCACCAAGAAACCCGTTGACGGCGCGGTCTCGCATACTGCGCTCGAGCGCGGTGCGCGGCGGCGGAATCTCCGCAAGCAAATCATCCACTGAGTCGCCTTCGCTTCGGAGAACGCGCCAACCGGGGCGAATGCCAGCGGCAGCGGCAGGGCTGCCGGTCTGAACCCTGGTCACGATCGGAACACCGTTCAACACTTGCACCGTCATTCCCGACCAGCCACCAAAGGCGGACACACTGCCAGCCACTGCATTCGGAATGATCGCGAAGTGGCTGTCGCCGAGCGTCTCCATCATGTCTTGCAGCGTGGTTCGAAAGGACTCCAGTGTCGTCGCGGCGATCGCGCGCTCACGGAAGGTCAGGCGGGCGTCGTTCCATGATCCCTGATTGATCGATGGATCCGGATGCGTATCGCGAATGATGGTCCAGACCTGATCAAAGGTGTCGGCCTGCAGGAGTGCGCTCGATTCCTCGGTGGGAGGATGCATCAGCTGCGATGGCGCATCGGGTGAGGGTGGTATGTGCCGCTGCGAAGTGCAACCAAACAGAAAGGCGGCAAGCAGCGCAGTGCTCAGCGCAGCGCTTGAACGCAAACGGGATGGCGCGGCGGATCGCATAGCAGCAAGAGGTCGAATGATAACTCGTGCCAATTGCGCCGAATCCTTCGTGGTCTTTATTCATCCGTCTATCCGGATGAACGGTTGAAAGGGCTGCCCTGTGGTGCTACCCTTTCGCACTGTGCCGAATACGTTTCTCGCGAATCTCGATGCGCGAACGCTGGTCTTTGACGGAGCGATGGGGACCTCGATTCATTCGTGCCCAGACTGCACGCCTGCCGACTACCTCGGGCGTGACAATTGCACGGACATCCTCGTTCGCTCTCGGCCAGACCTGATCCAGCGAATCCACGAGTCGTTCCTCGCGGCAGGAGCGGATGTCGTGGAAACGGACTCATTCGGATCGAACAAGCTCGTGGGCGCGGAGTTCGATGCAGAGATGGTGGCGTGGACTCGGGATCTGAATGTGCGCGCCGCGCGAATCGCACGTGCGGCGTGCGAGCGGTATGCCGAGCCAGGGCGACCGCGTTTTGTGGCAGGATCCATGGGGCCGGGCACGAAACTGATCACGCTCGGACAAACCAACTGGGAAGCGATGCTCGATTCCTACCGCGAGCAAGCCCTCGGGCTCATTGAAGGCGGTGTGGACTGTCTCATGATCGAGACCTGTCAAGACTTGTTGCAGATCAAGTGCGCAGTGACGGCGTGCCTCGAAGCGCTTCACGCATCCGGCAAGAACGAGCGCGACATTCCAGTGCTTGTTTCGGTCACAATGGAAACCACGGGCACGATGCTGCTCGGTTCGGACATTCAGGCCGTCATGAACGCCCTCGCGCCGCTGCCGATTGCGTCGCTCGGCCTCAATTGTGCCACGGGCCCCGTCGAGATGACGCCACACTTGGTGGCACTGAGCAAGCAGTGGAATCGGCCGTTTTCAGTGATCCCCAACGCAGGACTGCCAGTGCTGGTGGAGGGGCGCACCGAGTACCCGCTGCAGTCGGCTGACTTCGCCACCGCGATTCGTCGATTCACCGAAGAACTCGGCGCGGGGATCGTGGGCGGGTGCTGCGGTACAACCCCGGCACACATTGCCGCGCTTCGTGAACTGGTGCCGTGGGGCGCGCAGCGCGCGGTCCGTGCATCTGCCGATGCGCCGGCGGCCTGCTCCAGTCTGTATGGACAAGTCGACTTCCGCCAGGAGAACTCGTTCCTCATCGTTGCCGAGCGGACAAACGCGAACGGTTCTCGCAAGTTCAAGACGCTGCTCGATGCAGAGGACTGGGATGGACTTGTTGCCATGGGCAAAGAGGAACTGCAGGATGGCGCGCAGGTGCTCGATGTCTGTGTGGACTTTGTGGGTCGCGATGGCGTTCGAGATATGAGCGAGGTTGTTTCGCGATTCGCGCGACAGGTAAATGCGCCACTGATGATCGATTCAACGCAGGCGGATGTGATTGAGGCGGGCCTCCAGCATGCGCCGGGGCGATGCATCGTGAACTCGATCAACTTGGAGGATGGCGAAGAGCGGATGAATCGCATTTGTCCGCTGCTCAAGAGCTACGGCGCCGCATGTGTGGCATTGACGATCGATGAGGATCCGCAGGCGGGCATGGCAAAGACGGCCGAGCGAAAGCTGCAGATTGCCGAGCGCATCCATGACCTCTTCACACGCAAGTGGGGGCTCGACGAGCGGGACCTGATGTGGGATCCGCTGACCTTCACGATCGCCACGGGAAATGATGACGATCGTCGGCTTGGACTGGAGACGCTCGAAGGCATTCGTCTGATCTCCGAACGCTTCCCGCGCTGTTCGATCATTCTTGGTCTTTCCAATATTTCGTTCGGTCTGAAGCCCGCAGCGCGGGCGGTCCTCAACAGTGTGTTCCTGCATGAAGCGCGTGCGCGCGGCTTGACCGCCGCCATCGTGCACATCTCTCGCATCATGCCGCAGTCGCGCATCGACCCTGAGCACTGGCAGGCAGCGCAGTGGCTCATCTTTGATCGCCGAGGCGATCGTCGCCCGGATGGGCAGCCCGAGAGTTTCGACCCGCTCTTGCACTTCATCTCCCTCTTTCCTGATGGTGCGACGCCTACACAGGTGGTGGCCACGGAGACGCTTTCGCTCGAGGAGCGTCTGCAGCGTCACATCATCGATGGCAACGATCGAAACCTGGAAGGAACACTGGACGATGCACTGCAGGTTCACTCGCCGCTGGCCATCATCAACGATCACCTGCTCGTCGGAATGAAGACAGTCGGCGAACTCTTCGGGGCAGGGCGGATGCAACTGCCGTTCGTGCTGCAGAGCGCATCAGTCATGAAGAAGGCGGTTGCACACTTGCAGCCGCACATGGAGCGAGTGGGGGCGGATGCAAAGCCAAAGGGTTCGATCGTGCTGGCGACAGTCGCTGGAGATGTGCACGACATTGGAAAGAATCTCGTGGACATCATTCTCTCCAACAACGGTTTCAAGGTTCACAACATTGGGATCAAGCAGAGCCTCACGCAGATCGTGGATGCATGGCGAGCCACGGGTGCGGACGCCATCGGCATGAGCGGTCTTCTTGTGAAGAGCGTGACCGTCATGGAGGAGAATCTTCGCGAGATGAACCGCATGGAGATCGAGGTGCCTGTGCTGCTCGGTGGTGCTGCACTCACGAGGCACTACGCCGAGGGACACCTGCGGAAGGTCTATCGCGGGTCGCTGTATTACGGACGTGACGCATTCGAGGGGCTCGCCGTGTGTGAAGCCATGGCGAACGGCACTCTCGCGACGATCGAACAGGAGATCGACGGGCGAATCGCGAAGCGCGCAAGCGTGGAAGCACGCGCGAAGGCGACGGCGCTTCGAGCGGCTGCGACAGCGGAGGGCGATGGCTCTTCGGCAGGTGGTTCATCCTCGGGTGATGGTGCGGCCGCGTTCCCCGATACGACAGGTGTCGGCGGTGAAAGCGAGTCGGCGCTGCGGCACGACCACACGATTCCCGATCCGCCCTTCTTCGGCTCGCGGCTCGCCGAAGGGATCGATCTTGATCTGATCTATCCCTACATCAACAAGACTGCGCTGTTCCGCGGGCAGTGGGGGTTCCGCCGCGGAGACATGGATGATCGCGCGTATGAGCGGCACATTGCTGAGGATGTCGAACCGATTCTTGGTCGGCTGCGTGAAGAGTGCCGACGCGAGAAGATCCTCCGCCCGGGCGTCGTATGGGGATACTTCCCATGCAACAGTGAAGGGAATGATCTGATCGTGTATGACCCGGAAGAGCGTGACCGTGAAGTGGAGCGTTTCACGTTCCCTCGGCAGAAGTCGGGACGCAAAGTTTGCATCAGCGACTTCTTCCGCCCTGTGTCGTCGGGACAGAAGGATGTGCTCGGTCTTTCGTGTGTCACGATGGGATCGGAAGCGAGCCATCGAGCGCGGTCCCTCTTCGAGCGCAACCAGTACACCGAATACCTCTACTTGCACGGAATGGGAGTGGAGTGCGCCGAGGCGCTTGCGGAGATGTGGCACAAGCGTGTGCGTGCGGAACTCGGGTTCGCGCATGAAGACGACCCACAAGTGGAGCGCCTGTTCCAGCAGCGGTACCGCGGGAGTCGATACTCGTTTGGCTACCCCGCGTGTCCCGACATGGCGGACCAGGAAAAGCTGTTCCGACTCCTTCGACCCGAGCGGATCGGCTGCGTACTGACCGAAAACTTCCAGATCGATCCAGAGCAGTCCACGAGTGCGATCATTGTTCACCATCCGCAGGCCAAGTACTTCTCGACCTGACGTGTGGCGGTGATCCCTGCCATACTGCGCAGGCATGGATGTGGCGAGCGTCATTGGACTTGCGGCGGTGGGAGGCAGCGTGGGATGCCTGCTCCGTGTGTTGGTGCGTGATGCGTGTGCGGCGGCAGGAATTCGGAAGTGGCAGGCGATTGCGCTCATCAATGTGCTTGGAAGTGCAGCGGCCGGTGTGATCGCAGCTCGACAGGTGTCTGAGCCGTTGCTAGCCATGTTGCTTGTCGGTCTGTTTGGTGGATTCACATCCTTCAGTGCGATGGTGCTCGACATTGTTGCACTGTGGATCGTGAAGCAGCGCGCGTCGGCAGTGCTGCTCGGACTGACGACGACCGTTGCAGCACCGTTTGCAGCGGCTGGCGCTGGTGCGGCAGCAACGGCGGCTGCTCCCATGATCGCTGCACGTGGCGGCTGGCAGCGGATGGCGGCTCTCGATGCGCTGATGATCATCGCGGGTGGGTCGGTGGGATGTGCGGCGCGAGCAGCCGTTGTCCTTGCTTTCGAATATGCCTTACTCCCCGCGTGGAGTGCAACAACCTGCTGCAATGTTGTGGGCAGTGCATGTGCTGCAGGCGCCGCCCGGGCATTGATTTCGCAGACCACGAGCGGCAAGCCGCTGATGCATGCCGCGCTGCGAGCGCATCTGGATCGTCTCATCCTGCTTGGACTGTGCGGCGGTCTGACCACCGTGAGTAGCCTTGCCGTCGAGATGGCAGAGCTGGCGCGCGAAAGTCTTTGGCATGCTGCCGCACTGGGTGCGCTGAATGTCGGCGCAGGCTGCGTCGCGGCAGCGAGCGTCTGGTGGCTTGTTCGGCGCGCATTCCCGCTGCGAGAACGGTTTGACAAGGAAATCGAGGCGGCTGTCCCATGAGTTCCCCCTCCCCGAAGCGCGAGGAGATTCCATTGCCGACGGCGCTCGCACCCATGGGAGCCGAGGCGATCCGTGCACTCTGGAAACAGCGCCGAGACTTCTATGCGCAGGCGCACTTGTACGAGGACATTCGCATTCGTGTGCATCGTGCGCTGTCGTGGATGGCGGCCGCGGAGTCACGTGGGCAGGACGCACGGGATACGCAGCTCCTCGAGTGGTGGGCGGCTGCTGGATCTTTGTTTGCGCGTTGGAGTGCGGTGCTGCATGCACCGCTGCCGATCCGTGAAGCAACGGATTCCTTCGCGAGGCAGGCGATCGAATGGGATCGCGATGGACTGCTCCGCGCGCTCTTGCCGACACTGCGGGAACGTGTTGCCCCGATGTGGACGGATCCCTACCTCGCCGCAGCTGTGGGCATGTCTGGTGCGTCAGATGCAGAGAGGGTGGTGCCCACAGATCCAACTTCGTTCCTTGCTGGATCGCTCTGGCGCAGCGGGCTTACCGCACAGCAGTTGACCCTCGGCGCAGCAACCTACGGCGGCGCGCAGAATCGGATTGCAGTCGACCGTTCCGCATGGTTGCTTCAGCAACTGCTGCCCGCACTGTTGCAGGTGATCATTGACCACGGGTATGTGGACGACTGGGGACCGCTCTGCTCACCGCCGCGCGAGTGAGGGCTGAGTTCAAAGTTCGCCAAGCAGCACAGCGAGCAGATCGATCGTCGCTTCCAGATCGCCCTTGTCGATCATCTCCGTGACGGTGTGGATGTACCGAGTCCCAGGCCCGAGCGCGATGCAGCGCGCGCCACTGCCGGCTCGCTGGATCGCGCCGGCATCCTGGCCGCCACGCGGAAGCACGGCGCGCTGGTGAGGGATGCGATGGCGACGCGCGAGCGTGCAGCACTGGTGGAGGAGTTCCGAGTCGGAGATCATCGACGAGTCCTGCACCATCAGTGCAACGCCAAGTCCTTGCTTCGTCACACGCTGATTCTCGGGTACTCCCGGTGTATCGCAGGCGAGATTCACATCAAGGCCGATCCCAACCTGTGCGCCCGCGGTATTCGCGGCAACTTGGGCTCCGCGAAGTCCAACTTCCTCCTGCGTCGTGAAAGCGACGATGATCTCGCATCTGTGCCCACCGCGTCCTCGTGCGATCTTGCGGATCGCCTCGATTGCGACGAATACGGCCATGCGATTGTCGAGTGCCTTCGACACGACCTTCTTCGGTGTTTCCAGGAATGGTTCATCCATCACCACCCAGTCGCCGACCTGCACACTCTTGCGTACCTCAGCAGGATCGATGCCAAGGTCGATGAAGAACTCCTCGGTTCCCGGAACCTTGCTTCGATCTGCATCGCTCGAGATATGAATCGGCTTCCCGCCCGGGTTGAGCACGCCGCGGAAGTCGCCACGTTCCGTCACGACGAGAACCCGCCGCGAGAAGAGGTTGCGAGGATCAAAGCCGCCCGCAGGGTTCAGCCAGATGTTGCCTTGATCGTCGACGTGTCGAACGTAGAAACCGATCTCGTCCATATGTGCAGCCACGAGAACGCGCTGTGGCTTTGTTCCGCGCTTGGGGCGCGTTGGACGACGCGTACAGATGAGGGAGCCCATGGCATCCACCGTTGTCGTATCGAAGAGCCCGCGAATCTCCCGCTGCACGAGCGCGCGGACGCGCTCCTCATGTCCGGGAACGCCAGGGGTCTCACACAACCGCTTCAGCAGATCGATCTTCATGGCACGAGTCTATGATTTCCCCGTGAGCGCGCCGTCCTTTCTCGCCGAGTCTCCTCTGCGAAGTCGCCATGATGCGGTCGCCGCGCGGGAGACGGGGCGCCGTACTGCCGCCGTGAACGCAGCACGCGGAGAGGGTGCGGCGGCACGAAGTTCGAGCACCGGATGGGTTGCATGGGGCACTGCAGCTGAAGTGCTCGCGGTGTGCGACAGCGTCGAGACCGAGTACGCGGCCATCCGTCGCGGTGCGGCGATCGTTGACCTGCCGCAGCGGGGAACGATCGAAGTACGCGGATCAGATCGCCTCGACTTTCTGCAGCGGATGATCACACAAGATGTCCGTGCACTTCAGCCCGGCCGAAGCGTGCGTTCGTTCTGGCTCAACCGCAAGGGGCGCATCGAAGCGGACATGCTGCTTTCAGCTGGGATCGACCGCATCATCATTGACCTTCCAAGGGCCGTTGCTGCGGCAACGGTCGCCTCGCTCGGTGCCTTTCTCTTCAGCGAAGATGTGCAAATTGTGGATGCCAGTCCGTTGCTGTACCGCGTCGGAGTCCATGGACCACAGGCTCTCGAGCTGCTGGCGGACTGTGCAGTCGACTCCGCTTCGCTCGAGAAGCTGGCACACCCTGGCGCATGCGCGGAGGCGAAGATCGCGGGTGTAGCTGCGATGTTGACCCGATGTGACACGCTTGGCACAGTTGGTATCGAGGTGTCACTTCCGTTGGCGGATGCGCCGCGTGTGTGGGATGCATGGACGAGCCTCCACGATGTCGCTGCGGGCGGGGTGCCCCGCGCGCGTGTGTGCGGTTGGCTCGCCATGAATATCGCGCGTATCGAGGCGGGTGAGCCCATGTTTGAGATCGACTTTAGCTCTGCAGCGCTGCCGCACGAGACCGGAGTGATCGCGTCTCGTGTCTCCATGACGAAGGGGTGCTATCTCGGACAGGAAGTCGTCGCGCGTATGCAGAGCCTTGGAAAACCCAAGCAAGTGGTGTGTGCGCTCCGCGTGGAGGAGGGAGCGTTTCCCGTGGAGGGATCCCAACTGTTCGTCCCCAGTGCGGATGGAGGTGCAGGTGATGAGGTTGGCGTCATCACAAGTAGCACGGTGAGTCCCATGCTTGGCTCCACGGTGATCGGATTTGCCACGATCCGGCAGGCACAGACGGCACCCCAAACGAAACTTCGTGCGCTGTGTGATGGGCAATTGGTGCATGCGACGGTGCAGACATCGCTTCGCTCTCTTCCCGCGCTCGGCGAAGGAAGTGCAGGATGATGCCAATCGCTGCGGTGCAGTCGGAGACACGAAGCTCACCGCCTGTTCTTCCCGATGAGTGGGCCATCACACCGGATGTGATGTTGTTCGCCGCCGCAGCCGTGCTGACGTTGGTTGTCAGCGTCTTTGCCGTGTGGCTGTTCCGCCGCGCAGCGCGCGAGGAGCGACGCTCGTGAACGGTGTGCGTATCACTGAAGTTGGACCGCGCGATGGACTGCAGCATGAGAAAGCGCTGGTTCCGACCGATGCAAAGGTGGCCTTTGTTGACAAGCTGAGTGACTCCGGCGTGGATGAGATCGAGGTTTCATCCTTCGTGTCCGCGAAGTGGATTCCCCAACTTGCAGACGCCAGCGAAGTCTTTGCGCGCATTCGTCGGGTGCCCGGCGTGGTGTATTCCGCGCTTGTGCCCAATGAGCGCGGACTCGACGCAGCGCTTGCGGCGCAGGCAGACAAGATCTCTGTCTTTGTTTCGGCCACCGAGGGGTTCAGTCAGAGGAACACGGCGGGAACGATTGAGGAAGTTCTTCTGCGTCTTCAGCCCGTCATTCGTCGTGCGCATGAGGCGCGGCGTGTGGTGCGCGGCTACATCAGTTGTGTGGTGGGTTGTCCGTATGACGGTCCGGTTCATCCGGACAAAGTGGCAAGTGTGGCATCACGGTTGTTGGAGATGGGGGTTGACGAGATCGACCTCGGTGACACGATTGGGGCTGCGGACGGCGCCTCGATCGAGGCGCTCTATTTGGGGCTCGCAGAGGTGGTGTCAGCGGCTGCGACCACGCTGCACTTGCATGACACATCGGGACGCGCCATTGAATGCGCCGTTCGGGCGGCACAAATCGGCGTTCGATCCTTTGATGCCAGCGCGGGCGGACTTGGTGGATGTCCTTATGCGCCTGGATCCGCCGGAAATGTCGCAACAGAGACGCTTGTCAGCGTGCTCGCTCAGAGCGGATTCGCATCCCGCGCACGGGCGGATCAACTCCGTGCCGCGGGGCAGTGGATGCGCAGCAAAATCGCATCGTGCCCGCCGTAGCGTCCTGCGATATCGGACTCCGCATCAGGGGGATGGCATTGGAAGTGGTTGGGAGGTATCCTTACCCATTCGCCGCTCACGGTCGTTCCGTGGGCCCCGACACTCGTCGGGTCCATGGCGAAGGTCCGACCGTCCGTCACTCGACGCGCGAGACCTGCATCAAGGGTGACAGCAGACACCGAGGCGCCTTCGCGCCTCGCAACGCAAGGATTTCAGCATGAGCCAGTTTCAGGCACCACCCGTTCCGGTCATTCGTCGCCAAAAGGATGCGAAGGGCCGCTCCTTTATCGATTACAAGCAGGTGGAAGAACTTCGACGCGCCATGACGCAGAACGGCAAGATGCTCTCGCGCAAGCGCATGAATATGTCGGCTGGAGATCAGTCCCAGTTGGGGCAGGCCATCAAGCGCGCCCGCTTCATGGCGCTTCTGCCCTTTACGAACGCCGCGAGCTGACGTTCGACCAGATCCATCGCATCGCGTGAATGCCCTCTCTCCACTGCCGAATGGCAGTGCGAGGTTCCTCTGCCGTTCGCCGAAGCAGTGCGGTCACAGCCTGCAACATCCATTTGGTGCGCAGGCGTCGAAGGCCATGATCAAGGGGGTGGGCTCGCAAACCACGCAACAGTGCAGCCCGGGCGAGCCGCAGCTGTCCACGCCGCAGGGCATCGAGCGCAATGTTGTGCAGCGTGATCGCATCGGTGCGATCGAGTCGCAGCGCCTGCCGAGCCGCCCGCCGTGCGCCGCGCGGCTCATCGGACTCCAAGAGCGCGCGAACAAGCCGCTGACGGATCTGCAGGTGCCGAGGGAACGTCCGTGCTGCTGCGCGCAGGATGATGGCCGCCGTACGGGGTTCGCCGCACTCGATCGCAGTGCCCGCCGCGCCAAGTGCGATCACCGCATCTTGAAGGACGAACGAATCTGCAGGCACTGAACCTTTTCCAAAGAGCTCGCGCAGTCGGCGTGCGGCCTCCTCGCGCCGCCCGAGTTTCGCGAGTACTTCGATCAGACGAAGGCGGATCGACTGATCCTGAGACCCGAGCGAGAGCACGAGCGTGTAGGTCGCGCGCGCATCTTCCAGTTTGCCGCCGCGGAGTGCGATATCTCCGATCGCCACATGCGCACCATGGTGGGCAGGTTCCAGTTCAAGGATGCGGCGATACTTCTCCTCCGCCTCATTCAGCCGACCGAGCGACTCAAGCGCGCGACCGAGCGTCAGCAGCGCCCCCGTATCGCCTGGCTGCTCTCGCAGCGCCTGCATCAGGACTTGAAGCGAACTTTCAGCTTGACCGCTCCGAAGAAGTACCGCACCGAGGCGCGCTTTGACTGCAGGAAGGCGCGGCGCCTGAGCGATCGCCTCGCGGTAGCACCAAATGGCGCGTTCCAGTTTGCCCACGCGTGCCAGGACATTCGCCATCTCCGCCAGACACACGGGCATTTCTTTGAGCGTGTGCTGCGCGATGTAGTACACGGACTCCGCGTCCTCGACACGCCCAAGCTGTCCGAGCGCATGAATTCGGAGCGCATAGGCAGGTTCGATATTGCGATCGATGCGGAGCGCTCGCTCGCAGAACTTCAGCGCTCTCTCAAAATGCCCCGCACGGATCGACCCCTGGGCCGCACCAACAAGCGATGGCACATGATTGGGGGCCAGTTCGAGCGCCCGCTCGTGCGAGGCAAGCGCGTCGGCATGACGGCCGAGCGCATCAAGCGTGACAGCCAGGTTGTGGTGCCAATCACCGCGCTCCGGTTCCGCTGCGATGGCGCGTCGCAGTTCCTGCGCCGCTTCATCCAACTTCCCGGCTTGGAAGAGACCGCGCGCGCGTTCCACTCGCTGCTCAGCGCTTGGGAAGTTGTCCTCGTCTTCGGCCACCGCTGTCAGTGTAGCCCGTCAATGTCCTTTGTCGCCCAAAACTGCAGAAATAGCCATCAGGCTTGGATCGCGCAGCGCATGGAAATCAATACACCTCGAGCATGCAGCGGTGGGTTGGGCGAACGCGCCTCTTGATCTGCTCCTCCGTCCATTCGGCGGGGTCTATTGCCGCAATGTCATCATGCACGGCGAGATAATTGCTGCCAAGTCCTGACGTGGCAAGCGTTCGAAAAATCCCCACCTGCATTCCCGCGAGGCCGCAGGCGTAGATCAGGCAGCGACTTGAATCGAGGAGCGGGCGGAGTGACTCGATGCGAGTGTCGATGAAGTGGTGCACGTGTGGACCGAGCCCAGGCGCAGGCAACGGCTCTCGACTGACCACAGGGTGATACGAGAAGTTGGGATGACGCTGCGTGAGTTCGCACAGCCAGCGGTCGTACAAAAGATCAGTGCGGTAGGGGGCGCCCATCACCAGATGAATGCGGCTCTGGCAGGGACCTGCCCACTGTTCGCGCGCTGGTGTGCCCAGGGGTGGGCCCACCAGCAGTTCATGCAGCATGCCGCGGAATGGGGCGATCCCCGTTCCTGTGGCCACAAACAGATAATCGTGCGCGGCGCGGTCCACGGGAAGCAGGAAGCGCTTTCCGTTCGGTCCGGAGATCGGAATCTCGGATCCGATCCCCTGATCCGAGAGCCAGTTGCTGCATGTGCCAAGGATCAGGAGGTGTCCGTCACCCTTTGCAGCGTCATCCTCGTCGGCGCGCTCCTCGATCGAGCGCTTGCAGGTTGTGGAGATCACACGGCCATGCCCATCCTCGCCGTAGCTGGGGCTCGCAAGTGAGTACAAGCGAACTTTGTGCGGGCGTCCCTTGTGGTCGGTGCCGGGAACACAGACTCCAAAGGACTGTCCCGCAAGGCACTGGCCTTCAAGCGGTGTTCCAGAAACATCGATGGCGATGTGCCGAACGAAACTTGCGGACTTGCCGCGGATACAAGGCTCGCTCGAAACGACTCGTCCGATGACTGGGCTGCCCGGAGCCACCAAATGCATGCGCGCTTCGGGGAGTGCTGGATCGTTGAGGTGCACCGTCATGATGCCATCCTAGGGAGGGTGGGCGCATGTGCACAGGGCAACACGGCAGCGCGGGAGGAAAATGTGCGCTGCTCTTGGCTGGACAGTCGACACTCTTGGGTACGCCACGGTGCGTTTGTGCCCGTGGTCCTCCATCGTGGCCTGTCGTGCGCCATGGCGGAGGTGGCCGACATTGCACGCAGCGGTCAAGGAGGATCGCATGGACAAGTTCCGAATCCAAGGCGGGTACCGACTTTCAGGCAGGATCCGAGTCGAGGGAGCGAAGAACGCGGCACTGCCGCTCATGGCTGCTTCGCTCCTGACCGACGGGGAGGTGGTCCTGGACAATATCGCCAGTCTTGCAGACATCCTGAGTCTGCAGAAGTTGTTGACGACGCTCGGCGTGGACGTCCGAGTGAGCGATTCGTCCATCTCCATGCAGACGAAAGATCCAAATGCCATCGAGGCACCCTACGAACTCGTACGCACGATGCGTGCGTCGATCTGTGTGCTCGGTCCGATGCTCGCGCGCCGCAAGCGTGCAGTGATTTCAATGCCCGGCGGCTGCGCATTCGGCGATCGTCCGGTCGATCTGCACCTGCGTGGCATGGAGAAGCTCGGTGCGCGTATCGAGATGCGGGGCGGCTACATCCATGCGTCTTGCGATCGACTGCAGGGTGCGACAGTGTTTCTCGGTGGCCCCTACGGCTCGACTGTGCTCGGTACCGCCAATGTCATGAGTGCTGCGACACTGGCAAAGGGACGGACGGTGATCGAGAGTGCCGCATGCGAGCCGGAGATCGTGGATTTGGCAGATCTGCTCAACGCCATGGGCGCGAAGATCCGCGGGGCTGGTGGTCCCCGCATCATCATCGATGGAGTCGATGAACTTGCCGGTGCGAAGCACGCGGTGATGCCGGATCGCATCGTGGCAGGGACCTATGCGATCGCTGCAGCCATCACCAATGGCGAGATCGTTATCGATGATTTTCCCTATGACGCGCTGCTTGCAGTGATCGATCGACTCTCGCTCATTGGCGTGCATGTTCACAAGATCGAGCCTGATGCAGATGACCGCCGCTGTACGGTGCGTGTGACCAGTGAGCGGCAGCTTCGGCCGACCGTCATCACGACGCAGCCACACCCTGGATTCCCGACGGATCTGCAGGCGCAGTTCATGGCATTGCTGTGCTTTGCGGTGGGCAATTCAGTGATCACCGAAAAGATCTATCCCGAGCGATTCCTGCATGTTCCCGAACTTTCCCGTATGGGCGCGCAGCTGTTGCGTCATGGACCAACGGTCGTGATCACCGGTGGCAATCGACTCATCGGCGCGGAAGTGATGGCAAGCGATCTGCGCGCGTCCGCAAGTCTGGTGCTCGCAGGACTCGCTGCGGAGGGTGAGACGGTCATCAACCGCGTGTACCACCTCGATCGTGGCTACAAGCGGATGGAAGAGACACTGCGTTCCCTGGGTGCGCGCATCGAGCGGTTCCGCGATTCACCTGCGCCCGTGCAGGCGGGTGCGGGCATGGCGGCGGGCGCCACACAGTCCATGCAGGAAGACGGCTGATGCAATCGCGACATTGAGGCTCGGTCGATCTCCCTCGTGCAGCAGTCCGCCGCCGTCACGCATCGGAATGCATGCGGTCACATCGCACAGCGACTGCAAGGCAGGAGGAACGCCGCTGCCCTCTGCGCCAAGCACGACGATTCGTCGCGGAGCTGATTCGATCTTTGGAAGAAGCAGTGCCTCTTCGATCGGAAGGGCAGATGGCGTGTCTTCCGCAGCGATCAGTGCGAAACCACTTTTGCGAAGCGATGCAAGATCCGATTCGAGGCTTGTGCTTTCTGCCCATGGCACGCTGAAAACACGTCCGGACGAAACGCGGATCGCCTTGCGGTGCAGCGGATCCGAGGAGCCATCACCAAGCAGAACTCCGACGCCGCCGAACGATCCCGCACTGCGAAAAAGACCGCCAATATTGTCGGTGTGCACAACACCGCTCGTGGCGATCAGATCCGCATCTGGTGGCAGTACCTGCAGCAGTGCAGGAATTCCCATGCTCACGGGGCGAACGCCAAGGGCAAGCGCCCCCTGATGCATGCGATACCCCGCGAGTTCGCTGAGCAATCGCTCCTCGGCGAGAAAGATGGCGAGTGGATTCTGTACAGCACACGCGGATGGGAGTGCATCGAGCAGCGGACGCAGAAACACGGCTGCATCAGGCGACAACAGCAGTGAGTCGACTTGAATGCGCGGCGTACAGGCAACGCCCTGCGCACTGGCGGTCAACGCGTGCAAAAAACGGTGAATGATGCGCGGACTCTCGACGCAAAAGAGCCCGTCACGGCCACGCAGGTCTGCGTCGCGAACATCACGAAATGCAGCGATTCGTGGATCGGCACGATCGTCGATGCGCTGCTCGAGCAGCGTTGCCACTCACTCCTCCGGTCTGCCGAGCAGCTCGTTCAGCAGTTCCTGCCCGGCCGACTTCTGCTTTGCAGCTGCGGCTTCCATCCAGCGCTGCATCAGTGCAACCAGTTCGGGGTACCGCTCGACCAGTTTGGGGTCTTGCTTCAACAGTTCCTGCGCGAAGCTGACAGAGAGAGACAGTTCGCCGGTGGAGCGCACCACTTCGTGCGCCGCCTTCAAGAAGCGCGCACGCTCACTCTTGTCGGCGAATGCACCGCCCAGCAGTGTCCATGGCATCAAGGTGATCTCCTGACCTGCCCGTTCGAGTTGATCACTCGCCATTTGCAGATCCGCTTTCGAATATCCGGCCATCTCCTTGCCGTCACTCCAAATTGCCATCATCAGTGCAGTATCCGACTCGATGATCGCGAATTCGCGCTTGATGCGTGCGATCAAGTCTGAAAGTGGTGGCTCCACCTCCTCATTCCATTTGTTCCGAAGGGCAGTGAGTTGTGCACTGCTGTTGTCAAACTGGGCGCGGATGCGATCCAAGGCCGGTTGTATCCGCTCCAAATCCAGTTGGCTTCCTTTGGCAAAGATGTTCTCGATCTCGTTCCATCGCGTTCGTGCGGCATCCCATCCGTCGAGCAGCGCATTTCCCTGTGCGGACCAAGCATCCCAGTCGCTGCGTGCATCGGACCAGACGCTCCGCGTGGCCGCAGTGACGGGGCTCCAACGACTCGCAATGTCATCCGACATCGCCACGAGATCGACCGCCTTGTACTGCGCCCACGCCCTTTGGATCTGATTCGAGCGAGCCTCTCCAAAGGTGGCAGCCAGCCATCCCTCTATCGGAGCCAATTCCAAGTGCTCATTGGGATCGTGCGGACCAAACTGCATTTCGCCAACTTTGGGAGGCAGGAGAAGCTCAACGGTTGACTCACCACCGAGGGGATTGGTGCGCACGCGAATCGTTGTTGTTCGAGGTAAAAAGGTCTTGGCATCGATAGAACACGTCACAAGAAAGTCATCTCCATCCTCATCCATCGTGTTTGGTGTGGTTTCCAGAGTGATGGTGTCGACATACCCAATCGTGAGGCCAGCCATTTCGATCGGCGAACCGGGTGAGATCCCTTGCAAACCGCTCAAAACCGGAAGTCGCACTTTGAAAGTGACCATCCGCGGCCCAAGCAGTTTGGGTGCTTGGGTGATGACGGCGAACAGAAGTCCGATGGCGGCGATCACAGCGACACCAAGCCGCGCTTCTTGCACCGGTGTCCACGGACGCGACACAGATCACCTCGCCTTGGACTCGCCCGCCGGCGCAGGTGCCATGAGCACGCTATTGAGCTGCTGCTGTGCCTGCTCATACTTGGCGAGCGCATCGGTGACCATGAGCTGCACGGACTCTCGGAACTTTGCATCGGTCTCATAGCGCCCTGGGTCGCGTTCCACGACGAGTCGAAGCGACTCGCCCGCTGCGCGAAGGTCACCTGCAGCGAGCACGAAGCTTCGTGCCGCCTCGTAAAGATTTTCATGAGCCACTTGATCACTGTTGGGCTGGTAGAGGATCTTCCACGGGCTTCTGCGGATCTCCATTGAGGCGAGTTTCAGCTGCGCTGAAGTGGTCCGAAGGTTGGAAAGCATTTCCGAGATATCTGGGGAACGCTCCAGCAGAAGGTCATGCACAATGTCGATCGACTTCCCGAATCCATCCACTGCGGACTCGGCCTTTCGAAGAGCGCTGTCCACGAGAGGAACAGTTTCGGCATTGATGTGCTTCAGCGCATCGTTGGCTGTTGCACTCGCCGAGTCAAGATTCGCGATCGTTGCGTCGACTTTCGGCGCGTTGCGCTGCACGATGCCCTGCACATCACCCATCGAGGCATCCAACTTCCCCATGGCGCCTTGCGCCGACGTCAGCGCGCCCCCAATCTTTCCACGCCACTCGCTGTAGTCGGTCTGCAGGTCTGCGGCAATGGTGCCTGCTTTGTCGAGAATCGGCACGACCTTCGATTCATAGTCCTTCGGCAGACGCGCCAGAAGGTCTCCGAAGTCGGCAAGGTCCTGGATAACTTGATCTGCCTTTGTCGCGTTGTAGGGTCCAAGGATTGCCGCAAGCACTCCACTGCTTGGCAGTGCAGGTATCAGGAAGCCGCTTCCGGGCTTGATCAATGGCTTTTCGCCGCCGAGGGAGGTGAAATTGAGCGTCGCCTCCGAACCAAGAAGTGTCATGATGCGGAGGACCTTGGCATCCTCATACACCTGAAGGTCTTTGTCGAGATTGATGACGACATAAAGGTCAGCCAGTACGCCGTCCGCACCCACTTTGGGGATGATCGCCTCGACATGGCCGCGTGACAGCCCGCCCACCTGGACATCAGAGCCCTCGGCGAGCCCCGTGATGCCGTCATTGACGCTGAACCGCACGGTGTACTGGCTGTTCGAGTTGAGCAGATCGAGCTTGGCAGTGATGATCCAGGCAAAGAAAAACAGCACGACTCCGCTGAGCAGAAAAAATCCGGTCTTGATGGCTGAGTCTTGCATGGGGGGACAGGGTAACCGATGGACCAAACCGCGCGTCAAGGACGTTGCTCACCCCTGTAAATCGGCCGTTTGGACGACGCGAGCAGCGTTCAGGTCCCGACGAGGGCTTCGTTGGTCGGGCTTCGCTTCAGCGCAGCGAGCAACTGTTCAATTTGGACGGGCGGCGGCATGGTCATGAGTCGACGTCGAAGTGCGGTCACTGTCTTGAGTTCGCGTTCACTCATGAGCAGGTGCTCCTTGCGCGTTCCGCTCGCAGCCAGATTGATGGCAGGGAAGAGGCGCCGCTCAGCGATCGTTCGATCAAGAATCAACTCCATATTGCCCGTGCCTTTGAACTCCTCGAAGATGATCTGATCGGCTCGGCTCCCCGTATCGACGAGGCAACTCGCGATGATGGTGAGTGACCCGCCTTGTTCGGCACGCCGCGCCGCACCAAAGAGTTGCTTTGGTACTTCGAGCGCTTTCGAGTCAAGGCCGCCTGACATCGTTCGTCCGCTTGATCCATATCGGCGTGAGTTATTGAACGCCCGCCCGAGTCTTGTCAGCGAATCCAGCAGCACCACGACATCGCGTCCCGCTTCGACCATACGGCGTGCGCGCTCGATCGCAAGGATGCCGAGCGCTGTATGGCGTTCCGTGTCCTGATCGTTGCTGGACGCCAGCACCTGCGCCGGCACATTCCGCTTGAAGTCGGTGACCTCCTCGGGTCGCTCGTCGATCAGCAGAGCAACGAGTTCCACCTGCGGGTGATTTCGCTTGATGCCGTACGCCAGGTTTTGCAGCAAGATGGTCTTGCCCGCCTTCGGTGGCGCAACGATGAGCCCGCGCGTGCCGAATCCGATGGGGCAGAAGAGGTCAATCAGTCGGCACGCAGGCGGGCAGCCCGGGTACTCGAGCGTCATCCGCGGAGCTGGATCGAGCGCTGTGAGTTCGGAAAAAGGCGTGCGCTTGGCGAAGACCTCTGGGTCAAGTCCCTCGACTTCCACGATGCGTTCCACCTGAGTGCGGCGACGACGCCCGCGACGCGTACGGACTTCAACCTCGCTCACCTCCGCGACCACACTGAGGCATGTGCGCAAGGAGAGTCGGCTTGCAAGGCTGGGTTCAACGATCGGATCGTCGGGAGCAGCGATCAAGCCATCTTGGAATTGTCTGATTCGACCCTCGGGCCCTGGGGCCATCTCGAGGATCCCTCGAACAGTCGTCATGCATTCGTCGGCGGGGCAGAACACGCCTTTCCGCCCGACCATTGCAGTATGGCAGGCGCCGAGCAGCGTGTCAAGGCGAGTGAGATCCGAACGACAGGCTGCAAATGCCCGCAGCGACACGCGCGGCAAGTCTCGCGTTGGCTTTCAGCAGTGCAAGATTTGCCTCGACCATCCGTGGCCCTTCCTCGCCCTGTGCGAGTTGTGCAAGGAGAAACGGTGTCAATGCTGCGCCTCGCACATTCTTCGCGCTGGCCAGCTCAAGCACACGTGCAAGTTGCCGCTCGGTCGATTCGGCATCAACTGCGAATGCTGCGGGGCATGGCTGCATGACCAGGACGCCAGACGTCGGCTGCAACTGCCAATGCGCGTGGGCGATGCGCGCCACTTCCGAAGCGCTTTCCGCTGTGTGGTGCAGACGAAGGGAGCGGTCGGGCTCTGCCGTAAAACGGGGAAGGAATTCCGTTTCGAACCCAATCGTGGGAATGCCGAGGGTTTCCAGCCCTTCCAGTGTGGCTGGCAGATCAAGCAAGACCTTGGCACCCGCGCACACGACCACCACGGGCGAGCGTGCCAGCGCGACCAGATCCGACGAGACGTCCATCGAGATGTTCCAGCCGCGATGGACGCCACCAATCCCACCCGTCGCAAACACGCGGATACCGGCACATGCTGCAATGGTTGTTGTCGCTGCGACCGTCGTACCGCCCGTCTGCCGCTGCGCCACTGAGACGCCAAGATCGCGAGCCGACACCTTCTTGGGATTCGTTTCGCCGGCGAGCCGTTCCAACTGTTTCGCAGAAAGTCCGACGCAAACGCTGCCGTCGATGATCGCAATGGTCGCCGGTACGGCTCCCTCGGCACGCACCACGCTCTCCATGGTGCGGGCCGCCGCAAGATTCGCGGACACATCGCGTGGCCACTCAGGGACCGCCTCGTGAAACTTCGCGGACATCTCACGGGGCTCACGCGGCAGCCCATGGGTGACGACCGTCGACTCAAGCGCGACCACGGGGCGTCCCTGCGCGATCGCATCGGCGACTTCGCTTGAGAATTCCAGCTTCTGGTTCTGCTGGAGCATGTGCTAGCGACGCCGCGTCGACAGGCGTCCGCCCAGTCTTCGCGGAGGCGGCTGCGTCGGGACCAACCCACCGGGGAATGCGGCAGCGTTCGAGGCATCCGGCTGATTGGCCAGCGGATCACGCGACTTGCTTTCCATCGACGCCTGCTTGCGCTGCGAGTCCAGTTCGCGCTGCGCCCGAATGTCGCTCGGTACCGGACCCGCCTCGAAATCGTCGTAGCTCGCCACAGGAATCTCGATGTTGGCCAGGCTCTCGATGGCGGTCAGCAACTCGCCCTGATCGGGGCACACAAAGGACCATGCCACGCCATTGCGTCCGGCGCGCGCAGTGCGGCCGATACGGTGCACATAGACCTCAGGGTCTTCGGGCAAGTCATAGTTGACGACGTGGGAGATGTCATCCACGTCGAGTCCGCGCGATGCGAGGTCGCTCGCCACGAGCACAGACAACTGACCCTCGCGGAGCTTCGTCATCACCTTATCGCGCTTGGTTTGGTACATGTCGCCATGCATCTGTTGAGCATCAATGCCATTCTTGGCAAGGAAAGCCGTGACATCATCAACCGTGCGCTTCATCCGGCAGAACACCAGTGTGAGAGCAGGCTCTTCCTTGCGCAGCAGGTGGAGCAGCAATCGCCGCTTGTCCCAGCGTTCGACCGCGAAGTAGGACTGGCGGATTTGTGAGACGGTCAGACTTGCAGCGACGGTGACGATCTTCTCGGGATCCCGGAGATACTGGCGGGCGAGCTTCTCAATCTCTGGCGAGATCGTCGCAGAAACAAAAACGGTCTGCGGATGCTGCTTCATCGAACCGAGAATCCGCCGAATGTCTTCGCGGAAACCGATGTCCAGCATGCGGTCGACCTCATCGAGCACTGCATAGCGGACGCCGTCGTACGGCAGCAGTCCGCGCTGGTGCATGTCCATAACTCGGCCGGGAGTTCCCACGATGATGGCCGGCTTTCGCTGCAGCTTCTGCGCTTGGCTGCTGATCGCCTGTCCGCCGTAGACCGCCGCGACATGATGACCGCTGTGCCGAGCGAAATCGTGGAGTTCCTTGGCGACTTGGATGGCCAGTTCGCGCGTGGGAACCAGCACGAGGACCGCCAAAGGTGCGTCCTTGGGGATGATCTGCAGCGCCGGCAGCCCGAATGCCGCGGTCTTTCCCGTCCCCGTCTTGGCTTGCCCAAGGCAGTCCCTGCCGGACAGCACCACGGGGATGAGTTGCGCTTGGATGTGGGTGGGGTGCTCGAACCCGCGGTCCGTGAGCGCCTGACAGATGTCCGCCGACAGCCCAAGCGAGCTGAAGGAGCGGTCCTGAGCAAAGATGTCTTGGGAACGCCCAGCGCCCCGACTGGGCTCCTTTATGTCCTCATTCACGTTCCTTCATGGTAGCCGATTCAGGCGGCCGATACAAACGGACGGAGCGCATGGATGCGAGCCAACAGTTCACTTTTCATTGATCTTGCCGCGCTTGACCGCAACACTCGCGCACTCCGCCGTGCGATCGGTCCTGGCTGTCGATTGTGCGCAGTCGTAAAGGCAGATGCATACGGGCTCGGTGCTGCGCGCATCGCGCGGCAACTCGAGGAGAGTGGAGCGGGCATGTTGGCCGTGTACTCCCTCTCGCAGGCCGAGGCGATTGCGCAGGCAGGTGTCACGCTGCCGCAACTCGTGCTGATGCCCGAGCGTGATATGGAGGTGGGCGGTGACGCGCACCGCATGCTGCTTGCTGGCCGCCTCGCTCTCACGGTTCATGGTTCCGGCCATGCGCGTGAGGTGGCGGATCTTGCGGAACGCCTCGGTGGAGTCACGATCCCTGTTCATCTGGAGATCGATACCGGCATGTCACGTGGCGGTGCAACTGCCGAGGACGCGGCGCGCGCCCTCGCGTGCATCTCCGATGCGCGTCACCTTCGGCTGGCGGGAGTGTTCACGCACTTCACGGACAGCGCCGGGGAGAGCGCACTCTGCCTGCAGCAAGACGCTCAACTTGAACAGTTTCTGCGCGAGCATGCTGCAGACATTCCGGCAGACACGCTGGTGCACGCGTCCAATTCCCATGCAGTCCTGGCGGATGCGAGGCTCCATCACGGCATGGTTCGCGTGGGACTCGCGTGGACGGGGCTCGCACAGGCACGGGCGAGCGATGGATGCCCCATACCGCTCGAGCCGATTGTGCGCTGGGAATCGCAAGTTGTTTTGACAAAGGAAATCGATGCGGGCGTTGGGGTGGGATATGGATCGCGGTGGACGGCGCCGCGTCGGACGCGATTGGGACTCGTGCCCGTCGGTTACTTCGATGGCTATCCGATGTCGCCCGATGGACGAACACGGAGCGTTCGCGTGTTGGCGGAAACACCGGCTGGGCCGAGCGTGCGCTCGGTCGCGGTCATCGGCGCAGTCAACATGGATCAGATCGTGATCGATCTCACGGACGTACCGGCAGTCCTTGCCTACGAAAGCGGTTTCGTTGGCATGCGGGTGGAGGTCTACGGCGGCGATCCTGCTGCGGCAAACTTTCTCCCTGCGGTTGCGGAGGCATCGGGGACGCATGCCTACGACCTGTTGTGCCGCATCAGTCCGCGAATCCCGCGCGTGCATGTGGGGGGGAGCGCGGTCGAGCGCACCGCGCCAGAGCCGATTGCCTCGCGTCTCTCGCATGGTGCGATGAGTGCGTGACGCGATCTAGTCTGCTGGCATGGGCCGGCGCGGTTCATTCTCTCTTTCGTGTGCGGCGAGCCTTGCGGCACAGCTTGCGTTCGTACCCGCAGAAACGGCGCGGCGACAGATGGCGGCGGTGCGGTTGATGCTCCCGCAGTTGGCGCCCGGAGCATTGGTGGAATGGGGCATGGTGGTGCATCGGATCACGGGATTTCATGTCGAGGGTGAGGAGCGCGGGTTGGAGGTGGTCGGCATGGCCTTGCGGAGGGATCTCTGCGAACTTGCGCTGCGTTTGAGCGCGCGTGCTCCGGAGTTGCATGGCACCGCATGGAGCCTGCGACAGTTTGTGCGCGAGACCGGTGCCAGTGTGCGAACGGTTCACCGCTGGCGAAGACTTGGTTTGCCCGCGTGCTGGATGCGCCGCAGCCGAAACCCTTCCTCCACGGTGGAGATCGCATTTCGGCGTGCAGATTGGGACGCATTTCGTGCGGGGGTACTTGGCAGCGCGCCGGCGCCACGCGCGACCGTACGGCCCGCGAAGGCTTTGCGTGGTTCGGTGGAGCGGCAGCCAAAGCGCCAACAGCGCGGTCGGAACACACGGCGCGTTCTCGCGGCGGCTCGGCTCGGCCTTGGGGCGGCGTGGTTGTCGCGTGATCTTGGCTGCAGCAGGCTTGCAGCGGATCGGCTGTTGCTTGGTGAACGCGCCGCGCTGCTCACACGTCTTGCGAAGGACTGGTTGCCGCCGCGGTCCGCGATCCCAGCCACCTTTCGCCGAGAGGATGCAGCAGCGGTGATTCTTGGAGGGGCGAGTGTTCAAGCAGGCATGCTGCCTGCTGCACACCTTCGGCAGATATCGCATTGGTGCAGCATGCTGCAAGAAGCACGCGCCGCCGACGTGCAGCGACCGACTTCGGCTCAGGAGTCTGCACGGATGATTGCGATTCGCTTTCTCTTGTGGCGTGCGGGGGAGGGTGTTCGTCGTCTTGATTCCCGGCGTCCATCCGCTCTCTCGCTTGACCGCATCGAAACGGACTTGCGTTGGGCGCGATTGCTGCTTCGCACGTTGTTCGTCGAGTCGATTCCCGAACTGGCCAAACGCCTGAAGCCCTCGCTCGGCACGCGATTGGAGGAAGATGCGTTCGCAGCTCACGTGCTGGTGTTGAGCGCCAAGTCATTGGAGTCCGTGGTGCTGCAGACGGATTTGCAGAAAATCGCGGATGGTCGCGTGCGACTCGGCGCTGCAGCGGCACTGGCGATGGAACGCCGTCTCGCCGCGGCGGAGGGGGAATCGCTGCGCGCGAACATGTCGACAGGGGGAGACATTCCGTTGCGCGAGCCGATCGATCACGCACTGGTGTGGGCGGAAATCGGCGCATCGGCATCGCAGGTCGCCGCTGCGTTGCTGCGACGGACCGCGGCCGATGATGAACGTGCGCAGCGCTGCTGCGAGTGCTGGCTGGAGCGTGCGGGCTGGGATGGAAGGATGCCGCAGACGATGCAAGAAATAGCAGAGCGCAGGCGTGTGAAGCCTGAGCAGATCGCACGCTGGTGCAGCGAGTCGAATCAGCGCTTCGAGAACTGGAAGCGACGACGCGCGCCGGCCTGACCGTACTTCTTCCGTTCCACCTTGCGCGAATCACGCGTCAGGTAAGAGCCGGAGCGAAGCACTGGTTCAAGGGCCTGGTCGTACGCGAAGAGAGAGCGGGCGAGCCCCATCACAACGGCGCCAGCCTGCCCCGTGAATCCACCACCTGCGACGGTGACGGCCACATCCATCTTGCCCTTCAGTGAGCACTTTTCGATCAGTCCAAGCAGCGCCCGCTGATCTCGATCCTCGACGAAGAACTCCTCCATCGGCCGTGCGTTCACTAGGAACTTTCCCGCGCCGGGACGAACTCGTACGCGCGCGGTCGCCGTCTTTCGACGACCCGTTCCCCAGAACCAGCCCTTCGCATCTGCGGTGCGCTTGAGTGAAAGGCGAGTGGTGCCGGCTGGACCCGATGCGGGTGCGGTACCTGTTGCGGCGGGGACGGAACCGATGTTCAGCTTGGACATGTGGATCAGGCCTTGCTCTTGAGCGTGGTCTTGAGAACGGTGGGCTGCTGCGCCTGATGCTCATGCTCGGCGCCTGCAAACACTCGGAGGTTTCGGGTGATACGACGACCAAGCCGCCCACGGGGCAGCATGCGGATGATCGCTTCGGTGACAAGTGTGGTTGGGTCGTCGCGCAGCAGTGTCTCGTAGTTGCGCACACGAAGTCCGCCCGGGTAACCGCTCCACTTGCGCAGCGTCTTCTGCTCTGCCTTCCGGCCGGTCAACACGATCTTGGCTGCATTGGTGATGATCACCGAATCGCCGCAGAGCACATTGGGTGTGTAGTCCGGGCGATGCTTGCCCATCAGCGCGGTTGCGACCTCGGTCGCGAGGCGGCCGAGCACCTTGCCCTCGGCGTCCACGATGCGCCATGGGGATGCGGTCTGGCCGGCTTTACGAAATGTGGTCTGGCGAGGCATGACAGGCGTTCCTTTGAACCCATTTTGGAAGCGCGAATGCGCCCCAAAGAGGGAAGGAAGATCGTACCGAACGGTGGGGGATTGTCAAGGTGTTGGGGGACAGCTAGCGTGGCCGAGTGATGTCCCGAACGCATTCCATAGCAGTCGCCTGGGTGGTTATCGCCTGCTGCGTGGTGGGGTTCATGGCCCTTCATGAGCTCGGGGAGGAGGAGCCAACCGCTCCCGAGAGTCCAAGCACGGTGCGTGTCTCGGCCCGTGACGAGATGGTTGGGCGCTTCGTCATGTTCATCCAGCAGTTTGGGGGCAACGCCGGAGCGCTCGTGGGACAGCAGATCGAGCCGCTGACCCGCGAGTCGGCGGGCACGGCATCAAACCTCTGTGCGACGATCCTGTTGGCCCGTGTGGGCGCGACTTCGCCGCAGCCTGCGGAAGAGGGCGGCGACCTTTCGCGCGCGGTCGAGCAGGCGCATGCTCTTGTGGCGCGACTGCGTGAGAATCAGGATGGTTCAACCGCGAGCGAGTTGGCGGTTGCCGAGGCTTCCGAGCGTGTGATCGCGCTGCTTGCCACGCGCGCTGCAGCAACGCCAAGCGCGGACGCGGGTACTGCGACCGCGGATGTGTCAGCCGAGGATGCGGAGACGATTCGCGCATCGCTTGGCTGGTACGGACAGCTGCTGTTGTCGACATGGAGTCGGAGTGATGCCTTCGAGGCCGGGCTTGCGCGGGGCGCGTGGGTGCTCGGTGTTGCTGTTGGCATGTTTGGTTGTGTCGTGCTGGTTGCGGGGTTCGGCGGTGTGATCTGGTTGGGTGTGGTCGCGTTCAGGGCTCTGACGCGAAGTCTTGCCGAACCGCTGCCGGCGCGGACGATGAGTGGTGCGGCACTGCCATGGACCTTCGCCGCCTGGCTTGTGGGCACCACGCTCCTGTCAATCCTCGGCGCAGTGATCCTCGGTGCCACAGGGCGACTCTCTGGAACGCCCGCGCTGGTGCTGCAGATGCTGATCATGCTGCTGCCACTCACTGCGTGCTTGGTACCCGTCTTTGCAGGGGTTCCGTGGAGCGTTGCACGCCGAGAGATGGGACTGCATGCTGGAGCGGGTTGGCTTCGTGAAGTTGGCTATGGATTTGTGGCGTATGCGACTGCAATTCCGATGCTCGTGGTGGGCGGTGTGCTTGCGTACGTTCTGGCGCTGCTGATGCCGACGAAACTCGAGCAGGCATCCCATCCCATCCAGAAAGAACTGTTTGAGGGTGGGATGGAGGAGCGGGTGATGTTGTTCATCATCGCTGCCGTGCTCGCGCCAGTCGTCGAAGAGATCGTGTTCCGTGGCGTGTTGTTCACACATCTTCGCGAACTGTCGCAGCAGTGGGGGCGCTGGATCGCCTTCGGCCTGTCGGCGCTCGCATCAAGCCTCATCTTCGCGGCCATTCATCCGCAAGGTGTCGTGTTCATCCCCGTCCTTGGCGCGCTTGCCGTGGCGTTCTGCCTTGCACGGGAAGTGCGCGGCAGTCTTCTCTCATGCATGGTGGCACATGGCCTCAACAACGGGTTGGTCGTGGGCCTCAATGTGGCGATGAGCGCCTGAAGCGACAGGCGGACAACTGCGCGGGGCGGGCGACTGCCGTTTACTCGAGTTCGATGGTCCAGTAGGCCTCGTCGAGGAAAGCCTTCCAACTTTGGTACTTGGGGCTGCCCAGTCGCACCGCGATCGCCGGGTTGCGCTTGGGGCGAACTGCCGGGCGAATCAGGTGCATCCGTGCCTGCACAGGTGTGCGGCCGCCCTTGCGCGCATTGCACTTCACGCACGCGCAGACCAAGTTGGACCAAGAGTTGTCTCCACCTTGCACGCGCGGCACCACATGATCGAGCGTGAGTTCACGAGTGGAAAAGTGCTTGCCGCAGTATTGGCACTGGTTGCCATCGCGCGCGTAGATGTTGCGGCGGTTCAACTTGACCTGCTCGCGTGGGATGCGGTCGTAGCCGAGGAGTCGTATGACTTTGGGAACGGCGATCACCAGCCGTGTGGTGGCGACCCAGTCATGCTCCTCAGATTCGTGCGCACGCTGGTACTCCGATGCTTCTGCCCAACTGTGAAGGTCGTAGGAGACATAGTTGCCATCCTCGACGGCAATAATCTCGGCGACCTGATTGGCAAGAAGAGTGAAGGCGCGTCGACCACTGACGACTCTCAGAGCCGTGTACACCTTGTTGAGGACAAGAACTTTCGAATCGAGTCCGCTGGCGATTGCCGTCACGCAAGTACCTCCGGCGCCTTTCTCCTGTTGTCGAGCGCCGCTCCACAGTCTAGCGGAGGAAAGCTCCTTTGGCATCAGGTCGGCAGCGGATCCCCAGGAACGCACAGGGGGATATGCGCCGGGACATGCTCGTTCAGCAAACGTTCAACCAGCGCGTGGGGCATCTGTCCGCTGCCCCAGGGCACGAGGCGAATCTCCGCGATCTCTCCGTCGTGCTGAACGGGTTCGATGTCCTGCAGGATGCAGAGGATGCAGCGTGATCCGAGCATCGTGAATGCGCGCAGGAGATGGTCCTCCAGATCGCGCAGCATGGATGGCGCTATCAGCGCGGCGGGGTGCAGCACGCTGCCAATCCCCGCGGACCCATACTGATGCCACAGGCGCATCTGTCCGGAGAGATCGCTGAGCAGTTGCGCGTGATGCGGCAGCACGGCACAGCACGGCGCGTGGGGACGTGCGCCTTCGCTTCCAGCCGTGCACTCGGCTGCGAGTCGCTCGGTCCAATGTTGAAAGGCCTCTTGTCCCACGCGCATCCAGTTGCGCGGGTCGGGAGCGAAGGGCTGTGAAGCGAGTGAGCCGCTCCAGCAGAGCCAGGGCGTGGACGCACTGGCTGAAATAGGCGGGTGGCGCCACGCTGCCGACTGCGGATTCCCCGGCACGAGCGCAAAGCACCGCGAGTCCGTGGAAGTCGCCCTGTCGATCTGTGCGCGAATGATCTCCGCGCGCGGATGAGGCGACTTCGGTGCGTTCACTGTGCGCGAGCCAATATTCCAGAGCTGCTGTGTTGGATCACTCGGCTGCACCATCGGAGCGCGTCTCCTTGAGACGACGCGCCTTGCCGGTGAGTCCTCGGAGGTAGTACAGCTTCGATCGACGGACCACTGCGCCGCGCAGTACTTCGATCTTCGCCACGCGCTTGCTGTGCACGGGGAAGATGCGCTCGACGCCTTCGTTGGCGACGATGCGGCGCACGGTGATGACGCGATTCACGCCGCGACCCTTCGTGGCAATCAGGATGCCTTGGAACACCTGGATGCGTTCCTTGTCACCTTCCACGATGCGATAGTGCACATCGATGGTGTCACCGATGCGCAGGGTTGGGATCTCAGAGGCGGGCTTCAGATGCGTGGCCTCCACGCTCTCCATGATGGCAGTGCGATTCATGAGTCAGTTCCTTTGCGGGCGTGATGTGCCCGCGGACATATGGCCCGCGCAGCATGGGGCGGATCGCCGTGGGGCGATCGCTTCCAGGCCAGTGGAGCGCTGCAACGTTGAGGCCTCGTCCTCAAGAGGTTGCCCATGGAGTGAAACGAGGTCAGGACGGCGTGTGCGCGTCCTGTGTTCGCTCTCGGATCGGCGCCATTGGGCGATGGCCTGATGGTCGCCGGAGAGCAAGACTTCTGGAACGGCCCGCTCGCGCCAAACGCGCGGACGGGTGTAGTGCGGACAGTCGAGCAGCGGTTGTCCGTGCTCATTGATGATCGAGAAGGAGTCTTCTGCGGCGCTCGCTTCGTGCCCGAGCGCGCCGGGCAGCAGACGCGCAATCGCATCGACAAGCAGCAGCGCAGGGAGTTCACCTCCCGACACCACGAAATCACCCACGGAAATCTCCTCGAATCCCAGCGCATCGATGGCGCGCTGGTCGACACCTTCGTAGTGCCCGCACAGGAGCATCACGCGTCCCGCCGAGGCGAGTTCGCTGACGAGCGATTGTGTGAGTGGTCGACCCGCCGGAGCCAGAAGCACGCGGCGTGCACGCCGCGCATCGAGCGCCTCCACTGCCTCCACGGCTGCAGCGAGGGGTTCACACATGAACACCATGCCGGGCCCGCCGCCGAAGGGTCGGTCGTCGACCTTTCGGTGCGGCAGTTCCGCCCACTGACGAATGTCATGGACGTGGACCGACAGCAGGCCGTCGCTGACGGCACGACCGAGGATGCTGCTGCTCAGTGCAGCCGGAAACATCTCGGGGAAAAGCGAGAGGATGTCGATGCGTGGAGCCATCGGACGCCTCGGAGGTCGTTGGAATCAGCTCTTCGCTTCGCCCTCAGCTGCGGCTGGGGCCTTCTTCGGCGCGTTGCGGCGCGCTTCGAAGCGAATGGCTGCCATCGACGCAATGCCCTTCGTGCCGACGGTGGCAGGAAGGCCAGCACGCTTCAGCAGCGACACGACCGTCTCGGAGGGTTGTGCACCAACGCCGAGCCAGTGTGCAATCCGCTCTGCGTGCAGTTCCCACTGCTTGCCCTCGGGTGCGGTGGGGCTGAACCAACCGAGCTCCTCGATGACGCGACCGTCGCTCGGGGATCGCTTGTCAGCGGCTGCGAGGCGGAAGAATGGCGAGTGAGTACGCCCGAAACGCTTGAGTCGAAGAACCACCATGGGAAACTCCCGTGTCATGCCTCCCGCGGTCGGCGCGTCGTCCGCTCGGACGCCGCCGTCCGGGCTCGCCGTTGGACTCGCGGGTGGAACCGTGCGAGCCGTGCGACGAGCCTTGGGGTGGCTGGTTGCGAATCGCAAAGCATAGCAGAAGCACTGCTACCCTCCAAGCGATGAGTGGATGGTGGATTGCGGATCTCTGGCAGCGCGGCGAGTCGGTGCTGCTTGTGAGTTGGCTCTTCTGGGTGGTCGTTTCCATCGTGCTGCATGAACTTGGGCATGGTTATGCGGCACTGTGGCAGGGTGACACGACGCCGCGCGAGAGTGGGCACATCACGATCAATCCCATCGTGCACATGGGTTGGATCAGCTTGATCGCGCTCATGTTGCTCGGCATCGCATGGGGGCTGATGCCCGTGAATCCGAATCGATTTCGACATGGACGGCTCGGGTGGGCCCTGGTGGCGGCAGCCGGACCTGCGGTCAATCTGCTGCTGAGTGTGGTGTGCGTCGTTGGCTGTGCGCTTGTGGTTTGCTTTGGAACCTTCGGCGAACCACTGCGCAGCAACATCACTGAGTTCTGTCTGATGGGAGCGTGGTTGAACCTCTACCTCATGTGCTTCAACTTGCTGCCAATGCCGCCGCTCGATGGTTCGGTGATTCTCGCCGGATTGTCTGCGTCTGCGCGGCGCTTCTACTCGCAGCCTGCCGTACAGCAGTTTGGCCTGATCATTCTCTTTGTCGTGCTGTTCTCGGGCGGACTGACGACGCCGCTTGTGACAGCATTGCAGCGCACGACCGTCTTTGCAGTTGGGCAGGTGTCGCAGGTGCTGGGCGGTCCACCGGCACAGTGATGGATCCTGCGGATCAATTGTGCGGTAACGCGTGCGTCAGACGCTGACGGGCGCTCGAGCGTCGTGCACGATGCGCCCATCGACGAGCGTGCAGATCACGCGTGGCGGTGCACGCAGCCAGTCGCACTCCAGCGGGTTTCGGTCGAGCACGACCATGTCCGCATGAGAGCCGCCTCCCAGTGTGCCGACCCCATTCCACTCTTCGAGGCATCGCGCCGCCTCGACCGTGTAGCCATCAATCGCTTCAGCCGGGGTCAAGCACTGATCCGTGCCCTGCACCCGACCGCTGCGCGTGATGCCAGTGATCGCAGAGCGCATGCCATCGATCGGCGATGCAGACACGATTGGCCAATCCGATCCGAAGGCGAGGCAGGCGCCGGCCTCGCGATAGTCGCGGAATCGGAAAACACGGTTCATGCGCTGTGCGCCGAGCCGATCGAGTGCAACGGGTGCGTCACCAAACTTGTGGAAGGGCTGCATGCTGACGCGGCGCCCTGCAAAGCGGGGCAGGGAGGCTGGATCAACGGTTTGCGCATGTTCGAACCGAACGCGTCTTTGCGGATCGCAGCGCTCTGCACAGGCAAGCGTTTCGGCGAGCGCACGGTCGCCAATGGCATGCACCGACGGCGAGAAGTCCGCAGCGAGAACCTCACGCATCCACGCTTCGAGCGTTCCTGCGAGCGCATGTTCGACGAGCGTGCCACGCCCTGCTGCGTTCTCATAGGGATCAATCATCGCTGCAGTCGCCGCACCGAGCGTGCCATCGGCGAATGACTTGAATCCAATCACGCGGAGCGATTCACTTTGTGCGATGCGTCGCGCGCGATCGAGCGGTAGCGCACCCGTTCGGTCGAGCACCGTGACGGCCACGCGCACGCCGAGAGACGCCTCGTTACGCAGTGGTGCCATCAACTCTTCGACTTGTTGCAGGTACTCCATGGCGCCAACGGCAGTCACCCCGAGCGAAAGGAGGTGGCGACAGCCTTGCTGCAGCGCGCGCCGCTGCACATCGATTGGTGGAGGCGGAATACGAGGGACAAGCAGTTGCCACGCAGCCTGCTCAAGCAAAAGCCCGGTCGGCTGACCATCTGCTGACCGAACGATCGTTCCGCCTTCGACTTCGCGGGACAGATCCAGTTCCGCCATCGCCGCCTTGTTGCAGAGAGCGACATGTTGATCGCACCGCCAGGCGACTGCGGGGCGGTCCGCGGCTGCTTGCAGCCAGGTTGCATCCGGTTGGGCGCCGCCCCAGAGAGATTCATCCCACCCGAATGCTTCAAGCCACTGATCTGCCGAGAGCCCCGCGTGTCGCTTCGCAATGCGTTCCATGAATTCGCTGCGCGAACTGGTGCCGCCAAGATCGAGGCGAGTGAGCGACAGTGAGCCGAGCGTGAGGTGCAGGTGCGCATCGATGAGCCCGGGCAGAATCCATCCACCGGTGAAACGGATGTCTGCCGACGACGCGTCGTCGTGCAAGCATTTCACGCGTGTATCGACGATGTCGATCGCACGCCGCCATGGATCGCCGTGATTGCCTGTCCAGATTCCTTCAGCGTGAATTCGCATCACTCGGCCAAAGGGTACGGGGAGTCCATCATGCAGTTCGGAGCACGCGTACGATTGCAACATGAAGACTCGGCACCAAAGACGGCAGATTGTGCGCAACTCATGCGGTCACTGGATTTCCGGCGTCGCTGCATGCGCCATGCTGATTGGGTGGGGGATCGGCTGTGAGCGTGCGCCTGCACCGAAGCCGCCCGCCCCGCTGACGTCAAATGCGAAGAACCCTCGTGCACCTCAGAGCAGCGCAGCCCCGGTGAGTGCTCCGCCGGCCGGTGCGGCGTCGGCAAGTGCGGCTCAGGCGAGTGCCACGCCGTCAGGTCCAGGGCAGCAAAGTGCTCCAGTGGAGGCACAGCCTGCAGCGGCGGTTCGCGTATCCAGTGCGACCAGTGATCCAAAGTTGATCGAGATTGGCGGACTTGTGATGCCCAAGCCCGTGGCGTGGCAGTGGCAAGCGCCGACGGTGCAGTTCCGAGCGCTTCAGTATGCAGTGCCGACAAAGGCAGCTGGTGCAAGCGATGCCGAGTTGGTGTTCAGCGTTTTTGCGGCAGGGGATGGAGGGCCCATGGACGCGAACGTCAAGCGGTGGATCTCGCAGTTCCGCCGCGAGGATGGATCACCGGCTGAAGCCGTCATCGCCGACTCGACGGTCAACGGCATCGCGGTCAAGACGATCGAACTGGCGGGGCTCTATCAGGGCATGGGGCAGGCGGCGCCGCGGCCTGGCATCCGTCAGCTGGGTGCCATCCTGCGAACCGGAAATGGAACCGTGTTCATTCGGCTTGTGGGACCTGACGCGACTGTCGAGTCGTGGCGGAGTGAGTTCGATGCCATGATCGCAGGCGTTCAATCGCAGTCGTAAAGCCGCTCAACGAAGCCGGATTTGGCTGAGATCTTCGGCTGGTTGCGGCCACTGCATCTTGAGTTCGGCAAGGGTGCGCAGCAGCACCTCGCTGACAAGCAAATTTCGGAACCACTTTCGATTGGCGGGCACGACGATCCACGGGGCGTCATCGGTCGTTGTCTCGTTCAGCATGAACTCGAAGGTTTCTTGGTACTGCGACCAGCGCTGCCGCTCGTTCACGTCGTCGATGGAGAACTTCCACTGCTTGGTGGGATCTTCCAGACGATCCTGCAGCCGCTTGAGTTGCTCTTCCTTGGTGATGGTCAGGAAGAACTTCAGGATGATCGTTCCCTCATCCGTGAGCATGCGCTCGAAGTCGCGCACATGTCGGCAGCGCTTGGCAGCTGTCTCAGGATCCATCGTTCCATGGACACGGCGCACAATGATGTCCTCGTAGTGGCTGCGGTTGAAGACGGCGATTTCGCCCTTGGCCGGGCAGCGCGAGTGGACGCGCCAGAGATAGTCGTGTGCGCATTCAACGTCGGATGGCTTCTTGAACGAGTGAACAAAGACTCCTTGCGGATTCAGCGCAGTGATGACTCGGCGAATGACCCCGTCCTTTCCCGCGCTATCGATGCCCTGCAGCACGATCAGCAGCGCACGAGAACGATTCGCCCAGAACTTCATCTGCAGCTCTTCGAGTGCGGCAAGGTTGCTCGCAAGCTGCGCCTCGCCCGCTGGCTTTTCAAGACCACCGCACTCTTCGCAGTCCCAGTCGCGCAGGGAAGCCCTCGTCCCTGGCTTGACGAGGAAATGGGAAAGATGGAGCGGATTCATCGTGTATCCAGGCGCGGCTGCCGAGGCACGGGGGTATGTCCGATGCCGTCTTTTCCCCTTGGCGACCGGGGCAGCCCAGACACGCGCGATTGGATTACGCGAAGGTCGCGTTCACTTGGTTCCAATTGACGACATCCCACCACGCGGCGAGATAATCGGCTCGGCGGTTTTGGTAGTTCAAGTAATACGCATGCTCCCACACATCGACGCCGAGCAGTGGCCGTCCCACCACATCAACAAAGCCCTTCATCAGAGGGTTGTCCTGATTCGGAGTGGAGCCGATGGCGAGCGATCCGTCTCCCTTTTTGACGAGCCAGGCCCATCCAGATCCGAACCGCTTCATGCCTGCTTCCGCAAAAGCCTTCTTGAACGCATCCAGTCCGCCAAAGGTCTGGTCAATCGCAGCGGTGAGTTCGGCACTTGGCGCGCCTCCCGATCCCTTGGGTGCCATGATCTTCCAGAAGAAGGAGTGGTTCCAGTGACCGCCCCCATTGTTGCGCACGGCAGGGCGAATCGTTTCCGGAATGGATCCAATCTGCAGGCAGATCTCATCGAGCGACCACTTGCCGAATTCCGCTTGTCCATCGAGCGCCTTGTTCAGGTTGTCGACATACGCCTGATGGTGCTTTGTGCGGTGAATGTTCATGGTCTTCTGATCAATCGACGGCTCGAGTGCGCTTTCGGCATAGGGGAGATCAGGCAAAGTGAATGGCATGGTGTTTTCCTTCGTCGTCGGGGGCGAATACGTTTGTGCGGCGCTCTGTACGCCGCGCACAAGACTCGAAACGGTGTCCGTGGAAAGTAACGCAGAAGCGCCGAGCCCTGCAAGGAACGCCCGTCGTGTCGGGTCTCCTCGTTCGGCAATCGGTGAACGCTCGGGATGTCCTGGGTTGATTTCCATCAGACCTCGAAAGGGTAGGCGATTGCATCAGGTTCCGTAGGCAGCGCGCATCGGAGCCGCATAGGCTGATGGACCATGCGCCCCGTGCAGCGTGTTCTTGATGCGGCAACAAACCGTGCTCTGGAGGCTGCGCGCGTCCTGGAGGATGTGGCGCGTTTCTTGCTCGATGATGGAGAGATTGCTGGTGGCTTTAAGCGAGTAAGGCATGAGGTCGTGGCGGCAGTCGATGGGGCGTCCCACGCGGCTCGGATCGGTGCACGTGATGTGGAGCAGGATGTCGGTGTTTCCATCGAGGGTGCGCGCGAGTCGGTTCGTCGAGGGATCGCGGATGTCGTGCGTGCCAACGGTTCCCGGCTCGGCGAGGCGCTTCGCACGCTTGAAGAAATGTTGAAGACGACGGGTGATGATGCGTGGAGCCGTCTGGAGTCGGTGCGCTATCGGAGCTACTCGCTCACGGGTCAGCTTCTGGAACGCCTGCGACCCGCAACGGCGCGACAATGGGGAGTCTGCCTCGTCCTGACGGAATCGATCTGTGTGCGCCCTTGGCAGGAGGTGGTGGATGGTGCGCTTGAAGGCGGCGTCGCATGCATCCAACTGCGAGAGAAAGGATGGACGAGCGTGGCGCTGCTCGAGCGCTGCGAATCGCTGCTTGCGCGCGCGGCAAAGCATGGCGCGACCATCATCATCAATGACCGCATCGATGTGGCAATTGCTGCCGGTGCACACGGCGTACACCTCGGTCGGGATGATCTGCCGCTGCGAGCGGCGCGGAAAATCGCCGGCGGTTCGCTGATCATCGGTGCGACGGTGCACGACCTCTCTGAGGCAGATGCGGCTGTTGCCGCAGGGGCTGATTACTGCGGCGTGGGAGCGATGTTCGAAACTGCCGTGAAGCCCGAGCGTAAACCCGCCGGACCTGCGTGGATTCGGACATTCGTGGAACGCCACCCCCAGACGCCGCATCTGGCGATTGGCGGTATCACTGCTGAGCGTGCTGCGGAGCTTCGCGCCGCTGGTTGCCGCGGCATCGCAGTGTCATCGGCGCTCTGCCGTGCAGCCGATCCGAAATCTGTCGCGCGCGAACTGACGGCGCTCTTCCCATGTCCGAGCGAGTGACGGCTGCGCGACTCGAACTGCTCGGCACGGGCACGAGTTCAGGTGTTCCTGTGATCGCATGCGATTGTGCCACCTGCGTCTCCGATGATCCGCGCGATCGGCGTCTGCGAACGAGCGCTGCGCTTCGATTCACCGATCCGCAAGGTCAGGAACGAATCTGGTTGATCGATGTTTCGCCCGATCACCGTGAGCAGGCACTCCGAAGCAAGATTGCGCGGTGCGATGCGATCCTGATCACGCATGCACACATGGATCACATTGCTGGTCTGGACGAGGTGCGCCGTTACAACGTGCTGATGCGCGCGCCGATCGAGGTCTTTACGGATGCCCAAACGATGACCGATGTCGAGCGGGTCTTCCGCTACATCTTCCGCAGGCATACGAACGCGAACGACTCATTTGTGGCGGATCTCATCCCACACCGCGTGATCCCTGGCGTTGCGGTGGAGCGGCATGGACTTCGCATGCGGCCGTTCACGATGCTGCATGGGCGTCTGCCCGTCCTTGCCTGGCGCATCGAGGCGGTCGATGGTGGGGATGGGGGCGGACTGTTGCCGTTGGCGTACTGCACCGATGTGTCTGCTGTGCCGCCGGAGGCGTTTCAGTGGCTCGGTGGCTTGCAGACACTCGTCCTCGACATGCTTCGGTTCCGGGCGCATCCCACGCATTTCACGGTGGATGAGGCAGTCTCCATCGCGGGGCAGCTTGCCGCGAAGCGCACCGTCTTCGTCCATATGACGCATGACATTCGCCATGCGGAACTGGACCCGCGGCTACCGATGGGCATGGCACTGGGCTTCGATGGGCTGCAGTTGCCCGCGTGAGCCTTGCTACTATCCCGCGCTCCCCATGGCACAGATTCGCGAAATCAAGAAGCGCATGGTCGCCGTCAAGACGATCCAGCGCATCACCAAGACGATGCAGATGATCGCGACGGCGAAGTTCACCGCTGCGCTTCAGCGATCCAAGGCCACACGCCCATACACCGATCGCATCCGCCAACTCGTGGGCGAGGTGTCGGCGGCGGCAGGCGAGGTTGAGAACCCGCTGCTGAGTGGGGCACGCAAGTCAGGGCGAGAACTTGTGCTGGTGGTCACGAGCGATCGTGGCCTCTGCGGTGCGTACAACGGCAGCGTGCTCCGACGCGCCATGCAACTGATTCGCGCGCGTCGTGGCGAACAACGTGAAGTGGTGATCGAGACCGCCGGCAAGAAGGCGAGTTCGTTCTTCAAGTTCCAGCGGATCGATGTCGCCGAGCGGCACAGCTTCGGTGACAAGCCGGCCTTCGAGGCTGTGGCGAGCGTGGCGCAGCGCTACATGGATGAGTTCACTGCAGGCAAAGTAGATGCGGTGCACGTGGTTTTCATGCGTTTCATCTCCGCCGCGAAGCAGGTGCCGGATGTCATGCAGTTGCTGCCGCTGAGCCTGGAATCGGAGGCGGGTGCAGCGAACGCGCCAAGCGCGGAGACTGCGCCGAAGGGCGCTTCGACGGTGTATGAGTTTGCGCCGAGCGCATCCGCGCTGCTCGATGAACTGCTCCCAAAGTCCGTGAAGGTGTCGCTGTTTCAGGCACTGAACGACGCGATCGTGAGTGAAAATGTGATGCGTATGGTGGCCATGAAGGCAGCCACCGACAACGCGGGTGGTCTCGGCCGAACGCTCAAGCGCAACTACAACCGCGCGCGGCAGGCGAAGATCACGACGGAGCTCACGGAAATCATCGCCGGCGCTGCAGCGCTCGAGTAATGCCGCACGTGCGCAGGGCGCACCGAGGGCTCACCGTACAGGCTTGTCCGGAAGTTCAGGCGCGTTTGTCGGAACGCCCGTCGCGACATCATTGCCGGCCTTCTCCCAGGCCTTCAATCCCCCTTCAAGCGTGAGGACGCGGTCGAAGCCGAGTTCAAGCAGGCGCTTGCTCGCTGCCCTCGCCAGGACGTCGTTGTAGTCGCTGTCGTAGACCACGACAGTCGTGTCCTTGCCAAGGATGCCCTTCGCCTCCAGCGTCATGTCCTCGAAGGGCAGACTGACTGCGCCAGCAATGTGTTTCTGAGCGTACAGCTCGCGACTTCGCGGATCACAGAACATGCTCTTGTGGCGGCGCGCGAACACGCCCGTGGGTTGATTCATGGTCCGCAGCGCGTCGTAGGCGGTGACATAGACCAAATCCTTGTCGCTCGTTTTCCGATCGCACGCGAAAGACGCTGGCAGCAGAAGCAGAAAGGCCAGAAGGATGGTGAACCGGCGCACGCTGACAGCCCTCGGACAAAGCGCGGCGGGGTATCGTGGTCGAGCCATGATGTCGTGGAAGCATCCGTGCATTCGGGCAGTCTACGCGGGGTTGGGTGCCGCTCTCCTGGGGCTGCCATCCGCTGCGCTGCGTGAGCCGGCGTCCCAAGCACCGACCGCGGAGCCCGCGAGGTGCGAAGTGCTGCCGGCCCTTGCGCGCATGTCTGACGGAAGTGATGCGTTGGTCGTTCGCTTCGCGATTGCGCCACAGTGGCATATGTATTGGAGCAACCCAGGCGATTCTGGTGCCGCGACCAGTGTGATCGCGGCTCTGCCGCAAGGATGGACGGCCGGTGCTCCTCGGCTGCCGCGGCCGCAAATTCTTGGTTCCGCGGATGAACGTCTTTACGGGTATGAGAAGACCTTCGATGTGCTTGTACCAGTGGTTGCACCTGTGGGTGGCGCACAGCCATCGATCCTTGTTCGCGTTCAGGCCGGCTGGATGGTGTGCAAGGATCGATGCCAAACCGGCAAGGCAAGTCTGTCGGTACAGGTGAGCACGGAACCCGTTCCCTATGCACCAACGCTGCTTCGCAGTTATCCACTCAAACTCCCGCCGAGCGTGCGTGCCCGAATCGAGGATCCGCACGGGGAGCGCGCCCTCCTGCTGACTTTTGCGCCAGCTGCGATTCCGAAGCGCCCACTTCGATTCGTGCCTGATGCAGTCGCAGGGCTTGAGTGGATGGGAGGCACAGGACCCTTCTCAGCCGTGGAAGGTGGGCGTGAGATGATCTTGCGCCTACCATTCCGGATCACCCCAGGTGATGCGTTGGATGGTCCACCGCGTCTTCGTGGGCTGCTGCTTGCGGGCGACCGTGAAGGGGACCCGGTGTATCAAGTTGACTTGCTGCCAGCGGATGTTCCGCTGACAGGAAGGTAGAGAGACCAGCGGGCAAGGCCCAAACACATGAGCTGGCGAAAGACCAGCACGACTAGGAGCACTTCATGCGATTCACCAACACATTCCTCACCGCCGCCGTTGTCACCTGCAGTGCACTCCTTCTTGCTGCGCAGCAGGGTGATCCACATGCAGGTCATGATCACTCGAAGCACACCCACGACAAGGCGGAGATTGCGCATGAGGCGCCAGCGTTCAGCCTGAAGGGCGTGGATGGAAAGACGTACACCTTGGCCGACTACAAGGGCAAGGTCGTTGTGCTCGAGTGGTTCTGCTCTTCGTGTCCCGCGAGCGGTCGTGGCGAAGGTTCGTTCTGGGGGAGTGGCAAGGCGGCGTCAACGATTGCAGCAATGCGGAAGGCGGACCCCGACGCCGTGTACTTCGCGGTGAATTCAACGAAGGATGGCCATAACGGCATGAGCAATGCGGAAGAGGGAAGCGCGAGCGCCGAAGTCATGTCCAAGGCAGGTGCATCCGTTCCGGTGCTGCTCGATGCGGACGGCAAGGTCGGGAAGGCGTACGGTGCAAAGACCACGCCACACGTCTTCATCATTGGAGCGGACGGTAACGTTGCCTACATCGGAGCGCCCGTGAGCCCGGACGGGAAGACGAACTATGTGGTGAATGCGGTGACGGCACTGAAGGCCGGCAAGGCCGTGGAGCCCGCAACCACGAAGAACCAAGGCTGCGGCGTCAAGTACGCCAAGCAGTGATTGTCAGCGGTCAGCCGAGTGCCCGGCGTCAGCCGGGCAGGCTGACCGGCATAATCACGTAGGTGAGATCTTCACCGACCTTGAAGACACCTGGTCGGTTGGGCGCTTTCATTTCGACGGCGATCTCCGAGCTGTCGGCGATGCGAAGGACGTCGGTGACATAGCCGGGGTTGAAGGCGATATCGATCTCCTTGCCTTCCCACTTTCGGATCGCGACACGCACTTCCGCTTCGCCCATCTCTGCGGCGCGTGAAGAAATCGTGAGCGTCTTGTCGGCGAAAGAAAACTTCACGCCCTTGCTCTCTTCATTCGTCAGCAGTGCCGCACGCTTGACCGCTGCGGACAACTCTGCAGTGTCGAAGCTGGCGCGGCGGTCGTGATCCTTTGGAATGACATCGTCGAAGGGGGGAAAAGTGCCCTCAATCAGGCTTGATATGACTGTGGCTGTTTCGCCCACCTCAAAGCGAATGCGATTGCGGTTGCGGCTGACTCGCACCGCAGTATCGGGATCATCGAGCAAGCGGTTCAGCACCTGGAGCGTCTTCGTTGGGATGATGCACGCGGAATCGCCATCGGCGGATCCCGTGCACTCGCCCTGCACAAGCGCGAGGCGTCGGCCATCGGTGGCGACCATCCGGAGGCGTCTTGCCTTGCGTTCAAGCAGCACTCCGTTGAACGCGTACCGCGAGTTGTCCGCCGCCGTCGCGAATGCGGAGCGACCGATCATGCGCCGCAGGTGGCCTGCTGCGACCTCAAACTCTGGCGCGGATGTCTCGGCATCTGTCTCGGCAGGAAACTCGCGGGGGTCGTACCCGAACACACGGAACTTCGCATCCTCGCCGCGCACGGTGGCGACCTGCTTGTCCATTTCGATCGTCAGAGTCGAGTCGTCGCAGGATCGGACGATCTGCGAGAGTTTGTCTGCGGGCACGAGCGCGTCGCCGTCTGCGTGCACCTCGACGCTCGACAGCGTGAGCGACAGGCGAAGATCCTGATCGGTGGCGCTGAGCCGAAGCGTTCCGTCACGGGCAGTCAGTTTGACGCACAAGAGCACCGGAACGGTGGTCCGAGAGAGCACCACGCTTGAGGCAAGCGTGAGCGCATCGACAAGCGCAGAGCGGTCACAAATGATCTTCATGGCTTCTTGGGTTGCAGCGGGCATGATCAGAATATATCGGTTCTTTCGGTGAGAACCCGGCGCCTATCCTTTGAGCATGCTGCACACGGTTGTCCGCTGGATTCGCAAGGTGTATCCCGGGGTTGTCTTCGGCGGCTACTTGATCGCCTTCATTCTCGCCTTCACGATGGTGTTCATGCTCCCCATCGGTGCGCTCGGCATGGTCTTCCTCGCGGTGATGGCGCTGATACCGGTTGTGGCGCTGCTGGCGGTGGTCAAGGCGGTGGAACGCCCACTCGCGATCCGCAAACTGCGGCGCGGCGTGTGTCCGGCGTGCGAAATGGCCTCGATTACTGCACGGGACCCGGTCGTGGGCGGTGGGGGAGCGGGCTATGCGTGCGGCGCATGCGGTGCACTCTTCAGTGCTCGCGGCGATGACATCGAGGCAGAGGCGGAGATCAGCGCAGCAGCAAACTAGCGATGAGGTGCGGCGCTGTGCGGCGGCTTCGAGGTGCCGATGCCAGTTTGCACATGGGCAAGGACATCGCTGACAACGCGCCCAAGCTCCGACTTCCCGTAGTAGATCGTCACTTCACCTGCTGGCATGACTTCAATCACCATAGGACTTCCGCCGCTGCAGATTGTGATGCCATGACGCGGCGCTGAACCTGCCGTCAGCACGGCAAGCGTGAGATCACGGAGAATGTGAAAGTCAGCAGGCAGGAACACCAGCGGATCTCGCGTGTTCAGCTCCACTGTCGCGGCACTGTCGATCGCGCGCCACTTTTCATTTGCCGCCATTGGCTCCGCAACTGCCTCAAAGAGTTCGCGCCAATGCCCGACCGGAATCACATTCGCCTGCGTGAGATGCAATTTGTGAATGATGGCTTCGATGCTTGTGGCGAGAACCGCACGCGTGAGCCTCGGCATATCGGCGGGAAGCTTCGCCGCATGCGCGTGATCCGAGGCAGCGATATCCATGCAGCCACTGTGCTCCCCTTCGGAAATGGAGAGGCGAAGTTCTTGCTCTGTTCGTGAGGCCACCTCGACGCCGATGGGCTTCAGCAACCGCCACGCTTCTTCGAATGAAACAAATTCCACGTCTGGACCTTTCACGTGGCACGATACCTTGGCGAGGCGATCTGTAGCATCTCCGACGTGAGAACGGTGCTTTTTGTCTGTACAGGGAACACCTGCCGCTCACCCATGGCGGAGGCAATTGCCCGTACAGAGATCGAAGCGGGTCGAGTCGGGGGTAACCGGGTGAAGATCTTCACAGCCTCTGCAGGAACATCGGCATTCGATGGAAGTCCCTGCTCAAGTGAGGCGATCGATGCCCTCCGCCGCATCGGTGTGGAACACGAGGGGCGGAGCAAGCGACTGACCGCACAAATGATCCGCGGCGCAGATCTGGTGTTTGGGATGACCGCGGGACATGTCGCTGCGGCGCGCGGCCTTGTGGCTGGCGAGTCCGAACAGTTGGCGAAGATCCACCCGCTCGATCCGCAGGCTGATGTCGAAGACCCGATCGGGCTCGGACATGTGTCGTATGACCGACTCGCACGGCAGTTCCGTGACTTGATCCCCCGGCGACTTGCGGAGATGCTGCCCGCATGAGCGAGTCGCCCAAAGGAGTGATCGCAATCGGCAGCGACCACCGTGGATCCGCTATTGCCGTGGCGATCGAGCAGCAGTTGAAGTTGGACGGCTTTGATGTCGCGGTACTCAGCGATACAACCGGATCGCCCACGGATTACCCGGATGTCGCATGGCGTGTCTCGCAGGAGATTGTGTCGGGGAAGGCTGCGCGCGGGATCCTGATTTGCGGAACAGGTATTGGCATGGCGATCGCAGCAAACAAGGTTCATGGCATCCGTGCCGCACTCGCACTCGATGAACTGAGCGCACAGTTGTCTCGAACGCACAACGACGCCAATGTGCTGTGCCTCTCGGCGGATCTGCTTGGGCAGACTCTCGTCAAGCGGATCGTCGACGTGTGGATGAAGTCCGCCTACGAGGGTGGACGTCACGCTCGGCGACTTGCGAAGATCGGGCGCATCGAGAAAGGCGAGGATCCGAAGGGCTGAGCGCGCCTTGCGCGTTCAACTCCGGGCTGCGATCAGGCGAAGCAGCAGCCGGACGCCCCAGCCCGTTGGACCGCTGCCCGTGAGATCGCTGGGAGTGTCAGGTGCGGCGACGCCAGCGATATCCAAGTGCGCCCACGGGACGTGAGGCGGCACGAAGTGCGAGAGGAACGCCGCGCCTTGAATGGGATGCGCCATGCGAGCGGGATTGCTGTTGATGAGATCCGCGTGCTGGCTGCGCATGTACTCGCGGTGCGCGGGCCAGATCGGTAGCCGCCACACGGCTTCTGCGCTGTTGTCGGCGGCACGTTCCACTTCCCGTGCGAGACGATCATCGCTGCTGAAGTAGCCGGCGCTGAAATGTCCGAGGGCCACGACCACGCCGCCCGTGAGCGTCGCGATATCGATGACCGCACTTGGGTCGAAGGTCTTGCAGCCCCAACTGAGTGCATCAGCCAGCACGAGCCGTCCCTCGGCATCGGTGTTGGTGACCTCCACGGTCACGCCGTTGTGCATGCGGATGATGTCGTCCGGTCGATACGAATCGCCGGCCACCATATTTTCGGCGACCGCAAGGATTGCGGTCACTCGAACCGCGGGGCGCAACTGTGCGACCGCATGCATCACGCCGAGTACGGCCGCGCCGCCACACTTGTCGTACTTCATTCCTTTCATGCCATTGTTCACCTTCAGCGAGTATCCGCCCGTGTCGTAGGTGATCGTCTTGCCGACGAGCAGCAGATGCGTATCGCGGTTGCCCCGCGCGCGGCGCGGCGGGTTCCACTCGAGTGTCACAAGGCATGGGGGGCGCGTAGAGCCCTGTCCCACGGACAAGAGTCCGCCCATGCCGAGTTGCCGCGCTTTCGCGGCGTCGATGCGCCGCACGCGGAGGGCGCCGCGCCCGATGCGTGCTGCTTCCGCAGCGATCCACTGCGGGTGTGCGATGTTTGGCGGGGTTGCAGCGATTGCGCGAGCAACGTTCACGCCTGCAGCCACCACAAGCCCCTCGTTCAGGCCATCACGAAAGTCGCGTTGCGCCGACCAGATGCGCAGCGGAGGCAGTCGCGGTTCGCGGCGCGATGCGCTGCCGTCGAGTCGATCAAATCGCCACGTTCCGATCGATAATCCCTCGGCAACGGCGCTGCCAGCTTCGAACTCTCCGATGGAACGCACGCCACCTGTCCAGTCGGGCCGCAGGCAAATGGCCTTGGCCCGCATCTTGACAAGCGCACGGCCGAGCTTTGCAGACACTGTTCGCAGGCGCTGTGGATCGAACCCATCGCGTGCACCGAGTCCGAGCAGCAGCGTCCGATCATCTGCGGCGTGCACGCTGCCTGCCTCGCCTGTGAAGGCGCCGACACGAAGTGAATTGCGTACACCCTCGTGCTCCTGGAGGTCCGTGGGCAGGCGCAGCGCGCCCTTCCCGGACGCAGCGAATACCGGAAACACATGAAGCGAACGGGGCGCATCGGATACGCGAATGGACGTGTGCATGGGCGCAGATCCTAGGGGCGCGGCTTCGGTGTGCGGTCGCTGTTCCCTATCCTTCGTGGATGGCTGTTTCGACGGTGATTGTGGTGGGCGGCGGTCATGCGGGCGTGGAAGCCGCATGGGCTGCAGCGAGCGCACTTGCGGCGAAGTGCAAGGACCCGGCGCGCGTGCTCCTTGTCACCATGGATGCGTCGACCATCGGAGCGATGAGTTGCAATCCTGCGATCGGTGGGCTTGCAAAGGGGCAGATGGTGCGCGAGATCGATGCGCTCGGCGGCGTGATGGGACGCGTGACGGATGCGACGGGGATTCTGTTTCGCGTGCTGAACGCATCAAAGGGACAGGCGGTGCGTGGCCCGCGTGCCCAGTGCGATCGTCATCATTATCAGGCCGAAGTGCAGCGGCTGCTCTCGACTCGCGCGGGCGATTTGGTGCCCATCATTGTTGTCGAGGGATTGGTGGAGTCGGTGGATGTGCCGTGTGCGGATGGAGAGTCTGGCGGCGTACGCGCTCTGATGCTGCGCGCTGGGGCGAGTGTGCTGCACGTCGATGATGCGGCGCTCGAGTGGAATGCCGATGCGGTGGATCGCATGTGGCAGGGCGAGCGCGGCGATGGTGTTTTTCCCCGCATGCCTTACGGGCGTGGTGCCGAGCGGCGCCCCCTGCACGAGGCACTCTCGGGCGTTTCCGCCTGCGGTGGAGGATCGCTTCGAGTTGATGCCGATGCAGTCGTTCTGACGACGGGCACGTTCATGCGAGCACTCATGCATACGGGCGAGCGCAGCGTGGAGGGTGGACGCGTCGGTGAGGGGACTGCCGTGGGCATCTCAGGTGCGCTTCGAGCACTTGGCTTCGAACTGGGTCGACTCAAGACCGGCACGCCACCGCGGCTTGCGCGAGATTCGATCGATTGGCAGTCGATGGTGGCACAGTGGGGCGATGAGCCACCGCTGCCGTTCAGTGCAGGCACGCCACAGATGCTGCTCGCAAGGCGTTTCCCCGCACTGCCACAAGTGGAGTGCCGGGAGACGCACACAACGGCGGTCATTCATGAAGTGGTCCGCAGCAATCTCCACCGAGCACCGATGTATGCGGGCTTGATGGAAGCGGAGTCTGGGCCGCGGTACTGCCCGAGCCTGGAGGACAAGGTGGTGCGCTTTGCTCAGCGCGAGAGCCATCATGTCTTCCTCGAACCAGAGTCGCTCGCCACCGACGACATCTACTGCAATGGCATTTCGACATCGCTTCCTGCGGAGGTGCAGGAGCAGATCATTCGTGGCATTCCAGGCTGTGAGCGTGCACGGGCGAAGCGGTGGGGATATGCGGTCGAGTACGACATGGTCTGGCCGCATCAGATCGATTCGACGGGCGAGACCAAGCGCATTCGCGGTCTGTTTCTGGCGGGGCAGATCAACGGCACGAGCGGCTACGAGGAGGCGGGTGCGCAGGGACTGGTGGCCGGGTTGAATGCCGCTCGACGTGTGTGCGGTTTGGACGAAGTTCGGATCGAGCGTTCGCAGGCATATCTCGGGGTGCTGATGGATGATCTGGTCACCCGACAGCCGCGTGAGCCATACCGAATGTTCACCAGCCGTGCGGAGCATCGACTGCTGCTGCGTGCAGACAATGCGGAGGATCGTCTGACAGCGCAGGGTGTCGCATGGGGGCTGGTGTGTGAGCAGCGCCGCCGGTGGAGTGATGAGCGTGCGGCAGCGCTCGCCGATGTACGCAAGCGGCTTTCCGTCGCTGTTGCGCCGCCTCGTTTCGGGCAGGGGAAGCGGCTGGCGGAGGTGGCGCGCAGGCCCGAAGTGACTGCGGATGAGTTGGTGGAATTACTTGCCACGGTGGAACGTGCTCCTGCTGCACCGCGTGCAGTGATGGACCGTGCGATCACGGATCTTCGCTATGAGTGCTATCTCCCGCGGCAGCGGACGGAACTCCGGCGTGCGAGTGCCGGTGAGCACTTGCCGATTCCTGCAGAACTCGACGTGCGTACGGTGGCTGGACTCTCGGCGGAGGCACGCGAGGTGCTCGGGCGGTTTTCTCCTCGCACCCTCGGGCAGGCGGGTCGCCTGGCCGGCATGTCGCCCGCCGATGTGTCGATTCTGGAAATCGCGATTCGCCGCCTTCGGCGTGCTGTCTGAGGCGTTTGCCGTATCGGACTAGCCTGCCGCTCATGGAATCTTTGTCAGATCCTGCACGAGCAGATGCGCCGCGGCCTCTGCAGCCAACGTGCGCGAAGATCGTGTGCACGCTCGGACCAGCGACGCGCGATGCATCCACCATTGTGCAGTTGATTGAGCAGGGTATGAATGTGGCACGCCTGAACTTTTCTCATGGCGCGCATGCGGACCATCAGCACATCATCAACGAAGTCCGTGAGGCATCGCGTCGCACGGGTCGACCTATTGCACTGCTGCAGGATTTGAGCGGCCCGAAGTTGCGTTTGGGTGAAGTGCCCGCGGCTGCCGCGATGCTCATCAGTGGAAGTGACGTATCGATTGGTATCGGGCCGGGATTCGGTGGCGTACCGCACTTGCCCTGCGCGTATGAGGCGCTGGCGAGAGATGTGCGCACCGGGAACATGCTGTTTCTCGATGATGGAAAGGTTCGACTTCGGGTGAAAGAGGTGCGCGGTGATGATGTGCTGTGTCACGTCGAGCATGGCGGCATGCTTCGTTCGCGAGTTGGCATGCATCTGCCCGGGGTGGATGTCTCCGTGCCCGCACTCTCCGCGAAGGACATCAATGACCTCGCCTTTGGACTGGCGGCAGGAGTTGACTTGGTCGCTCTTTCGTTCGTGCGAAGTGCCGAGGATCTCCACGATCTGCGGCGGCGCATTCAACGGGAGAGCGGCGGTCGCTTTGTTGCGATCGTGGCAAAGATCGAGAAGCAAGAGGCAATCGAGGCGCTTGAGGGGATCGTGGATGCGTCCGATGCAGTGATGGTGGCTCGCGGTGACCTCGGCGTCGAGATGCCCCCCGAGGAGGTTCCGATGCTCCAGAAGCGAATCGTGCAGGTCTGCAACAGGATGGGCAAGCCTGTCATTGTTGCGACACAGATGCTCGAGTCGATGACCACGAGTCCACGTCCCACGCGTGCGGAGACGAGCGATGTGGCAAACGCCGTCCTCGATGGCGCGGATGCGGTGATGCTGAGTGGGGAGACATCGATCGGCAAGTTTCCCGTGGAGGCGGTGAGGGCGATGGGTGCGATCATTCGGAGGGCCGAGCACGGCCGCAGTGATCGAATGGAATCGCTTCAAGCGGATCCCGCTGCGGTCGGTCGAGATGCGGATGCGATGGCGCGTGCCGCATGTTTGCTCGCACGAGAGACTCGCCCTGCGGCGATCGTGGCAGTGACAGACGGTGGGCGTACGGCTCTGCGATTGGCGAGGTGGCGGCCGCTGAGCGCGATCATCGCATGCACGCCAAACGAGAGCACTGTGCGGCAGTTGTCCCTCGCGTGGGGTATTCGTGGACTCCTCGTGCCACATAAGGCTTCGAACGGACATTCAAGAACCCAGGCAGTCTGTGCCTCACTGGTGCAAAGCGGCATGGTGCGGCAGGGTGATCTTCTGCTGCTGCTTGAGGGGGGAAGTGGACCGCAGCAGGAGGGGCCTGTCCTTCGTGCTCTGCGCGTGACGGCGGGTGGTCTCAGCGACCAATGACTTGGAGTCTGGCAAAGAGGGTGAGTGGTCACTGATAGACTGCGAGCGGAGCGGGAGGATTGTCCACCCGCATCTGCCGCCGTAGCTCAATTGGTAGAGCACATGATTTGTAATCTTGAGGTTGTCGGTTCAAGTCCGATCGGCGGCTTTTCTCACGCGCTCACTCGGTTCCGTGAGCCGTGCCAAGGGAGGCAGCGTTGACCCTCAGTGGGCGTGTGAAACTGTGGCTCATGGCAGCCGTCGTGCTGTCCACGTTTGGCATGTCGATCGTTGGATCTGCGGTCACCCGTCGAGTCGTCCTGCAGGGCATCGAAGAGCGTGTGCGTGCGCTTGCTGGTATTGTCGCGGCGGGAATATCGCCCGATGAAGTCGCATCAATTCCGCCGGGTGATGCTGCGGTGGGTGACCCCGCGTTTCTTCGTATCGAGGAGCGTCTGCATTCCGTGGTGGAGGTGAATGCAGACGGGGCAAGTCCCGTGCGCTTCTGTTACCTCCTCGTTCCAACGCGCACAGGCGCCGTGAGCGGGTGGGATTTCGCGGTCGATGGAGAGCCAAGGAGCAGCCCCGCGTGGGACTCACCAGGTCGTCCGTTTGTGGTGAGCTCGAGCATCGGAGATTCCGCACCGATAGCCACTGCTAGAGTGATTTCGGGCAGGCCCTTTGCATGCTTCATCGAAGACCCGGGTGGACAGTGGATCACGGGTTTCGCGCCGATCCGCACGAGCCGCGGGGATGTGGTCGCGCTCGTTGGTGCAGATATTCCCTACGGGGCGTACCTCGCCGAAGTCGATCAGTTGCTCCTGGTATCGCTTGTGGCATCTGCCCTGATTTCACTCTTGGTGTTTGCAGGTGCTTCCCTTGGTTTCCATCGGCTCCTTGCACCTCTTGAGCGTGTTCGGGCATTCGTCGCAGGAGTGAGCGAAGGTCGTGTGGAGCAGCGTCTCGCCGCGGCACCTTCGCCAGAGTATGCAGCGTTGTACGGTGCACTGAACTCGATGGCGGACACGCTGCAAAAGCGTGAGGAGGTGGTGCGGCAGAACCTGCAACTTGTGCGGGACGTGTCCAAGCAGCAGGAGCGACTGAAGTCGATCACGCAGGTCGATGAGAGCCTCAATCAAATTCAGGACATCGACATCCTGATCGAGCGAATTCTCGCGGAAGCGCGCGTGCTGACCCGCTGTGACGCGGGGAGTGTGATGCTTCGTGAGGGCGATGATCTGGTTCTGTCATTTGTGCAGAACGACACACTTGCCAAGCGACTCGAGCAGGGCAAGTCCCTCATTGTGAAGTCGCTGCGGATTCCAGTGCATGGACGCAGCATTGCCGGCTACGCCGCAAGGAGCGGGCATACGGTGGTGATCGACGATGCCTATGCGATTCCTGCAGACAAACCATATGCGTTCAATCAGGAAGTGGATCACAAGTCGGGCTACCACACGAAGTCGATCTTGAGTGTGCCGCTGCGCTCGTCGGCCGGTCGGAACATCGGTGTACTTCAACTTCTGAATCCTTTGAATGAAGATGGCACACATCGGGTGGGTTTCTCGCCAGCCGATCTGGAGAGTATTGCGCACTTCGCCTCGGCCGCGACGGTGGCACTCGAACGCGCAGCGCTGACGCGTTCGATCGTGCTTCGGATGATCAGCATGGCGGAGATGCGAGACCCGAGCGAGACAGGTGCGCATGTCAACCGCGTGGCCGGGTACTCGGTGATCCTGTACGAGCAGTGGGCACGTCGTCATGCGCTGCCCAAGGATCGGATTCAGCGCGAGCGAGATCTCCTCCGCATCGTGGCAATGCTCCATGATGTTGGCAAAGTGGGTATTCCCGATGCAATCCTGAAGAAGCCGGGGCGGCTGACCTCAGAGGAGTATGCGGTGATGAAGACACACACGATTGTGGGAGCACGACTGTTCGGTGATCGGGAGTCAGCGCTCGATCAGTCGGCGATCGATGTTGCACTTCACCATCACGAACGTTGGGATGGGGGCGGATACCCGGGTGACGTCTCCGTGGGCGACGACCAGACGGGTGGCGCCGCAGCGCGGGGTGGGGAGGGTGCGCGCATGGCGGGCGAAGCAATTCCGCTCTTTGCGCGGATTGTGGCAGTCGCCGATGTATTCGACGCACTCTCATCGAAGCGCAAGTACAAGGAGTCGTGGCCAGAGGAGCGTGTGCTTGCTGAGATGAAGGCCAACGCAGGAACGCAATTTGATCCGGAACTGGTGGACATCCTCTTGGAACGCATCGAGGACATTCGTGCGGTGTCCTTCCGCTACGAGAGTGATCCGGAGCCAGCGATACCGCCAACGGTGTCGGGCGGCAGTGTGCAGCCGGCGCAGCAAGTCGCGGCGCCGACACGCGACCCCTCTCCGCCGCCCGTGGCTCCGTCCTAGCATCACGCTCTGGCGCATGGAACTTCAACGCCGATTTCTGGGTTGGTGCGAGGAGCATGGTCCCGCCCATGTGGCCGCGCGTCTGCTCTTGGACAGTTCGCCTCGCGGCGTTGATGGCGGCTTTGATTTGTCGCGCACGCTCGTTGTGACGGCGACGGGGCGGTCGCGGCGTCTGCTGAATCTCTCTCTTTCAGAGGCAGCACAAGAGCGAGGCCAGCCACTGATTCCGCCCGCGAGGTGCACGGTGGCATCGTTTGCTGAGCGGGCCACTTCTGCGGCTCAGGCCGCCCGTCCGTTACGTGGTGTCGAGTGGATGCTTCTGATGCACGAGGCGCTCCGCCGTTTGCCGAACGATGCCGCAGCGCTGCTGATGCCGCAGGTGATGCGGGGCGAGATGGCCGAGAGTCCTGTGATACTCAGTCGAATTGCCTCAGCACTCGACAATGTCACACAGCAGTTGGTGCAGTCCGGACGATCGGCTGCGGAAGTTGCGCAGTTACCGTGTGTGTCGCCGCTTCTGGCGGACCGCTGGAATGCGCTGCAGGCATTCCACCGGCAGTGCGATGTGGTCGCAAGCGAACTCTCGCAGGTGCACGGTGTGGCGCTTGTCACGCCATGGCAGTGGAACGATCAGGTACTGCATGCCGCGCCGCATGGGGAGCAGCATGGCAAGGCGGCGTTTGAGCGCGTGGTGCTGCTTGGCGTCCTCGATCTCACGCCAATAAACAGGCGTGTGGTGGCGTCTCT
>Ga0194129_10000654_pt1 | contig 64518 bp, 51 predicted proteins | sample TA2KigCa35mmetaG_FD_150862 | JGI IMG/M metagenome (GOLD analysis project Ga0194129, IMG submission 150862) | Freshwater microbial communities from Lake Tanganyika, Tanzania - TA2015038 Kigoma Deep Cast 35m | ecosystem: Environmental > Aquatic > Freshwater > Lake | place: Tanzania: Lake... | reverse complement strand
CCCACCTGGTGGAGGAGGCGCTGGAACCGGGTCCTCGGCATGGCGTCCCATGCCGGAGCCGCCGGCTCGAGGGTGGTGGTGGCGGCGGCGGCGACCGACCGCCGGCCCCCGGGGTTCGGTGGGGAGGCCGGCGGCGTCTCGGGGATCGGATCGCGGGATTCAGACATGGATCGGGACCCTCAGGGCCATCGGGTTCCATCGGCGGAACCGCCGCCGGGCTTGAGGAGGTTTCCCGGCCGGCCGTCGGGCCCGGGTCCTTCCCCAGCCCGCGGTCAGCCCGCCACGGCGCAGGGATCGGCAAGGCAGGTCGTCGCGGTGCCTCGGGCCTCCTGCGCCGGATGGGTGCGACCATGCTTGAAGGGCTCGCGAAGACGCAATCCCAAGGCGGAGAGCAGCTCGCGGTCACGGTCATAGCTGGGCGACGGCACCGCCTTCGTGAGCATGAACTCGGTCTCGCTGCTGAAGATCGAGTTGGCGCCGGCCAGGAAGCACAGGGCCTGGGCCGTGTCGTCGAGCGTGATTCGGCCGGCGGTCAGGCGCACGTCCGAGCGCGGCAGGACGATGCGCGCCGTGGCGATCATGCGGACCACGTCCCAGACGGGCACATCGGGGTTCTCGGCCATGGGCGTGCCGGCCACCTTGCTGAGGATGTTGATGGGCACCGACTCCGGGTGTGGTTCGATGCGGGCCAGCGTCTGGAGCATCTTCAGGCGGTCGTCCACCGTCTCGCCCAGGCCGATGATGCCTCCCGAGCACAGCGTCACGTTGGTCTTGCGGACCTCCCCGAGCGTCTTCAACCGGTCGGCATAGGTTCGCGTGGTGATGATCGTCTCGTAGAACTCGGCGGAGGAATCGACATTGTGGTTGTAGGCGTAGAGGCCGGCCTCCTCGAGGCGCTTGGCCTGCTGCTCGTTGAGCATGCCCAGCGTGCAGCACACCTCCATGCCGAGGTCGGTGACGCCGCGCACCATCTCCAGCACCCGGTCGAACTGGGCGTTGTCCTTCACCTCGCGCCAGGCGGCACCCAGACACACCCGGGAGACGCCGGCGTCCCTGGCCCGCTGGGCAATCTCCACGACCTTCTCCTTCTCCATGAGGCGCTCCGGGCTGATGCCGGTGGAGTATCGGGAGGACTGCGCGCAGTAGGAGCAGTCCTCGGGGCAGGCCCCGGTCTTGATCGAGATCAGCTTGCTGACCTGCATCTCGGCCGGATCGTGGAATCTGCGGTGCACGGCGGCCGCGCGGAACACGAGTTCCAGCAGCGGCGTGTCATGGAGTTCGCGCAAGGACTCCAAGGTCCAGTTGTTTCGGATTTCGGCGGTCATGAACGTGTCCGGGCCGAGGTCCATCGCATCGATGTCCGCAACCCTTGACGGGCAGTCTGGTGGCAGGCCCCGGCCTTGTAAACCCAAGGATGCCCCCCGATTGACGGCACGGCACTCGGCCCCTTCGCTCGGCCCTGCCGTGCGGCCAGGAATTGGCGTCCCGCCCAGGGACGTGTACGCCCCCCGGGGGGGCCCTGGCTCGTCTCGGTGCACAGGCGGCAAGGCGGTCGGGGCTCGGCCAAGGCAGGTCTCGCATCCCGGAAAATGGACCCGGCCGGCGCTTCCGGCGAAGGCGCCCTCCCCCATCCCCCCGGACCGCCTCGACCTGTCCGAGGGCCCGCCGCACCCCACCCGGGCACACTTCAACCCACCGCGCCGGGGCTTCCGGGCTTACGCCTGCCTCCTCTTTGGTTTTTGCCTTCGGGTCGGATCCGCGCCAAAGTCCGCTTTCGTAGAATGAACGCTCCCATCCGTGTCGCTGTGACCGGCGCCGCCGGCCAGATCGGTTACTCCCTCCTGTTCCGCATCGCCTCCGGCGCGATGTTCGGGCCGACCCAACCGGTCATCCTCCACCTCATCGAGATCGAGCCCGCGCTGAAGGCCCTCGGCGGCGTGGTGATGGAACTCGACGACTGCGCCTTCCCCCTCCTGCAGGGCGTGGTGCCGACGGCCAGCCTCGACGAGGGCTTCCACGGCGTGAACTGGGCGCTGCTCGTGGGCAGCGTGCCTCGCAAGCAGGGCATGGAGCGCAAGGACCTGCTCGGCATCAACGGCAAAATCTTCACCGGCCAGGGCCAGGCCATCCAGCGCAACGCCGCCCCGGATGTTCGCACGCTCGTGGTGGGCAACCCCTGCAACACGAACTGCCTCATCGCCATGAACGCGGCGAAGGACGTGCCGTCCGACCGCTGGTTCGCGATGACCATGCTCGACCAGAACCGCGCCAAGACCCAGTTGGCCAAGAAGGCCGGCGTCCGGGTCGACCAGGTGTCCAACATCGCCATCTGGGGCAACCACAGCTCGACGATGTACCCCGACTTCTACCGGGCCCGCATCGGCGGCAAGGCCGCCACGTCGGTCATCAACGACGAGGCCTGGTTCAAGGACTCCTTCATCCCCACCGTGCAGAAGCGCGGGGCGGCGATCATCGAGGCCCGCGGGCTGAGCTCGGCGGCCTCGGCGGCCAACGCGGTGGTGGACACCGTGCGTGCGCTGACAACCCCGACGCATCCCGACGACAGCTTCAGCGTCGCCGTCTGCTCGCAGGGCGACTACGGCATCGAGAAGGGGCTCATCTTCAGCCACCCGACCCGCAGCGACGGTCAGCGCTGGGAGATCGTCCAGGGCGTGCCGATCAACGAATTCAGCCGCGCCAAGATCACAGCCACGGAGAACGAGCTGAAGGAGGAGAAGGCCCTGGTGGCCGACCTGCTGCCCAAGGCATGACCGGAGGGTTGGGATGGGCCCAACCTTGGCCCAAATAGACCGGCCTGAATGCCCAGGGGCCCGGGCCGGGGATCCCCCTGCCGGCCCGAATCGCCCAACGCCCCGACCTGACGGTCGGGGCGTGTTTCGGGTGGATCGGTCCGGCGGAACCTGAAGGCTCCTGTCCAGCTGACCCCGTAACGGTGGAGGGGCCTGGAGGGCCCGGAAATCCGGTTGCCAGATCCCGGGGCTTTGAGCCCCCCGGGGGTGGGGCCAAGGATTTAGGACTTTGGATTTGGGACTTTGGAATTGGAGCTTTCAGCCGGTCGGGCCGCCCTGATCAGGAGAGCTTGGAGAGCAGCTCCGCGTTGGTCTTGTGCTTCTTCAGCGCGGCAATGAGCGTCTCCATGGCCTCCACCGGTTGCAGGTCGGTCATCATGCGGCGCAGCTTGCGGATGGCGTCGATCTGGTTCGGCGGGAAGAGTTTCTCCTCCTTGCGGGTGCCCGACTTGGGGATGTCGATGGCCGGATAGAGCCGACGCTCGGAGAGCTTGCGGTCGAGGATGAGCTCCATGTTGCCGGTGCCCTTGAACTCCTGGAAGATCAGCTCGTCCATCCGGCTGCCGGTGTCCACCAGCGCGGTGGCAAGGATGGTCAGCGAGCCGCCCTCCTCGACCTTGCGGGCCGAGGCGAACATCTTGCGCGGAATCTCCAGAGCTCGGGCATCGACGCCACCGGTCATCGTGCGGCCGGAGCCGCCATGCACGGAGTTGTAGGCGCGGGCCACGCGGGTGATCGAATCGAGCAGGACGAACACGTCCTTGCCCGCCTCGACCATGCGCCGGCAGCGCTCGATCATGAGGCGGCTCAGGCGGACATGCGTCTCGAGGTCCTGGTCGTTGCTGGAGGCCACCACCTCGGCCTTCACGCTGCGCTGGAAGTCGGTGACCTCCTCAGGGCGCTCGTCGATCAGCAGCACCAGGCAATGCACCTCGGGGTGGTTGGTGGTGATGGCGTTGCAGATCTGCTTGAGGATCGTGGTCTTGCCGGTGCGCGGCGGCGCGACGATCAGGCCACGGGTGCCTTTGCCGATGGGGGTGACCAGGTCGATGATGCGGGTCTCCAGGGCCTCCGGCGTGGTCTCGAGCTGGAATTTGTCGATCGGATCGATGGTGGTGAGGTTCTCGAAGCGCATCGCGTGGAGATAGTCCTGGTAGGACTTGCCGTTCACCTCGATGACCTCACGCATCTGCGGGCTGCTGCCACGGTGCGGCGGGTTGACCGAGCACTTGATCTGGCATCCCTCGCGCAGGGCCAGCCTCTTGATGGAGTCGGGCGTCAGGAACACGTCGATGGGCTTCGGAGCGTAGTTACCCTTGGAGGAACGAAGGAACCCGAAGCCCTTCTCGGACATCTCGAGCCAGCCCTCCATGATCACCGGCTCGGCCGGAGGCTGCTGAGGCCCGCCACCCTGTCCGCCTTGGCCGTTGCCGCCCTGGGGCTGGAATCCCCTTTGACCGCCACCGCCGCCGCCTTGGCCACCGCCCTGATGATGCCGCTGGTTCTGATGGCCCCCATGCCGGTGGTGATGACCGCCGTGACGGCGGCCGCCGCCCTGGCGGAACCCGCCTTGGCCGCCACCTTGGCGGAAACCGCCCTGCTGGCCGGACTGGCCTTGGGGCCCCTGCCCTGACTGCGGGCCCGCGGGCTCGCCGCCGGAGGGTCGCCACTCGCCGGAGTCTGCCGGTGGGGGCGGTTGCGCTGAGACCGGAGATGCCTGCTGGGATTCCGGGGGCCGGGGAACGGATTCCTCCGGCGATTGCTGATTGCTCATGTGCTATGGTGCGTCGGAAGAGCCCGATCCCAGGAATGCGGCGGAAGCAAGGGCCGCGGGAATGTTGACTTGGGGAAGCCGCAGGGAGGGAACTCACCGGTGCGGTCAGGCTTCAGACGATGTAGAAGTAGAGGCGGCCGGCTCGTCGGGCAACTGCTTTTTTGGCGGACACGCCATTTTTCACATTTCCTTCGCCAGCAGGTCAGATCCACTGGGTTGCATGACCGTCGAATTGGCCTACGGACGGGGTTGGCTCCCGGTGGGCTTGCCCGATGGCGCCACGACGGTGATCGAACCGCGCCATCTCCCGGCCCTGCCCGACGAGCGCGCCGCCGTCCTCGCGGCCCTTGAGGCGCCGATCGGCGCACCCCCGCTGCGCGCGTGGCTCCGGCCCGGGTGCCGCATCTGCATCCTGTTCACCGACATCACCCGGGCAACACCCAACGAACGGATCATCCCCTGGCTGCTCGCGCACCTCGAGGCGGCGGGCGTCCGGCGCGAGCAGGTCACCCTGCTCTGCCAACTGGGCACCCACCGGCCCTGCACCCGGGAGGAACTCGAGCGGATGCTCACGCCGGAGGTCGTGGCCGGCTGGCGGGTGGTCAACCACGAACCCTTCAACCATGCGGCCTGCGTGGCATTGGGCACCACACGGTCGGGCGCCCCGGTCTGGATCAACCGCCATTGCGTCGAGGCCGACGTGCGCATCGTCACGGGGTTCATCGAGCCGCATTTCTTCGCCGGGTTCTCCGGAGGTCCCAAGGGGATCATGCCGGGCGTGGCCCATGTCGACACGGTGATGTGCAACCATGGGGCGGCCAACCTGGGCCACCCGAACGCCTGCTTCGGTCGCTGCGAGGGCAACCCGGTGTGGGAGGAGATGCTGGACATCGCCCTCCGCGTGGGCCCGAGCTTCCTGCTGAATGTCACCCTCGACGCGCGGCGCGGCATCACCGGGGTCTTCGCCGGCGACCTGGCAGCGGCGCACCGCACGGGCCGGGAGCGGGTGCGCCAATCGGCCATGCAGGCGGTCGACGCCCCGTTCGAGGTCGTGGTGACGACGAACTCGGGCCATCCGCTCGACCAGAACCTGTACCAGGGTGTCAAGGGCATGTCGGCCGCCGCACGGATCGTGCGGCCCGGCGGGACCATCGTCCTGGCAGCCGAGTGCGAGGAAGGAGTCCCGGCGGGAAGCCCGTACGACCAACTGCTGCGGGAGTCCGGATCGATCGGGGACGTGCTTGCGCGGTTGGCGACACCGGGGTTCTCGCGACCGGAGCAGTGGCAGGCCCACCTGCAAGGCGTGGTCCAGTCCAAGGCGCGGGTGCTCGTCCACTCGAGCCTGCCCGACGACGCGATCCGGCGGGCCCATCTGGAACCCTGCCCGGACATCGGCCGGGCGGTCCGGGAGGCGCTCGGCCGCAACGGCCCGGGAGCCCGCGTGGCCGCCCTGCCCCTGGGGCCACTCACCATCCCCTACCTCCCGGACACCGGGGCCTGATGCGCCCGCCCGGGGACTCTCCGGGGGAGGATTCAACCGCCGTCGCCGATCCCTCGGCGCCGCGCGCCAGAACCCACGTCTGCCCGTCGGCCCCCCTCGCGCCGTGCGCCAGAATCAACTGTTTCCCGTTGGTGCCCTCACCCTGAGTCGTTGCACCGCAAAACCGCCCGCGCGGCTTGACGCTGAGGCGGCCCACCACCTACCATCTGGCTCGGGTCGGTGGTCGTAGATCAATGGTAGATCCCCAGATTGTGATTCTGGTCGTTGCGGGTTCGAGTCCCGTCGGCCACCCCACCTCTTCCCGGCGCCCGGAAAGCCTGAAGGTGAGTCGATCTAAAGCCGAATTACGGAGCCGAATTACGGAGCCGAATTACGGAGCCGAATTACGGAGCCGAATTACGGAGCCGAATTACGGAGCCGATTAAGCCTCCAAGGCCTCCAAACGCATCGTGCCGTACCCCCGGGGCGCCTGAATTTGCCACAGGCGATTTTTTCACCGGCTGAGTGGCATCCACCTTCGCGGGATTGAATCGCGGAATTCGATCCGGAAGTTCCCCAAGGAGATCGATAGGCAAGAAGTCTCGGGAGACCTCTCCCGGACCGTCGACCACGGACCCCGGAGCGCCCCAAGAGGCCGATCGCCTCGCACGTGGCAACCTCTTGGATTTCGGAAATTGCTGGAGCTTCGGTTTCCGGAGGCCTGCGCGATTCCGGGCGCAAGGCCTGCCAGCGCGGTTCAGGGAAATCCGCACCCCGCATGCCCCCTACGGGCCCCTCACTTCTGCTCCGAGTACCAGGCCATCTGGATGTTCTCGAGGATCTTCTCGCTGGAGGCCTCGGGCTTGTCCCCGAACTCGGGCAACTCACAAACCATCTTGTGCAGCTTGGGAAAGCTGAGCTTGAGGGGGTCCTGATCGGGAAAGGCATCCATGAGGGCCCAGGCGATCTCGTCGGCATCGTGCCAGGTCAGTTTCATACGGCGGCCGAATGTGCCCCACCTCCGGCGACACCGAAAGGGCCGGCGGGAAAAATCCAGGTGAAGGATGGAACGCCTCCCCGGAGGCCGGGAACCGGCGGCACCGCCTCCGTGGGACCGCCTGCGGGGGATCAAGGCGCCGACCGGGCCCAAAGCTCGTAATGGTACAGGGCCGCCACCGCCAGCGAGTGGCGCACGGTGCCCCGCGTCACGAGCGACGGGATCTCGGCGGCGGGCACCAGGCGCACGGCGATGTCCTCGGAGTCGTCCAGTTCCAGGTCGCCGACCTTCCGGCAGTTGCGCACCAGGACCGTCCGGCAGCGATTGCTCTGGAGGGCCGAGTTGGGAAGCACACACCCGATCTCCACCGCGCCCTCACCGGCGTAACCGGTCTCCTCGCGCAACTCGCGCAGTCCTGCGGCGACCGGATCGGTCTCGCCCGGATCCATGATGCCGCCGGGCACCTCCAACTCCACCGCAGCCACTCCGTGCCGGAACTGCTCCACCAGCACCAGGTCGCCGTCCACGGTGATGGCGACCACGTTCACCCAGTCGGCGCAGTCCATGACGTAGAAGTCGCGTTCCACCCCGTTGCGTGGGCTGCGGCGACGCACCGAGCGGAGCCGGAAGACCCGGTAGTCCCCCAGGGTCTCCTGGCCGAGGTCGGGCCAGGGACGGACACCCGCGTCGGCGGGTTCCACCCCGGATTCCCGGGGTTCGGGGGTTTCCGACGCACGGGCCTGCGCAGCCCACCCTCCGGCCATCGCCCGCAGCAGATGGCCGAGGGCCTCGGTCTGGGAGCGTCCGGTCGCCTCGGCGAGCTGGAGGCTCCGTCGATGGAGCTGCCGGGCCATCTCGGGGCACTTGGCCGGAGGGCAGCCAAGGCCCTCGAGCACCGGGACGAGGGCGTCGAGCGTTTCCGTGTCCATGGATGAAAAAAACGGCGGAGGGGGAGGAATCCCTTCCGCCGCGTCGGGTTGCCGGCCTTCCGGACGGTGGCGCCTACTTGAGGGTGGCGCGGTCCACGATCTTGACGCTCTCCACGCCCTGGCGCTTGACGGGGCGGTCCTGCCGGCCGGTCTCGCAGGTGGCCAGCTTTTCGAGCACGTCGTCACCCTTGATGAGCTTGCCGAAGGCGGTGTACTGGCGGTCGAGGAAGCTCGGGTCGCCGTGGCAGATAAAGAACTGGCTGCCGGCGGAGTTCGGGTCCTGCGAGCGGGCCATGGAGATCACGCCCCGCTTGTGGGAGCGCTCGTTGAACTCGGCCTTGATCTTGTAGCCCGGGTCGCCGGTGCCCCAGCGGTTCTGCTGGGCCTCGTCCTTGGTCAGCGGATCGCCGCCCTGGATCATGAAGCCCTTGATGATGCGGTGGAAGGCCGTGCCGTCGTAAAAGCCCTTCTTGGCGAGGGTCTTGAAGTTCTCGACGGTGTTGGGGGCCACGTCCGGCCAGAACTCGATGACCATGTCTCCGGCGACGGTCTTGATGACGGCGACCTCGTTGTTGCTGTTGCTCACTGGGGTTTCTTTCTTGTCGGTTTTGGTGGGGGCCTTGTCTTCGGCAGACACGGCGAGGCCGCAGAGAAGCGCGGCGGCCAGCGCGAAAAGGACTCGTTTCATGTGCGGCCAATCAACAACACGGCGGGCCGTCTGTCACGCCGAGAAACGACGCCCAAGCCGCCCGACCGGGGCCACGCCCCCCCCGGCCACGGGACTCACCGGGCCAGCACCATCACCACCGCGCCAGCGCTCATCACGCAGGCCCCGGCAAGACGTCGGGCGAACCGCGCCTCCCGGAAGAAGGCCCTCCCGAGGAAGACGCTCAAGACCGACGACAACTGGAAGAACGACAGCGCGACGCCGGTCGACAACCGGTCCAGCACCGCCAGGGTGCTTGACTGCATCAGTCCGGTCGTGAACGCCAGCGCCAGGCCGGCGGGCAGCAGACGCCAGGCCCCGTCCGCATCCCGGGGAGGACAGGCTCCCCGGGCCCGCCAGGCGAAGGGGGCGACCACGAGGAACCCCAGAAGCACCCACGCGGCGAAGGCGCTGGAAGCATCGGAGGCGGCGACGGCCCGCCTCAGGGTCACGGCCTCGGCCGAGGAGACCACCAGCGCCAGGAGGCGCAATTGCACCCCGCGGTCGGCCAGGAAGCCCCAGGAGCGCCTCGGTGCGCCCGACGCGGCCGACGCACCCGATGCGCCCCCGCCGAGGACCACGCTGCCCAGGAGCACCAGCCCCATGCCCGCCCAATCGGCGCCCCGGGGAAGTTCCCCGAGGAGGAACCACGAGGGCAGCAGGCTGACCCAGGGCTTGTAGGCGTTGACCGGGCCCAGCAGCGACAGGTCGGAGCGGCGGACCGCCTCGAGGATCAACCAGTTGGCCGCCACGGCCAGGACCGCCGAGGCGAGACTCCACCGCCAGAACTCCCATCCCAGGGCATCCCCCGCCCCGAGCAGGATGACCATCGCCACCGGACCCAACAGGCCATGGGTGAGGGCCAACAGGACGGGGGCCGGCCATCCGGCGGCACCGAGGGCCTTTTGCAGCGCATTCGAGCAGGGGTTGGAGACCACCCGCAGGGCGACCGCCAACCACGGAAACGACGAGGGTTCGCCCATGGGGATCGGGTCGCGGCGGCCTTGGGGACCGCTCAGCCGCGGTAGATCACCATGACCCCGAAGTCGGTCAACAGCTTCTGGGTGCCGATGTCGAGGTAGCTGTAGTTGATGGGCGTGATGCTCACGATGGCCTGGTCGCCGATCTTGTTCAGGAACTCCGAGACGATCTCGTCGAACTTGTCCTTGCCGACCTCCTTGCAGTCGGAGTGGCGGATGGTCCTAACCCGGATCCCCGGCTTGGACTCCTTGGCGGCCAGTTCGAGCGACTTGTTGGGTTTCTGGATGAGCGACTCGACGGGCTTGGAGGTCACGGGCACGGCCATGCGTTTCTCGTCGCGGGAGGCCGGTCCGGACGGGGACTCCGGCGACGGGGCGGAGACCGGGGTCGGGACCGCGCCGGTCGGCGGTGGGGGAGCCGAAGCCGGTCCGGAGGCCCCGGGGGCGTCGGAAGCCTCCGGAACCTCGGGCACCGTCAGGGTCTTCTGGCAGGTCGGGCAGTCGAACTCTTGTCCGGCGGCCTCCTGGTCGACCTCGATCTCGAGGTTGCAGTGCGGGCAGTGGAAGACGATGTCCATGGCGTTACTCGAAGGTCCTGGAAAGTTGTTTGATCCGGGAAGACAGGGCGGATCCGGCCGGGGTGCGGGCCTTGACCGCGGCATACAGGCGACGGGCCTCCGCCGGGTTGTTGCGCACCAGCATCTGCGCGAGGTCCAGCTGGATGGCCGACAGGCGGGGCTCCGGGACCCAAGCCCCGTTCTGCCGGAGCCACTGGCCCAGCGCCTGCGGACCGGCCTGCGTGGCCGCGGCCAGCGAGGCCTCCAGCGGAGGGGCCAGTGGCGGCAGCGACTCGTCGACACCCGCCGGCACCGGTTGCTCCCGCCCCCGCTCCTCGGAGGGCACCGACCGGTAGATCAGCGAGATCCGGTACACGGCGAATCCCACGGAGGCCACCAGCAGGAAGAGGAGCACGAATTTCATGGCCCATGCGCCGGGGTCATTCGCCCGGCACCCTGAGGATCCGGGCCCCGAGCTTCTGAAGCTTGAGTTCCATGCGCTCGTAGCCGCGGTCCAGATGATACACGCGGTGCACCTGGGTGCTGCCCCGGGCGGCCAGGCCGGCGATCACCAGGGCCGCGGATGCCCGGAGATCCGACGCCATGACCGGCGCGCCGCTCAGGGGCCGCCCCCCCTTGACGATGGCGCTCGGGCCCTCGATGGCGATGTCGGCGCCGAGGCGCATGAGTTCCGAGGCATGCATGAAGCGCGACTCGAAGATGCGCTCGGTGATGATGCTCGTTCCCGGTGCCTGGCAAGCCAGCGCCATGAGCTGCGCCTGCATGTCGGTCGGGAACCCGCTGTAGGGCATGGTGGTGATGTCGATGGGCTTCACCGTGCCGGTGCCGCGCACCGTGAGCACTCCCGCCGCCCGGCGGATCTCGGCCCCGGCCTCCTGCAGCTTGTCGAGCAAAGCCCCGAGGTGGTCGGGCCGGGCGCCGCGCAAGGTCACCTCGCCACCGGTCGCCGCCGCCACCGCCGCGAAGGTGCCGGCCTCGATGCGGTCGGCGATGACCTCATGCTCGGCACCGTGCAGCTCCTTCACGCCGTGGATGGTGATGGTCGGGCTGCCCGCGCCGGTGATCCTGGCGCCCATGGCGATGAGGAAATCGGCCAGGTCGACCACCTCGGGCTCGCAGGCCGCGCTCTCGATGACCGTGATGCCCGAGGCCAGCGTGGCCGCCATCATGACGTTGGCCGTGCCGAGCACCGTCGGCCCCACCCGTCCGCCAAGGAACACCATCCGACCCTCGAGTCGCGCCGCATGCACCCGAACGTAGCCACCCTCCACGTCCACCTCCGCCCCCAGGCCGCGCAGGCCCTTGAGGTGCAGGTCGATCGGCCGCGTGCCGATCACGCAGCCGCCGGGCAGCGACACCACGGCCTCGTTCAGGCGGGCCAGGAGCGGCCCCAGGATGCAGATCGAGCCGCGCATCTTGCGGATCAGCTCGTAGTCGCCCCGGCCCGAGAGGTTCGCCGCACGGATGGTCAGCGTGCCGCCGTCGCGCGTCACCTCGGCGCCGAGCGACTGGAGGATCTTGAGCATGAAGCCCACGTCGCTGAGGTCGGGCACCCGCCGGATCACACAGGTCCCGGAGGTGAGCAGGGTCGCCGCGAGGATGGGGAGCACGGCGTTCTTGGAGCCGCTGATGGTCACCTCGCCCTTGAGGGGGAGTCCGCCTTCGATCAGGAAACTGTCCATGGAGTGGGGGCCCGGGCGCGCCCGGCCATCCCGACGAGCGTCGTCAGGACCGGAGGGCGGCCGATGGATGGACGATGAGAATCCGCTCGCGCCCGCTCAAGTCTTTCTCTGTCGAAATCTCGCCCCAGCCCGCCGCCGCGAAGATCCCGGGCAGCACGGCCTCCTGCCCGTCGCCGAATTCCAGCAGCATCACCCCGGAGGCCTTCAACCATCCGCGGGCCCGAAGGGCCAGGAGCCGGTAGAACTCCAGCCCGTCCTCCCCGCCGTCGAGCGCCAGACGGGGGTCGTGGTCCCGCACCTCGGGATCGAGCCCGGCAATCTCGGCGGTCGGGATGTAGGGAGGGTTGGAGACGATGAGGTCGAGGCCCGAGACGTCGGATTCCCCGAGGCTGAACACATCCCGGTGGAGGAATTCGATGCCTTCGAACCCAAGGCGCCGGGAGTTCGATCGCGCCACCCGAAGCGCCGCCTCGGAGACGTCGATCGCCCGGACCGAGACCCCGGGGACCGAGGCCAGGGCGAAGGCGAGGCACCCGGAACCCGTGCCGATGTCGAGGGCCTGCAGCGGTGCCGTTCCGGGACGACCGGCCGAAGCCCGGAGCCATTCCCGGGCCCGGAGGGCCAATACCTCGGTCTCGACCCGCGGCACCAGCACGTCGGGAGAAACCTCCAACTCCCACTCCAGGAACGGAGCCGTGCCGAGCAGATGCTGGAGCGGCTCCCGTCGGCATCGCCGGTCGACCCAGTCCTCCAACCGCCGCAGGTCCGCCTCCGGGATGCCCCGGTCGCCCCGCAACCGCAATTGGGCCGGATTCCACCCGCTCAGCCGCCACAGCATCCACCCCGCCTCCACCTCACCCGAGTCGATCCCGGCCGCCCCGAGCCTCCCGGCGATCCACGACAAGGCCTCCCGAACAATCACTCCATCAACCTCCCCCGCCCTCCCCGACCTGTCGAGCCCCCAAAGGGGTCGGTCCTCACTTTTGACACAAACACCGGATCGAGGCCCGGCAGGCGATGTCCGACACGATGCTGCCCGACGGACCGCCGGTGATGCGGCGGAGCAGGTTGCTGGCGTTGTGCTCGTAGCCGATCCGGTCGTTGTCCGGTCAGGTCAGGCCGGTGACCCGATCGAGGGCATTGTACTCGAAGCCGGTTCGGTAGCTGACGAGGCGCCGGGCGGGAGCCCGGTTGGTGGTGGCGAGGAAGACCCGATCAGGAAGCCGTCTGACCACCCACTCAACCCGGCCGCGGGCGTCGTCACGGGTGTGTTCGTTGCCGCTCAGATCGGCGACCTGGGTCAGCATGCCGCGGGCGTTGCGGGCGGCCGACGACGACCATTCGGGCCACCGCCGCGCGCAAGGCGGAGGCCGGGATGCCACGATCCCCGATGCGCACGACGGGGGCCTAGGCCTCAACCCACAGGACCATCGCGCAGAATGATGCCCGCAACATGAGGGTCCGAAGGAAACGCCGGCTGGGATGGTTTCGAGGGTTCATGGGCGTCGGAACGGACTCTCGGTGGAAGCGACAGGGGGTCGGCGGAAGGGTTCAGGTCTCAAGGGATTCGGAACCACTCCTTGAATTGATTGGTTTTCCTTGATTACAATCCTTCCCATGACAACGACGGTCACCGGCAGGAACCAGATCACCGTGCCCGCCGCCATCGTGGCTCGCTTCGCCCTCCGGCCCGGCTCACGAATCGAATGGGTGGCCGGGGAGGCCGACGACGAGTTCCGATGCCGCATTGTGCCGGAGCCTGCCGAACTCGCCCGCCGCCTGCGTGGTTCCGGCCGCAGACACCTCAAGGCTGGCCAGGAGCATCCGTTGGACGCCCTGCATCGCGAGCGCGAGGCCGAATGAGGCCCGCCATGCCCACTCCGACCCTAGTGCTGCTCGACACCTCCGCCCTGCTCACCCATTTCCTCGACGAGCCAGGAGCTGACATCGTCGAGGGCCACCTCGCCCTGGGCCCGGATCATGCCCGGGTGGCCGCGCCCACCGTGGCCGAGCTGGAACGGCGACTGGCGGACCTCCTTCGCGACGAGGCGGAGCGCGACGGAATCCTGCATCAGTATTGCCACCAGTTGTGCTCGGTGGTGGCCATCGACCAGGCGGCGGCGGAGGCCAGCATCCGACTCCGCCGGCAGTGCCGCGAACGCCTGCCCATGGTCGATGCCCTCATCGCCGGGTGCGCGTTGCTTCATGGATTCGTCCTCGTTCATCGCGACGACCACCTGGCCTCCATCCCCAAGGCCACACTGCGACAGGTGTTGCTTCCCTCGCGCGGCATCACCCGCAGACAGTGAACGTCGCCAGTTGGGTTGCGGTCGGGACATCGTTTGGTCCGGCTCGGAGCCCCGGGAATTCCGGGGGATTGCCGCAGGTGTCCGTGAAGCGCAGGACGATGTCCTTGACCTTGGAGACGTCCATCGACCTGTACAGGTCATCCGCCGCAGGCGGCTCGGCGAAGACTCTCCGCAGGGTCACCAAACCGCTTTGCGTCAGGTCCACCTCCGCCACCTGCGTGCCACTCACCCCGCTGTCGCCGAGCAGGTCCACCCGCACCGACGCGATCCGCAGGTTCCATTCCGAGCCGGTCGCCGAGGAAAAGTGGTTGTTCTCGATGGTCGCCCGGTCCGGACGCCGGCTGGCTCCGGGCGTGCGTTCCAGGCCCGGACGCGTCAGGATCGTCGGCATGTCCGCAATGCTCCGCCCTGCACGGCTCCTGTGGTTCCTCACGATCCTGACCGCGATGGGGGCGATGGCGGCGCCCCCGGGGACACCGCCGGTGGGGCGGAGTGTCTCGGTGGCGGCGATCCTCCGGCAGGATGGTGCGGGGCTGCCAACGGCCTGGGGCCGGGAGGACGGTTGGGAGGCCCCCGCATGGTATCGCATGTCCCTCCCGGCGGGGACGGATGAAGCCCTTCTGGAGCAACGCCTCGGCGAGGCCTTCGAGGCCCTGCCCCACCTCTTCCTGGACCTCGATCCGGAAGACCTCTATGGCCGGGAGAAGGGGCTCTACCTGAACACCCAGGAATCCGGTGAGGCCTGGGAACGCCCCGTGGAGGTCACCTGGCGCACGTCGGCACGGGGGCGGGGCTTCCGGGTCCGGGCCGGGCTCCGCATCCAGGGCGGCTGGAACCGTCGGCCCAAGGAGTCGCCGAAGCATTCCTTCCGTGTGGTGTTCCGATCGCGCTACGGGCCGTCGTCGCTGCAGGAGCCGCTCTTTCCGGGGCACCCGGGCGGGCTTGACCAGTTCATCCTCCGCGCCGGCAACAACCACTCGTGGCTGCACTGGGATGGCAAGGAACGGCGCAGCGCCGACCTCCTGCGCGATCCGTGGATGCGGGCCACGCATGCGGTGATGGGCCACCCGGCGGCACGGAGCCGGCCGGTGCACCTCCACCTCAACGGCCTGTACTGGGGGGTCTACGACCTCTGCGAACGGCCGGAGGCGGGCTTCGCGGCCCGGGCCTTCGGCGGATGGGCGCCCGACTTCGACGCCCGCAACGCCGACAAGGTGCTCTCCGGGGACAAGGTGGCCTGGGACCGCCTGATGACGCTGGCCAATGCGGGGATCACCAACGCGGCCAGCGAGGCGGCGATTCGGGCCGAACTCGACGTGCCGGCCTTCATCGACTTCATGCTGTTGAACCTCTACGGCGGCAACGGCGACTGGGACCGTTCCTCCAACTGGTACGCCGCCCGGCGACGCCAGCCACCGGAGCGGTGGCAGTTCTTCGTCTGGGACGGGGAACGGACCCTGGAGGATCCCTCGGACAACCGCATCGACGACGACGACGACCAGTCGCCCAAGCGGCTGTTCCAGAAGCTGCGGCAGTCGCCGGTGTTCCGCCGGGAATTCGCCACGCGCGCCCGGCGGCACCTGGCGCCCGGGGCCGCCCTGTCGGCCGACGCGGCCGCGGCCCGCTACCGTTCCCTGGCCACGCGACTGGAACCGGCGCTCTTCGCCGAGGCGCTGCGCTGGGGCGACTACCGGAACCGGATCCACCGCTACAAGGAGGGCCCCTACGAGACGTACACGGTCGAGGGCCACTGGAGGCCCGAGGTCGACCGGATCGTGAACCGGTATTTCCCGGCACGCGTCGAGGCCTTCAAGGCCCAGCTCCGGGAGGCCGGGCTGTACGAACCGTGAGGCCGCCCGCGAGGCCGGGAACCCGGGACTCGAGACGTCCCGGGGGCCTCCCGGTCCGAGACACGAGGCGAGGACGGCGAGATCCCAACGGGGGACCGGGATGACCGGCACCCCCCACCCTGGGCTCAATCCTCGCTGAAGAGGTACTCGAGGTCGTCCTTCGAGAGGTTGCTGGCGAAGCCCTCCTCACCCAATACGTCGGCGATGGTGGCCGACTTGCGCTGCTGGAGGTCCCAGATCTTCTCCTCGACGGTGCCGGGGGTGATGAGCCGGTAGGCCATCACCGTCTGCGTCTGGCCGATGCGGTGCGACCGGTCGATGGCCTGCGCCTCGACGGCCGGGTTCCACCACGGGTCGTAGAGCACGACGTAGCTGGCGTTGGTGAGGTTGAGGCCCGTGCCCGCCGCGCGCAGCGACAAGAGGAAGACGCAGGGCTCCGGGTCGGCCTGGAAGGCGTTGACCACCTCCATGCGACCCTTGGTCTCGCCGGTCAGGATGTGCGTCTTGATGCCCCGCTCGCGGCAGGCGGCCTCGAGCAACTTGAGCATCTCCACGAACTGCGAGAACAGCAGGATCTTGTTGCCGGAGGCCAAGATCGGCTCGAGCAGCTCGAAGAGGGTCTCGGTCTTGCCCGAGACGCAGTCGTTGCCGACAAGCCGGGGATGGCAGCAGATCTGGCGCAGCCGGGTGAGCGCGGCCAGCACGTGCATCTTCGACTTGGCCACGCCCTTCTCCTGCATGGTCTTCATGACCTGCTCGCGGCTGCGGCGCAGCTCGGCGAGGTAGAGCTTGCGCTGGTCGTCGTCGAGCTCGCAGTCGCGGCGTTCCTCGATGCGGTCGGGCAGGTCCTTGGCCACCTGCTTCTTCACGCGGCGCAGCATGATGGGACGCAGCTTGGCGCTGAGGCGCCGGCGCTTGGCCGAGCCGTCCCATTCGGGTCCGTCGCCCTTGGCCTCGTAGACCTCGTTGAAGTTCTGCTGGTTGCCCAGGTAGCCGGGCTGGGAGAAGTCCACGATCGACCACAGGTCCAGCATGCGGTTCTCCAGCGGGGTGCCGGTGAGGGCCAGCCGGTGTTCGGCCTCGATCTCCTTAACGGCGACCGTGACCTGGGCGGTCGGGTTCTTGATGAACTGGGCCTCGTCGAGCACCAGCGCCCGGAAGCGGAACTTGCCCAGCGCCTCGAGGTCGCGCCGAAGGATGGCGTAGTTGGTGACGACCAGGTCCGCGTCGGGGATCTGCTTGCGCAGGTTGTGCCGCTGCTGCCCCGACTGGAGCACCAGCACCTTGAGATTGGGGGCGAACTTCTCGGCCTCGCGACGCCAGTTGTGCAGCACGGAGGCGGGACAGAGCACCAGCGAGGGCTTCTTGTCCTTCTTGACCGCGTTCTCGTGGAGCCAGGTCAGCCAGGCCAATGTCTGGAGCGTCTTCCCCAGGCCCATGTCGTCGGCCAGGATGCCGCCCAGGCGCAGCCGGGTGAGGTTGGCCAGGAAGTTGAAGCCCGCCTGCTGGTAGGGCCGCAGCTCGGCGCAGATGCTGGACGGCAGCTGCGTCGCGGGCACCCCCTTGAAGTTGGCCAGCTTGGCCTTGAGGTCGGCCACGGCCTTGTTGGCCCCCAGGCCGTCGAGGGTCGACTCGTCCAGCTGGGTGGCATGGATGAGCGAGGTCTTCTGGGCATCGGCCGACAGGCCGTCGAGCCCCAGCGTGGCCGCGGTCTCGTGCGCCTTCCGGTTAGCGTCGATGTCCAGCTCGACCCAGCCGCCGTCGGGCAGCTTGACGAAGCGCGAGGTCGCCGCGGCCAGGCGCTCGAGGTCGGCCTTGGAGAGCTTCATGCCCTCGGCCTCCCACTCGGCGCTCACGGAGAGCCAGTCGATGCCGGAACCCTTGAGCACCAGCTTGGGCTTCACCAGCTTGCGGTTCAGGAAGAGCCTCTGGAAGCTGGGATTGCCCAGGTAGTCGGCATCCTTGGGACGGTCGAGCCAGGCGGAGGCCAGCTGCGAGAGGCAGTGCTCGTTGGCGTCGAGCACCCACAGGCCGGGCTCGGGGGTGAACCAGTCGGCCCGCTGCAGCCAGTGGATGGCCGGCTGGAGGCGGGGATCGTCGAGAAGCTCCGGCCGGTGCTCGGTGCCGGGCCGGGCGACCAGGCGGGTCCACTCGTGGCCGTTCCACTGCCACTCGGACCGGTCCTTCTCGCTGACGGCCAGGAGCCGCACCCGGACCACCTCGTCGGCCAGTTCGAAGGTGAACTGCGGACGCGCGGTGTGGGTCTCGCAGAGTTCGCTCCAGTTGGCGTTGGGCTGCTCGGTGGCCTGGGTCCGCCGCAGCTCGGTGAGCAGGCGCTGGGACAGCCGCTTGACCGGGACCACCGGCCGGTGGGCCCACGGGCCGAGCAGGCTGGCCGGAGGCGCATGGCGCAGCACGAGGAACTCATGGTCCACCAGCACCAGGGGCGGTTCGCCGACCAGGAACCGGCACTCGGGCAGCGGCCGGGTCGAGCCGTCGGGAAGCGCCAGCACGTGGGTGAAGCTCATCTCGCCGTCGAGGGTCTCGAGGCGCGGCTTGAGGGCGGCCACCCGGCCCACGAACTCGAGGCTGGTCGCCGTCCCCTGCAGCTCCAGTCGGTTCCCGTGGGCCCACTTGGCCAGCCAGATCAGCAGGTCGGGCCCCTCGAGCACCATCACCTCGCCCTCGGGCACCTTCTCCGACCAGTGGCCATGCAGCCAGTCGATCACCTGCCAGTCCTCGGCCGGGAACAGCTCGGCCTCGTGAGCGGCGCGGGTGCGCAGGTCGCACAGGTCGGAGACATGGCGCTCCTTCTCGCCAGAACGCGAGCGGAAGAGGAAGAATCGGACGACCAGCCGCCACTGGTTGACGTTCTCGTCGTCCCGGCGGGGCTCGCAGACGACCCGCAGGGCGGCCCTGGGCGAATCCAGGTGGCTGTGGTTCGGCGGGAACAGCCAGTTCTCCAGCTCCTGGACGAAGCCGGTCTCCTTCTCGGTCTGCTCGACGGCGGCGAACTTCTCGAAGTTGGCGTATTGGAGCAGCTCGGTCGGCAGGGAGCGGTTGTTCCTCAGGAAGAGCATGGCGACCTCCTCCAGCCGGGGACGGCCGGTCGAGGACTGCATGCGGGTCCACCACTCGGACTGCCCGAAATCCTTGCGGCTGAGCGACAGCTTCTCGAGGTAGTCGTCCAGCAGGAGGAAGGCCCGCTGCGGGTCGGTGCAGGCGGCAAAGAGCTTCAGCACGTTCTCCCGCTCGGCGACCTTCTCCTTGGAGTCCGCCAGCTCGCGTCGCAGGTCCGCGAAGGAGCCATAGGTCGTGTTGAGCACCTTGTGGTGCGCATCGTATTTGGAGCTGGCCGCCGACTTGACCACGGGTGCCGCCTTCCTCGCTGTTCTCGCCATGTGTTTTTCCGGAGTCGCGACGGATCGGATCCATCACGTCCCCAAGGTTGTCCACAACAGACGCCTTTGCGGTCAATAGGAATCCCCGCACCGTGAAACCGGGCCGGACGCGGCCCCGAAACGCCGGCTTGACGGGGCCCGGTCATCTGGGAGAAACGCGCCCCAAGGCGCACCGATGCCCGGGCGGCACCCTCGCGTCAATGTTTGTCAACCACCCGGTGCCACCGATCCGGATCTGTCGGCAGCGCGGTCCTGGACCCGTCGGCGCGGATCCACTCGGCGCGCTGCACCCCGCCGACGGGACCCAGGCCGAAATGCGCCTGCAGGTCCGACTGGGATCGGTACCCGTCCCCCTGGACCCACCAGTGCCGGCGCACCCCCTCCCGGGTGGTCACCTCGATCCGCGAACCCGGGGCGGGCGTGTCGACCCGGTACCCGATCCAATGCTGGGCGGCCGGCGAGGCGTTGCGGAGGATGACCAGACGCTGCCGGGGCACGGGCCATTGCTCGAAGGTGGTCACCGCCAGGTCCATCCGACCATCGCCGTCCAGGTCGGCGGCGACGACGTTGCGGCAGTCCTCGGTGAGCGCCACGCCGAGGATCCAGGCGTTCTCGGTGAACTCCCCGGGGGCGGTCTGGGTGAACATTCGGTTGGCCTGCCACCCGCCGTAGGACTGGCGGGCCTCCCGCCGGCGATCATTGGCCTGGACGAAGTAGAGCAGCACGGCCGGGTCCGGGGGCGAGCCGCCGACGTGGATGTCGTGCTGCCAGAACTGCCGCTCGAAATCCGCCCGGCTGCCGAAGGTCTCGTGGCCATTGACCAAGTGGACATCCTCGAGGCCGTCGTTGTTCCAGTCGAGCACGGCGGCCCCCCAGGCCCACCCGGCCCGGCGCAGCCCCTCCGACCGCGGGCTGAACCGCAGGCCCACCCCGGCGGCCCCGGTGAAGAGGCGGTTGCCGTAGGTCATGGCCGCCCGGTGGGCGGTGTGTGCGGGGAAGTCCGGGCGGCCCAGACCGAGGCTGTCCAGTTGCGAGGCGACGGGGGAGTCCATGCCGACCATCAACAGGTCGGGCAACCCGTCCCGGTCGGCGTCCCAGACCGCGTGGGCCATGCCGAAACCGAAACGCGAGTCCCCCAGCCCCGGGGTGGCCACGGAGAACCGCCCGCGTCCGTCATTGAGGAAGAGGTCGAGCCCCGCGAAGTCGGCGACCTGGACGAGGTCGAGGTCGCCGTCGCCGTCGACATCGAGCCACGAGGCGCTGTAGGTGCGCCGGTGACGCCAGGCCCCGAGGCCTGAGGACTCGGTCACATCGGTCCATCGTCCGCCACCGTCGTTGCGCAGGAGATGGGAAGGGAACCCGTCGTTCGCGTCGTAATAGGGTGTGGGAAACTGACCCTGCACATAGGGCAGACGGTATTGGGTCAGCCAGAGGTCCAGGTCGCCGTCGCCGTCGATGTCGCCGGAGCAGATCGACTGGGGATGCCGGAGGCGTGCCGGAGCCGCCCAGACCTGTCGCCAGGCCCCGTCCCCGCCACGGACACGGAGGCCCGATCCATCGGCGACCGCCAACTCCGCGAGCCCGTCGCCGTCGAGGTCGGCACGCACGGAGGCTGCGACCCGGTCGGGAGGGCCGGCATCGGAGGGGCGCCACGCCCAGCCCTCGCCCGACCGGACCGCCCGCACTCCGGCACCGACGAGGTGCAGGGCCCATCCCTGACCCGACGGCTCCAACAACAGGGGGTCGGTGAAGAATCCAACCCCGTTGGTGGGTATTTGCAGATCGGCCCAGGCCTGGAAGACAGGACGGCCAGACAGGACCTGTGCTGGGCCGGACAACCGGTGGTCCTGCAACCGGGGCGGTTGTCCGTCGGTCCAGTCGGCATCCACGTTGAATCGTGCCGTCCAGACCGGTCGCAGCCCATCCGCCCCAACTGGGCCGTCGAGGACGACCTCCCCCTCAAGCCCGACGGTCCAGGTCACCGGTCCCCGGCCGGGTGCGACCGGCGATCGGGCCCGCATGAGCCGGAGTTGGCACCACTTCAGGGTGTGTCCGGCGGGAACCCCGAGGCGACGGGCCAGCCCCGGCAGGCCGAAGGCCTCGAGATCGCCCGAGGCCATTGCCCGCTCCAGACCGGCAACGACCTCCTGCTCGATCCGGGCCACGGGTCCGGCGGGGCTCCAGACCGTGCGGTCGGCTCGGTCCTCGGCATCCCTCAGGGCGAGGAAACGCCGGGCCGCCGCATCGGCCTCGGCCTCGCGACGGCGGGCTTCCGGCGGCGGCCCGGCGGCCCGGCGCCAGGCCGCCAGAGCGGCCACCCCGATCAGCACCGCCAGCAGGATCGCCGTCCGCCGAGTCATTGGAAACAAAAGGGGCGCCCGGGTTCTCCGGACGCCCGTTCTGGGTGGGATGAAGGCCTCGGGTTTCCAGACCTCGGGTTTACAAGTCTCGGGTTGGGCCCCGGGACAGGTCGCCCAAGGATGGGTCAGCGCCCGTTGACGATCCGTGACAGGTTGTTCCAAGCCTCCCGCGCCACAGGATCCGAGTTGGCGGCGGCCATCAGTTCGTCCTGCAGTTGGAGCATGCGGGTCCGCTTGTCGTCGGGGATCGGTTGCATGGCACGGATCCTGGCGACTTCGGCGACGACCTGGTCCCAGTTGCGCTGGGCCTCGGCCGGGGCCGCCGGGGCCGCCGCGGCAGGGGCCGCAGGATCGGCCGCGCCGGCTGTAGCGGCTGCTGCGGGAGGCTTGGCTGCCGAAGCGGAATCGTCGTCGGCCTTCTTCGAGCAGGCGCTGGCCAGCCCCAGGCAGAGGATGAGGATCCAAGGATGCGAAGTTTTCATGGAGAACATCGGAAGGTCGCCAGTGGGCACACCACAGAAAGACCCAAGTGGGTCACTTGTAGGCGGGACCGATCCAGACGTGGTTGTTGTCGTCCTTGGGGCTCATCGCCTTGAGACCCGCCGGCATGCCCTGCGGCGTGCCGCCGCCCATGATGGTGAAGTCGTTGAAGCGGATGAAGTTGGCGCTGCCATCCATGCGGCCGATGGCCGACTGGCCGCCCCAGTTCTGGTTCAGCACGGCGCGACGGTAGGCCGAGGCCCGGTGACGCTGGGAAATGCCCTCGGTCGGCTGGTTGCCGGCGTCGTTGAAGAGGAAGGGATCCTGCTCGGCGGTCTCCCAGAACAGGATGTCGAGGGGACGGAAGGCCGACTGCTTGCGCGCCCTCCCCTGGTCGAACCCCGGCAGGGTGCCCAGGTCGATGATGCATCCATTGAAGGTGTAGCTGGTGATCTTCACGCTGCGACCGGCCCATTCGGCCTTCTTGGACGAGCCCACCTCGGTGAGATCCTTCGGGCAGAAGAGCACCCTCGGGGTGGAGAGGAACCGGCCGAGCTGCCCCATCAGAAAGAAGGGCTGTTGGGCGAGGGATTTCGACCCGGTGCTCAGCGGCAGCCGGTTGTCGCCGGAGCCATCGGGGATGGTGGCGGGCACCGCCTGGCCGGGGGTGGCGGTGGCTGCGCTGCCGTCGTTGACCGCCGAGTAGGCCCAGCCCGTCCGGCAGCCGGTCAGGCCCCAGGTCGGGCCAGGAAGGTCGTCCTGGTTGTCCAGGGCGAACATGTGCGTGCTGAGCATGATCTGCTTGCAGCCGTTGAGATCGGTGGTGGCCAGGGCCTTGTCCTTGGCCTTGGACAGGGCCGGCAACAACATGCCGGCCAGGATCGCGATGATGGCGATCACCACGAGCAGTTCGATGAGCGTGAAGCCGCCACGGCGATGCCACCGGGGGCGCAGCAGGGATGCTGGGTAGGAATTCATGATGGCTGGAGGTTACGACAAAATTGAAAGGGTCGAATCCGGATGAAGCGGATCCCGGCCAAAATCGTCAACGCCCGAATTTTTGGCCTGCGACCTCCGACCCGAGCCACCATCGGGGATCCGGTTCCGGGAACCCGTCGCCCGGCCAGGTCGTCTCACCGGGCCCGCCGGGCGGGGTGGCTCCGGCGGAGAGGACCGCCACGGCCAGGCGATCGAAGGCGGCCAGATGCGCCTCGACCCGGCCCCGGGAATAGCCGGCCGAGGTACCCATGCGGATGAGGAACGGCCAGTCGCTGGCCTGCGCCAGGAGCAGCTCGCGGGCGGCCCGGGCGGCCCACCGCTCCAGGTCCCGGGGGCTGGTGCCCGACGGCGGAGGCTCGGCGCCGGGGGCCACGGCGGCCCGCGCGACCCGCACCATCTGCCGACCGGCCGTCCTGAGTCGCGGTTGCAGGTCGGCGTTGGTCGGATGCAACCAGACCCCGAGGTGGCCGCCCTCCCCCCAACTCGAGTCGGCCGGCCGGGAGACCGGCCAGTCACGCCCACGCCGGTCGAGCGCCTGCGAAAGGGTCTCCGGAAGGATCCCGAAACCTCCGGCCCGGCGCATCACCTGGTCGAGGAACTCCGGGCCCTCGTACCACCAGTGGCCGAAGAGTTCCGCATCGTAGGGTGCCACCACCACCGGGGGGCAGGCCAGGCCTTCGGCGACGCGGGCGAGTCGCTCCGCCTGGGCCGAGAGGAAATGCCCGGCGTGCTCGCGGACCGCCAGCAGCGCCTCGGGACGGTCGTACCAGGCCTTCTCCCCCGCCCCGCCGGTCACCCGACGGTACTTGAAGCCGGTGGGATGACGGACACCCGGCGCCGCCATGAGTCCGCCGATCCACTCCCAGTCGGCATCGTCGGCCAGATCCGAGTGGAATTCCCGGTATCGGGGATCTCCCGGGTAGCCCCCCTGCCGGCTCCAGACCTGCCGCGCACTGCCGGGGTCGCGGCCGAACAGCGTGATTCCGAGCAGGCTTCGCACGGGCAGGAACACCGCGGCCGGCGGGGCGGGGCTGCCCCCCAGCACCCCATGGGTCTCCAGCAGGCAATGACCGACGCCGGCCCCGGCCAGGTGGGGCTCGATGCGGGACGACCAGGCGCACTCCGGCAGCCAGAGACCCCGGACCGGTCGGCCGAAGCGGCGTTCGTGCTCGCGCACCCCGAGCGCCAACTGGGCCGCAAGGCTCCCCGGCTCGTCGGCCAGGAGTGGCAGGATCGGATGCGTCGCCGGTCCGGCCAACACCTCCAGACGACCGGTGCGCGCCCAGCCGGCGAAGGCCCCGGAGAGGTCGCCCCCGCAGTCCTCCCAGTCGGCCCAGGCCCGCTCGTAGGCCTCGGCATGGCAGCGGGCGGCGGCGTTCAACGCCGGCACCAGCAGGGTGCGGCCGATCTCCCGCTGGGCCAGTTCGCGCCGCTCGGACAGATACCGCGCCGTGCGCGACCTCAGGAGCGGATCATCCCACATGGCCCCAAGGGTCGGCGTGACCCCGAGGGTGAGCCCCCAGTCCACCCCGTCCCGCGTCCATTCCCGCAGGTTCCTCAGCAGCGGCAGATAGCACTCGGCCACCGCCTCGAAGAACCAGTGCTCCTCGAGGGACCGCTCGTGCTCGGGATGCCGAACCCACGGAAGGTGGGCATGAAGCACGATGGCGAGGGAACCGCTCACCCGACGGCCTCGCCGGGCGGACGGAGAGCGGGATCGGTGGGGTGGACACCGACGACACCGTCGACGGCGGTCCGGCGCTCGAGACGCAAGGTCGCCTTCCGCGCCCCGGATCCCCGGGGACTGACGGCCTCCAAGGGCAGCTCGAAACGGCCGTCCGGGAGCGAGAACCGCGCGGTGAACGAGCCGTCGGGACGGATCGCCACGGGTCTTCCGGCCATCGTGACCCGCGTGCCCAACTCGGTGCTGCCACGCACCACGACCTCGGCATGCACGCGGAAGGCAAATCCGTCCGGGGCGATGCCCCCGGTCGGGGCCACCGCCAGGCCGGCATCGGACGACGGCGCACCCACGCCGGCCGGAAAGAGCCGGTCTCCGGAGGACGGCAACCCCTCCCGATCCACGGCCGACTTCAGGCCGGAGGCCGAGCCTCCGGGGAGCCCTCGAGCGTCGAGGAGGGCCTCGAAATAGGCCGGCGGGAATCCCGGTCGGACCAGGACGGCCGCCGGCGAGTCCCCCCGCCCCGCGATCGATGGCCCTCCGGAAAACCCCGTGGGGGCCTCCGGCACGGCGAACGGGGATGAGGTGGCCAAGCGCTCCCACAGGCCCTCGGGGCTGCGGGTCCCGATCTCGGCCACCTGGATTCCCCCCAGGCACGGGGCCTCGAGGAAGAGAAAACGACGGTCGGGCGGCAGCGGTCCGGTCGCCAGGATCGCGTCAGGATGCGAGATCGGGCGCAGGCGCCACTCGGTCGGTTGCGGCGAGGCTGCGGATCCCGGGGCCGGATCCTCCCAGCCCATCAGCAGGGTCCTCGGATCGCATCCGGCCAGCCAGACGGCCCCACCCGGACCCCGCCCGGAGGTCCCGGCCGTCGTGGATCGGTCCGGAGGCGGTGCCCAGTCCGGCGCCACGTTCGGCGCCACGTCACCCTCCAGCAGGATCGGCGGGATCGGGGGCAGTCCGGCGGGCACCTCGGCCGGGTCGAAGGCCCCGGAGACCAGCGGGGTGACCCACTCGGCAGGCGGGACCGGTGCAGGGGGCGTCGGGGCCATCGGCGGACCGGGCGTCCGCGGCACCTCGGGCGCGGGGAGGTTCTTGGCAATCCGGGGAGCCCGGGCCGGGCGGCGTTTGCGGCCGGCAGATTTCGTCGGACCGGCCGCAGGGACCGCCGGTTGGGCCTTGGCAGGACGCCGCACGAATGGAATGCGCCAGGGTCCGGCGGCCAAACCGGGAACCGCCCGGCTGACCCACGGCCGACGCCGACCGGGGCGCCCACGCACGGCATCGCGACCCCAGCGACCCCGGACGGGTTGGGGCAGCGGTTCTGGCCCGAAACGGGGCCGGATCCGAAGCCTGGATCGGGGACTGGGGGGCTCGAGAGTCGCCGTGGACGGGGCGGCAGGGGTCCCGGCCTCACGTTGCGCCGGGGTGCGGGGGGCCTTCTTCATGGGAGGATCCGGTGCGACCGGACCTGGGCTCCGCCCGGACGCCGGTCTGAGATTGAAACCCCAACCCCACCCGCGCAACCGTTTTACGGACGGCCTTTTGCCCTCCCCCCAAGAATCCCCTCCGGTGTCATTCACCATCGGCGGCAACAGGCCGCCCGGCGGCATCGGGCTGCCAACCCGCCGCCTGGGAACACCGCAGGTTGCGGTCCAGCATCCAGGGGGGTGTCCCCGTCCGCCCCGATCCAGCCCGGACCTCCCACCCTTGGATCGACACCCTCCCCCAAAGGCCTGCAGCCCGGGACCCTGGGCACTCCCGAAGGTCGGGCACGTAGGGAACCGCCCCCGTCAAAACGACAGGGCACCCGTCACCAGGTGCCCTGCGGGAGGTTGGCGGACCGCCTTGGATCAGGCGGCCGTGGGCGCCTCGTCGGCCGTGATGTCCATCACCGCGGGCTCATCTTCCAGCACTTCGACCAGCGGCTTGACCTGGATGTTACGATGCAGGTCGAAGCCGGTGCCGGCCGGGATGATGTGGCCCATGATGACGTTCTCCTTGAAGCCGCGGAGGTAGTCGAACTTGCCCATGGTCGCCGCCTCGGTGAGGACGCGGGTGGTGTCCTGGAACGACGCGGCACTCAGGAACGATTCGGTCTCGAGGGAGGCCTTGGTGATGCCCAGCAGCACCGGGGCCGCCTCGGCGGGCTTGCCGCCCATCTTCTCGACGCGATCGTTCTCCTCCTCGAAGGCGAGCTTGTCGATCTGCTCACCCCAGAGGAAGACCGTGTCGCCCGGCTCGGTGATTCGGACCTTGCGCAGCATCTGCCGGATGATGATCTCGATGTGCTTGTCGTTGATGGTCACACCCTGGAGGCGATAGACCTCCTGGATCTCGTTGACCAGGTGCTCCTGCAGCTCATGCGGGCCGCAGACGTCGAGGATCTCGTGCGGAACCACCGGTCCGTCGGTCAGCTGCTGGCCCTTCTTCACGAAGTCGCCCTTGTACACGATGATGTGCTTGCCGATGGGGATGAGGTGCTCCTCCTCCACGCCGGTGTGCAGGTCCTTCACCAGCACGCAGCGCTTGCCGCGTATGGAGGCCCCGAAATCGACCACGCCGTCGATCTTGGAGATCTCGGCCGCGTCCTTCGGGCGCCGGGCCTCGAACAGCTCGGCCACGCGGGGCAGACCGCCCGTGATGTCCTTGGTCTTGGAGGCCTTCCGGGGCGTCTTGGCCAGGAGCGAACCGGCACCGATCTCGTCGCCTTCGGAGACCACGAGGTGGGCCCCGGCAGGGATGGGATACTGGGCCAGGGGCTCCCCGCTCTTGGCGTCCTCGACGATGATCGTCGGGTGGAGATCCTCCTTGTGCTCGATGATGACCATGTCCTCGGAGCCGGTGGTCTCGTCGACCTCCTGCTTCATGGTGACGCCCTCGATGATGTCGAGGAACTTCACCAGGCCCGCCTTCTCCGAGATGATGGGCACGTTGTACGCATCCCACTCGATGAAGACGTCGCCCTTCTTGACCATGCCGCCGTCCGGCACGGAGATGATGGAGCCCACCACGATGGAGTGGGTGTCGAGTTCCTTGCCCTCGGGCGAGAGCAGGCTGACCGTGCCGTTCTTGTTGAGCACGATGTTGTTGCCGTCGCCCAGCGACACGACGCGCAGGTCGTTGTAGCGGACCTTGGCGTCCTGCTTGGCCTTGATCTGGGGCTGCTTGTAGGTGCCGGTGGCGACGCCGCCGACGTGGAAGGTACGCATCGTGAGCTGGGTGCCCGGCTCACCGATGGACTGGGCGGCGATGATGCCGACCGCCTCGCCCTTCTTGACCAGCTTGCCCGTGCCGAGGTGGCGACCGTAGCACTTGGCACAGATGCCGATCTTGGTCTCGCAGGTCAGCACCGAGCGGATCTTCACCTTCTCGAGGCCGGAGCGGTCGATCGACTTGGCCTTGGCCTCGTCGAACTCCTCGCCCGAGGCGATGAGCCGGGTCTTGAGGTCGGCTGGGTCGTGGATGTCCTCGGCGGCGTAGCGACCGACGATGCGCTCGCTGATCTTCACCACCTCTTCCTCGCCCTCGTAGATCGACTGGACGGAGATGCCGGCGCTGGTGCCGCAATCCTCCTCGCGGATGATCACGTCCTGGGCGGCATCGACCAGCTTGCGGGTCATGTAGCCCGAGTCGGCGGTCTTGAGCGCGGTGTCGGCCAGACCCTTGCGGGCGCCGTGCGTCGAGATGAAGTACTCGAGAACGGTGAGACCCTCGCGGAAGCTCGACAAGATGGGCTTCTCGATGATCTCGCCGCTCGGCTTGGCCATGAGGCCGCGTAGACCGGCCAACTGACGGACCTGGGCCTTGTTGCCTCGGGCGCCGGAGTCGACCATCAGGCTGACCGGGTTGTACTCCTTCTTGCCCTGGTTGGAATCGAGCGTCTTGAGCATGACCGAACCGATCTGGTCGGTGCAATGCGTCCAGATGTCGACGACCTTGTTGTAGCGCTCCTGGTTGGTGATGACGCCCTTCTTGTGCTGGCGCTCGACCTCGCCGATCTGGTGCAGGGCCTCCTTGATCTCCTTCTGCTTCTCGGAGGGCACGATCATGTCGTCGATGCCGATCGACACACCGGCACGGGTCGCCTGCTCGAAGCCGATCTCCTTGAGCTTGTCGAGGGTGGTCACCGTGCGCTCGTGGCCCACGGTCTTGTAGCAGTTCAGGATGAGGTCACCGAGCTTGCTCTTGCCGACCACGAAGTTGGCGAAGCCCAGCTCCGGCGGCCAGATCTCCGAGAAGATCACGCGCCCGACGGTGGTTTCGATGACGCGGTCGGTGGCGTTGCCGAACACCGTCTTGCGGCCGAAGTCCGGGTTCTTGAGACGCACGCGGTCGTGCGTCTTCAGGCTGCCATCCATCAGCGCGAAGATGACCTCCTGCTTGGAGCCGCAGAGGACGATCCGGTCGCTCTCCTTGCGGGCCTTGCGGGGCTCGGCCGTGAGGTAGTAGCAACCCAGCGGGATGTCCTGGGTCGGCGTCATGATCGGCTTGCCGCTCGAGGGGCTGAAGATGTTCAGCGGCGCCATCATGAGCAGGCGGGCCTCCAGCTGGGCCTCGACGGACAGCGGCACGTGCACGGCCATCTGGTCACCGTCGAAGTCGGCGTTGTAGGCGGTGCAGACCAGCGGGTGGATGCGGATGGCCTCGCCCTCGATGAGCACCGGCTCGAAGGCCTGTACCGACAGGCGGTGGAGGGTCGGGGCGCGGTTGAGCAGCACCGGATGCCCACGGGTGACCTCCTCGAGGATGTCCCAGACCTCCTTGGTCTGGCGCTCGATCATCTTCTTGGCCGAGCGGACCGTGTGGACGTAGCCGAGTTCCTTGAGGCGGCGGATGATGAAGGGCTCGAAGAGCACCAGCGCCATCTTCTTGGGCAGACCGCACTGGTTGAGCTTGAGCTCGGGACCGATGACGATGACCGAGCGGCCGGAGTAGTCGACGCGCTTGCCCAGGAGGTTCTGGCGGAAGCGGCCCGACTTGCCCTTGAGCATGTCGGAGAGCGACTTGAGGGCCCGGTTGCCGGCGCCCGTCACGGCCCGGCCGTGGCGGCCGTTGTCGAACAGGGCATCGACGGCCTCCTGAAGCATGCGCTTCTCGTTGCGGATGATGACCTCGGGGGTCTTCAGCTGCAGAAGGTTCTTGAGGCGGTTGTTCCGGTTGATGACCCGGCGGTACAGGTCGTTGAGGTCGGAGGTCGCGAAGCGGCCACCCTCGAGCGGGACCAGCGGGCGAAGGTCCGGGGGGATCACCGGCAGCACCGTGAGGATCATCCACTCGGGCCGCATCACGGACTTGGAGAAGCCCTGGAAGAGCTTGATGCGCTTGGCGATCTTCTTCCGGTTCTGCTTGGACTTTGTCTCCGTCATGGCGACCTGCAGCTCGTCGACGGTCTTGTCGAGCTGGAGGTTGGCCAGGGCGTCATGGACCGCCTCGGCACCCATCTTGGCAACGAAGGCATCGTTGCCGTAGGTGGTGCGGGCCTCCCGGTACTCGTGCTCGGAGAGCAGTTGGTGGACCTTGAGGGGGGTGCTGCCCGGGTCGATTACCAGGTAGTCCTCGTAGTAGATCACCCGCTCCAAGTGACGGGCCGTCATGTCGAGCATCAGGCCGATGCGCGAGGGCATGCACTTGAAGAACCAGATGTGCGAAACCGGCACCGACAGCTCGATGTGTCCCATGCGCTCGCGACGGACGCGGGCCAGGGTCACCTCGACACCGCAACGGTCGCAGACCACGCCGCGATGCTTGATGCGTTTGTACTTGCCGCAGGAGCACTCCCAGTCCTTGACCGGACCGAAGATGCGCTCGCAGAACAAGCCGCCTTTCTCGGGCTTGAACGTGCGGTAGTTGATCGTCTCGGGGTTCTTGACCTCACCCTTCGACCAGGAACGGATGGTCTCGGGCGACGCGACCTGGATCGCGACGTGGTCCACCAGGTTCACCTTGTCCAGACCGAGCAACTCGCGGGCGGTATCCTTGGGGCTCAACATAGTTCGTGTGCGTTCAGCGGATGATCGGGGAGGGGTTCAGACAAAGGCCGCCAGGGCGTTCGGGGCGGTTTGGGGGGCGTCGGCCGGGTTGGAGTAACCCACCTTGACGTCGAGGCCGAGGGATTGCATCTCCTTGACCAGGACGTTGAACGATTCGGGGACACCGGCCTCGAGCGAGTTGTCGCCCTTGACGATGCTCTCGTAGATGCGGGTGCGCCCCTGGACATCGTCGGACTTCACGGTCAGGAGCTCCTGCAGCATGAAGGCCGCGCCGTAGGCCTCCATCGCCCAGACTTCCATCTCGCCGAAGCGCTGGCCACCGTACTGGGCCTTGCCGCCCAGCGGCTGCTGGGTGACGAGCGAGTACGGACCGACGGCACGGGCGTGGATCTTGTCGGCCACAAGGTGGCCCAGTTTGAGCATGTAGATGTAGCCCACGACGATCTCCTGGTCGAAGCGCTCGCCGGTGCGGCCGTCGTAGAGGTGCACCTTGCCGTGCTCGGGAAGCTTGGCCTCCTTGAGGTAGCCGCGGATCTCCTTCTCCTTGATGCCGTCGAAGACCGGGGTGGCGATCTTGATGCCCAGGAGCTTGCACGCCCAACCGAGGTGGGTCTCGAGCAGCTGGCCGACGTTCATGCGCGAGGGCACGCCCAGCGGGTTCAGCACGATCTCGACCGGGGTTCCGTCCTCGAGGAACGGCATGTCCTCCTCGGGCACGATCTTGGCGACCACGCCCTTGTTGCCGTGGCGACCGGCCATCTTGTCACCCACCGACAGCTTGCGCTTGGAGGCGACGTAGACCTTGACCTGCTTGACGATGCCCGAGTCGAGCTCTTCGCCGGCCTCGACCCGGTCCATCTCCTCGTCGTGCTGGCTCTGCAGCTCGTCGAAGCGCTTCTTGAACTGGCTGATGATCTCGCTGATCTTGTTGCGAATCGGGGAGGGATCGATCTCGATGCGGTCGTAGACGTCGGCCAGCTTCTTGAGCAGCGTCTTGGTGATCTTGCGGTTGGCCGGGATGATGATCTCGCCGGTCTCGCTGTTGAGCACGTCCAGTGGGATCTTCTCCCCGAGCAGGATGTTCGACAGGGCCTCGGTGAGCTGGTCGAGCAATTCGGAGCGGCGTTGCTTGAAGCCGTCTTCGATCTCCTTGGCCACCTTGCGGGGAGCGTCCTTGCCGTCCTTCTTGCCGGACGGCTTGTCGCCGTCCTTCTTGGAGGAGACCTTGACGTCCATGACGATGCCGTAGGTGCCGGAGGGGACCTTCAGCGAGGTGTCCTTCACGTCGGCGGCCTTCTCGCCGAAGATGGCGCGCAGGAGGCGCTCCTCGGGGGCCAGCTCGGTCTCCGACTTTGGGGTGATCTTGCCGACCAGGATGTCGCCCGGCTTGACCTCGGCACCGACGCGAATGACGCCGTCGAGGCCCAGGTTCTTGAGGGCTTCCTCGCCCAGGTTGGGGATGTCCCGGGTGATTTCTTCGGGCCCCAGCTTGGTGTCTCGGGCCACCACCTCGAACTCGTCGATATGGATGGAGGTGAAGATGTCCTCCTTGACGATCTTCTCGGAGATCAGGATGGCGTCCTCGAAGTTGTAGCCGTTCCAGGGCATGAACGCGACGAGCACGTTGCGACCAAGGGCGATTTCGCCGCCCCGGGTGCACGGACCGTCGGCTAGGACCTGGCCCTTCTTCACGGAATCCCCCTTGGCGACCAAGATCTTCTGGTTGATGCAGGTGGCCGCGTTGGAGCGCATGAACTTGCGCACCGGGTAGATCCACAGGCCGTCCTCCGGCGAGTGCTTGAGCTTCTTCTTGCCCTCCGGGATCTTGCCATCCTTGGTGATGATGATCTGGCTGCCGGTGACGCTGGCGACCTTGCCCGCATCCTCGGCGACAATCACCGCCCGGGAGTCCTGGGCCACCCGGCCCTCGAGACCCGTGGCCACCAGCGGCGCCTCGGTGACCAAGAGCGGCACACCCTGGCGTTGCATGTTCGAGCCCATGAGCGCGCGGTTCGCGTCGTCGTGCTCGAGGAACGGAATCAGGCCCGCGGCGACCGAGACCAACTGCTTGGGCGAGACGTCCATGTAGTCGACCCGGTCGGGCTCGACGTCGATGAAGTCGCCCTTGCAACGGCAGGTGACGCGGTCGCCGACGAAGTTGCCCTTTTCGTCGAGCTGGGAATTCGCCTGGGCGATGATGAAGCCCTCCTCGCGGTCGCCTGTGAGGTAGTCGAGCTGACCGGTGACGCGACCCTTCTCAGCCTTGCGGTACGGAGTCTCGATGAAGCCGAAGTCGTTCACCCGGGCGTAGGTCGCCAGCGAGGCGATGAGGCCGATGTTCGGACCTTCGGGAGTCTCGATCGGGCAAATTCGCCCGTAGTGGGACGGATGAACGTCGCGGACCTCGAAGCCGGCGCGATCGCGGGAGAGACCCCCCGGCCCGAGAGCCGACAGGCGGCGCTTGTGCGTCAGCTCGGCCAGCGGGTTGATCTGGTCCATGAACTGGCTGAGCTGGCTGCGACCGAAGAAGTCGCGGACCACGGCCGAGAGCGCCTTCGGGTTGATGAGCTTCTGGGGCGTCATCGTGTCGAGACTCTGATCGAAAAGCGTCATGCGCTCCTTGACCAACCGCTCGGTGCGGGCCAGACCCACGCGGCACTGGTTGGCCAGCAACTCGCCCACCGTGCGGATGCGGCGGCTGCCCAGGTGGTCGATGTCGTCGACGCTGCCCTGCCCCTTCTTGAGGCGCAGCAGGTACTTGGTGGCCGCCAGCAGGTCGCGACCGCGCAGGATGCGATCCTCGCCGTTGTCCTTGAAGTTGAGCTTCTGGTTGATCTTGTAGCGACCCACCCGACCGAGGTCATAACGCTTGGCGTCGAAGAACAAGCGCTTGATGAGGGCCTTGGCGTTGGCCGCGGTCGGGGGATCCCCGGGCCGGAGACGCCGGTAGATGTCCTTGAGGGCCTCCTCGGCGTTCTTGGTCGGGTCCTTCTTGAGGCACTTGATGATGATGCCGTCGTCGACGGAGGTGTCGACCACGCGGATCTTGGACACGCCCAGGTCGGCGATCTGACGCACGACCGCCTTCGACAGGGGCTCGAAGGCGCGGGCCACCACGATGCCGCGATCGACATCGAGGGCGTCTTCGACGAGCACCAGGTTCTGGATCTCCTCGATCTTCTCGGCCTCCTTCACGGAGACCTCCTTGATCGAGTAGAATAGGCGCAGGATGTCGCCATCGCTGCCCAGGCGGTCGGGCGGGGTCTTGGGATCGGCGTCGAACTTGGCCTCGGACAGGGTGAACAGCGCCCGGAAGAAGGTGGTCGTGAGGAACTTGCGGCGGCGCTTCTTGCGGTCGAGGTAGACGTAGAGCAGGTCGCTCGTGTCGAACTGGGCCTCGTACCAGGAACCGCGGTCGGGGATGATGCGGAAGCTGTGCAGCGTCTTGCCGTTGGGATGCTGGGTCGTCTCGAAGGCCAGACCCGGCGAGCGGTGCAACTGGCTGACGATGACGCGCTCGGCGCCATTGATCACGAAGGTGCCCTGCGGGGTCATGAGCGGGATCTCGCCCATGAACACCTTCTCCTCCTTGGTCCCCTTCTCCTCCTTGAGCAGGAAGGTGACGTAGAGCGGCGCCCCGAAGGTCAATCCTTCGCGCAGGCACTCGAGCCAGTCGATCTTCGGCTCCTGGATGTCGTAGGAGTGGAAGTCCAGGACGGTCTTGCCGTCGTAGCTCTCAATCGGGAACACCTCGGTGAAGACTGCCTGCAACCCGAGGTTCCTCCGTTTGGACGCCGACAGGTTGGACTGGAGGAACTCGCGGTACGAATCGAGCTGGATCTCGATCAGGTTGGGGGGGGCGATGACTTCCTTGATCTTGCCGAAATTGATTCGCTCGGATTGTTTCGTTGCCATTGCGACCTCGTGACTCGGGGATTTCTGCGGCACCTGCCTTGGGACTGTTTTCGCCGTAAAATACAATACGACGAGGTCCGGCGAAGCTCTCTTCAACCTTCACCGGATCTCGTCCCACTGAATCGCTATTCCAATCCTGCCAAAACGGGTGACTTGTGCCTTGGGTTGACCGAAAACGGACTCTGACGGACGCCAACCGTAGCGAGCCTGGCGGGCACTCGCGGGGTCGGTGATGAGGGAACAATCCGTGCGTCGGATACCACAGAGTAGCACCCGACGCACGGTGCGCAAAATCACTTCAGCTCGACCTTGCCGCCCGCCTCCTCGATCTTCTTGGCGGCGGCATCGGCATCGGCCTTGTTGGCACCCTCGAGCAGCAGCTTCGGGGCACCCTCGACGAGGGCCTTGGCCTCGGCCAGGCCGAGACCGGCCTTGACCTCGCGAACAGCCTTGATGACGTTGATCTTCTTGTCGGCGGGCACGGAGGCCAGCCAGACGTCGAAGGTGGTCTTGGCCTCGGCGGCGGGGGCGGCGGCACCACCGGCCGCGGGGGCGGCGGCGGCGACGGCCACCGGGGCGGCGGCGGTCACACCCCACTTGGTCTCGAGGGCCTTCACGAGCTCGGCGGCCTCGAGAACGGTGAGCTTGCTCAGTTCTTCGACGATGTTGTTGATGTCTGCCATGGTATTTTCTGTGGTTTCGTCTCGTCGTCGGGGCGGCCACCCCGAATTGGTCCACGGCCCGTGGACCGACGATTTACTTGGTTTCGTTGGATTCCTCCCAGGCACCGTGCCCGGAGGGAAAGGGAATAAAAGGATGGACTGTGACAGGAAACACCCTCCGCGAACGGAGGGCAACCCGCCCGGCTTGGATCAGGCCGATTTCTCGGCGTAGGCGCCGATGACACGGGCGACCTGGGTCGCCGGCGTGTTGATGAGCGCCGCGAGCTTCTGGGCCGGGGCCTGCAGGAGGCCCAGGATCTTGCCCTGGATCTCGGCGAGCGGGGGCAGGTCGGCGATCGCGCGAACCTCGTCGGCTGAGAGGCTCTTGTTGCCCAAGACGCCAAACTGCAGCTTGGGCTTCTCGAACTCGGACTGGAAGGTCTTGATAACCTTGGCCACTGCGGCGATGTCCTTCGTGCCGGTCACGGCGGCCAACTGGCCGGAGAGCACCCCTGACAGGTCGGCCAAACCGGCCTCCTTGGCAGCGATGCTGAAGAGGGTGTTCTTGACCACGTGGACCTCACCCCCGGCCTTGTTCAGGCGCTTGCGGAGTTCGGTGAACTTCTGGACGGTCAGACCTTTGTAGTCGACGACCAGGAAGAACGGCGAGGCGTTGAGGCGGGCCAAATACTCCGCCGAGATGAGCTTCTTTTCTGCGCGCATGTCTGGTTGCGGTGCTGGATGTTGGGGTTAGGCGGAGAGGAATTCCTTGAGCTCGACGGACACCGGCGGGCTCATGGTCAGCGACAGGGTGACGCTGCGGACGTAGACGCCCTTGACGCTGGACGGACGGGCGCGGAAGACGGCCTCGACCACGGAGCGGGCGTTCTCGGAGATCTGCTGGGCCGAGAAACTGGCCTTGCCCACTGGAACGTGGATGTTGCCGGCCTTGTCGACCTTGAACTCGACGCGACCCGCCTTAACCTCGCGAACAGCCTTGCCGGTGTCGTCGGTCACGGTGCCGGTCTTGGGATTGGGCATCAGGCCGCGGGGACCCAGCACCTTGCCGAGCTTACGGACCTCGGTCATGGCCTCGGGCGTGGCGATGGCGACGTCGAAGTCGGTCCAGCCGTCGACGCACTTCTTGATCATGTCCTCGAAGCCGACAAACTCGGCTCCGGCCGCGCGGGCCGCCTCGGCGGGGGCACCGGGCTTGGTGAACACGAGCACACGCACGGTCTTGCCGGTGCCGTGGGGCAGCGGGGTGGTGCCACGGACCATCTGGTCGGACTGCTTGGGATCCACCCCGAGGCGGAAGGCCAAGTCGACGGTCTCGTTGAACTTGGCCTTGGGGAACTTGGTGAGGATCTCGACGGCCGAGTTGAGGGGGTAGGCCTTGGTGGCGTCCACCTGGGCCAAGGCCTTTTTGTAGCGTTTGCTGGGCATTTTGCTAGCGGTGCATGCGGACGTGAGTCCTCCCGCGTTGATGGTTTGACCGATGGGTGGAATCTCTTCTACCCACAAGGAATTGGGTGTCTACCCCAGAAGACCGGCCGACGTCAAAAGAATTTCCGCGCCAAACGGGGATGATTTTTCCATGATGAACCCATGGAGTCGGGAATCGGCGGGGACCTGCCCCTCGGCATGGTCTGGATCGACGGGCGCTTTCTGGGGATCGAGTGGCATGCCTGGAAGGTCGTGGGCTGGATCGGCAATCTGGTGTTCTTCAGCCGCTTCCTCGTGCAGTGGCACGCCACCGAGCGCCAGCGCCGGGTGGTGGTTCCGCAGGCCTTCTGGTGGCTGAGCCTCACCGGGTCGCTCATCCTCCTGAGCTACGCCATCCAGCGCCGCGACAGCGTGTTCATCGCCGGCCAGGCCTTCTCATGGATCCCCTACCTGCGCAACCTGTGGATCCACCGTCGCACCAAGGCCTCGCAGAGGCCCTGTCCGTCGTGCGCCCGGGTCAACCCGCCGGACTTCCGTCATTGTCCCGCCTGCGGGACGGCCATGGGCGCGGACGGGATTTCAGTCCTTGCCAAGGGCACCTGAGAGGTCCTCGCCGGCCATCGACGGGGCCGGAACCCCTGCCCCCTCGGGGCTCTCGGGGTATTCGAAGACCTCGCCCTCGAAGTTCCGCAGCAGGACCTTGTGGGCCGACTTGCGCAGGATGTAGCCCGGGTTGACCGGGATCTTGCCGCCGCCGCCCGGGGCATCGATGACATACTGGGGCACGGCGTAGCCGGTGGTGTGGCCGCGCAGGGAATCCATGATCTCAAGGCCCCGGGACACGGTGGACCGCAGGTGCGAGCTGCCGGCGATCAGGTCGCACTGGTAGATGTAGTAGGGCCGCACGCGGCAGACCAGGAGCTTCTGCACCAGCGCCTTGATGACGACCGGATCGTCGTTGACGTGGCGGAGCAGCACCGACTGGTTGCCCAAGGGGATGCCCGCATCGGCCAACCGTCCCAGGGCCTCGCGGACCTCGGTGGTCAGTTCGCGGGGATGGTTGGTGTGCACGCTCAGGAAGAGCGGATGGAACTGCCGGAGCATGGCGCACAACTCGGGCGTGATGCGCTGGGGCAGGAAGATCGGCACCCGGCTGCCGATCCGCAGGAACTCGACGTGCGGGATGGCACGGAGGCGCCCCAGCAGGTACTCGAGCTTCTCGTCGTTGAAGAGCAGCGGGTCACCGCCGCTGAGCAGCACGTCGCGGATCTCCGGGTGGCTGGCGATGTAGGCGATCTGGCGGTCGAACTCCGGGTGGAAGTCGTAGCCGCTGGCGTTGCTGACCAGGCGCGAGCGCGTGCAGTACCGGCAGTAGGCGGCACACCGGTCGGTGACCAGGAAGAGCACCCGGTCGGGGTACCGGTGGACCAGACCCGGGACCGGGGAATGGGCGTCCTCGCCGACGGGATCGAGGGTCTCCCAGGGGGCGGTCTCGGTCTCCTCCAGCCTCGGAAGGACCTGCCGTCGGATCGGGCACGTCTCGTCGGCCCCGTCGATCAGGTTGAAGAAGTGCGGGGTGATGGCCAGGGCCAGCTTCGATTCCCCGGCCAGCAGCACGCCGGCCCGCTCCTCGCGGGTCATGCCCGGCAGGAGGCGCTCGAGCTGCTCGAGGCGGGTGACGCGGTTCTTGAGCTGCCAGCGCCAGTCGTTCCAGTCGGCTTCGGGCACCTCCCCCCAGGAGCCCCGGCCGGCGGGCCGGAAGGCTTTCAACTCGGCCAGTCGGCGGGCGTCTTCGATGGAATCGGGGGCGGAATCCCCGGGGGGAAGGAGAGAAAACTCCATGTGGCCGGCAAGCTAGGGGGGGTCTCCGGGGAGTCAAGGGCCGCGAAAGCCCGCGCCGGGCCCGTCGGCACCGCGGTGCGGGACGAGCGAACCGCGCTCGCCGGCCCGCAGTCGGAGGAACGGCTGGGCCAAGGACCGGCAGCGCTCCTCGAAGGCCTCCGGCGTGACCGTGTTGAACTCGAAGCCTTCGTAATGACAGGGCACCACCCGCCCGATGGCCGAGTCCCTGGCCAGTTCAGCGGCCTCATGGCCCCAGAGGTTGCCGGCCACCCCGCGTTCCGGGGACCGCCCATTGATGGGCAGGAAGGCCAGGTCGATCCGGGCCCCGCGCAGGCGGTCTTCCATCCCCGGGAACCGCACCGTGTCGCCGGAGTGGTACACGGTCCATCCGCCCACCCGGACCAGGAATCCCAGGCAAGTCAGGCTGCCCTGGCCGTCGGCCTCGATCGACTCGTGGGCGGCGGGCACCGCCTCGAGGTGGAAGGCCCCCAAGGAGACCGATCCGGGAACGCCCGGGGCCGAAGGGCGGCCCGGCGAGGGGGCGTCGAGCCCCAGCAACGAGGCCTCGGGCAGCCCGGATCGGGCGGCGGCCAGCGGCCGGATGGCCTCCGGAAACACCAGGCGCAGGCCTGGATTGGCACAGACCAAGGGGACCAGCGTCTCCGCGTCGAGGTGGTCGGTGTGGGCGTGGCTGGCCGTCACCCCGGACAGCCCGGTCAACCGGGCGGGGTCGATCACCCGCTCGGTCATCCGCACATGCGGCTTGTCGGTCCCGGCGTATTTCCGCGTCAAGGAGTCGGACAGGTAGGGATCGAGGAGCAGGCGATGGCCCCGCCATTGCAAGAGGAAGCCGCTCTGGCCCAGCCACCAGAAGTGGAGGGATTCCGGGGCCGAACGTGCGGCCGCGTCGGTGTCCGCCACGAGGGCGTCGTCGCGGAGGACCGGCTGGATCCGCCCGGCCGACCCGCGGGTGCCGGGCCGCCCTGCCCCGTCGGTTCCGGGCGCGGACACGGGATCGTCGCCGGCACCCATGGCTCAGAGGGTCTTGCGCACCTGCTCGGCCCCGGCACAGAGGGCCTGCAGCTTGCGCCGGGCGGCCCATCGGGCGGTCTGGCTGAGCCCGCAATCCGGGGCCAGCACGAGGCGGTCGGCCGGCACGTGCCCGAGGCAGCGGCGGATGCGGGCGACGATGTCCTCCGGGGTCTCCAGGTAGTAGCTCTTCACGTCCACGATGCCGACGGCGACATCCCGGCGGCGGGCGACCTCGCCGATGAGTTCCAGCTCCGCGAACTCCCGGCTGGCCATCTCGACATGCATCTCGTCGCAGTGCATGTCGAGGAAGGCCGGGAACAACGGGGCGATCTGCCGCGGACCGATCGCGCGGGCCTTGTAGTTGCCGAAGCACAGGTGCATGCACACCCGGGTGCGGCCGCTGATGGCCTCCACCGTGCGGTTGAAGAGGTCCACGAACCGCCGGACGTCCTCCCGGTGGCCGTAGCAGCTCATCGAGGGCTCATCGACGCTGATCTCGCGGCATCCGGCGGCCACGAGGGCCTCGAGTTCGCGGCGCACCAGGGGCAGCAGGGCCTCGGCGACGGCCCACCGGTCGGCGTAACCCAGGTCGGGGTTGGGCACCAGGCGGCCGGAGAGCGTGTAGGGCCCCGGGATCGAGGCCTTGAGGGTGACCCGGCCGGGCACCTGGAGGTCCCGGGCGACGCCCTCCAGCCGACGAAACTCCTCGAGGGCACCCAATCCCCGGGGCGCCTCGAGCAGGGCGAGGATCCGGTGGCGACCCCGTTGGTCGTGGGCGGGCGGTCCCCAGCGGCGCGGCGGGGCCGACTCGAGGTCGATGCCCCGGAGATGCCCATAGAAGCTCAGGTTGAAGTCGAGGCGCGTCTGCTCGCCGTCGGTGATCACGTCCAGACCGGCGGCCAGCTGGTCCTTGACCGCACAGGTCACCGCGTCGGCCTGCAACTCGGCGATGTCCTCCGGACCGAAGCGGTCGAGGTGCGCCGAGGCGTGCTCCAGCCACGACGGGAAGGGGTAGCTGCCGATGACCGAGGTTCTCAGGGGACACGAGTTCATGGACGCGCTCCGGATGGCGGGGCTCAGTCGAAGATCACCGTGCGGTTGCCCGCGAGGAACACCCGGTCCTCGAACACCAGACGCAACGCCTGCGCCAGGGCGAACTGCTCGACGTCGCGGCCGGCGCGGACGAGGTCCTGGGCGGCATGGGTGTGGTCCACCGGGATCACGTGCTGGACGAGGATCGCGCCGGCGTCGAGATCGTCGGTCACGAGGTGCGCGGTGGCCCCGATCACCTTCACCCCGCGCTGGAAGGCCTGATGATAGGGTTTGGCCCCGATGAAGGCGGGCAGGAACGAATGGTGGATGTTGATGATGCGCGACGGGTACCGGGCCACGAAGGCCGGCGAGAGCACCCGCATGTACTTGGCCAGCACGAGGAACTCCGGCCCGATGGGCTCGAGGAGGGCCGCCACCGCCGCCTCGTGGGCGGTGCGGTCCATGCCCTCGGCGGGCACATGGTGGAAGGGAACCCCGAACTTGCCGACCAGATCGCCCAGCACGGCATGGTTGCTGATCACGGCCTCGATGCGGGCGTTGAGGCCGCCGAACTGGTGCCGGAGCAGCAGGTCGCCCAGGCAATGGTGCTCGCGCGACGCCAGCACCACGATCCGCTTGGGCACCGACCGTGCGAGGCGGACCCGCGCCCCGGCCGGCAGGACCGCCAGCGTCTCGGCGACGATGCGCTCGCCGACCTCGTGAGCGTCGCCGGTCCAGGGTCCGTCGAACTCGGTGCGCATGTAGAAGCGGCCGTTCTGGGCATCCACGAACTCGTGGTTGCCGACGACGTTGCCGTCATGGCGCAGAAGCACGCCGCTGATGGCGTGCACCAGACCCCGTTGGTCGGGGCATTCGACAAGGAGGACCGGCATGGCCCAAGGGGGTCAACGCCGCCGGCCACGACCGCCCCCCCGGCGGGGAGCACGATCCCGACCACGATCCCCGCCGCGCCCTCCCCGGTCCCGCGGACCATCATCGGAGCGCTGAGCCGGGGCGGGCGCCTGCCCGTTCTCTCGCAGCCAGAGACGGCGCTCGATGTCGTCCATGCGGTCCCAGTTGGCCGGCTTGGGCACCTCGACCGGGGCGGACTCCGGCGCGGACTCGACGGTGGAATCCTCCGGGCCGTCCTCGAAGTCGGCGGACGCCTCGAGGGCCTCGTCGTCCTCGACGCGCCGGAATGGCCGGGTCTCGTCCAGCGGCTCTCCACGTCCCGGACGCTCCGGACGCTCCGGTCGCTCAACCGGCCGGGCCCGGGATTCCTCCCGCGGTTCGCGCCGGATCTCCCGTTCCTCGCGGGGTTCCCGCTCGGAACGCTCCGGACGCTCGGGCTGGGCCTCACGCGCCTCACGCTCGCCACCCCGACCCCGACCGCCATCCCGACCGCCATCCCGGCCGCCATCCCGACCGGATGGGCGTTCCCCACGCTCCCCGCGCTCCCCACGGGCACCGCCCCGGCCACCCTCCGCCGGGCGGTCCTGGCCGCGTCCGTCCCGGGGACGATCGTCGGTGCGTTCGGGCCGCGCTTCGCGGCGCGACCGGTCTGCCGGGGCCTCAGGCACGGCCGGGGCCTCGCCGATGTGGGCATACAGCCTGGCCAGGCGGCGGGCGTGCTCGTCATAGGCTGACTCGAACAACTGGGAGGCCTTTTCGTTGCCCACGAGGGCCGGGGCCGTGAGCACCGTGGGCGGCTTGCCGGCCTCGGTGAGCAGCGCGGCCACCTCGACCTTGATGGCGTTGATGAGCATGCAGCCGCCGATGGTCGAACCGGGCCCGACCGGCGTGTCCAGGCCGGGAACCTCGATCATCGCGTCGCCCACCGGCGCACCGGTGTCGAGCACGATCTCGGCGAAGTCCTGCAGCTTGCGGCCGTCGCGGCGCTGGCTGCGGCTGGCCTCGCTGTGGGCCTTGGAGAGGATGGCCACCACCTTGACGCCCCGGCGCTTGAACTCCTCGGCCATCTCGATCGGCACGAGGTTGCAGCCGGAGGACGAGGCGACCAGCGCGGTGTCCTTGGGCGAAAGGTCGTAGTTGCGGAGGATGCGGGCGGCCAGGCCGTGGACGTTCTCCAGGAACATCGCCTGGCGCTGGCCGTTGGCGCCCACCACCAGGTTGTGGAAGCTCAACGAGAGTTCCACGATGGGATTGAACCCCGGGAACGATCCGTAGCGAGGCCACATCTCCTCCACGAGGATGCGGCTGTGGCCGGAGCCGAAGCAGTGCACCATGCCGCCGGCGAGGATGGTCTCGGCAAACAGGGCGGCAGCCTGGGCGATGGTCTCCTCCTGGGCGACGGCCGAGTCCAGAAGACCCCGGCACTGGTCAAGATAGTCAGCAATCACGGAGTGGAGGTTATCAGGAACTCCCCAGAGAAGTGGATGCCAAAGATTCGATCCGCTCAAAACGGTCCGGAAGGGCCATCCGGGGGTTGCATCCTGGGGCTCGCCGAAACCAGACTGGCGAAGGATTCCCGCCGCCATGACCCACGCATCCGTCCCCCCAAGAGTTCCCGGCGTCCTGATGCCCGTATTCGGGTGGCTGGCCGGGACGCTGATGGCGCTGGGCGCCGAGCCGGCGGTCCCGCTGCCGGCCGACCATGCCGAGAGGTTCGCACGGGGGCTGGAGGCCTTCCGCGGCACCATCGCCCCCCTGCTGACCACCCATTGCCTGAAATGCCACGGGGGCGAGGCGACCCAGGGCGACTTCAGCCTCGTCACCCGGGAGGACCTGCTGAAGGGCGGGGCCGAGGGCCCGGCGATCCGCCCTTTCGACGGTCCGGGCAGCCGGTTGGTCCGCCTGGTCTCCCGGGCGGATAAACCCCACATGCCCTCCAAGGCCGACCCCCTGCCCGAGGCGTCGGTGCTGGCCCTGTCACGCTGGATCGACCAGGGCGCCCCCTACGACGGGCCCCTGATCGCCGGACGTGCCGGACCCGGACAGGACGGATCGGGATCGGCAGGCCGGACACCGAAGGCCTTCACCGGATGGCCCTTCCAACCGATGGCCGAAGTCCGCCCGCCCGGGGACCCGGCGTCCGCGGCCCATCCGGTCGACCGGTTCCTGGAGGCGCGGCTGGCCACCGAGGGCCTGTCGCTCAACCCCGAGGTCGACCGCCGGACGGCCCTGCGCCGGGCCTCCTTCGACCTGCTCGGGCTGCCGCCCTCCCCGGAGGCCCTGTCCGCCTTCGAGCAGGATACCGCACCGGGCGCCTGGGACCGCGCGGTCGACCGACTGCTGGCCCAGCCCCAGCACGGGGAGCGCTGGGCCCGGCACTGGCTGGATGTGGCGCGGTTCGCCGAAAGCTCCGGTTTCGAGCATGACTACGACCGCGCCGGCGCCCACCACTACCGGGATTTCGTCATCCGGGCCCTCAATGCAGACATGCCCTACGACCGGTTCGTGCACTGGCAGCTGGCGGGCGACGAGTTCGAGCCCGACAACCCGCTGGCCCTGATGGCCACCGGCTTCCTCGGGGCCGGGGTGTTCCCCACGCAGATCACCGCCAACGAGGTCGAGCGCACCCGCTACGACGCGATGGACGACATGCTGTCCACCGCCTCGTCGGCCATGCTCGGCCTGACCGTCGGGTGCGCCCGCTGCCACGACCACAAGTTCGACCCCATCGCCTCGAAGGACTACTACCGGCTCCTGTCCACCTTCACGACCACGGTGCGCAGCCAGCGGCAGCTCGACCTGGATCCCGACACGACCCGCCGGCGTCAGGCCGCCTTCGAGGCCGGGCACGCCCGATTCAAGGCCGAGCTGGCCGACTACGAGGCGACCCGGCTTCCCGGCCGCTTCGAGGCCTGGCTGGCGGCCGGGGCACGGCCCAAGGCCCGGGCCGACTGGGAGCTGCTCGAGTCGCCCGTGTGGACCTCCCAGGGCGGGGCCACCTTCCGCGCCCTGTCCGACGGATCCTTCCTCGCCGAGGGCAAGAATGCCGACCACGACACCTACACGCTGACCGGGCAGACGCCGACCTCGTCCCTGCGCTCGCTGCGGTTGGAGGCCCTACCCGACCCGAGCCTGCCCAAGGGGGGCCCGGGCCGGGCCGACAACGGCAACCTTGGCCTGAGCCGCATCCGGGTCTTCGTCCAACCGCTCTCCGGGGGCGAACGCCGGGAGGTCCGCCTGGTGAGGCCGAGGGCCACCTTCGAGCAGAACGCGGGCAACCTCGCCATCGCCGGCTCGCTCGACGACGACCCCCACACGGGCTGGGCGGTGGATCCGAAGTTCGGCACCCGCCAGGCCGCGATCTTCGACTTCGAGACACCGGTCCGGATCCCCGGCGGCGTGCGTCTGAGCGTGGCCTTGGAGTTCCGCGTCAACGCCCGCCATCAAATCGGGCGTCCGCGCGTGTCGGTGAGCCCGGCGGCCGACCCCGGATTCGACTCCGAGGGCCTTCCTGCGGCGATCTCCGGTCTGCTGGAGCGGCTGCACGGCCGGGACCGGGCGGGCGCGGCGCTGTCGGCGGCCGAGCGGGCCGCGCTGCTCGGCTGGTGGAAGACCACCGACGACGGCTGGCGCGAGGTCCACGCCCGGGTCGAGGACCACGCCAAGGGACGCCCCCAGCCGGTGCTTACCCCGGTGTTGACCTGCCTCGAAGGCTACCCAGCCGTCCGCATGCACACGCAGGGCGGCGACTTCCTGCCCGAGACGCACTTCCTGCACCGGGGCAGCACCGACCAGAAACGCGGCGTGGCCACCCAGGGATTCCTGCCGGTCCTCATGCGCGGGCCGGAGTCCGAATCCCGGTGGCGCTGGCAATCGCCGGCCGGCGCCCCCTACTCGGGCCGGCGCCGCTCGCTGGCGCTTTGGATGACCGACACCCAGGACGGAGCGGGGCATCTGGCGGCGCGGGTGATCGTCAACCGGCTGTGGCAGCACCATTTCGGCCGGGGCCTGGTCGCCACCCCCAACGACTTCGGGGCCCAGGGCGCCAAACCCTCGCACCCCGAGCTGCTCGACTGGCTGGCCGGCGAACTCCTGCGGAACGGCTGGCGGCTCAAGCCCATGCACCGGCTGATGATGACCAGCCGCGCCTACCGTCAGACCTCGGAGGCATCCGGGGCCAAGACGGGCAAGGACCCGGACAACGCGCTGGTCTCCCGGCACATTCCCTCCCGCCTGGAGGCCGAGTCCATCCGGGACACCCTGCTGTGGATCACCGGAGCCCTGGATGAGGCCCCCTTCGGCCCCGGGACCCTGTCGGACGCCAGCCGTCGCCGGAGCATCTACTTCACGGTCAAGCGCAGCCAGCTGGTGCCGGCCATGCAGATCTTCGACGCCCCGGAGCCGCTGGTCAGCCAGGGGATCCGCCCGGCCACCACCGTCGCACCGCAGGCCCTGTGGCTGATGAACAACCCGCGGGTGCGCGAATGGGCCGCGCTCTGGGCCCGGCAGGTCGCCGGGGCCCGGCCAGAAGCCCCGGACCGCTGGCTGACCGAGGCGTACCAGCGTGCGCTCCAACGCCCTCCGACCCCCACGGAGACCCAGGCCTCCCTGACCTTCCTTTCCCGCCAGGCCGGCCGGTATCGCCAAGCCGGGAACGCCGAGCCCGGGCTCCTGTCGGCGACGGACCTGCTGCACGCCCTGCTGGGGCTCAACGAGGTGATCCATGTCGATTGAGCCGATCCCATCGACCGGCGCACGCACGACCGGCGCACGCACCCCGACGCGCGGTGGGCTGGCCCCGTCGGGCCGGTTGTGGTGGTTGGGCCCCCTGCTCGGCCTGGCCCTGGCCCTGGCCGGAACGCTTCCCGGCCTGGCCCGGACGCCCGGACCGCTCCGGGGTGCCGCACGCGACGGGAGGCTCAACGTCGTCTTCATCCTCGCCGACGACCTCGGCTGGGGGGAGCTGGGATGCTATGGCCAGAAGAAGATCCCCACGCCCCACCTGGACCGCCTGGCCTCGCAGGGCATGCGCTTCACCCGGCACTACAGCGGGGCCCCGGTGTGTGCCCCGTCCCGGTGCGTCCTGCTCACCGGCCGACACCTGGGCCATGCGGAGATCCGCGGAAACCTCCAGGCCAAGACGGCCTTTCCGCAGTTCGACGAGGGCCAGTACCCGCTGAGCGCCCGAGCCCTGACCGTCGCACAGGTCTTCCGCAGGGCCGGGTACGCCACCGGGGCCATCGGCAAGTGGGGCCTCGGCCCGGTCGGCAGCACGGGCGATCCGAACGCCCAGGGCTTCGACCTGTTCTTCGGCTACAACTGCCAGGCGGTCGCCCACAGCTACTACCCGTCGCACCTCTGGCGCAACGCCGAGCGCATTCCGCTCAATGATCCACCGATCCCGGGACATCGCCCGCCCGCCCGGGGGGAGGTGCGGATGGAGGATCATCTCGGGGGCCAGTATGCACCGACCCGGATGGTCGCCGAGGCCGAGCGCTTCATCGCCGACCATCGCCACGACCCGTTCTTCCTGTACCTCGCCTTCATCGAGCCGCACCTGGCGATGCATCCGCCCAAGGCGTCGGTGGATCGGTTCCCGGCCTCCTGGGACGACGGCCAGCCCTACCGGGGCCAGAACGGCTACCTTCCCCACCCACGCCCGCGGGCGGCCTATGCGGCGATGATCTCGGACCTCGACGACCACGTGGGCCGGGTGCTCGCGGCGCTCGACGCGGCCGGGTTGGCCGGGCGCACGCTGGTCGTCTTCTCCAGCGACAACGGCACCACCCATCCGGCAGGCAAGGATCCCCGCTTCGGCACGGGGGGCGTGGACGCCGACTTCTTCCACAGCACGGCCGGACTGCGCGGGTACAAGGGCTCGGTCTACGAGGGTGGACTGCGCGTGCCGCTGATCGCGCGGCTCCCGGGCCGCATTCCCGCCGGCTCGGTCGACGACCAGGCCGGCCATTTCGCCGACTGGTTCCCGACGCTCTGCGAGGCGGCCGGTCTCGAGGTCCCGCGCGGCCTCGACGGTCGGAGCCTCTGGCGGCGGCTGGGCGGACGACGGGACTCCGGCCGGCGGCGCCCGATGGTCTGGGTCTTCCCGGAGTACGGCGGGCAGGTGGCGGTGCGAGTGGACGACTTCAAGGCCGTGCGCCAGCGGCTCAAGACCGCCCAGCCCGGACCCTGGGAGCTCTACGACCTGGAGGCCGACCCAAATGAGCGCTACGACCTGTCGGCCCGCCACCCCGGCCTCATCGCCCGCGCCGAGGCCATCCTCCGCGACGAGGTGGCCGAGAACCCCGTCTTCCCCGTGCCCATCCCGGGCCTGATGCCAACGCCCGCCAAGATCCCCACGACCCCATGAACCCGCACCCCGCCCTGCCCGGACTCCTCTCGCGCCGCGACCTGTTCCGCCGCGCCGGCCATGGCGCCGGCCTGCTCGCCCTGGCCGGCCTGCTCGACCAGGACCGGCTCCTGATCCCACGGGCGCTGGCCGGGCCCTCGGCCGACCCGCTGGCGCCGCGCCCTCCCCAGCTCCGCACCCGCGCCAAGTCGGTGATCTGGCTCTTCATGAATGGCGGCCCGAGCCAGGTGGACACCTGGGACTACAAGCCGGAGCTCATCCGGCAGCACGGCCAGGAGCTGCCCGGCTTCGACAAGAAGACCGGCTTCTTCACCGAGTCGGTGGGGCCCCTCATGAAATCGCCCTTCGCCTGGGCGCAGCACGGCCAGAGCGGCACCTGGGTCAGCGACCTCTTCCCGCACCTTTCCCGCCATGTGGACAAGATGGCCTTCCTGCATTCCTGCCACACCGAGTCCAACAACCACAGCCCGGCCCTCTTCATGATCAACACGGGCTCGACGCGCATGGGGTTCCCGTGCGTCGGCTCGTGGATGACCTACGGCCTGGGCAGCCAGAGCCGCGACCTCCCCTCCTTCGTGGTGATGAGCGACCCGCTCGACCGCGGATTGCCCAAGGGCCATGCCAGCAACTGGGGCGCCGGATTCCTCCCGAGCGTGTACCAGGGCACGTGGCTGCGTCCCAAGGGCGACCCGATCGACAACCTGCACCGGCCGGCCGGCATGGACGCCGAGGCCCAGCGCGCGCAGCTCGACCTCATGCGCTCGCTCAACCAGCACCACCTGGCGCAGGCCGGGTCCGGGGGGGAGCTGGGCGCGCGCATCGAGAGCTTCGAGCTGGCCTACCGCATGCAGACCGCCGCGCCCGAGGCCTTCGACATCCAGAGCGAGCCCGCGCATCTGCAGCGCCTGTACGGGTTGGACCAGGCGCACTGCAAGCACTTCGCCGCGCAGTGCCTCATGGCCCGTCGCATGGTCGAACGTGGCGTGCGCTTCGTTCAGATCTACTCCGGCGGCATGGACAACCAGCGCAGCTGGGACGGCCACGAGGACCTCGTGGGCAACCACCGGGGGTTTGCCCGCGAGACCGACCAGCCGATCGCCGGGCTGCTGGCCGACCTCGAGCAGCGGGGCCTGCTCGACGAGACCCTGGTGATCTGGGGCGGCGAGTTCGGCCGCCTGCCCGTCTCGCAGAAAGGCGGCAACCCCGGCCGCGACCACAACCCCCACGCCTTCACCTACTGGCTGGCCGGCGGCGGGGCGCGCGGCGGGGTCCATCACGGGCAGACCGATCCCTTCGGCCACAAGGCGGCGGTGGACAAGGTCAGCGTCAACGACCTGCACGCGACCATCCTGCACCTCATGGGGCTGGACCATGAGCGGCTCACCTTCTTCACCAACGGGCGCAACTTCCGGCTCACCGACGTGGCGGGCGATGTGGTGCGGTCGGTCGTCGCCTGAGCGGGAACCCCACCGGATCCTTGGCGGGATCAACACCGGCATTGGATTCGCAGCGATTCGGGATCATCTTTGGCCGGACTTTGGCGGGGAACGGCCTGGAAGCCACGCCCCGCCTCGCCCGGGTCCTGACGTCCCACCGATTCCATGTCCCTGAAACGCACCCCCCTCTTCGCAGCGCATCAGCAACTCGGCGGCAAGCTCATCGAGTTCGGCGGCTGGGAGATGCCGGTCCAATACACCTCCATCGCCCTGGAACACCACGCCGTACGCCAGGCGGCCGGCCTCTTCGACATCAGCCACATGGGCGAGGTGTGGTTTGAGGGTCCCCGCGCGCTGGAATTCCTCAACGGCCTGCTCACCAACGACCTGCGCAAGCTTGCCATCGGCCTCGGGCAGTACACCCACCTGTGCCTGGAAAGCGGCGGGACGATCGACGACCTCTACGCCTACCGGGTGGGCGCCGAGCGCTTCCTGCTGGTGATCAACGCGGGCCGGATCGACGCCGACGTGGCCTGGCTGGAGACCCGCTGGAGGGCCTTCCCCGGGCGCGCGGACGTCCGCATGGATCATGTCTCGGAAACGACTGGAGCCCTGGCCCTCCAGGGTCCCCGGGCCGTCGAGTTCATCGACACCCTCTTCCCTGGCCCCGCGCTTGAGGGCGCGACCGGCGTGCTCGCCTCGGCGCTCCAGAAGAACCAGATCGGCCGCTGGGATCGGGCCGGCCAGCCGGTCTGGGTCGCCCGCACCGGCTACACCGGCGAAGACGGCTTCGAGATCGTGGCATCCAACGCCCTCCTCGAACCCCTTTGGAACGACACCCTCGCCGCCGGCGCGGCCGTGGGCATCCGCCCCTGCGGGCTTGGCGCCCGTGATACCTTGCGCACCGAGGTCTGCTATCCCCTCTATGGGCACGAACTCGACGAGCAAACCTCCCCCATCGAGGCCGGCCTGGGGGTCTTTGTCGCCTGGGACAAGGGCGACTTCATCGGGCGCACGGCCCTGCTGCAGCAGAAGGAACTCGGTCCATCCAAGAAGTGCGTCGCCTTCCGGATGACGGAGAAGTCGGCCCCACCCCGCCCGGGCTACCCGGTGATCTCGGCAGAGGCCCCCGTCGGCACCGTCGTCAGCGGCACCCAGAGCCCCACTCTGAATGCCGGCATCGGGATGGCCTATGTGCCACCCGCCCTTGCCGCCCCCGGAACTCCCCTGCACATCGAGATCCGGGGCCGGCGCTTCGCCGCCGAGGTGGTCAAGAAGCCCTTCTACCGCAGGATTTGACGACAGCGCTGGGCCGGGGCGGTTTCACGGCAGATTAGCCTCCATTCTTGAAGGCCATTGCCTGGTCGGAGAGCGCCCCCTGCCGGGCGCACACACAAAAAACGCCGGGAGCCCTCAAAGCCCCGGCGTTTGGGAGAAATCGAAGACCGGCGCCCTCAGTGGGCAAACTGGAGGTTCGACGCCAGACCGAAGAGGTTCAGCGTCCGGATGAGGATCCAGGTCAGGTCGAACTGATACCAGCGCAGGCCATGCCGGGCCGACTGCGGATGGGCGTGGTGGTTGTTGTGCCAACCCTCGCCCAGGGACACCACGGCCACCGCCGCATTGTTGCGGCTCTCGTCGCGGGTCTTGAACGGCCGCGTGCCCCACAGGTGGCAGATCGAGTTGACGCTCCAGGTCGCATGGTGGCCCATGAACACACGCGCCAAGCCGCCCCAAAGGAAGCCGGTCAAGGCCCCCATCCACGACTGGGTGATGAGGCCGCCCAGGATGCCGGGCAGCACCAAACCGCCGACCGCCCACCAGACGAACCCGCGATGCACCACGCGTGCCACGGGATCCTTGGAGAGGTCAGGAAGGCTGCGGACGGTCATGGCGTCGGCGCCGCGGAACATCCAGCCCATGTGGGCGTGCCAAAACCCGAGCATCAGGCCCTTCATGCCATCGCCGTGCTCGTGCGGGGAGTGCGGGTCGCCGGCGACGTCGCTGTGCTGATGGTGCCGGCGGTGGGTGGCCACCCAGAAGAACAGCGGCCCCTGCACCGCCATGGATCCGGCGATGCCGAACAGGGCTCGGATGAAGCCCGGGCAGGTGAAGCTCCGGTGGGTGAAGAGGCGGTGGTAGCCACCGGTCACCCCGAAGCCCGCGATCAGGTACATGACCACGAAGAGAATGACATCCACCGGGCGGAGGATGCGGTTCCAGGCAAGACTGGCGGCCACCATGAAACCGATCCATGGGACCAGCACGGCCACGAGCGTGAAGATCTGGGTGCGACGTACGCCCGCACCCGGGGACGTTGAATCATTCGGACGGCTCACTCGGGGCAGGTTGCGGGCGCAGGAGGTCGAAAACGAGATTTTTCATCAAAAAGTTCGCTCCTCAAGCCGGTCTGGCGGGAGGCGGTGGCGCCCCCTGCCTCCAAGGACCGCCCGGAGGCCCCACGGGGTTTCACCTTCCGGGTCGGCCAATCCCGCCGTCGTGAACCGGAAGGCGCCGCGCGGCCTCCGCAGCCGGGCCGATCCGCCCCGGACCCATGCCTGTCCCCCCTCCCGGTGAGACACTTTCACACCCCGGCCGCCGTCGGGTGCACCCAGGGGCTGCGGTAGGGCCGGGCCAGCAGCGCATTGGCCTCGGCGTCGCCGATCACGGTGTGCGAGGCCGGATCCCAGCGCAGGGTCCGCCCCCCGAGCTTGTGGGAGAGGTTGGCCAGGATGCACGAAGCCGTGGAAATGTGACCCTGCTCGATGTCCGCCACCGGCTTGGCCCCGCTGCGGCGGCAATCCAGCAAATTGCGCATGTGGGCCCGGATGGCCGGGGCGCAGTGCTTCTCCAGATCCTTCTCCGTCTGGTCCTCCGGGTACTTGTCGAGTTCCATGCCCACGTCCTTGTGGATGGGGTTCCCGTTGCCCTGGGGGGTGAAGTCGTAGCCGAACACGCTCGCCTTGAGGGTGCCCTTGTCGCCGTAGAACGTCGCGCTCCAGGGGTATTTCGGATCGCCGCCCTCGCCCCAGGTCCGGTGGGTCCAGCGCACCTGCAGGTTGCCGAAATCGAAGGTCGCCGCCTGGGTGTCGGTGATGTTCGCCCGGCTGGCCGTGTCCACCAGGATCCCGCCGTTGGAGCTGACCGAGACCGGCCAACCGAGGTCCATCATCCAGCGGACCGTGTCGAGCATGTGGATGCACATGTCGCCCACGATGCCGTTGCCATACTCCATGAACGCCCGCCACCCCCGCGGGTGCACCATCTTGTTGTACGGCCGCATGGGCGCCGGGCCGGTCCACATCTCGTAGTCGAGCCACTCCGGCGGCGCGGTGTCGGGCGCGCTGGCCAGCGTGTCGCGGGCGCGCATGTGCCAGTAGCAGCAGATCTCCACCGTGCCAATGGTGCCCAGCTTGCCCTCGCGCAGGATCTGGTCGCGGGCCTCGACCAGGTGCGGCGTGCTGCGGCGCTGGGTGCCCACCTGCACCGTCCGGCCGTACTTGCGGGCCGCCGCCAGCATCGCCTGGCTCTCCACGATGTCCACGCCCGTGGGCTTCTGAACGTAGATGTCGGCACCCGCCTTGCAGGCCTCGATCATGGGCAGCGCGTGCCAGTGGTCCGGGGTGCCGATGAGCACCACGTCCAGGTCCTTCTCGGCGAGCATCTTCCGGTAGTCGGAGTACATCCGGGGCTGCTTGCCCGACTTCTGGCGCTGGGCCACCAGCGTTGCGGCATCGGCGAGCATCCGGCGATCCACGTCGCAGAGCGACACCACGTCCACCGGGGCCACCTGGATCAGGCGAAGGAGGTCGCACTTGCCGTACCATCCCGTGCCGATCAGGCCCACTCGAAGGGATTTTTCCTGGGCGAAAGTCGTCGGAACGAAGGTCGCGGCCGACAAGGCGGCCCCAGCCTGGAGGAACGAACGGCGTGTCATGCCCCTGTGCTAGACCTTCGGGCCCGCCGACTCAAGCCCCGGCTGCCCCGCCTACCCCCAAACTGTGAACCTGTCATTTTGTCGATGCCCCGCCCAACCCACCCGGATTCCACACATTGAACCTGTCACCCTGTCGATGTCGGCATCCGCTCCGAGCGCGGGAACGGTCGCCCAGTCGGTCGCCGCAGGGCCAAACCAGCCCCCCTGACCATGAACCTGTCACCCAGTTGGGCTTGGAAACGCGGACGACTGAAATCGTCCCCAAGGGATTGCCGGCGCGGGAGTTTGCTGGCACTCAACATATCATCCCATCAGGATTGAATGATTTGATTCTTGATTCCCCGGCAAAACCTCCCACACTCACCTGTGCATGATCCGGCACATCCACGAGATCCATCGTGAGAACACGGAACGGGGTCGCCCCTCGTACTCGATCGAGTTTTTTCCGCCCAAGACCGAGGACGGCGAGCGGGCCCTGTTCGAAAAGACCCTGCCCGCCCTGCTGGCGGCCCGGCCGGATTACTGCTCTGTGACCTATGGTGCGGGTGGTTCCACGCGCGAGAAGACCCTGGGCATTGTCGAACGCCTCCAGCGCGACTTCGACCTGACGACGATGATGCACCTGACCTGCGTGAACGCCTCCAAGGCCGAGCTGGGCTCGGTGGTCCAGGAGGCCAAGGCGCGTGGCGTGAAGAACATCCTCGCCCTGCGGGGGGATCCTCCCGGTGGGACCGGCGAGTGGGTGGCGACCGAGGGCGGTTTCCATTACTCCGCGGAGCTGGTGGCCTACCTCCGCGACCTCGGTGGGGTGTCGATCGGCACGGCGGGATTCCCCGAGGGCCACATCGCCCAGACCGGCGGAAAACTTCAGGACTGGCGACACCTGGCCGACAAGATCTGGCAGGGAGCCCACTTCGTGGTGACCCAGTTGTTCTTCAACAACGACGACTACTTCACCATGCGCGACCACCTCTCCAAGACGCTTGGCGTGGACGTCCCGCTCATCCCCGGGCTCCTGCCGGTGCTCTCGCGCAACCAGACCAAGAAGTTCACGGCGATGTGCGGGGCCAGCCTCCCGGCGTCCTTCGTTTCCCGTCTCGACGCGCTGGGGGATGACGATGCGGCCGTCACCGCCTTCGGCATCGACTACTGCACCCGCCAGATCCAGGAACTGATCCGCGGTGGGGCCCCGGGCGTGCATTTCTACACGCTGAACAAGGCCCACTCCACGGTGCAAATCCTAGAGAACCTCGGGCACGCGTGACGGCCCCGACCCACCGGCGCTCCCCCCGACCCACCGGATCCCCGGTGCGCTCACGCTGCCTCGCCCTGCTCCCCATCGTGTTCTCGCCCCCCTTGTCCCTGCCCATGTCCCCGTTCCCGACCATGACCCGAATGATCCGCCTCCTGCCCCTGCTGCTCCTGACGGGACTGTCGTCCCTTCGCGCCGAATCGGAGTGGCGTCCATGGCTCGACAAGATCACCGCCCGCCTCGGCAACAGCCTGACCCCGGCCCAACGGTCGGGCCTTGGGCAACCGCCCGTGCGGAGTGTCACGGGCAAGACACCGGCCTTGGAAACCATGGGCAAGCAGGTGGTGGTGAGCGACGCCGCCCTCGACCTTTGGGGCCGCCTCGCCACCGCCATCGGTCGGGACAACCGGGTGCCCGGCTACCTCGCAGAATACCTGCGTCGCTGCACCGAGACTCCGGATGGGGTGCCCGCCCTGCCCGACCCGTCCGAGATCCCATCCAAGAAAGCCCGCAAGCCGGTGACGGACGACCGGAACCAGCAACTGACCGCCTTCAACCAACTGGCCGCCACGCTGGTGGCCACCGAGTTGGTCCGGGCCAGCCTTGGCGGCTCCACTGAACCGGGCGCCCGCACCGACGCGCTCGCGCTGGAGACCCTGCGCGAAGGCACCCGCCTGGCGGCCCGCAGCGGATACACCTCCGAAGCCCTCCAGAGTCTGGTCGCTGCCCTGCCCGCCGGCGCCCCGGCGCCCGCCTGGTCCCAGTCCTTCCTGCCCCCGAAGACCCTCGGGCCCGCCCTCGCCAAGGAGATCAAGAAGGTCGAACGCAAAGCATTGGGACGATGACCGGGACGCCGGCCTTTCGAAGGCCACCGCGAAGAAACTTCGCCTTCCGCCTTGCCGCTGAGCCCGTCATCCCCTATCACTTTGCTCCTCGGGATCGCGGGGTGGAGCAGCCCGGTAGCTCGTCAGGCTCATAACCTGAAGGTCCTAGGTTCAAATCCTAGCCCCGCAACCAACTTTCAGGCCGTTTCCTCCACCGGAAACGGCCTTTTTGCTGACCCCATCCGGCTCATCAACCCGAGCTGCGGGAACCCCGGGTTCCAACCCGAGCTGAAAAGGGCCCCGATTTTCGGACCACGGCCCAAGTCCCGGCTTTCTGGGTCTGATCGACGACATCGCGGTCGGAACGATGAAGACCATCCACATCGACGAGGAAGCGGGAGGCTTTTGTCGCTTGACTGATCAATATCAAGAACTGACCCCTTTCTCTGACCCCTTTCTCGTCTTCGATCTGGTGATCCGGGGCCTGAAGGCCTCGCCGACGCGGGAACTCGACGAGGATCACATCCTCGGCCAATTGGCCCTCACCTTCCCGCGGGAACGCCCGCAGCGGATCCTGCACACCCTGGTCTTTTGGGCCAGCTACACCGACCTCTTCCGCTACAGCGCACCGCGCCGGGTGCTGCACGGACTGAGCGACGGTCCGGCGACCGGAACGAAGACCGCCGCCGAGGAGTTCCCCGGACGACATCCCGGCATCGCCAGGAAGTCGGCGATATCCCAGGATCCGCCCCGATGACACCGCTGGAGCGCGTGCTTCACTCGCCGTGGAGCTTCTTCAAGATCGCCGGGGCCACCTCGGTGGACGCCACGCTGCGCTACTTCCTCTTCGCAGGCATTGCCTGGGTGCTCGGGTACTGGTGGTTCCGGCAACGCTGGGCCCATCGCAAGATCATCCCCCGGTTCCCGGGCGGTTCCGAGATCCGCCGCGAGATCGGCTACTCGCTGCTCACTCTTTTGATCTTCGGCCTGGTGGGCGCGGCCACGATCGTGGCGTCGCGGAACGGCTGGACCCGGATGTACTGGAGGCTCTCGGACCACGGCACGGCCTGGTTCTGGGGCAGCATCGCCTGCACCATCGTGCTGCATGACACCTGGTTCTACTGGACCCATCGGCTGATGCACCATCCGCGGTTCTTCGCGGTGTTCCACCGGGTGCATCACCTGTCCAACAACCCCTCGCCTTGGGCGTCGTATTCGTTCGCGCCGGCCGAGGCGGTGGTCGAGGCGGGCATCTTTCCGCTGGCCGTGCTGGTGATGCCAATCCATCCGCTGGCCTTCACGATCTTCATGCTGTGGCAGATCTTCTTCAACGTGATGGGCCACACGGGCTACGAGATCCACCCGCGATGGCTCATGGACACGTGGCTGGGCAAGCTCCTCAACACGCCCACCAACCACATCATGCATCACGAGAAGATGCGCGGGAACTACGGACTGTATTTCAACGTGTGGGACCGCTTGATGGGCACCAACCACCCGGACTACGAATCGCGCTACCGCGAGGTCACGTCCCGGCCCAAGGCGGCGGCGACTCCGGCGGCTTGAAGCCCGAGGCTCACTCGGCCAAGCAGTAGAGGAAGCGCTCACCGCGCAGGTACAGTTCCCGGTCCACCAGGGCGGGCGAGGCGCTGAACGAGTCTTCCAGGCGGTTCACGGCCAGCACGGCGTTCTCGAACGCCTCACGGCCGGACGGATGCTTCAGCACGACCGTGGTTCCGTCGCGACCGGTGAGGTAGATCCGGCCGGCGGCCCCGACTGGCGAGGCGAAGATGAAATCGCGGATGCCCTCCAGCCGCAGCAACTCGCCCCGGAGCCTGCCCGTGGCCGGATCGAGGCGCACGAGCACGTTCTGGTTGTGCCTGAGGTGGTAGAGCGTGTCGTCGTACAGCAACGGCGAGGCCACGTAGGGCGTGAGCCTGTTCATCCGCCACACCACGCGGTCGGAGTCGCTCACATCGCCACGAGCCCCGGACAACCGCAGCGCCAGCATGGTCTGCACGTAATAGCTGTTACCGGCGACGAGCACTCCCTGATGCACGACCGGCGAGGCCACGACATTGTCGGTGAGACCCGCGCATTCCCAGACGAGGGCCCCGGTGGCCAGGTCGTACCCGCGGATCCGCCGGGTGGCGCTCACGATCACCTGCGGCTTGCCATCGACCTCGACCACGATCGGCGTGGACCACGAGGTCTTCTCGTCACGGGCCGTCTTCCATTTGGAGTCGCCGGTGCGGGCATCGAAAGCCTGGATGAAGGATCCGCCCTCATGGTCCCAGTTCACCACCAGCAGGCCGCCGCGGACCACCGGGGAACTCCCTTCGCCGTGGGCGTGCAAGGTGTTCATGCGGCCGAGGTCCTTGCGCCAGCGGATCCGCCCGTCGGCCTCCAGGCAATACAGACCGCGGGACCCGAAGAGGGCATAGACAGCCTGACCGTCGGTCACCGGGGAATGGGACTCCGGGCTGCCGGTGGAGTGCCCGCCCTCGTGGGGCCATTCCTCGCGGACGATCGTCTTCCAGGCCACCCGGCCGTCCTTCCGGGACACCGACTGCACGGCGTATTCATGGCGATGGGTGACCGGCACGCTGTCGTGCACCCCCGGGGCCTGATCAAAGACGGGCTTCTGGGCCTCGCCCACCGGCGCGGCGGTCATCACGATCACCCGGTCCCCCAGGATGATGGGCGAGGAATGCCCCTTGCCGGGCAGCGGGAGTTTCCAGCGGACGTTCCGGGTCTCGCTCCAGGCCACCGGCGGCTGGGCGGTCGGGGAGACCCCCGTGGCCAGCGGGCCCCGCCATTGGGGCCAGGCCAGCGCGGTGGTGGGTGCAGGGTCCGGCGACCCGGATCGGGTCGGAGAGGGCGCCGGGGCATTCGTGGCCGCCGAGGCGCACAGGAGGCCCACTCCGACGGTGGCGCCCCCAATGGGTGCCCAAATGGATGCGCAAATCCAGGATCGCCCCTGTCGGAACGCTTCCCCCCAAGGACCCCGGTGCCTCATGCCCGAGGTGTACCGCGCCCCATCGCCCGGCGCGACAGAAACCCGGAACGAAACCCGGGTCGAAACCCGGGATGACCCACGGAACGGACCCCGTTCTCGGCAACCCTCAGGCGTTGTGGATCGTCAGGACCGTCAGGACCGTCAGGCCGAATAATCGAAGTACACGGTCTTGGTGTGGCTGTAGAAATCCAATGCCGCGGTTCCCTGCTCCCGGTACGAATCGGTGGAGCTGTCCTTCACGCCGCCGAAGGGAGCCTGAAGGGCCAGGCCGGTGCTGATCTGGTTCACCTTCACCACGCCGCACTCGATGCGCTCGGCGTACTGCATGGCCTTCTTGAAGTCACGCGTCACGAGGCTGGCGCTGAGTCCGTACTTCACGCCGTTGGCCACGGCGATGGCCTCGTCGAACGAGTCGACCGCCAGGATGGCCACCACGGGGCCGAAGACCTCCTCCTGCGCGATCCGCATGGCGGGGGTCACCTTGCCGAGGATGGCCGGCTGCATGAAGTAACCGTGGGCCAGATCGCCCTCCGTCAGGCGCGCGCCGCCCCAGATGACCTCCGCACCGTCGGCGACGGCCTGCTGGATGGCCGCGAAGTTGCCCTCGAATTCGTCGGCGTTGACCGCCGGCCCCATTTGCACCCCTGGCTGAGCGCCGGGGCCGACCTTCCAGGCCTTGGCCAACGCCACCAGCTTCTCGGTGAAGGGCTCGAGGACCGACCGTTCCACGATCACCCGGCTGGTCGCCGTGCAGGCCTGGCCCGTCAGGCCAAACCCGGCGATGGCCACGAGGCGCGCAGCGAGGTCGAGGTCGGCATCGGCCAGAACGAGGGTGGGGTTCTTGGAGCCCATCTCCAACTGCACGCGGATCCGCCGCGGCGCGAGGGTCTGGTACAGCGCTGTGCCCACTCCGTGCGACCCGGTGAAGCTCAGGGCCTGAATGGCGGGGTTGGCGGCGATCTCCGCCCCGAAAGCCCGCCCCGAACCGGTGACCACGTTGAGCACGCCCGCCGGCAGTCCGGCCTCAGCCAGGGCCTTGGCCAACTCGAGGGCCATGGCCGGGGCCTGCGAGGCGGGCTTGAGCACCACCGTGTTCCCGCAGAGCAACGCCGGCACGAGTTTCCAGGCCGGGATGGCGATGGGAAAATTCCACGGCGTGATGAGCGACACCACACCCAGCGGCTCGCGCCGGGTCAGCAGCAGGTTGCCCGGCAAATCGTGGGGAATGGTCTGCCCGCCCACCGTGTAGCTGAGGCCGCCGAAGAAGCGGAAGATGTCGGCCGCCCGCTGCACCTCGCCGGTGGCCTCGGTCAGCGTCTTGCCTTCTTCACGGACGAGCAGCAGGGCCAGGTCGGCCTTGCGCGCCTCGAGGAGTTGCGAGGCCTTGCTCAGGAACCGACCCCGCGCCACCGGGGTAAGCGCCGCCCAGGCCGGGAACGCCTTCTGGGCCGCCGCGGTGGCCGCCGCGAACTCCGCCGCATCGGACAAGGGATACCGGGCCACCGTCTCCCGGGTGTCGGCCGGATTGATGGTGGAGAAGGTGGCACCGGAGGCGGCCGGCACCCAGTTCCCTCCAATGAAGTTGGCGTAGTCTTGCATGGTGTGCGGTGGTGTGGGGTCGGTGTCGACGGGCGTGGGTCTGGGTGCGGTGGATTCGGGGGAGATTCAGGAGGAGAGGATTCGGTGAGGATCAGGCCGGCAAGTTGGCCAGTGAGGCGGCGAGTTGGGCTTCCTTGGCCTGCCAATCTTGCAGGCGGGCCTGATGCTCCTCGAGCACCTTGGCGGGCACCTTGGCGGCGAAGGCCGGGTTGGCGAGCTTCTCCTGCACCTTGGCGACCTCGCCCTTCGCCCGTTCGAGTTCCTTGGTCAGGCGCGAGCGCTCGGCGGCGAAGTCGATGAGGCCGGCCAGCGGCAGGAACAACTCACCCAGCGCATTGGCCGCCACGGGCGTGCCGCGCTCCGGCGTCCATGACGCGTCCACGACCTCGAGGGCCTCGGCATTGAGCAGCAGCTTGAGCACCTCGACATCCGAGGCCGACATCGTGCCGGCAGGCCGCACGATGAAGCGGATCTTCTTGGCCGGGTCGATCTTGCAGTCGCGGCGCAGGCCACGGCCGAGGCCCACCAGGTCGTACTTCGCCTGGGCCAAGGCGTCGGCGGTGTCGTCGAGCCCGAAGTATTCCTCCTCCTCGGCGCTCAACGGCTTGGGCCACGCGGCGAACATCAAGGTGCGACCGCCCTGGTTCTCGGGCAGGTCCTGAGCGAAGCCCATGCCGTGCCACAGTTCCTCGGTGATGAAGGGCAGGAACGGATGGAAGAGCCGCAGCAACTGGCCCAACACGAAGTCGATGACCGCCACCTTGTTGACCTTGAGGGCTTCGTCGGCGCCGTAGATGACCGCCTTGGAGGCCTCGACGTACCAGTCGCAGTACTCGTTCCAGAAGAACCGGTACAGCGTGGCCGTGGCGTCGCTGAACTTGTACTCGGCGAAGGCCCCGGTGACCTCGCGGATCGCCTGGTCGAGCCGGAGCAGGATCCAGCGGTCGTCGGAGGTGAGCAGCGCCGGGTTGATCTCGCCCTCGGTCTGGGTCTCCGTGCCGCCGATCATCTGGCGGAAGCGGCAGGCGTTCCACAGCTTGTTGCAGAAGTTGCGACCCAACTCGACCGACTGCTCATCGAACAGCACGTCCTGGCCCAGCGGCGCCGCCCGCATCACGCCGAACCGCAGCGCATCGGCGCCATACTTGGCGATGAGGTCGAGCGGATCGGGCGAGTTGCCCAGCGACTTCGACATCTTGCGACCCTGCTTGTCGCGGATGATGCCCGTGAAATAGACGTTCCGGAACGGCAGATCGCCCATCCACTCGTAGCCCGCCATGATCATGCGGGCGACCCAGAAGAAGATGATGTCCGGACCGGTGACGAGGTCGGTCGTGGGGTAGAAGGCCTTCAGGGTCGCGTTCTTGGCGTCGGCGTCCTTGTCGTCGACCCAGCCCATCGTGGCGAACGGCCACAGCCAGGAGCTGAACCAGGTGTCGAGCACGTCGGGGTCCTGGGTCCAGCCGTCGCCGGCCGGGGCCTCCAGGCCGCAGTAAACCTCGGCGCCCCGATACCACACCGGGATGCGATGCCCCCACCAAAGCTGGCGGCTGATGCACCAGTCCTGGATGCCACCCATCCAGTGGTCGTACACCTTGGCCCAGCGGTCCGGGAAGAAGCGCATCGGGGCCGGGGCCTCGGAGCCCGGCTGGGCGACGCAGTTCCGCGAGGCCTCCACGCTCGGGTACTTGAGGAACCACTGCTCGCTCAGGCGCGGCTCGATGGGCACGTCGGCGCGCTCGCTGAAGCCCACGTTGTTGGTGTAGGGCTCGGCCTTGTCCAAGGCCCCCGCGGCCTCCAGCAGTTCTGCCGATTTCTTGCGACCGACGAAGCGGTCGAGGCCCGCCAGCTCCGCGCCGGCCTCGGCCGTGAGCTTGCCGTCCGGGGTCAGCACATCGATCACCGGCAGCTTGTGGCGCAGGCCGATCTCGAAGTCGGCCTTGTCGTGGGCCGGGGTCACCTTCAGGACGCCGGTGCCGAAGTCGAAGGCCACATGCTCGTCGGCGATGATGGGGATGACCCGCTGCTCCTTGGGCACGTCGAGCGGCAGGGCGCGGTAAACGTGCTTGCCGATGAGGTGCGTGTAGCGCGGGTCGTTGGGGTTCACGGCCACGGCGGTGTCGGCCGGGATGGTCTCCGGACGGGTGGTGGCGATGGTCAGGAAGGTGCCCGGATGCTCCACCACCTCGACGCGGAAGTGGTACATGAAGCCCTTCTGCTCCTTCATGGTGACCTCCTCGTCGGACAGCGCTGTGAGCGAGGCCGGGCACCAGTTGACCATGCGCTTGCCGCGGTAGATCAGGCCCTTCTGGTACAGGTCGACGAACACCTGCTGGACGCACCGGGAATACTCCGGGTCCATGGTGAAGCGGGTGCGGGTCCAGTCGCAGGACGCGCCGAGCGCACGCAACTGCTTGAGGATGATCCCGCCGTAGGTCTCCTTCCATTCCCAGATCTTGGCCACCAGCGCCTCGCGGCCGAGGTCGTCGCGGTGCTTGATCTGGCCGGCCTTCTTGAGGGTCTTCTCCACCACGTTCTGGGTGGCGATGCCGGCGTGGTCGGTGCCCGGCAGCCACAAGACCTCCTTGCCGTCCATGCGGGCCTTGCGGGCGAGGATGTCCTGGATCGTGTTGTTGAGCACGTGGCCCATGGTCAGCACGCCGGTGACGTTGGGCGGCGGGATGACGATGGAATAGGCGGGCCGCGTGGCGGAGACGCGGGCCGGATCGGCCGTGAAGCAGCCCTGCTCCTCCCAGAACTGATACCACTTGGACTCGACGGACTGCGGCTCGTAGGCCTTGGAAATCTCGCTCATTTCGGTCCAGCAAACCTACCGGACCTCCCGGAGTCTGGGCAACAGGCGGGTGCTGGTCGGGTGGCGGGCTTCAAGGAGGGGATGCCGCTCCTTGGACCCGTGGCCCCAGTCCCGGCGATCGGTCATGGGCCAACTCCCGGGGCCTCCCGGGCAAGATCGGCGCAGCCGGACCTGGCCCGGTCCGCGACCGTCGTCTTGGCCGGAAGGACTGCGGCACGTTCCCGCGAGGGTCCCCGGCCCATGCACCCCATGAAGAACAACGTAGGACTCTCCGACCGCGCCATCCGCCTCTTCTTTGGTCTCACCCTCCTCGGCCTGGGCATCGCCCTCGACAGCCCGTGGGGATTGATCGGGATCGTTCCCATGGTCACCGCCGGCCTCGGGTATTGTCCCCTGTATCCCCTGCTGGGCATCGACACCTGCGAGGACACCCACTGAGCCTCAGCGTGCCCCATCCCCCGCCCCATTCCCCGCCCCGCCGCGGCCCGATCCAGGGAGAAACGACAGATCCGGGGCGGAGGCGCCCTGCCAACCGGCGGCGATCGTCGCAGGCAGGGAGTCGGGGGCCAGGTGCAGCAACGAAACCACCCGCCCGACGTCCCAACGCGAGTCGGACATCCGCTCCAGTCTGGGCAACCCTCGCGCGTCGGGAGTGCCCATCTTCACGTCGATCGGGCAGATCCGGCCCGCAGACTCGACCAGGAAATCGATCTCCTCACCGTCGCGGGTCCGCCAGTAGGTGATGTCCCTCTCCCGGGCACGATGCCGATCGTGTCGGAGCAACTCGCCACAAACCTGGGTTTCGTAGATCGCACCGGCCATCGGGGACAGTCGGAGCGTCTAAGGGTCGCGCCATCCGGCCAACCACGCCGCCAAGCCGGCATCGAGGAAGTAGAGTTTCAGGCTCTTGATCATCCTCGACGTCCGGTGGGTGTGATGCGGGTGAACGAGTCGGATGAGAAAACTGTCTTCCAAGAGGCTGATCCACTCCTTGGCGGTGTTGGGCGAAATTCTAGAATCCCGGGCGATTTCCACCGTGTTCAGAACCTGACCCATTCGCAGGGCGCACATCCGGACGAAGATCTCGAATTCCCGGCGCTTCTGGATGCCCAGGAGTTCCCGCACATCCCGCTCGATGTAGGTCTGAAGGTAGCTGGACAGTTACAGATCAACGGCGTCTGTTCCAGAAACGCCCTGGAGCTTGGGAAACGAGGTCGACCAGATCCGCTCGAACGCCTCCTTCGGCGTCGTCGGAGGAGACCCCTTCTCCTCGTCCGAGAGCCCAAAGAGGTTCAGGACGGCCACCCGGCCGGCCAGCGATTCCCGCACGTCCTGCATGACCTCGAAGCCCTGCGATCCGGTCAGCCAGATGGCCCCCGGGGGCGTCGTCGGTCGATCCGCCAACCGCTTGACTGACAT
>Ga0194129_10000648_pt1 | contig 64902 bp, 56 predicted proteins | sample TA2KigCa35mmetaG_FD_150862 | JGI IMG/M metagenome (GOLD analysis project Ga0194129, IMG submission 150862) | Freshwater microbial communities from Lake Tanganyika, Tanzania - TA2015038 Kigoma Deep Cast 35m | ecosystem: Environmental > Aquatic > Freshwater > Lake | place: Tanzania: Lake... | reverse complement strand
AGGTCGATCGACGTCTTGAACACGCCGCCGACGAGGAGGTCGCCGTTCGTGTGGAACGCGACCGAGTTCACCTGCGACTCGCCCTCGCTGTGGAGCATGCGCTGGAACTTCGTCTTGCCGTCGGAGTCGAAGCGCGCGACCACCGCCTGCTTGATGTCCGGGTACTTTGGCGTCAGCGATGGAAGACCGAAGCTGATGGCGCTCTCTGAGAATCCGCCTAGAGCGATGTCGCCGGTCGCGTCGACCGCGACCGTCAGGCCCATCGTCGTGACGCCCGGGGAGGCGAAGGCCTTCGCGAACACCTCGGTGAAGCCCTTGGTGGCGGCGTTGGGCGTGAGCTTGGCGAGGTAGATCTTGAAGTCCCCGTTGTTGTCGCCGACGGTTGTCGCGCCAAAGTTCATCGAGCCTTGGAACTGGCCCGTGATGACGAGGTTTCCCGTCGGGTCGAACGCGGCGCCGCTGCAGAGATCGCTCTTGCCGAGGCTGTTCGCTCCGTAGCGCTGGCTCGCGACGTGCGCGCCCGCCGCATCGAACACGACGGCGTATGCGTCGGTGTACTGGTTATCCTGAACGGTCAGCTGGTTCCCGCCCCAGTTCACCGAGCCGCGGAAGGTGCCGCAGACGCCCACGCGGTTGTCCTTGTCGATGGCGACCGAGTTTGCCGTCTGGGGATCGTTGGCGCCGGCTACCTTGATCCACATCAAGACGCCGTCCTTGTCGAACTTCGCGACGAAGGCGTTGAAGTCCGTGTTTCCTTGAGACGAGACGGGGGGCGTCGCGCCTGCGCCGTCGAAGTCGATCGTGCCGCGCAACGAGCCGGCCACCACGATGTTGCCAAGGCCGTCGACCGCGACGTCGTAGACCTGGACGGAATCGGTCATGGCCGTGCCTGCGACGACGAAGTCCTTCGAATACGTCGCGGTGCCGGTGCCGCCCTCGCCCATGCCCGAGCTCGAGCTCGCCATCGACATGTCGCCGCCGGTGCCGGTGCCGGTCATCGGACCGTCCATGAACTGCAGCGTGCTGCCGCCGGAGCCCGACAAGGAGCTGGAGGAGTCCGCGCTCTGGGCCGAGGCGTTCGACGTGACGGCGCCGGACACGGTGTTGGTGTCCGAGTCGTCGCCTCCGCAGGCGACGGACAGGGTGATGCCAAGGAGGGCGGCGGAGAAGGCGAGGGTCCCAAAGGTGTGGATTCGACGGCCAAGCATAGGTGGGAGCTTAGCGCCATCCGCGGTGGTGCGTCGACATCGATGCGCATCGACCTCACGACTCGAGCCAAGTGGCCCGAGGGCTGTGCTCCGTGAGGCGTCGATGCGTTCGGGCGCATCGAGCCGCCCGTCACTTGATGTCGCTGGAGAGCTTCACGAGCCGCTCTCCCTTCGCGCTCGCGCCGTCCTTGTCGGTGACGGTCCCGAACACCTTCAGCTCCTTGCCGAGCAGGGGCTGCGCCTCGTCGAGCGTGCCGAGCATGAGCTGAAAGCGAAGCCCGTACAGCTTGCAGTAGCCGCCTTCGTCCGGAACGAGCGTGAAAATCACCTTAAGCGGATCGATTGTGAGGCCGATTTCGGGGATCTCGCCCGACAGCTCGGTGGTCGAGCCCGAGCGGCGCAGGTTCTTCGTGCGCACCGACACCCAGATGTGAAAGCCGCCCTGAGGGCCAGCCTCGACCTGCGCAAAGTCGCCGTCCTTCGCGGGGAGATAGTCGCTCTGGCCGAGACCGAGCGTCACCGAGGGCGGGCCCGCGTCGACCGGCTTGCAGATGTCACCGACGCTGTCGGGCCACTTCGGGTCGTACGGCTCGAGCGCTTCGGGTGGGATGAACGGGTCCTGGCACACGCCCGCGATGCAGGTCCCGGTCTCGCAGGGCTCGACGCCGAAGGAACCCGGGATCGCGTAGCGGCACTTGCTCTCGAGCGTCATCCGGTAGAGCAGGTCGCTGCCGCCTCGAATCGTCGTCCCGGCGGCGCGCTCGATGAGGAGGTTGTCGGGCAGCGCGAAGCCTCGCAGGTTCACCGAGACGCGCTTTCCGTCATCGAGAGGCCCGACCTCGACGTCGTGCGGGAAGGCGACCTCGCCTTTGTCGGTCCCGAGCGGCAGGCTCTCGGTGCGCGTGCCGTCGCCATCGTCGATCGTCACGTCGAGGCGGTCGAGATCGATGCCTGCGCGGAACTCGCTGGCGATGCCGAAGAACACGCGTCCCTGGTCCTTCGTGCACCCCGCGAGCCCGAGGAGCGCAGGGGCGCGCGCCCACCTCATGGCGTCACCTTCGCCGATGCCGACGATGCCGCGTTGGCCGACGCCGATGCCGGGGCACCGCCGCCGACCCGCACCGTGACCTCGGGGGCGGCTCGCACGAGCGGACGGAAGCTCTCGGGTGGGTGCATGGCGCTCGCCTTGCGGAGCGCCGTCGAGAGCATCTCCGTGGTGATCGACTCGGGCAGGAGGTCGTACGTCTTGTCGGGGTAGTACACGACGTAGATCGGGATCGCCGCTCGCCCGAGCTTGTCCATCAGCGGCTTCATCGCTTCCTGCGCCTCGTCGGTCGTGAGGTCGACCTTCATGGGGAGGATCTTCGACTTGGTGAGAAGCTCGCGGATCGCGTCGACCTCGATGAAGAGCTTGTCGTTCGTCTTGCAGTTGACGCACCAATCGGCGGTGAAATCGAGGAAGACCGGGCGTCCACGGGCGAGCTCCGCATCGAGCTGCACCTGATCGAACTCGGTCCACTTGATGTGGCCGTCCTCGACGACCGGGGCGATCTCCATGCTCGCGGTCGGCGCTCCGCCGTCCTTGCACGGGGCGGCGAACGCCATCTTCGGCCTGGCGGGCGGCGTGAAGTCGAGGAGCACCACGCCGACCACGATCGCGCCAGCGAGCGACGCCAACCGCACCGCCCAGCGGCGGCCGGCGCCGTGCTCGAAGCCTCCGAATTTCTGCGAGGCCCAGAGCGCGAGCCCTAGGGCGAGCAGGAAGAACAGGAAGGAGTTCGAGCCGTCGATGGTGACCTGCTTCTGCAGCGATCGGTAGTAGTACGCCGCGGCGCCGAGCAGCGTGAAGCCCATCAACTGCTTGAAGCTCTCCATCCATTCACCCGGCTTCGGCAGCACCTTGCTCGCCGCTGGAACGTAGGTGATGAGCACGAACGGAAAGGCGAGGCCGATGCCGATGAACGTGAACATCAGGAACGTCTGCCACCACGCCGAGTTCGCCCCGAGCGCGTAGGTCGCGGCCGCGCCGAGGAATGGCGCGGAGCACGGCGTCGACATCACCGAGGCCACGATGCCGTTCACGAACGAGCCCGCGTAACCGTCGCGCGCCGAGCCGCCGCCCATGCCGATGGTGATCTCGAAGACGCCGAGGGCGTTGAGCCCGAAGACGTACATCAGCACCACGACGGCGCTAAGGAACTGCGGCTTCGAGTACTGCTGCCCCCACTGGAACTGGAGCCCGAGGAAGGCGCGCAGGCCGATGACGATCAGCGCGAAGGCGATGAAGGTCGCGATCACGCCCGCCGCGTAGGCGAGGCCGTGCTTCTGGTTCGACGCGGGGTCCTCGTTCGCCTTCTTCACGACGTGGAACACCTTCATCGTGAGCACCGGCAGCACGCACGGCATGATGTTTAGGATCAAGCCGCCGACGAAGGCGGCGCCGATGTGACTGAGGAGCTCTCCCATAATGGACTCTTTCGAGGGCGCGACGCCCGCAGCCTAGCCCCAAACCCCGTTCAGGATCACCATCAGCCGGCTTTGCGGAGCGCCGCGAGCGTCGCCCGTGCCATCGCGACCTCGCCCTCGAGCGCGATCGCCATCGCCGCGTGTCCGCGAGTCGTGCGCTCGACGAAGCTCGAGAGCCAGGCTTCGGCGTCGTCGTGCCGCCCTGCGTGCACGGCGAGGTGGCCGAGCACGAAGCGGCCGTAGCCCTGACCCGCAGGGCAACCCTCGAGGCGTGCGATGAGCTGCGAGACGTTTCGCACTCGGAGGCCCGACGCGAGCTTCGCGAGCGCGGCGTGGGCTTGGTAGAGCGGTTTGTCTCGGGTGCCCCAGCGAGCGGCGCGGATCAGCGCGGCGGCAGCGTCGTCGTAGCGTCGCTCGAGAAACAGTACGCACCCGAGCGTCCAGGCGTGGAAGGCACGCCGCGAGGGCGGGGCTTGACGCGCAGCAAGTCGCAGGTGGCCGATCGCCGCGTCTGCGTCGCCGCCTGCGAGCTTCGCGCGGGCGCAGTCTTGTTGCACGACGTCCTCGAGCACGCCGAGCCCGATCGCCGAGGACGCGATCTCGTGCGCGCGCTCGAAGTGACCGCTCGTATAGAACGCGAGGTAGAGCTGCCGCAGCAGCATCGCTTTGGTCGTGCGATCGAGCCCGCCGCGGTGCGCGAGGCCACGCTCCGCCCAGCTAGCGCGCGCGGCCGCGCTCTTCGCCTGCATCGCGTGGGCGAGGTAATCCTCTGGGGTGAGCCGTCGGCGTTCGCGCGGCAGCGCCTTCGCGGGGGGGCGTGAGACGGTCGGCCGACGCCTGGCAGGGCCCGGGCCGCGCTTGCTCGGACGCGGCTCGGGAACGTCGTCCGAGCGCGGCGGTGAGCCATCGCGGCCGCCCTTGTCCGAACCCACGACCTTAATGTACCCGAGCCTGTACAAGGGTCCACAATTGCGCCAAGATTCCGTCGATCGTGCGCGCTCGATTCGTCCTCGTCGTCGGCGGCCTCGCCGTGGTCCTTTCCGCCTGCGGACACCCTGCGACCGAGCAAGAGTGCGAGCTTATCTTTCGCCGCAGCGCCGAGGTCGCGCTCGTCGCGACGAAGGTGACGAACCCGCAGGAGATCGAGCGCGCGGTCGCCGAGGCTCGGGCCGCCAAGGGCAAGGCCATCCTCGACGGGTGTGTCGGCAAGCGAATCACCGACTCGGCGCTGTCCTGCGTCAAGGAGGCGACCACCGCCGAGGCGCTCGATCGATGCCTGCAGTGACGGAGAGCGCCGAGCCCGCGAGGCGTCACGCGCTCGCCGCCGCTGCGGTGGTGGCCCTGGTGCTCGGTACCGTCGTGGTCAAGCGGGTTGCCGCTCGCGTCGCGCCGCGACCGAGCGCGGAGGATTGCTCGTCGCTCGTCGATCGCTATCTGGAGCACACGCTCTGGCAGCGCGAGGGGCCGCGCCGCCCTGAAGAGATCGCGTCGGCGCTCGAGCGTGCGCGCGCGACCGACGAGCATGCCCGCGACGCCGCGGATTGTGAGCTCCGCCTTACCCGAGCTCAAGTCGACTGCGGCATCAAAGCGCCCAGCGTCGACGAGCTGGAGCGCTGCCTCCAGTAACGGACAGGCCTCCCCTCACTCGAGATGTCCGTGCGCGGCCCGCTCCTCGGCTTCAATGACAACGTCGCACACCGCGGCGCGACCTTTCACGTCCAGACCGAAGACCTCGGGCCCCGCCGTAGGCAACTGACCACTCACCTCTTCGCCGACGGCGGCCGCATCGTGCACACCGAGCGCGCGTCGTACGCGGACCTCGGCGACGACGCGCCCAGCGAGCTCGTTCGTCAGCAGATGAAGGACCAGCACCGCCGCGTGGTTGCGTCGCTTCGTGACGGAGACTTCGATCGCTCGATCGACGCGGCGTACGTCGAGGAGGACGACCGCGGCGGCTACCGATTCGTGGCGACGCGCCCGAGCGCGCCGAGAGACCCGGCCGCCCCGTCGTCGGACGGCTCGGACCGCGCTGGCCCCGAGGCCTCGCCCGTCGCCCCTCCGCTACCGCAAGCGATAGCCTCGACGCTGCCGAGCGCCGAGACGCCGAGCCCACCCCCGAGCGAACCGGGCGGGGCGCCGCAGCCTGCTGGTCCGACGCCTAGCCCGCCGCCCGGGCTCGACCCGGGCCCGGCGATTCGCCTGCAGGACGCGGCTTCGCCCCACACGCTGCGCGGCGGCTTCGGCCCCACCCCGCCGCCCGTGGTGGTCGTCGCCGAGGTCGCGCCATCGACCCTCGCCTCCTCCGAGGCACGCATGCCGTTCCCGGGGCCGATGCTCGGTGCGCGCCATGCACCTGGTCGTCGCCTGGACGAGCTGGTCGCGGAGTTCCTCGAGCGCCGCCGCGAGAGGCCGTGAGCTTACGAGGAGCGGCGCTTTCGCGAAGGTCCGCCGCTCTTCGGGGAGCCGCTCCGCCCAGAGCTTCTCGGCATGGCGGCGACGGGTTCGCTCGAGAGCGTCAGCGTCGCGATGCCTCCATTCGCGGCGACTGAAGCGTGAGCAAATCCCTCGCGCTTCGCGAAGCCGTCGAAGTCGTTGCGGTTCGCGTCCATGTACTCGCTGAAGCGCTGCCAGAGCGCGCGCGCCTCGTCCTTCGACAGCGCCTTGCCACCGACCACCGCCGCGAGCCGACTCGAATCCGTCACCCGAGCATCCTACGTCGGTTCCAGCGTCGCGCCCACGCTCGTCGACCGCTCGCGCGGCTAGCGCCGTTCGCGCAAGGGAGCTAGGCTGCCAGCCATGTTCAGCATCGCTCGCAAGCTCACCCTCGTCGCGGCGCTCGCGGCGTCGCCGGCGCTGGTCGCGTGCGGACCCAAGGCCCCGGAGGCTCGCCTCGCCAACGTGCAGCAGGGCTCGATGCCCGACGGCGGTTCATGGGACGGCGTCTACTTCAACCCGCTCTTCGGCAACCTCCACCTAGTGACGGAGGGCGGCCTCGTTCAGGGCCGATGGCTGCGTCCGTTGAAGGGCGAGTGGGGCAAGCTTCAGGGCAACGCGAGCGGCAACGTGCTCCGCTTCGACTGGGAGGAGTACAAGGACGGCCTCGTCGGGCCGAACTCGAAGCGCTCCGGCAAGGGCTTCTTCGTCTACTCCCGGCCCGAAGGGGACAACGTCGACGACGTCCTGAAGGGCGAGATGGGGCGCGGCAACGACGAAGTCGGCATCGAGTGGGTCGCGCTGAAGCAGCGCAACGTGAAGCCCGACATCAGCTCGATCGGCGGCGCGGGCGCGACCGACGTGGGTGGAGGGGACTGGGACAAGGGCAACAGCGAGGGAGGCGCGCCTGAAGCTCCGGCGTCGCCTTCGGAGTGAGCGCCATGCCTGCCGATCGTGGACTTCAGTTCGACGAGCCGCCCATCTTCGAGCGTGGCTCTCCAGGCCGAAGCGGTGCCTCGCTGCCGCCGCTCGACGTTCCGCGGGTCGATCCCGCGACGGCCTTCGGTGGGCTCGCGCGGCAAACGCCGGCGGGGCTCCCCGAGGTCAGCGAGCCCGAGGTCTTTCGGCATTTCGTGCGGCTCTCGCAGCAGAACTTCTGCATCGACACGCAGATGTATCCGCTTGGCTCCTGCACGATGAAATACAACCCAAAGGTCAACGAGTGGGCCGCGCGGCAGTCGGAGTTCCTCGCGCTTCATCCGCTCTGCCCGGACGCTTACGCGCAGGGCAGCCTCGAGGTGATGTGGCGCCTCTCCCGCATGCTGTGCGAGGTCACGGGCATGGACGACTGCGCGCTCTCGCCGGCCGCGGGCGCACAAGGCGAGCTCACGGGCGTCATGCTGATCCGCGCGTATCATCGCGCGCAAGGCCGCTCGCCTCGCAAGGTCTTCATCCCCGAGAGCGCCCACGGCACGAACCCCGCCACCTGCGCGCTCACCGGCCTCGAGGCGATCAAGATCCCGAAGAGCGACGACGGCCTCGTCCACCCCGAAGACGTGCTGCGGATCATCGAGCGCGAGGGCGGTGATGACGTCTGCGGCCTGATGATCACGAACCCGAACACGCTCGGGCTCTTCGAGACTCACCTGCCCGAAATCACGAAACTCATCCACGCCCGCGGCGGCCTCGTCTACGGCGACGGCGCCAACACCAACGCGATCATGGGCCAGGTGCGCCCCGGCGATCTCGGCGTCGACGTCGTGCACATCAACCTGCACAAGACGTTCACGACTCCGCACGGCGGAGGCGGTCCGGGCGCGGGCCCCATCTGCTTCAAGGCGAGCCTCTCGCCCTTCGCTCCGACGCCGGTGCTGGTGCGCGCCGACGGGCGCTACCGCCTCGAGCACGATCGACCCCAGAGCATCGGGCGCGTGCGCGCATTCCAGGGCAATTTCGGCATGTTCATCCGCGCATACACGTACATGCGCGAGATGGGGGCCGAGGGGCTCTCGCTGGCGTCGCAGCTCGCTGTCCTCAACGCGCGCTACCTCTGGTCGCAGCTGAAGGACACGCTCGACGTCGCGACCACGCAGCCCTGCATGCATGAGGTCGTCCTCTCGGACGAGACGCTCGAGCGCACCACGGGGGTCAAGACGCTCGACGTCGCAAAGCGCCTGCTCGACCACGGCTTCCACTCGCCGACGGTGTACTTCCCGCTGGTCGTGAAGGGCGCGCTCATGATCGAGCCGACCGAGAACGAGACGAAGCAGACGCTCGACGAGTTCGTGGCAGCCTTGAAGACCATCGTCGCGGAGGCCTCGACCGCCCCCGAGGTCGTGAAGACCGCGCCGCACTTGCCGAGGCTGGGACGCCTCGACGAAGCGCGCGCCGCCCGCAAGCCTCGCCTTCGCTGGACACCCGCGCAGCAAGACGAGAATTCGCAACGCTGACGAAGTTTGGCCTACACTCCCCCAGACGTCGTGCCAGCCAAGGTCGATTACTCTGGAGGGATCGAGAGCATTTGCCAGGACCCCGGCGCGTTGGCGCCCGGGATGACGGCGAAGCTCATCTTCCGCGCGTGGGATGACGTCACGCCGCCCGTCACCATCAAGGTGCGCGCGCCCGACGGTACGATCATCCTCGACCGCGTCATTCGCGAGCTGCCCACGGGCTCTCCGCAGAGCGGCGCTCCCGTCACTTTCCTCGTTGCCGCGGCCGGCACGTATCAGGTCCACATCAAGGAGCTGTACGGACAAGTCGAGGGCTCCGCGAAGCTCGTCGTCAGCTAATGGGGCAAGGCATGTCTGCGACCATCGAGAGCCAAGGCGACATCGAGATCCTCTGTCAGTCGCTGAACGAGCTCGCCCCGAACAAGATGGCGCGGCTCATCTTTCGTACCTACGCCGATGCCTCGCCGCCCTGGCAAGTGCGCGTCCGCTCACCGAGCGGGCAGATCATCCTCGAGCGCGTCATGCGGGAGCTGCCGACGGGTGAGCCGCAGAGCCCCCCGCCGGTGACGTTCTCGGTCCAGAAGGGGACGTACGAGATCTTCGTCGCTCAGCTCAAGGGAGCGGCCGAAGGGAGCGCGACGATCAAGGTCGCCTGAGAGCAGGTCAGAGCCAGCTCGCCCCGATCTCGGCCGAGAGGTTCTCGGCGAGCGCCTCGGCCGCGCGCACCCCGTGAGCGTTAGCCTCCTCGAAGAGCGCGTACCCCGTGCGGTCGACGTGGGCCCAGGCGACGCGCGCATCGAGGAGCGGCGTCGGCTCGAAGGGCGCGACTCCATCTTCGGTGAGAAACCCAGGGCGCGGGCGCGGCATGGCGTGCCCCCACACCATCACATCGAGGCGGCTCGTCGTCTCGGCGAGGTCCGGGTGCGCGGGTGCGAGATCGAGCAGCACGTCCGCCGCGAGCGATGCCCAGCGCTCGCTCACGAGCCGTGCGCGCGTGCCCTCGACGTCGGCGTCGCCGAACGCGCGAAAGTAGGTAAAGATCGTGTCTTCGCGAGGTTCGGTGCGCTGATGTCCCGAGTCGACGTAGCCGAGTCCGGCCCCTCGGTAGAGCACGGAGTCCCAAGCACGGTTGGGCTCGAGCGGTCGCTTGACGTGAAGGTTCGCGACGAGCCAGGGCGAGGCGGTACGCCGCACGACCCGCGCCGCGAGCGCAGGAGGCAAGAGTCGGCGCGCGACGAACCCGGGTACTGCGAGGACGACGCCGCGCGCACGGATGGTTCGCCGCCGCGGACGATCGCCCGAGAGGTCGAGCGCGTGGACGATGACGTCTCCCGGCCGCGGCTCGATGGCGAGCACGAGCGCGCGGGCTTCGCGGCGGCCGTGCATCTTGTCGAGCAGGTGGCGGACGAGCCGCCCGTTGCCCTCGGGCCATACGAGGTAGTGGCTGCCGCGGAGCTGCTCGGTCTCGAGCTTGCGTGCCGCAAAATAGTGGAGACCGGCCCACGCGGAGACGTCGTCGAGCGTCGACCCAAAATCGTCGAGCGTCGCGTACTCGACGTACCAACGCAGGAACGGCGAGCGAAACCCCTCGCGCTCGAGCCACGCCGCCATCGTCATACGGTCGAGCGCCAGCAGCTCGGGATCGCGCGATGAGCCGACGAGCGGGATCGTGAAGGCGGGCTTCCCGTCGCGCCCTACGAGGTCACGGAGCCGTGCGCGCACCTGCTGAAACCGCTCGAACTCGGCGCGCTCCCCGGCGTCGAGCGCAGCGAGGGGGACGAGGCTCGGGTGCCACTCCCCGCGAAAGAAGAGCCGCTCGTCGGGCGCATGGCAGAGCAGCTCCTCGCGGAAGGTCGGTGCCCCGTCGTTCGCGTAGCCCGTGACGGCCCCGAGCTCCTCGAGCAAGCGCAGCGTTGCGCGCGCGGAAGGGTTTGGGGCGGGGAGGTAGTGCGCTCCCCACGGGTGTGGCACGACGCCGTCCTCGCTCCACGCGCTCGTGCCGCCAGGGAACGCTTCGAGCTCGAGCATCAACACCTCGATGCCGGCCCCGCCTAGGCGCCACGCCGCGCTCGCGCCGCTCACGCCGCTGCCGACGACGACGATGTCGGCCCGCTCTGGCTCGCCGTCGGGAACGAGCGACGCTCCGTCGCGGAGCAGGTGCCCGACCCGGTGATTCGCGCCGACGATGCGCCCCGTGAACTGGCGCGCTGAGGGCACGCTCGCGTCCACGAGCCAGCCCGCGCCGATGGCGGCGAGCAGGTCGCGCCGCGTCACCGTTGCCAATGGTCCCACTCCTCGGTGTAGATCGAGACGAGCTGCTGATCGTTCAAGCGGTTCACCCCGACCGAGACGCGCTCCATGTCGCGTGGAAAGCGGAAGAGGCCCGCGAGCTCGCGCTCGTCGAGGTAGCGGAGGCCCCCCTCGGGGACGAGCAGCGTCGTCGGCGGCGCGAAGCCTGGTGGCCCTGCGAGCACGAAGCCCCACTCTCCAAAGCTCGGCACGTGGACGTGCATGGGATGGATCGCGAAGTCTGCGGCGGCGATCGTCTCGGCAGCCATCCAGAACGAGCGCCGCGCGAAGTAAGGCGATGTCGTCTGAACGACCGCGATCCCGCGGGTTGAGAGGCGCTGTCGCAGCCGCTGGTAAAAAGTCAGCGTGTAGAGCTTGCCGACCGCGTAATTGCCTGGATCGGGAAAGTCGACGAGCGCGAGATCGAAGCTGTCCTTGCACCCCTCGAGGTAGGCGAACGCGTCCTCGTTTCGCACCGTCACGCGCGGATCGTCGAGCGCTCCTCCGTTCAGCGTGCGCGCGAGCGTCACGGTGCGGAACACGCCCGTCACGGCTGGGTCGAGGTCGACGAGCGTGACCCGCTCGAGCTCCGGGTAGCGGAGGAGCTCACGCACGGCGAGCCCATCCCCGCCCCCGAGGACGAGCGCGTGTTTCGGCGCGTGCCCGAGGGCCGCGACCGCCGGATGGACGAGCGTCTCGTGGTAGCGATGCTCGTCGTCCGAGCTGAACTGCAGCTGGCCGTTCAAGAACAGGCGCGTCGTGTGACGCGTCTGCGTGATGACGAGCCGCTGGTACGATGACTGGGTCGCGTAGACGATCGGCGCTCCGAAGTAGGTCGCCTCGCCGCGGAGTGCATGTCGGTCGAAGGCGACGAGACCGACGACGAGCCCCAGCGCGACGAGCACGCATTGGACGCGCATGCGTAGCCCGCGACCGTGTTCGAGCGGGAAGAGGAAGGTCGCGCCGAGCGCTACCAGCGCGTTCAACAGGCCGATCAGCATGCTCGTGTTGTGGATCCCGAGCTTCGGCAGGAGGACGAGCGGGAACAGGAGGCTCGCGAAGAGCGCGCCGACGTAGTCGAGCGACAGCACTCTCGCGAGGAGATCCTTCAGCGCGAGCTTGTACTCGAGCAGCCGGATGAGCAGCGGGATCTCGAGCCCGACGAGCATGCCCACCAGCGTCACCGTGATGTAGAGGGCGGCTCGGAACGCACCAAACGAGGTGTAGACGGTGAAGAGCAGCGGCGCCGAGAAGCCGCCGACCAGCGCGATCGTAAGCTCGATCTCGACGAAGCGCTGCAGCAGGTCCCGCTCGATGTGCTTGGAGGCGTAGGACCCGAGCCCCATCGCGAACAGGTAGAGGCCGATGACGAAGCTGAACTGCGTGACCGAGTCGCCGAGCACGTAGCTCGCCATCGTCCCAGCGATCAGCTCATAGACGAGCCCGCTCGTGGCGATCACGACCACGCTCGCGAGGAGCGCAGGCGACAGATAGCGACGCTCGTCCATGAGACCCGGGTGTAACATGCCGCGCCGTGACGCTCGACCGACAAGCGCAGTGCCCGAGCTGCGGCGCGCCCATCACCTTCAAGCTGGGCGCTGCCCGTGCGCAGGTGTGCGGCTTCTGTCGCTTCGTCGTCGTGCGCACCGATCGCGGCCTCATGACGCAGGGGCGCATGGCCGACCTGCTCGAGCTGCCCTCTCCGTTCGCGGTGGGGGGTGGCGGGTTCTGGGGGCCGAAGCGCTTCGAGGTCGAGGGGCGCGCTCAGTACGATCGCGTCGGCGCCGCAAGCGCGCCCTGGCAGGAGTTCTTGCTCGGCTTCCCAGAGGACGGCTCGACCTGGTGGATCGCCTCGGCCCAGGGCCGCTGGTACGCGACGCGCGAGGTCGCCCCGCCGCCGCTCCCGCCCAGCGATTCGTTGCGTCCGGGGGCGCTTATCGATCTCGGGCCGCACGGTCACTTCGTGGTGCAGGAGGTGGGGCAGCGGCGGCTCCTCAGCGCGCAGGGCAACCTGACCGGCATCCCCAAGCCCGAGGTCGTCACGCGGTACGCCGACCTGAGCGGGCCGCGCGGCGCGTTCGGGACCATCGACTACGGCGACGGCCGCGAGCCGCCGGTGTTGTTCGTCGGCGAGCAGTTCGACCCCGCCGGCATTCGGCTCGACAGCGGCGTCCCGCTCGAGGCTCCGGCGGCCTCGGTACGGACCGTCGAGTGTCCGACCTGCGGCGGAAATCTCCCGCTGCTCTCCGAGCGCTCCGAGCGCATGGTTTGCCAGTACTGCGGCACGCCGAGCGACATTCGTCAGGGTCACCTGCAGGCGCTTGGTCGCTCGCCGCAGTTCCGGTTTCCGCCGCGCATCGCGATCGGGGCCGAGGGGCAGCTGCGCGGCGTGAACCTCGTGTGCTGTGGCTCGATGGTGCGCTCGTGCTTCGTCGACGGCGAGCGGTACCACTGGACCGAGTACCTCCTCTGGGGCGGCGCCACCGTCGGCTACTGGTGGCTCATGGAGGAGAACGGCGCGTGGACGCTCGTCACTCCGCTCGAAGTCGGTGACGTCTCGGACTCGGGGACGCACCTCGCTTACCGCGGCGAGACCTACACCTTGTCGCAGTCCGTCCATGCGCGCGTCGAGCAGGTGATCGGCGAGTTTTACTGGAAGGTCGCCAATGGCGAGACCGTCGACGCGGCCGAGTTCGCCGGGTCGATGGGCAAGGTGAGCCGCGAGCACGGCGAGGGTGAGCTCACCTACTCGTTCTGTGGCCCGCTGAACCCGGGCGAGCTCGAGCCGTTCGGGATCACGGTGGGCGGCGGAGCCTCCGGGACGAGCGGTCCCGGCGGTGGCCCGATGCAGACGGTGATGACGGTGCTGATCGTCATCGCGCTCGTCGTGTTCGTGGTGATGGTCGACGAGTGCGACGACGGCGGCAGCGGCGGCGGCTTCTACGGCGGCGGCTATTACAGCAAGTAGCCGCGGTGGAGCTCGTCCCCAGCGCTTGCGTCCTTGATGAATGTCAAGGAGGGGGCGACGTCGTCGCGACGAAGGACCACGGCTTTGGGCCGTTCGGCGCGCGGTTGTGTCGCAGCCAGCGCACCATGAACTCCGCCCAGCGTCGCCGCTCGGGGATCGTCGGGTGGATGCCGTCGGTCGGCAGCACGTCGAGCTTCAGCATGGCGTTCGTGTCGACGAAGATGCACGGCGCGACGTTGGCCTTGATCACCTCGAGCAGGCCCGTGTTCGGCGCCTTCGGCCAGAGCGGCGCAGCCAGCCAAAGGCAAGGGCGGTCGCCGACGAAGCGCGCGATCTCGCGGATCGGCTCGGCGCGCTCGGCGGGGTTCGGCATCGCGAGCTCGTTCCCCCCAAGCGTGATGATGACAAGGTCGGGTGTGTGCAGGGCGAGCAGCGCACGGAAGCCCATGATGTCGTACTTGCTCGCCCACTGAGGGATGTACGTCGCCTCCTTGGCGTGGAGGACATTCTTGATCCCGAGGGACTCCAAGAGCGGCTTCAAATCCTTGCCGAGTGCGTCCGCCATCGAGTCTCCGACGTGCAGCACCGTCGTCCCGCTCGGCAGCGGGGCGGGCTCGCGCTGCGCGGCAGCTCCCGTCAAGGACGCCGCTGCGACTGCCGGTGGCGCTGGTGCCGCGGCGCTGCTCGTCGTGGCGGGCGTGACGCTCGGTGTCGCCGATGACGGGGCGGGCGCCGTGGTGCTCTGCGCCGTCGGCGCCGCATACTGCTCGGCACTGGCGGCGCGAGCGACCGACGGGGCGGCCTCGCTGCGGGGCGGGCTCGGACCAACCGTCACCGCCGGCGTGCCGGCGCAGGCACACGCGGCCAGGATCGGGCTCCAGCACAGGGCTCGCACGGCGCGCGACGCTAGCCGAGGCCCGTGCGCTCCATCGAGTTTTTTGAGTTCCCTGTGCTCTGGGGGCGGCTTCGTCGCGCGAACGACGACGGACGTCAGCTCCTCGCGAGCAGCCCCTCGAGGCGCGTCGTTGGGATCGCGTACTCGGTCCGGCAGTAATCACACGAGAGCTCGAGAACCTCGTCGCCCTTCATGAGCTCGACGATCTCTTCCCGAGGCAGCGTGCCGAGGCTCGCGAGGACTGCGTTCACGTCGCAGAGGCAACCGTGCCTCACGTCGGAGTCGCCGAGCTTCGTGTGGGGCATGAGGTACAGCAGCTCGGCGAGCAGCGCGTCGGCGTCTCCTCCGACGCTCGCGAGCAGCTCGCCTATCGGAGGCATGGCCGCGAGGCGCTCCGTCATCACCATCAAGGGGCCGCGCGCCGCCCCGGGCAAGAGCTGCACGAGGTACCCGCCAGCGTGCTCGATCGAGTCGTCGCGCGTCGTCGCGCCCACCGCGGTCACGCTGATGATTTGCTCGGAAGTCTGCAAGTACACCATCAACGCTTCGGCGACGCTGCCGCCGTCGGGGGGCTCGGTGACGCTTCGGTACATGCGGTTCGCGCCGCCGCGCATCATGAGGAGCGAGCCGCCCGCGCCGAGCGTCAGGCGCTCGTCGTCCGAGACCTGAACGAGGCCGCGCGTCAGACCATCGGGGTGAGCATCGGCGACCAGCGTTCCGCGCCCGCGGGCTCCCTTCAGCACGGCTTGGACGCGGTACTGCGGCGCCATCGTCTCGCGAACCAGCACGGCGCCCGTCAAAAGGTCGGCGAAGTGACGGGCCGTCTCGCCTCGAGCCCGCTGTGCCTCGATCGCGCCCCGCACGGTGCGCGAGGTCACCGCCACCATGACGCGGAAGGTGTCGTCGTCGGTCAGCGCCCGCACCACGCGGTCACGTGTCGGGCTGGCTTCGCCGATGCCTGCGTCCGGCTCTTGGTCCTTCGTGGCTCCGCTCATCGCGTCGCGACTCTACACCGAAGCGGCGCGCCGCGAGCGCTCTGGTGCGCGCGTGCCGCAGGACGATGTGGTAACGAGGGGACGCGTGTCGCATCCTCCAGCGTCCTGCCGCGCGACGGCCACGAGCGGCCGCCTCGTCTTGCTCCCGGTCGCGCTCGCGTGCCTCTCGGGCTGCGAGGTGCACATCGGGCTGGGCGTCCGTCACGGGCACGCAGCGGTCTCGCCGAGCGTCGCGAAGGTCGCGTACGAGGCCCCCGTCCCCGTGCCCCTCGCGCGCGCGCGCGCCGCCCTCGTCGTGGAGCGCTCGCGCCTCGACGCGATGCTCGCACAGGCTAACGAAGCCTCGCGCCTCGCGCCGACGAGCCCGTCCGCGCTCGATCGACGGTTGCGTGTCGTCGAGGCACGCCGCGAGCTCGCCGCGCTCACCGAATGGCTCGAGGCCCATCCCGACGAGGTGCCAGGCTGGCTTGCCGACGGCGCGCTCGACCTCGTCGAGCTGAAGCCCCAGGAACCGGAGCCTTTCACCGAGACGATGAGCGGCGAGCAGCCCTTCGTCGGCGCCGGTGACGAGAACGACGACGCGAGGGAGAAGAACTGGAAGCGCGACCCGCAGCAGCCTTCGGCGGCGGCTCCAGACGGCGGCGGCTCCATCCCACGAGGATTGAGTTCCGAGACTCGCACGGCGGCGTTGGTCGTCCACAGGTCGCTCACCGGTGACCAGGTCGCCGAGGTCGAACGTCAGCTGCTCCAGGCCGCGGCATGCGTCCCACGCGAGCTCGCGGGCGGGCGCGTCGCGGTGCGGGGAGTCGTCGCCGCGGGGCGGCTCGTCAGGCCCGAGGTTCGTCGCGAGCCGCCGCTCCCCCCGGCGCTCGAGTCGTGCGTCCTCGAGGCCGTTCGGCGCGTGAGGCTGCCCCTCTCGCAGCGCGTGCGAGGGCAGGCCGTCGAGGTCGCGCTCCCGTCGCGCTGAGCCCGCAGTCGAATTCGCGTGGTCTCGGTGGTAGGCTCCGCCGCCAGAGCACGGCCCCATGAGCGACGCGTCACACGACCCGAACCGGAGCACTCCGACGCCCGGCCCTTCCGGCGATCCGGATGCGACCGGCCCGGTAAGGGTTTCGGTCGCGCCCCCGCCGTTCGTCGCGACGCCCGCTCCTCCGTCGACGTCGCCTCCGCACCTCGATGACGCGCTGCCCTTTCAGCGCGCGAAGGTGCCGCCGCCATCCTCGGCGACGCCCGCCACCGCGGCGGTCCCCGCGGCGACGTCGTTCTATCCGACGCCTGTTGCGACCGCGGTCCGCGCCTCCTCTTCGCTGCCGAGCGGCGCGAGCCTTCCTCGGGGGCCGGCGCCTCGCGAGCTCGCCTCGCCCGGTGCGCTCATCCCTCTCGAGCAGTTCCTCGCCACGCTGACCTCGACGCCGGCGGCACTCGTTCAGGGCGCGCCGTCGAGCGCCGCGAGGTCGCCCGTCGAGGCGCTCGCCGCTGCCGTTGAGTCATCCCCTCACGGCGTACCGGTCAGCGCGTACGCGAGCGCACACGCCTCGTCCGAGAACGCGGCTCACAGCTCCGCGAGCCCGTGGCTCGCAGGGCCGGCCTCCTCCCTTGGCTCCTCAGGCATGTTCGCTTCGTCACCGATCGAGGCGCCGTCCGCGACGATGCCCTCGACGACGATGCCCTCCGTCATGCCGCCGCCCGCCCCGACGACCACGGCGACCGCTGAGCGAGGCCGCTCCATCACCACGGTGGCCCTCGTCGTCGTGGCCGTCGGCCTTGCGGCCGCGATCGGTTGGGTCGCGCTCCGCTCCGGGAAGAAGACCGACGACACCGCCGACATCAAGGCCGGGCAGGCTCAACGCGAATACGAGCTCGGCGCGCTCCCGACCGCGACGGCCTCCGCGAGCGCCACGGCGGCGAGGCGCGCTCCGGTCGCGCCGCGGTCGCCGGCTGCCGCCCCGGCCTCCACCGCGAGCCGGAAGGCCGGCGACCCCTACGAAGATCTCTGACCCGTCGGTCAGTCGTCGCCCGGCTCCGGATCGTCCTCGTCCTCGCCCTCGTCGTCTCCTACGCCTGGCGGGGTGGTGTGGGCGGGCTTGCCTGGCACGGCGGGCTTGGGTCGGCGGTAAATCGGCGCCTCGCCGGGGCGTGAATAATCGACCCAGCGCGTCTTCTGCGCCCGCACGTCGAGGTGTACGAAGACGCTGTTCGGGTAGAAGCCGCAACCGACCTGCGGGAGCGTGAGGCAATACTCGTAGAGCGCGACGTTCGGGACGCCGGTGATTCGGAAGTCGACCGCCTCGCCGTGGTTGTGGCGTGAGTTCTTCGTGTATTGGCGCGGCGAGAATGGGCGGAACCCGCTCACGACCTCGAGCGTACGGCCGCCGAAGTGATCGCTCACCTGCGCGAGCAAGCGCACGAGCCGGCGGTCGATCTTTGCCTGTTCGTTGGTCTTTTCCGAACGGAGCAGCCAGTCGACCTTTTCGGCCGACTTCGCGACGATGCGCCCGTTCGATGAGCGTAGCTGGCCGCGAAAGCTGTCTCGTAGCCGCGAGATCACGACGTACCCTGGGCGGGGCGGTCGCTTCGCCCACTTGGCGGCGTTCGCCGTCGCAGCCGTGACCACCGGCTCACGCGCGGCCTTCCTGCTCCCCGACTCGTGCTCCCGGCCGCGGTCCTTGTCCCGGTCCTTGTCTCGGTCCTTGTCTCGGTCCTTGTCTCGGTCCTTGTCTCGGTCCTTGTCTCGGTCCTTGTCTCGGTCCTTGTCTCGGTCCTTGTCTCGGTCCTTGTCTCGGTCGGCGCCACGGTCCCTCCCTCGGTCATCCTTGTCCTTGTCGGCGGGGCGGTCCTTTCCTCGGTCGTCCCTCTCTCGCTCGGGAGGGTGCTCGCGCTCGTGTCGCTCGCGCCAGCTCGTGTGCTCGGCCGTCTCGGGGATGTGGAGGGTCGTGCCGGGCTTCAAGGTGGCCCCCTGCGTCAGCCCGTTCGCCTTTCGGATCGCGTCGGAGGTCGTGTGGTAGCGCTTCGCGATCAGGCTCAAATACTGGCCGTTTTGCACCACGTGCACGATCTGCCCAGCCGGCTTCGAAGGAGCTCCGGCGGCGGCCGGAGCCTTCGCCGCCGCGACGCTCGCGTACACGAGCGCGGTCAAGGCCAGCAAGGCGGCGCGGAGAAGAGCAGGCATGCGTGTCTTGGACGAGCCGGAAGGTAGAGCCATGCCACCGACCGCGTCGTGGGCGGCGAGGTAGCAGGTTTCCTACTCCATCCGCTCCGACGCCGTCCCGGATTTTGCCCGACGAGACATTGTGGTGCCAAGCTTCGTGGCGAGCACCCGCAATGGAAGTCGGGGGCACGGAGGACGACCCGCCATGTCGGAGGGTAACCCGCTCGTAGGCGTCGACATTGGCGCCACGTCGATCAAGGTCTGTCAGTTGAAAGAGTCGAGGAAGGGGTTGACCCTCTTCCGCGTGGGCTATTGTGCGCTCCAGCCCCAGACGATCGTCGACAGACATGTCATGAACTCTCAGGCCGTCGTCGAGGGCCTGAAACAAGTCTTCACGGACGCGAAGATCAAGCAGCGCGACGTCGCGCTCAGCGTCAGCGGTCAGTCGGTGATCAGCCGCAAGATCACGGTGCCGATCATGACGACCGCGGAGCTCGACGAGCAGATCCAGTGGGAGGCGGAGAATCACATCCCCTTCGACATCAAGGACGTCAACGTCGACTACGAGATCCTTCGGAGGCGGCCCGAGGCCGGCCAGATGGATATCCTGCTCGTCGCGGCCAAGCGCGACGAGATCAACGACTACGTCCAGATCGCGAAGCAAGCGAAGCTGAGGCCGCTCGTCGTCGACATCGACGCGTTCACGATCCAGAACCTGTTCGAGCATAACCGCGGCTTACCGCCCGATCAGACGTTCGCGATCATCAACGTCGGCGCGACCCAGGCGTCGATCAACGTCGTCTCGCGCGGGGCCAGCGCGTTCACGCGCGACGTCGCGAACGCCGGCAACTTCATCACCGAGCAGCTCGTCAAGCAGATCGGGGTGCCCTTCGAGCAGGCCGAGGACATGAAGGTGCAGGCGTCGCAGCCTCAGGGGGCGAGCGCGCTGCCGGCGCGCGTCTTTCAGGTCCTCGACACGGTCTGCGACACGGTGGCAGGCGAGATCCAGCGCTCGCTCGACTTCTTCCTCGCGACGAGCGGTGAAGACAGGATCTCCCGCATCTTCCTGACGGGCGGCACGGCGAACCTGCCGCAGCTCGGGGCCGCAGTCGAGCGTCGCTCGCGCGTCGGCGTCGAGGTGATGCAGCCCGTCGAGCGCTTACCCATCGAGAAGGAAGTCGATCAGCAGATCCTCGTCCCGCGCGTCTCGCAGCTGTCGGTCGCGCTCGGGCTTTCGATGCGCAAGTCGAAGGAGAAGCGGGCGTGATTCGCGTCAACCTGTTACCGAACGCTTCGGAGCGTCGCAGCGCCTCCTCTGAGGGGGCACAGCGCTGGCTGCTCCTCATCATGGCAGCCGTGGTGCTCGAGATCGTCGGGCTCTTCTTCTTCCACCAGACGAAGGAAGACGAGCTCACGGGCGTCTCGCAGAAGGTCGAGCAGCTCTCCAATCAGGTCAACGACATCAACGAGCTGGTGAAAAACCACGCTCAGGTGAAGAAGGACCTCGAGGAGATGCGCGCTCGCCAGGACGCGATCACGAAGCTCAACCTCGCGCGAAAGGGGCCGACGAGCGTGCTCCTCGAGCTCTCGAAGGTCTTGACGAAGGGCAAGGGTCCGACCGTCGAGCAGGACCGCCTCGACCAGCTACGCCAGGACAACCCGCTCGCGGTCTTCAACGCGAGTTGGGATCCGCGGCGCGTCTGGCTCACGAGCTACACTGAAGAACAGCGCGTCGTCACCATCGAGGGGCTCGCCCGCGACGGCGGCGATGTCTACGAGTTCGCGCAGCGCCTGAAGCTCTCGCGCTCCTTCGAGGACGTGAAGCTGAAGGAGGGCTCGCAGGACAAGTCCGGTGAGGGCACGACGCGGCTTGAGCTCATCAAGTTCGCGCTCGAAGTGAAGGTGAAATACTGATGGCGACGCCGAAGTTGAAGAGCGGGATCAGCGGCGAGGGGCTGTCCATCGGCGTGAAGTTCGGCATCGGGGTGGGCTTCTTGGTGCTCGTCGCGGGGGCCTATTTCTTCGTGTTCTTCGGGGACGTCTCGAGCCAGATCGACGGCAAGAACAGCGAACTCACCGAGCAGCAGGCGAAGCTCAACGAAGCCGAGACCGCGAAGCGCGAGTACAACAAGGACCTCGCCGAGAAAGCTCGCCTTGAGGCCCTGGCGCGGAAGCAGAAGAAGGTCCTCCCAGACGACGCAGAGATGCCGAGTTTTCTCTCGACCATTCAGAACGTGGCGACCACCTCGGGCGCGACGCTCGCGAGCTGGTCGCCCGGCGAGGAGTCGAAGGAAGAGTTCTACGCCAAGGTTCCGATGGAGCTAAAGCTCTTCGGCAAGTTCCACCAAGTGGCGAAGTTCTTCTATGGGGTCGGTCAGGTCGACCGCATCATCAACATGGAAAACATCACCGTTCGACTGAAGGACGCTGGCGACAAGAAGACGATGTCCGAGGAGGACAAGGGGGCGCTCGTCGAGGTCCAGTGCCTCGCGAGCGCGTTCCGGTCGCTCGCGAAGGGTGAGGCCGGCAAGAAGCGCCGCCGCGAAGGCGGGGATCAGCAGCCGCCGGCGTCAGAGACGCCAGCCGCACCGGCGGGTGGACAGTGATGGCCATGAACGCGACGCGCTCCATCATCCTCGGGCTCCTCGTCACCTTCACCCCAGCCTGCGAGGAAGAGGCCCCGGTCGTGACCGACGGCGCTGGCGACGCCTCGGCGGCCGCGGCGGCATCGGGGTCGGCGTCGGCGAAGGCCGCCGAGCCTCCTCCGATCGTCTTCACCGAGGCGGATTTCATCGAGTCCGATGAGTCGCGCGACCCGTACCGGGAGTACACGAGCCTGTTCGTGAAGCCGGTCGACGAGGTCAGCCGCGAGATCGGTCGTAAGGTGAAGGCGCCGATGTACGCGCTCGACGAGATGAAGCTCGTCGGCATCATCGGAGGCTCTGCGCAGCGCGCCATGCTCGTCGACCCCAAGGGCTATGGTTGGATCCTTCTCCCCGGCGATTTCATCGGCAAGGCCGAGCTCGTCAACACGGGCGGGACCGAGGCGCAGGAGGTCCCCCTCAACTGGAAGGTCGACCGCATCCGCGAGATGGACGTCGTGTTCGTCCGCGAGGATCCGGCCCGACCGCAGATCGCGCGGACGACCCGCATCCTGCCCCTCCACTCGGGGGACGGTCGCGGCGGGACCTGACGGGCCCTCGTCGCACGACGACCCTCGCGACCCCGCAGCCCTCGTGGCTCGCGGGGTCGAGTGCTTTCGCGGCCAGAGAACCGCGACGCCGAGCGCGTAGGGAGGGCCAGCGCCGGCGCGCTCCGACACCCGGCCGACCCCCGACCTCGGCGAACCTCGCGCGCGAACGAGAGACACCGCGCACGCCGCGAGCAATTCCTCGAAGCGCGAGCATGATCCGCACCACGAATTAGGCCCACCCGAGGACCGTTCGCTATCGTCACCACCGTATGCGTGCAGAAGTGGACGGATCCATCGGCGCGGCGCGAAGAGCCTTGGTACGCGGCGCTCTCCTCCTAATGCTCGTTTTCTCAGCCACGACGCTGAGCTCCAACGTCGGTGCGCGCCCCGGGCGCTGCCAGATCACAGCGGTGAAGCTGCTCGAGATCGCCGACGGGGGCAGCGAGGTCGTCGTCAAGAGCGACAGCGAGCCCGTCTACTCCGCGCACGTCGCGCAGGACGGGAGACGGCTCGTCCTCGATCTTCGCGACACCACCGCGAGTCAGGTCGACGCGGCGATCACCGAGTCGAAGGGCGTCGTCGGCGGCGTGATGACGCAGGAGTTTCGCTCCGACGGCGCGCTCACGACCCGGGTCCTCATCCAGCTGACGCAGCCGGCCACCTACCGCATCAAGCCGTCCGCCGAGGGCCTCCGCATCGCCCTCGTCCCGGCCGAGAAGACGGGGCCGGCCTCCGCGCGCGGCGAAAAGCCCACGGCCGAGGCTCGCTCGCAAGTGCTCGTCCGAGACGTCCACTTCGACCGCGGAAACACCCAAGATCGCGTCGTGCTCGAGCTGAGCGGAACGCCCGCGTACCGTACGTTCGGGCGCTCGCCCACGCGCTCGGTGCTCGAGCTCGACGACGTCGCGGTGCCGAACTCGCTCGTCCGAACGCTCGACGTCGGAGCCTACGGGGGCCTCGTCCACGCCGTCAGCACCTACCGTAAGGACGGCAAGGTGGTCCTCGACGTCGACCATGACGCCCAGGCCACCGGCGTCGTCGTCAAGCTCGGCGCTGGCCTTCACTACGTGTTCGCAAAGGGCGTCCACGACCCTTCGCTCACCGGCGTCGCCGGCGACGGCGGCGTCGCGCGGCGGACCCGGACGCTCTCGCCCGAGGCGGGGCCGGCGTCACTCGTCGCGTTCGGGGATGCCCTCGCGCCCGAGGCCGGTGCGCCCGCGAGCGAGTGGAAGAGCGAGCCCGACCAAGCCGGCGCGTTCCCGGGTACGCCGATGCAGCTCGACGATCGTCGCGGTCGACCCGCCGCTCGCCGCGTCGACCTCGACCTCAAGGACGCCGACATTCACAACGTGTTCCGCATCCTGGCAGATGTGGGTAACGTGAACATCGTCGCGGCGGACAACGTCACCGGGTCGGTGACGATCCGCATGAAGAACGTCCCCTGGGACGAAGCGCTCGAGACCATCCTTCGCGCCAAGAAGCTTGGCATGGAGCGCCGTGGCAACATCGTGCGCATCGCGCTCGCCGCCGATCTCGCCCAGGAGCGCGAGCTCAAGATCAAGGAGCTCCGCAGCCGCCTGCAGCTCGAGCCGCTCGAGGTTCGCCTCATCCCGGTCTCGTACGCGACCGCGCCCGAAATGGCGCTGCGTGCGAAGGAGATGGTCTCGCCGCGCGGCTCGCTCACCGTCGACCCGCGCACCAACGTGATCATCGCGCAGGACGTCGCCGGCAACCTGAACCGCATCGAGGAGCTCATCCGCGCCCTCGACACGCAGACGCCGCAGGTCCTCATCGAGGCCCGCATCGTCGAGGCGACGAGCTCGTTCAAGCGTGACGTCGGCATCCAGTGGGGTGGAGACGTCGCCTTCAGCCCTGGGACCGGCAACGAGACGGGCACGTCGTTCCCGTCGTCGATCGGGCTCATCGGCGGCGCGAGCGACCCCAACACTCCGACCGGCGGCTTGTCCCCGCGCGTCAACACCGTCGCCAACCCGAACTTTGCGGTCAACCTCCCGGCGACCGTCGGTACGGGGGCCGGTGGCGCGCTTGGCCTTACGCTCGGCTCGATCGACAACACCGTGAACCTGGCCGTTCGTCTCTCTGCGGCCGAGACGACTGGCATGCTCCGCGTCGTGTCGAGCCCGCGCATCCTGGCGCTCGACAACAACGAAGCGCGCATCGTTCAGGGCACGTTGATCCCATTCTCGCAGGTGAGCGCCCAAGGCGTGCAGACGGTCTTTCAGGAGGCGCGCCTTCAGCTCCTCGTCAAACCGCATGTCACCGCCGACGGCAGCATCGCGATGCACGTCCGCGTGAACCGAGACGAGCCCGACTTCAACCAGACGTCGGCGCGCGGTGACCCGACGATCCTCCGCCGCGAGGCCGAGACCGAGCTCATCGTGCGCGACGGTCACACGGCGGTCATCGGCGGCATCTACAGCCGCAACACCGGTCGCAACATCGACCAGATCCCGGTCCTCGGCGACATCCCGGTCCTCGGCGTGCTCTTTCAGCGCCGACGCGCGAGCGACACTCGCAGCGAGCTCGTGATCTTCCTCACGCCTCGCATCGTGAACCGGGCCGAGGCCCTCGGTCGCTGAGCGGCACGGGCTGACCTCTCCAGACGGACCTCTCGTCATGCGCCCTCTGCTCCTCGCTGCGCTCCTCCTCGGTGCCGTGACCGCACACGCCGAGGAGGCGGTCGCGCCTCCTGAGGTCTCGCTTTCGAAGCCGAAGCTCACGGGGGGGACGATTGGCGAGCTCGAGGCGGCCCTCGAGCGAACCCGCGAGGGCGTGGCGAGCTGCGTCTCGACGCACGGAGGCCTCTCGGGTGACGCCGGGAGGCTCGACGTACAGTTCCTCGTGCGCGAGCGCGGGCGCGCCGAAGGCGTCGAGGTGACGCGCGCCCAGAAGGTGTCGACCGAGGCGGCGCAGTGCGTGCAGAAGCTCCTCCGAAACCGCCCCATCGGGACTCCGACCGACGATCCCGTCGGGGTCCTCTACGCGTACAAGCTGCGGCGCCGCTGAGCCTCGCCCACGGGCCTCAGCGCGCGGTCTTGGCGCGCGCGACCACGACGAGGTTCTTGCGATCAAGCAGCCTGCCGAGCGCGCGGGTCTGAAGGTCGTACAAGCGGTACGAGAGCCGCGCGACGTGACGCAGCTTGAACTGCGCCGTGCGGTATACGTACCGATTGTGCAGCACCTCGAAGCCGGCGCGATCGAGCAGGTTGTTGATGGTGCGGAACGTCCATGCGTAGAGGTGTTGATGGACGTCAACCGTCAGGGTTGAGGGCGCGTGCTCCTCGGCGGGTAGGACGACGACGAGGCGCCCGTTCGGACGAAGAAGGGACCCCAGGAGCTCGAGCGTCGCGAGCGGTTGCTCGACGTGCTCGAGGACGTGCGAGCATAGGACCGTGTCGAACGCACCGCGCGGGACGTCGTCCATCGATGCATACACGCGCACGCCCTTCGACGCGCTGAACGAGCGCGCGTACTCCGACACGTCGAAGCCCGAGGCATGGGGTAGGCGCGCGACGTTCTTGCCGAGCCCGAGCCCGAACTCGAACACGTCGCCTCGTGGGTCGACGTCGGCGAAGTAGTCACCGACCGCCTGCCTGGCCTTCAGGTCGTAGTAGCGCGGCGTGTCTCCGAGCCGACCGTGCACCTCGTCGTGGTAGGCGCGCTCGTAGCTGCCCTTCACTGCCGGCTTATCCACCCCGCGCGGCTATCACGACGCCTCGTCGGAGCCAATCGCCCGGCTCGCGACCTCGCTCGCCGTGGCTGCGTCGGCCCACCTCTCCGATAACCAGCGGCGCGTCACGGTTTGCGGCAGCGATGGTCGGTCGGCGCGGGCGCCTCGACGATGCGACCATCCTGCCAGACGATCGGGATGGCGCGCCAGAGCTCCTCGAGGAGCGCGCACCCGTCGGCCGTGAACGTCGAGACGTCCCACGTCATGTGGTGCCCGAGGCCTGATGCGACGTGCAGGAACGCGCCGGCGAGCAGCGCGTGCGCGATGGGACCGTGGAGCGCGGCCTTGCGGAGCAACTTCCCGGTACGGAGATCGACGAGCCCGAGCGTCCCGTCCGCGTGACCGACGAACAACGTCCCGGGCGGGCCGGGGCGAACGAGGCTGACGAGGCTCGAGGAGGCGCGCTCGGCTCGTGGAAGCAGCGGCGCGCCCTCATCAACGGCGTGACTCTCGACGTTGCCGTCGCCGTAGCCCCCGAGGAGGTAGCGATGGTTCGCGTCGCCGACGGCCAACGTCATGAGCGTCACCGCCGTCGCGCCGACGGGGATCGGCCGCCGCGCCTTCGTCGTGCCCGAGGCATCGAGCAGGACTGCCTCTGCGCCGGCCGCGACGACGAGCGTCGCATCGGCCCAGGCGAGAGTGCTCGCGTTCCCCTGGAGGTCGAGCTCCTTCGTCGCGCCGCCACGCGTCACGAGCCGCACGGCCCCACCCGAGCGCACCGCGCAGCCGTCGGGCATCGCCGTGACCTCGTCGCCGGACGACCCCTGTCGCTCGGCGATTACGCGATCGCTTCCGAGGTCCCAGACCTCGAGCTTGCCGTCGACGCCCACCAAGCACGCCGTCCCGCCCGCTTCGAGAGGCGCCTCGTCGACGCGGACCCCCACCTCCGCGGCACGCCGCATCAGCGCGCTGTCGGACGCCTCGCGATGCGCTTTGCCGTCGAGGATTCGCCAGCCGAGGTGCGTCAGAAGTCGCGCGGGTCGAGACAGAAGCGCGGGGGCACGCCACGCCGCGCGCCCAGTCACCGTGTCCCACAGGCGCACGGTGCCGTCATCTCCCGACGTCGCGAGGAGCTCGCCGCTCGGCGTGAAGGCGACCGTGTTCACCTCGCCGCGGTGTCCGCGCAGCTCGAGCGGCTTCTTCGTGGCGACGTCGTAGATTCGCGCGATCCCGTCCGAGCACGACGTCGCGAGACGTTGTCCGTCGAGCGTGAAGGCGAGGTCGTAGACGCGACCAGGGTGCTTCGCGAAGAGCTCTCCGAGCCCCGTCGTCATGTCCCAGAAGCGTACCGCCCCGTCGAACCCGCCCGTCGCGAGCCGCTTCCCGTCGGGCAAGAACGCGAGGCCGTAGCTTCGGTCCCCCTCGCTCGGGAGCACGCGCTCCGAGGCGCCGGTTGCGACATTCCACAAGCGCGTCGTCCCATCGACGCTGGTCGAGGCGAGGCGCCTCGCGTCGGGCGAGAAGCGCACCCGGTAGACGCCCTCGGTGTGACCGACGAGGAGGCGCGAGGTCTCGTCGCCCTTCCAGAGCCGGACGGTCTTGTCGCCGCCGCCGGTCGCTATGAGCCCGTCGGGCGCAATGTCGACACCGTACACACCTTGCTCATGACCGAGGAGAATGCGCGAGGGAGCGTTGCTCGTCGGCTGCCAGAGCCGGACGGAACGATCGAGCCCCGCGGAGGCCAAGGTGCCGTCTGCCGCGAACGCGACAGCCTCGACGGCGCCCTGATGCGCGGCGAGCTCGGTCGCGAGCACACCGGTCTTCGCGTCCCACACCCGCACCTTGCCGTCGCCGCTCGCGGATGCGACCTGCGAGCCATCGGCCGAGAAGGCGACGCCGCTCACGGTGCCGCTCGCCGTCGAGGTCGGTCCCGTCGTCCCGGGCCGCTCGATGTCCCAGAGCTGAACGGCTTTGTCGAAGCCGCCGCTCGCGAGGAGGGACCCCTTCGCACCGAACCGAGCCGCCGCGACGCCACCCTCGTGCGCCGCGAGGATGCGCGCGAGGCGGCCGGTGGCGGGGTCCCACAGCCGGATGGTCCCGTCGTAGCTCGCCGACGCGAGGCGCGTGCCGTCGGCCGAGAACGACACGTCTGCGACGCGGCCACCGTGACCTTGCAAGGTCGAGGTGAGCTCGCCGGTGGCGCTGCGCCAGAGCCGTACGGTTCGATCGGCACCGGCGCTCGCGACGAGGGCGCCGTCAGGGCTCACCGCCACGGCACGTACGGCGTCCTCGTTGCCCGAGAGCGCGGGGAGCTCGTCGCCGTTCTCGACGTTCCAGCGGCGAACGAGCTTGTCGCGGCAGCTCGCGTAGATCGTCGTTCCGTCGGGGCTCCAGGTTGCGCCGTGCGCCCCGTCGCCCGCGATGAGGGTGCGCACGAGCTTGTTCCCGACGACGTCCCAAATCTTGAGCTCGCCGTCGAGACGTCCGACCGACACGAGCCGCCCGCGCGTCCCGAACGCGAGCCCGCCGGCCGCGCCGCGGTGACGACCGAGCACGCCCTTCGTCGCGCCGGTCGCCACGTCCCACAGGCGAATCTCTCCATCGAGGCCGGCCGACGCGAGGAGCTTCCCATCGCTCGAGAACGCGACGTCCGTCGCCTGGTCCGAATAGCCGCGCAAGATCCGGAGAGCGCTCGTGCTCGTCGAGAAGACGTAGATCGAGCCATTCTGAACGGCTGCGGCGAGGAGCTTCCCGTCGGGTGACAGCGCGACGCCGTACGCGACGACCCCGAGATCCCCGCGGAAGAGGAGGGGCTCGTCGCGCAGCGTCCAGAAGAGTGCGCGCGCCTCGACCGAGTCGGCCCTCTCAAAGCCGGTGCGCAGCCGGGCTCGCGCCTCGAGCAGGTTCCTCCCCGCGAGGTCGCGGGAGGCGGCTGCGATGGTGGCCTCCGCACGCCGTGCCTCGGCGCGCTCGCGCTCGAGCTCCGCGATGGCCTCTTGCTCGACCGCGTGGCGACGCTCGTGCTCGGCGCGACGCTCGAGGTAGGCGAGGACCACCGCGACGAGTGTCAGCGCGCCGAATGCGCCCGCGATCGCGAACGTGCGACGACGGCGCCTCCGGGTTGCGCGCGCGGTAGCTGCGGCGAGGAAGGCTTCGCTGAGCGCTGGCAGCGGGGTCTTGTGGCGGGCGCGGGTTCGCAGCGCGTCGGACAGCGCGTCGCCTTGCCAGAGCTCCTCGTCGCGACGCCCGCGTCGATCCCAAAGCTGGGATGCTTGACCGATCTCAATGGCAAACGTCAAGTCTTCGCGGCTCTCATCGAGCCACTTCGAGAGCGTCGACCACCGTCGGATCAAAGACTCATGTGCGAGCTCGAGCAGGACCGAGCCTGAGCGATCTTGCGCGCGGCGAACGCCGACGAGGCGGCCCACCGTGAGGCGAGCGAGCGTCGCCTCGACCTCCTCTCGGCGATGCTCGGCGAGCTCGGACACCAGCGTGGCCTGTGGGACGAGCCGCCGCGAGCGCTCGGGCGTCACGAGCCGTACGAGGACCGCGCGAGCGAGGTCACGCTCGGTCGGCGATAGGCCTGCAAGGAGCCCGTCGGCGTGCTGGGCGAGCGCGCCTTCGACGCCGCCGATGCGCTCGTAGAGGTCGCGCAGCAGCAGTCGCCGCTCGGTGTCGCGTTGCTCCCAGAGTTGCTGGGCGGCGAACTGCAAGAGCGGCAGCGCAGAGGGCTCGTGCCGGACGGCAGACGTCATTTGCTCGACCAGCGCCTCGTCTTCGAAGCGATGTCCGAGCACGCGCAAGGGCCCCTCGAGGACCTCGCGGAGAGCGTCGGCGTCGAGCGGTCGCAAGACGGTGACCTGGGCGAGCGCGGCAGTCGCAGCAGGTCCGAGGCTCAGCCGTCCGAGGTAATCGTCCCGCAGCGCGAGGACCGCGCGGACGGGCTCTTCCGGGTCGTCGGCGGCGAGGCAGACGGCCTCGACGAAGGCGGTGCGAGCGGTCTCGTCCTCGATCGTCGCGACGACCTCTTCGAGCTGATCGACGACGAGCAATACGCCCGCCTGTTCGCGCGCGGCGAGGGCGCGCAGCTCGAGCGCGAGGCGCGAGGGGATGGCCTGTAGCCGCGACGCGAGCGACGTGATGGACGACGCCTCCGACTCGCTCGCGAGCTCGGTGCTTGTTCGCATCGTGCGCGTGAGCCTGCCCGCGAGCGCCTCGAAAGGCCGCGCGCCCGGTCGCACCTTCAAGACGACCCAGCGCTGTTGCTCGCGGAGGCGCGGCAGCAGGCCGGCGTGCACGAACGAGCTCTTGCCCGCACCCGACGGGGCGACGATGGTGAGAACCGGTTGGTGCCTCAGGCGCTCGAGGGCCGCCGCGATCTCGGGCTCGCGCCCGAAAAAGAAGCCCGCGTGCTCCTCCGCGAACGGCAAGAGGCCGCGATAAGGGCTCTCAGTCCCGCGCAGGCTCGTCGTCGCCGGCAGGGCGAGAGCGCGCAGTTCGAGCACCACGTCGCTTGCCGTGGGGCGGGCCTCGGGCTTCTTCTCAAGGCAGCGCGCCACGAGCGCCGTGAGGTCGGCCGGGACATCCGGCATCGCGTCCTCGAGGCGGGGCGAGGGCGCGTCGCCGCACACCTGCACCGCGAGGCCCATCAGCGTCGGCGCCTCGAACGGCAGGCTCCCCGTGCATAGCTCGTACAGCATCACCCCGAGCGCCCACACGTCCGCCGCGCCGGTGCATTCGCCCGCGCTCCATTGCTCAGGGGCCATGTACGCCGGCGTCCCGGCGCCGGTCGGCGCCGCGGCCTGCGCGTTCAGCACGGTCGCGAGCGAGCTCATCGGGACGTCGCTCGCTTCGTTGCCCCGCGCGAGCTGCGCAAGGCCAAAGTCGATCACGCGCGGGCGCCCGTCGTCGGGGATGACCACGTTGCTCGGCTTCAGATCGCGGTGGTAGACGCCATGCTTGTGCGCCTCTTCGAGGGCCTCCGAGACGCTCAGCATCACGCGCAGCGTCTCGGGGATGCTCGGTCGTCGCTCCTCGATGCGCTGCGCCAGGTCACGCCCCTCGAGGTACTCGAGCGCGAGGTAGGGCGACCCGCGGTACTCGCCGACGCCGTACACCGTGACGATGTTGGGGTGATTGAACCGCGCCGTCGCGCGCGCCTCGTCGAGGAAACGCGCGAGGTGCTCCGGCACGAGCCCGAGCTCGGCGGTCATCAGCTTGAGGGCGACGCGCCGTCCGAGCTTCGTGTCACGCGCGAGGTAGACCTCACCCATGCCTCCGCGACCGAGCAGTCGGCTCACGCGGAACTGATCGATTTCGGTCCCCGGCGCGAGCTCGGGGGCCTCCCCCGGCGTGCGCGGAAACCCGAGCATGTCGACGGACTCCGGCGGCGACCCCGATGCCATGCCGCGCGGAGCATAATCGAATCGCGCGCCGCGCGAAGGCGTGGTTGTACCGGCTGACGCCGCGAGCGATACTCCGCCCCCGAAAGGCGGCGAGGGATGCGCGCGACGACTCGGCAGTGGGCGGGGATCTTGGTGGTGCTTGGGCTCGGCACCGTGGGCTGTCAGGGCGCCGACCCCACCTGCAGCTATCCGGCGGCTCCAGCCGGCGCGTCATCCGTCGTCCACGTCTGCGCCGGAGCTTCGGGTGACGGAACGAACGCGGCGTCGGCGAGAGGCAGCCTCGCCGCGGCGGTAGACGCGGCACCGGCCGGCGCGGTCATCCTCGTCGGGCAGGGGACTTACCGCGAGAACGTCGTGATCCGGAGGCCCATCACGATCATCGGCGGCGAGCTTGCGGACGAAGGTGCCGGGGCTAGCGTGGAGCTCACGGCGCCTGGCCCGAACGCGCTCGTCGTCGAGGGTGCGACCGGGGTCGTCGTGCAGGGACTTCGCATCGTCGGCGCCGAGACATCCGGCGTGTGGTTGATGTCGGGCTCCGAGGCGACGCTGGAGGGGCTCCAGGTCGAAGGGACGCACGGCTTCGGCGTGCTCGCGACGAAGGCGAGCCTCACCTTGAGACGAAGCGCCGTGTCCAATTCGAGCGACGTCGGCGTCCTGCTCTGGGACGGGTCGTCCGGCATCATCGACACCAACAACCTCACCGCGAACCTCGGTGGGGGTCTGCGAATCGACGACTCGACCGCCCCAGACTTCGAGCCCAACATCACCCACAACGTCGTCTCCGACAACGGGCAGTTCGGCGTTGGCGTTTTTGGCTCGGTCGCGATCATCGACACCAACAACATCACTGCCACGACCGAGGGGGCTGTTGGTGGCTACGGGATCCTCGCCGCGAGCTACGACGGGGATTCGCCCTCGAGCGTGACCGTCTCCGGCAACACCATCGACGGCAGCGCGCGCGCGGGCATCGTGCTGACACTCGGGACGAAGGCGATCATCGATACCAACAACATCAACGGCAACGGCGCGACCGGCAAGTCGGGTGCGGGCGTCTGGCTCGCCGCGGGAGCCGATGCGACGTTGACGAACAACACCCTCGCGAAGAACAACTTCGCGGGCGTCGCCCTCGTGGGAGAGGCCACGGCGATCATCGACACCAACAACATCACCGGCGTGCCCGGCTCGTCGCTCGCGGTGACCGTGATCGGCGATGGCCTGTTCCTCGGACCGGGCTCGAGCTCGACGGTGAAGAACAACACCGTGTCGAGCTGCTATCGCGCGGGCGTTTTCACCGACGGCGCGAGCGCCTCGACGAAGCTCGTGGGCAACACGCTCTCTGGCAACGACTACGCGATGATCCTCCAGGGGCAGGGCTACCTCGACCTCGACGGCAACAGCGCCTCCATGAACGTCAAGAGCAACGGCGTCGATCTGACGTCCGCGGCGGTGCCCGCGGGGAAGTTCGGGACACTCGGGGGCGCGATCGACGTGCCCGCCGAGGTGGCGGTCGCGGGGGCTGCCCAGTAGCGGGCCACCGACGCGCGCGGGGTGCGGCATCGCGGCGGCCCCGCGATTGTCACCGGCGACGCGGGCTTCGCGACGCTCGGAGTCGCGGAGCTTGACGGCTCCGCGCATGAGGTGAAAGCAAGTCCTCGAGTGAAGGCGCTTGCGCGCCGCGCTCTGCCACCACGGAGGTCCTCGCCATGTCCGTCTCGCTCGCGTCTCGTCTCGTCGTCTCGCTCTCCCTCGTCACCGGTACCCTCGGAGGCTTGCTCGCGTGCTCTGCGACCCAAACCACGGGCCCCTCGCCGACGGGCACCTCCGGAGCAGGTGCGAACGGCGGCTCAGGCGGCTCGCTGGCGGTCACGACCGGCGCTGGAGGGTCACTCGCGGTCGGCCCCTCGAGCGGCGCGGGCGGCTCGACCGAGTGCGACGGCGCAAGTGAGAAGACGAGCTCGGGGTGCGACTACTACTCGGTCGTCCCCGACATGGTCGCGGGCGCGAACGGTGGCTGTTTCGCCGCGTTCGTGGTGAACCCGCAGGCGATCGAGGTCGGCGTCGAGGTCGACTACGCCGGCGCGAAGCTCGACGTCGGCAAGTTCGCCTACGTCCCGAAGGGGGCCGGCGCGTCGCTCACCTACTCGCCTCTGCCGTCCGGCAAGATCCCGCCCGGCGAGGTCGCGATCCTCTTCCTCAACCGCTTCGGCTTCTCGCCGCTCGGTCTCAACACCGACTGTCCGCCGGGCATCGTCCCCGCGATCACCGCGATCGATGCCGCGAAGCATGGCACCGGGATCGGCCACGCGTTCCACATCACGACCTCGCACCCCGTCGTGGCCTACGACATCTACCCCTACGGAGGCGGCCAGAGCGCGATGACGAGCGCGACCTTGCTCCTGCCCACGACGGCGTGGGGGGACAACTACGTCGCGGTGAGCCCGAACGGCAACGGGGTCGGCTTCGGGGCGTTCGGCAGCTTGCCGGTGCTCGACATCGTGGCGAGTCAAGACGGGACCGTCGTCGACATCGCGCCGAAGGTCGCGATCCTCGCGGGCGCCGACGGCGTTCAGGCGACCGCGAAGGACGCCGTCGGGACCTACACGTTAAACAGGGGTCAGGTGTTGCAGCTCGCGCAGGTCGAGGCGCTCGACGGCTCGGCGATCAAGGCGAACGTGCCGGTCGGCGTCTGGGCGGGCATGAACGCCTTCGCGCTCGAGGAGTGCTGCAATGACAGCGCTCACCAGCAAATTCCGCCGGTCCGCGCGCTCGGCAGCGAGTACGTGGGCGTGCGTTACCGCAACCGCTACCCCGGCATCGAGGAGACCCCGCCGTGGCGAATCGTCGGGGCGATCGACGGCACGACGCTGACCTGGGAGCCCGCGCCGCCGCCCGGTGCGCCCACCTCGCTCGCGGCGGGGCAGGTGGCGACCTTCAAGACCGCAGGGCCGTTCGTGGTGCGCAGCCAGGACGACAAACACCCGTTTTACATGGCCGCGTACATGACCGGCGGCGGCGTGTACGACCCGAGCAACTCGAACCCGAACGCCAAGCAGGACGGTCGCGGCGACGCGGAGTACGTGAACGTCATCCCGCCGGGTGAGTACCTCGACCGCTACGTGTTCTTCACCGATCCGACCTACCCCGAGACGAACCTGGTCGTCGTGCGGAAGAAGGGGTCGAGCGGCTTTGAGGACGTCGAGCTCGACTGCCGCGGCAAGCTCGACGGCTGGCAGCCGATCGGCTCGTCGGGCCAGTACCAGTACACCTACGTCGACCTCGTGCGCTTCAACTTCCAGCCGCAGCAAGGCTGCGACAACGGCCGCCGCGAGATGAAGAGCTCGCTTCCGTTCGGTCTCACGGTGTGGGGCTGGGGCTCGGCGGACACCGGTGAGTTCTTCAACGGCTTCATGACCCAGTACGTCAGCTACGCGTACCCCGGCGGAGCGAGCGTCGCGCCCATCAACGACGTCGTGGTCGTCCCCAACCCGAAGTGACGCAGCGCCATCGCTGAGGGGCGACGATTCGACCTCGGGCGTCGTCGCGCGCTCGTCCCGCACGTGCGACTCGGTGTACGCTTCGTGCGCCTCCGATGAGCCAGCTGCCGACGGTCGACTTTCGCGCGTTCGCCAGCGACGACGCATCCCAGCGCGCCGAGTTCTGTCGGGCCTTCGGGGAGGGCTTGCGCGACTTCGGCTTCGGCGTCGTCGCGCACCATCCGATCGGGCCCGAGCGTATCGCGCGCGCCTTCGAACTCACGGAGCGGCTGTTTGCGCTGTCCGAGGCCGAGAAGCGCGCGAGCGTCGTCCCCGAGAGTGTCGGCAACCGCGGCTACGTCCCGTTCGGGGGTGAGCGGGCGGTCGGCGCGCGCGTCGCGGACCTGAAAGAGTATTGGCACGTCGGTCGTGACGAGTCGGACTCGGGCCTCTTACCAAACGCGTGGCCGGCCTCGCTCCCCGAGCTCCGCGCCGAGCTGGTCTCGCTCCATCGTGACTTCGAGCAGACCGCGCGCGTCCTCCTTCGCGCGACCGCGCTCTACCTCGGTCTCCCCGCCGAGCACTTCGCGGCGATGACCGTTGGCGGCGACAGCGTGCTGCGCCTCATCCACTACCCGCCGGTACCCGACGACGCGCCTGCCGGCGCCGTGCGCGCTGCGGCTCACGAGGACGTGAACCTCATCACGCTGCTCGCCGAGGGGACGACCGGTGGCCTCGAGGTGCTGACCGCCGAGGGCGCCTGGATGCCGGTGCGCTCGCTCGGGGGCCAGCTCGTCATCAACGCGGGCGACATGCTGCAGCGCGCGACGCATGGCCGAGTCCGCTCGACCACGCATCGCGTCGTGAACCCGTCGGGGGTCAATCGCTCGCGCTACTCGATCCCGTTCTTCACGCACCCGCGCCACGACGTGATGCTCGCGCCGATGGCCCCTCCCGCGGACTGGCGCGGCCCGAAGCTCGCGTCGGTGCGCGCGGGTGACTTCCTCGCCCAGCGGCTCCACGCGATCAAGGCGTGAAGGCCGCACCCGCGGTGGCGGGGCGCTTGCATCGACCGCTCACGCCCGCGCGAACGCGCCCGAGTCGCGATGGCCAAACACGATGCTCGGCTTGACGAGCGGCGCGACGGCGCTCGCCGTGACCTCGCTCGAAGGGAACATCTGTACGAGGTCCGGCCGCCCCGGAACCGCGTCCACGACGCTGCGCTCGAGGACCATCGACTCGTACTGGGTCCCCCCGAACTCGGGCGTGTTCGCGTTCAGCACCACCTCGACCTCGTACTGCTCCGCGTAGCCCGCGAGCCCCGGGATGCGCGAAGACCGTGGCGCCCAGTTGTCCGCGCTGCAGCCGTTCTCCGAGCAGCCGAACACGCCCTCGGCGCCGTGCACGAAGAGCGTCTGGTTGCCGACCGTGTGGCCGGGCGTACGGAGCAACAGGCAGCCTTCGCCGAGCGCGAGGTCCGCGTCGAAGGTGACGACCCGGTCGTCTGGGACGCCTCGCTTGCCGTCCGCGATCATCCAGGCGCGCTGCATCGGGTGGAGCGAGTCCCAGGCGCACCATTCCTGCTTGGGCGCGAGCAACACCGCGTTCGGGAAGCGTCCACCGTCGCCTTGACCGAGGATCGGTCGCACGTCTTGGGTGTGGAAGTGATCGTAGGCCACGACGTCGATGTCCTCGGGGCGCACGCCGGCCGCCGCGAGCTGAGCCTCGAGCGACGGGAAGGGCTTCGCGAGCAACCGCTCGGCGAACGAGAAGCGCGACTCGAGCGAGGCCGCGAGCTTCTCGAAGAACGGCGTACGTCGCGACGCGTTCGCATCGGTCGGGTTGAAGAGCACGTGCTTCGTGCCCTCGGCGGTCGCGAGCCGAACGAGCAGCGTCCGATGCGTGAGGATCACGAAGGGCCATGGCAGCGGCACCGCGCCGTTGAAGGCGAAGCGCGTCGGGTAGGGGAGGGTGGTGACGTTCAGCGTCTTCACGCCGAGGACCCGCGGCCCTCCGCGCAGCTCGTCTCCGAGGGCTCTCCCCGCGCGCGCGAGCGCTCGGACTCGGTCGCCGGGAAGTGAGGCCCCACGCGCGTCGGCGAGGGCGTCGAGCGTCCGGATCCAGGGAAGCTTCGGGTGCACGGGACCGCCGACCTGCATGGGGCGAAGGTTGCAGCACGCGGGCGAACCGTGCAAGGTCACGTCATGAGCCCAGGCGCTCTCCCGCGTGCCCTCGCCATCGACGAGCCACGCGTCGAGGACGTCGCGTTGGCGATCGCGGCGGACGCATACCCTGGGCTTGACGTCGAGGCGTGCCTGCGTGAGCTCGATGCGATCGCGGCTCCGCTCCGCGAGCAAGCGATGCGTCTCGCGGACGTGCGGGCGCTCGGCGAGGCCTTGAATGCGCGACTCTTCGAGGAGCTCGGCTTTCGCGGCAACGAGGCGAGCTACTATGACCCGCGAAACAGCTACCTGAACGAGGTCCTCGCGCGACGCGTCGGCATCCCCATCACCCTCGCGGTGCTGATGATCGCGGTGGGGCGTCGGGTCGGCCTCGCTGTCGACGGGGTCGGCTTTCCGGGGCACTTTCTCGTGCGGATCGGCGGTGCGCAAGGCTACTACGCCGACCCGTTCCATCGGGGTAAGGCGCTCACGAGTGACGATCTCCTCGAGCTCGCGGAGCGCTTCGACGCCCGCGGCCCGAGCGGCGAGCGCATCGCGCCTGCGGACGCCCTCGCTTCGTACCTTCGCCCGGTCGACCCGCGCACCGTGGCCGTGCGAATGCTCTCGAACCTTCAGCAGATCTTCGAGCGCGCTGGGGATCACGCGCGCGCGCTGGTCGTCTGCGATCGGCTCGTCGACGTCCTCGGTTCGCCGCACCACCGCCGCGATCGTGGCCGCCACGCGCTCGCGCTCGGGGCCTATCGGTCGGCGCGCGTCGATCTGTCGGCCTACCTTCGCGCGGCCGAGGGGGCACCAGACGCCGAGGAAATCCAGGCACTCCTCGAGCGGGCCACCCGCGACGAGCCGCCGCTCCACTGAGGGGACGTCCCCCTCGATGCGCCCCGAGGACCCATGACCGATACGACCCCCAACGCTCCGTCGCGCACCGTCGTCGAGATGAGCCAGATCGTCCTGCCGCAGCACACCAACGCGCTCGGCACCGCGTTTGGAGGCACGATCATGTCGTGGGTCGACATCTGCGCCGCGCTCGCGGCGCAGCGCCACTCGCGGAGGGCCGTCGTCACCGCCTCGATGGATCAGCTCGACTTCGTCGCGCCGATCCGCGCGGGCCAGATGGTGAGCCTGCGCGCAATGGTCAACTACGCGGGCCGAACCTCGATGGAGGTGGGGGTTCGGATCGAGGCCGAGGACATGCTCACCGGCGAGCGCGTCCACGCCGCGAGCGCGTACCTCACCTTCGTCGCGCTCGACGAGGCGCACCGACCGTGCGCCGTCCGCGCGCTCGTCCCCGAGACCGAGGAAGAGAAGCTCCGGTGGGCCGAGGCGCAGGTTCGCCGCCAGCAGCGCCTCGAGCTCGCGACGCGCCGCAAGGAGCTGGCCGACGCGCGCCGCTCTGCGAACGCACCCTGACGGTGAGCGTTTCAAGGACCTCGGGGCGCGCGATCTGGGTTAGCCTCGCGACGTGCGTCTCCCCGCCGCGTTCGCCGCCGCGCTCTCGCTCGTGACGGCCCCAGCCTTCGCCCTCGACCCCTGGGTCGATCCGGATCCCGCCGCGCCGCCCGAGCGACACGTCATCGGTTCGGTCGGCGTCGTCGCCGAAGCCGAGTACCGCGCGCAATTGACGCATGTCACGCCGCTCTCGCTCACCAGCGAAGATCAGCGCCTCTACAGCGTCCTCGAGAACCGCCTCCGCGTCGGCGCCACGCTCGACTACGAGGAGAAGGTCAAGCTCACCACCTCGCTCGATTTGCTCGACGGGGTGCTGTGGGGCGACAACGGCGCCTACGGAGGTTCGCCCTCCGCCGACAGCGGCCTCAAGGTCACCGCCCGAAACCCGAACCTTTCGCGCCCGTGCATGACGCCGGTGCCGGGCGGTGATCCGCTCGACCCCGCGGGCTATGGCTGGGGGCTCTGCGAGGCGAGCGCGGTGAAGGTGCGCCGCCTCTTTGCTCAAATCAACACGCCGGTAGGTGCGCTGCGCATCGGGCGTCAGCCGGTGTCGATCGGCATGGGCGTGCAGAACACCGACGGCGACGGGCGGCGCAACCGCTTCGGCGTCGCCTACGCCGGCGACAGCGTCGACCGCATCCTCTTCGCCACGAAGCCCCTCGAGGCGCTGAAGCCGAAGGAGCAGCGCGATACCGACGAGAACCGCGGCTTCATCGTCGCGGGCATGTACGACCGCATGGTCACCGCGAGCCCGACCGATCTCGACGACGACGTAAACCAGGCCGCGATCGCGCTGCGCTACGTCGCGCCCGAGCTCGGTCGCGCGCGTGATCTCGAGGTCCTCTTCTTCTACGCGCGGCGTTGGAACCCGGAGTACGAAACGCGGGTCAATTCGTTCGGTGGCCGCGCCGCGGTGAAGCTCGCGAACCTCCACGCCGGTCTCGACATGGTCGGCCACATCGGGACGACGAAGGAGGTCGCGGCCGCGTACTCGCTCATCACGAACGATCCGGTCCTACCGCAGCAGATAGCCCAGCTCGGCACCCGCGCCGTCGTGCGCTGGGACGAGCCGCGCTTCACCGCTTACCTCGAGTTCGACTACGCCTCGGGCGACGCCGATCCGCAGGCCGGCTCCCCGCTCACGCAGTTCCGCTTCGCCGAGGACACCAACGTCGGCCTTCTCATGTTCGAGCACGCGCTCCACTTTCAGTCTGCGCGCGCGGCCGCTGCGGCCGTCGAGATCACGCGCCGCCTCGGGGCCGAGACCTTCCCCGCCGAGCGCATCAACACGCGCGGCGCCTTCACGGACGCGCTCGCGATCTTCCCTCAGGTCGACGTGCGCCCGGTCGACAACGTGCTCCTCCGCGGCGGCGTCCTCGTCGCCTGGGCGCCGGCCCCAGTCGTCGAGCAGGTCCAGTCGCTGACGCGTCGCGATGGGCAGCAAATCGCCGACGATCTCGTCAACTTCGTTGGCGGAAAGCCGGGGGACTTCTACGGCGTCGAGCTCGACGCGCGCGCGCAGTGGCGCTTCGTCGACCACTTCGCGCTCGATCTCGAGGCGGCGGTGTTGTTCCCCGGCAACGCGTTCCAGGACGCGAACGGTCGCGCAGCCAACAGCGTCCTCGTCCAGGGTCGTACGACCGCCTTCTTCTGACCACGGAGCTCGTGATGCCGCGTCGAACCTGCGCTTCCTCCCTCGCCCCCTTCGCCCTCGCGGCGACGCTCCTCGTCGGAACCGGCTGCGACACGTTCACCGTCGACGAGCCGCCCAAGCCTTCGATCGTCGGCCTCGTCGACGGGGTCCTCTCCGACGTCTCGGCGCCCTTCGTGCTCTCGTTCTCCGAGCCGATCGTCCCGAGCTCGCTGCGGCTCCGCGTGGTCCGTTACGAGATCGACGCCGAGGGCAACCTGTTCGACGAGGACGCCGATCCCGACACCGACCTCGCGGTGCTGTTCGACAGCGCCTCGACCGAAGGCGGGGCGGCCGTGCTCGACGACGCGCGCTCCACCGCGACGATCACGTTCGCGAGCCCGCCGCCCATTGGTCCACAGCTCGCGTTGCTCATCGATCCGGGGCTGCGCGACGAGGCGGGCAACGTCTGGAAGGTCCGCCAGGTGATGAAGTTTGGCTACCAGTTCAGCTGCGGCAGTGGGCAGCCGACGACGTTCCCGGAGTACGGCAAGTACTTCTGGCTCATCACCGTCGACAAGCCCGTGCCCGCGCAGATCCAGCTCCTGTCCGAGCTGAGGGTCGAGCCCAGCACCGGGGAGTTCGTCGTGCAGATGACGAACGGCGAGCGAAATCGCGAGCTCGACTGCTCGATGTACGGCCTCACCTGCGCCGCGACCCAGGTGTGCCGCACCCTCCCGATGCCGAAGTGCGTGGTGCCCTCCGAGAAGGCTGGCACCGTCGAGGAGTACGTCGACTACGTCGCCGACGCGACGAGCGAGGTCGGCTTCAGCTTCACCATCCACGGCTGCATTCAGGACCAGCCCGACGGGACCTACGCGTTCACCAATGCGCCCGCCGACGTCGTGACCAAGAAGCCCGCCGTCGTCGTCTCGGGCATCAACCTGAGCTCGTCGTGGAAGACCGATGACGACGGGGTCCTCCGCGGCTCGGGCACCTTCACGGCCGAGGACGTGGGCCTCGGCGCCCCGCCGAATACCGTGCCGAGCGGCAAGGGCACGGGCTCGCACTCGGAGCGTCGCATTCCCGACGACTTCGCGCCGCCCATCCCTCCGCCGCCCGCGGATTGAGCCGGGTCGACCTCGCTGGGGCACACGAGGTCCTTCCCGCTGGCGCGATTTTCGCTTAGGACGTCCGGCGGCTTCAGGCGTTCGCTCGCCGCCGCAGCTTCCCCTATCGCCTTCGTACCATGCGCACGTTCGTCGAGGTCCTTCGCGACAACGCGGTCTACGCGGACCACGCACACACGTTCGTCCGAATGGACGGATCCGAGCGCACCATCTCCTTCCCAGATCTGTGGCGCCGGTCTTGCCAGCGCGCGCACCGTTTGCACGAGCTCGGGCTGCGGAAGGGTGATCGCGTGGCGCTCATCCTCCCCGAGCCCGACACCTTCGTGCTGGCGTTCATGGGCGCGCTGACCGCCGGTCTCGTTCCGGTCCCGATGTACCCGCCGATGACTCTCGCGAAGATGGAGGCGTACGGCGAGACCGTCCGCCACATTCTCGCGTCCTCGGGGGCCCGCGCGCTCGTGACCGTGCCCGGCCTCGAGGCGATGCTTCGCACCCACCTGGTCGAGGCGGTGGCAAACCGCGGAGGCGAAGAGGCCGACGTTCGCGTCATCCTCGACCACGAGCTCGAGGGCGAGCTGTCCGAGCGTCCGACCGCTCCCTGCGACGTCTCGCTCGACGACCTCGCGTTCCTCCAGTTCACGTCGGGCAGCACCCGCAAGCCCAAGGGCGTGATGGTGACCCACCGGAACCTCAGCACGAACGCGCACGCCATCATGTTCGATGGGCTCCGCGCCACCTCGCGCGATCGTGGGGTCAGCTGGCTGCCGCTCTACCACGACATGGGGCTCATCGGCTTCGTCGTGGCTCCGTTGTACGCGCAGGTGCAGGTGAAGTTCCTGCCGACCTTGAACTTCATCCGGCGTCCGGCGATCTGGCTCGATGCGATCCACCGATTCCGCGGCTCGATCACCTTTGCGCCGAACTTCGCCTTCGCGCTCGCGGCGCGCGCGGTGAGCGACGAGCAGTCAAAAGACTGGGATCTCTCGTGCTTGAAGGCCGTCGGGTGCGGCGCGGAGCCAATCCAGCCTGCCACCCTGCGCCGCTTCGTCGAGCGCTTCTCTGCGAAGGGGCTGCGACCCGAGGCTCTCCTGCCGTGTTACGGCCTCGCCGAGGCGACGCTCGCCGTCACCTTCGCGTCGCTGCCTGATCCGATGCGCACCGAGACGCTCGACGCGAAGGCCATGCACGGCGGCACCGCCACGCTCGCCGAAGGCGCCGACGGCCTCGAGCTCGTCTCGTGCGGCCGGACCTTCCCTGGCTTCGAGCTCGCGATTCGCGGTGAGGACGGCGGCACCCTCGGCGATCGCGCGGTCGGTGAGGTCTGGGTGCGCGGACCGAGCGTCATGCAAGGCTACTTCGAGCAGCCCGAAGAGACCGCGGAGGTGCTCCGCGACGGCTGGCTTCGGACGGGCGATCTCGGCTACCTCGTAGGCGGCGAGCTCTTCGTCTGCGGCCGCGCGAAGGACCTCATCATCCTGCACGGAAAGAACTACTACCCGCAGGACATCGAGCGCGTCGTCTCCGAGACCCAGGGAATTCGGCCCGATCAGTGCGTCGCGTTCGCGCGCCCGGGCACCGAGGGCGAAGAGTGCGTGATCGTGGCCGAAGCGCAGACCGCGTCGATCGACCCGCGCGAGGTCGCGAGCCAGGTCAAGCAGCGCGTCCGTGCCGAGCTCGGTCTCCCCGTCGCCGAGGTGGTGTTCATCAAGCGCAACACCCTCCCCAAGACCTCGAGCGGCAAGGTGCGCCGCCGCGACACCCGCGCGCGCCTCGAAGCCGGAGAGCTCGAGCTGCTCGTTGCCCGCAAAACCGCCGTCCCCGCCGCGCGCGCCTCCAGCCCCGCGGCCGTCTGAACGAGCGGCCGACGATCGAGAAATCCATGGGCTCCAACAAAGACGAAGTTCAGGTCAGCTACGACGTCTCGAACGAGTTCTTCCGGCTCTGGCTCGACGAGCGGATGAACTACACCTGCGCGGTCTTCGAGTCCGAGAACCAGTCGCTCGAGGCTGCGCAGCTCAACAAGCTCGCCATCCTCAGCGATTTCGCGAAGGTGACGCCCGAGAAGCGCGTCCTCGACATCGGCTGTGGTTGGGGCGCATGCCTCGAGTACCTCGCCTCCGCCCGCAGCGTGAAGGAGGCCGTCGGCGTGACGCTGTCGTCCGCCCAGGCCGCGGAGGTGAACGCCCGCAAGATCCCTGGTGTTCGCTGCGTCGAGTCGGACTTCATGAAGTGGGAGACGGAGGAGAAGTTCGACGCCCTCATCTCGATCTGCATGCTGGACCACCTCTGCTCGCCGGCGGAGGCGCGCCAGGGCAAGGCGATTGACATCTACCGCGCGTACTTCAAGAAGTGCTGGGAGATGACGAACCCCGGGGCCTGGTTCGGCCTTCAGACCATCCTGCGCAACCGAGTCCCGCGCAACAAGAAGGACCTCGAAGACATCTACTTCTGCACCCACGTGATCTTTCCGGGAGGCTTGAACCCTCGCCTCGAGGACATCCTTCAGGCGGTGAACCCCTACTGGGAGGTGATAACGGTCAAGCAGCGCCGCCGCGACTACCAGCGCACCACCGCCGAGTGGCTTCGCCGAATGCGCGCCCACGAGGCCAACATCCGTAAGACCTGGGGCGACCAGGTGTTCGACGACTACGACCGTTACCTCTCGACTTGCGTACGCGCTTTCGAAGCGTTCTACAGCTCGCTCGCGCAGTACGAGCTTCGCCGCCTCGACGGCTGACCCCATCCGAAGGAACCCCCCATCATGAGCGACACCAAAGACCTGCTTCCCCTGTTCAAGTCCGTCGCGGAGCGCGTCGATCGCCGCAGTTTCGAGACCGTCACGCGCGAGAGCGTCATCACCGACCTCGGCATCGACTCCTTGTCGATGATGCAGATCGTCGGCGAGATGGAGACGGAGTTCTCGATCCAGATCCCGGACGAGGATCTTGTCGAGATCGTCACGGTCGGCGATCTCTGTAGCAAGGTCGAGCGTCGCGTCGGCTGAACGAACAGAGGTACGCCATGACCCAGGGGCCTGTCACGCGAATCGAGGAGCAGCTCTACCGCATCTACATGGAGTTCTTCGAGACGGCGGAGAGAGAACGCCGCTGGAGCCTCTTCAACGACATCCCCTGGGACAAGGTCAACCCGAGCTGCTCGGATGACCTCGCGCTCTGCGCCGAGACGTTCGCCTCGGTCGAGATGTACCTCCCCGACTACGTCGCGAGCGGCATCAACGTCGTGCGGCCGTGGTTCGGCCGAGCCTGGTGGCAGGCCAACTGGGGCTACGAGGAGAGCAAGCACTCCCTCGCGCTCGGCGAGTGGCTGACGCGCTCTGGCAAGCGCACGAAGGACCAGTGGTTCGACCACTACAACGTCATCGCCGAGAAGCAGTGGGAGGCGCCCTTCAAGACCGCGCGCCAGATGACGCTGTACGGTGTGGTCCAGGAGCAGGCCACCTTCGTCATCTACGTGAAGCACCGCGATTTCGCGAAGCGCGAGGGCGACGAGTGCCTCTACACGATCTACGACTTCATCGCCCGTGACGAGGTCGCGCACACGCGCTTCTACCAGCAGGTGGTGAAGGTGCTGCTCGCCGAGGACCGGGAAGGCACGCTGGCCGATCTCGCGAAGGTCTTCGCCGAGTTCCGCATGCCCGGCGTCGATCTCGTCCCCGACTACGACGAGCGGATCCTGCAGATGCGCGGCCAGGGCGGCGTCGACCGAGACCTGTTCATTCGCAAGGTGTACCTGCCGGTCCTCAAGTACCTCGACATCAGCCGTCACGAGATGCTCGCCGCTCAGCGGCGCGCGCTCCAAGAGCGTCAGGACGCCCGCGAGAACGCGGCGGAGTGACGGTGGCGCGCAGGGTCGCGATTACCGGGCTCGGAGCGGTCACCCCGCTCGGCAACGACGTCCCGACCTTCTGGCGTCGGCTGCTCGCAGGCGAGAGCGGCGTCGGCTTCATCCGGGAGTTTCCTATCGATGGGCTCCGCTCGGATGTCTCTGCGAGCGTCGTCGACTTCGACGCCGAGCGCTACCTGACGAAGAAAGAGGCCGAGATCTACGGCCGCGTCACGCAGCTCAGCTTGGCCGCGGCCGTCGAGGCGATGGACCACGCAGGGCTGGGGGGGCTTATGAAGCCGGACGTCCCGGGCGGCGAGGCGCGCATGGGCCTCGGTGTTCCGGTCGAGCGTGCGCGCGTCGGGTGCCTGATGTCGACGGGGCAGGGTTCGGTGGACATCTTTGAGCAGCAGATCGAGCGAAGCCGCGAGCGAGGTCCACGCGCGGTGTCACCGTTCTTCATCCCTGGCGTGATGCCGAACAGCGGGACGGCGCTCGTGTCGATGCGCTTCGGGCTGATGGGGCCCTCGTACAACCTCGCGAGCGCCTGTGCGACCGGGACCCACTCGATCGCGACCGGCGCGCTCATGATCGAGGCGGGGCTCGCGGACGTCATGCTCGTCGGAGGCGCCGAAGCGGCCACGCGCATCAACACCCTCGCGGGCTTCGGCAATGCGCGTGCGCTGACCCGCGCGAAGGACGGCGATCCGACGCGCTCGAGTCGTCCGTTTGACGTCGACCGAAGCGGCTTCGTCATGGGTGAGGGTGCGGGCGTCCTCGTCCTCGAGGCGCGGGAGCACGCCGAGGCGCGCGGCGCGACCGTGCTCGCCGAGGTCGCTGGGTACGGGATGAGCAGCGATGGCGAACACCTCACGAGGCCTCACGAAGACGGCCTCGGGATTCGGCTCGCGGTCGAGCAAGCCCTCGCACGCGCTGGCCTCGCCCCGGACTCGATCGACTACGTGAACCCCCACGCCACGTCGACGCCTGCCGGCGACGTGGCCGAGATCCGCGCGCTCCGCGCCGTCTTCGGCGAGCGCCTCGCGAAGGTCCCGCTCTCGGCCACGAAATCCCTCCTGGGTCACCTGCTCGGGGGCGCGGGCGCGGTCGAGTCGATCGCGGTCGTGCGCTCGCTAGTCGAGGGGGCGATCCATCCGTCGCTCAACGTCGACAACCTCGATCCGGCGCTCGGCGACGTCGACGTCGTGCGCGGCGCGCCGCGGCGCGGTCCGCTGCGCCATGCGCTCAAGATCTCGGCGGGCTTCGGCGGCCACAACTGCGCGCTCCTGTTCTCGTCCATGCGCTGAGCCGCGCTGGAGCGCTCACGAGCGCGCGAAGGGCGTCGAGACCACGTCGGCGCGCTCCTGTGCACTCCTGGGCACCTTCGAGGGGCCATGAGGTGACCTTCACTCATGAAGAGACTCCTCGTGACCCTCGTCCTCGCGTCGTCAACGGCAGCGGCGTGCTCGTCGGAGGATTCGGCCACGGGGCCCGTGACGGTCGGGAACTCGGCGAGCAGCGGCGGTACGAACGCGACGTCGGGAGCGGGGGGCGCGGCGGCTTGCAGTCCGGAGCTTCCGTCGATCGAGAAGGCGATCTTCGCGATCTCGTGTTCGATGACGAGCTGCCACAACCCGACCGACGCGGCGGGCGAGCTCGACCTTGCGACTCCAGGCCTCGAGTCCCGCCTCGTCGATGTCGCGTCGGCGAGCTGCAAGGCCCTACGCGTCGCCCCCAGCAAGCCCGAGGAGTCGCTGCTCTACCAGAAGAGCGCGCAAGAGAAGCCGGTGTGCGGCGACCGAATGCCCGTCGGTGCCGCGCTTTCTGAGCAGGAGCTCGGCTGCGTTCGTGACTGGATCGCGTCACTCACCGGCGGCTGCGAGACTTGCGGCACGAGCGCTTGCGTCGACGTCCAGAGCAACTCGGCCCACTGCGGCGCGTGTGCCAACGCTTGCAAGGCGGGGATCTCATGCAAGGCAGGTGCGCGCGCGTGCGACAACGGCGGAGTCGACTGCGCTGAGTTTTGCAAGCTGACGGCCGCTGACCCGAAGAACTGCGGGCAGTGCGGAAAGGCCTGCCAAGCGAACGAGGTGGGCCTCGATAGCGCCTGCTCGGGCGCCGGCTGTGGGGCGCTCACGCAGTGCGGCGGCTCCTGCGTCGACACGACGTCCGATTCGATGCACTGCGGTGCCAAGGAGACGTGCACCGGCTCGAAGTGCGTGTGCCCCGGCGCGAAGGACCTCAAGAGCGACCCCGTGAACTGCGGCGGCTGTGGCGTCGCCTGCAAAGGCGGCGAGAGCTGCATCTCGGCAAGTGCGTTTGTGGCACCGCGACCGTCAGCTTCTCGAAGGCCGTTCAGCTGATCCTTTCCGCGGCGTGCGGGACGGTCGGCTGTCATGTCGGGGCTGCCGCGAAGGCTGGACTCGACCTCGCGTTGGGCCAAGCCTGCGCGAGACATCTTCAATGTTCAGGTTGGCCAGTGCAACGACGGACGGTTGCGCGACAAACCGGGGGCACCAGGTGACAGCTACCTCATTGACAAGATCACGAACGACGACCTGTGCGCCGGCTCGAAGATGCCCAAGAACTCGGACGTATCGGCTTCGGACACGCAGACGCTCGTAAACTGGAGCTGTGCCGGGGCGCTGAACGACTAGGAGCGCCCGCCTGCGCTGCTGGCTGCTCGTTCGACGCCTCGTCTCTCGGGGCGCCGCAGCGCTCACGAGCGCGCGAAGAGCGTCGAGACCACGTCGGCGCGCGGGACCGAACCGTCGAGCATCGCCGCAATCGTTCCTAGGATGTCGGCGCGGACACCGCGCTCGCGGGCGAAGGCTGCGATGCGCGGCACGAGGTCGATGGCCTCGACGCGCAGGCGAGCCCGACCCCGTGCGTCGTTGAGGCTCGCGCCCCGAGCGAGCTCTCGGCCAAGGACCACCTCGGGGCGATCGGCGAGCGCCATGGACGCGAGCAGGTCGCCGTAGCCCCCGAGTCCGTAGAAGGTGTGCTCGTCGGCGCCTGCCGCTACCACGATCGCGGCGGCCTCGTCGGCAGCTCGTGAGAGTAGCGCCGCGAGAAGGCCGGGCGAGATGTCGGCGCGAGCTTGCGCGTAGCCTACGCCAATCGAAAGGCACCCGACGAGCGCGGAGGCCCACTCGAGGCCCCGAAGGTCGCGGCTCGCGTAGACCTGGAGGTGCTCGCCCTCGAGGGCCTCTCGCACGGCCTTCGTCACCTCGCCGAAGTCGGAGGCGACGACCATCGCGGAGGGGCGTCCCTCGGCGAGCTCGTCCGCTTGGACAGGACCACCGAGCGCGCCGAGCCTCCGCGCGGGCGTCTCTTCGCGGAAGATGCGCGAGACCGTCGAGAGCTCCGCTCCAGAGAGCCCGCGGATCCCGTGAACGACGAGGTGACTCCCGTCGAGGTGCTCGCCGAGCTCGCGTGCGACGTCGCGCGCCAGCGTCGAGGGGACCGCCACGAGGAGCAAGCGGCAGCGAGCGAGCTCCGCGAGGCTCCGGGTGACGCGCACGCCTGCGACGACGTCATCCTGCGCGCGGCGCGAGTGGAGCCAGGTCTCCGAGGGGCCGCGCGCCGCAGCCTTCGCGAGTGCGAGCCCCCACGGTCCGCCGCCGAGCACGCCTACCGCTGGTGCCCTCATCGTGCACCCCCTGAGGCGGAGCATGGCGAGCCACCGCGCGCTTCGACATCGAAGCCCATACCGTGTCGGATCAGGCGATTTTGGTAGTAGTAGAGGAGCTTCGGATCGCGGAGTGCGACGCCGTCCTCGTGGGCCTCGATCACAGGCGCGCTGTGGTAACCGGAGAACGCGCTCATCGCCTGCGCGAGGACGTCGCCGCCCGAGGACTCACGGATCTGCTCCGAGAGCACGACCTCGCCTCGTCGCTCGAGCTCGCGCAGCACATCCCGCCGCGCGAGCACCTCTCGGGCGAGCTCGTCACGCGAGATCTTTTGGTCGCGCAGCCGCAGCACCGTGAAGAGGTCGTCGCGACTCGCCTGCTTGCGGAGGTGGTCGAAGCACGCGACGGCGACGAGGTTCGTCGAGTTGACGAGCGTGTTGGCGCGGTAGCCGCGCACCAAGCTGTCCGCGAGCTCTCGCGTGTATTGGGCATCGCGATCCGCGTCGAGAGACACCTCGCCTGCGACGTCGCGCACGAAGCTCGCGGTCTCGACCGCACGCCCGCGCCGATCGAGCGAGCGCCCGTCGCGGGCCACCGAGTTGCCGAACGGATCGAGCGGCTCACCGAATCGGATCACCACCGAGCCGCGCATCGTGAAGAGCTTCCGCACGAAAGCCACCACCCGCGACAAGCGGGTCGATTCGTCGTCCTCGATGATGTATCGCGCCTTGCCCGCCTCGCTCAGATAATCCTCGATGAGCGTCTCTGCCTCGAGCGTGATGAGGTAGTTGATCGTGGCGGGGACGAAGAACACCTTGCGCTCGGCGCCCGCGCGGAGGCTCCGCACGTAGCTCTCGATCCCCGTGCCGGCGAGCCCGAGCTTCAGCTTGGCTTCGACCGCACCCGAGCGTGAGCGCGTTCCACCGGGAAAGAAGAGCGAGTGATAGCCGCGCTCGAGCAGCACGCACGAGTACGTCTTCAGGCAGTCCTTGTAGAGGTCGAAGCGCAATCGCCGGTCGACCTTGTAGGCGCCGAGGTTGTGCATGAAGAACGACAAGAGCGGGTTCGTGAACAGGTTTTTGCCGGCCCCATAGGTCGCAGGCGGCAGCCCCGAGCGTTCGAGCGCGAAGCCGAACACGATCGAGTCCATGTTCGACGAGTGCGTCGGCACGAACACGAGCGTCCCGCGCTCGGCGAGCTTCGCGAGGCGCGCCGTGTCGCCCTGGATCACCACCTTGTCCGCGAGTGCATCGAGGCTCAACAGCCCTCGCGGATCGCGTAGGTGACGCGGTAGGGCGCCGGGCGCGAGCAGGCCCGTCACGAGCGAGGGCAAGATGCGCGTTGAGGCCCGAAAGACCCTCGGGTCGAAATTGCCGGCGATGTCCTCGGCGTACGACGTGGCGAGCGATGAGAGGCGCTCGCGACGCTCCACGTCGCTCATGCGGGCGAGGCGCCGCGCGAGGCTACGCCACTCGGAGAGTTCGGCCTGGCCGCTTGCCGAGCGGGCACCGTCGAGCCGACGAATTTCCCAGTAGGCTGCGTCGTTGAGGGCGTGGAGCGGATCTTTCGTGTTCGAAACGACGCGCTCGACCGTGGCAGCGACGAGCATCGAGCGCTCGTGGTTGAAGCGAAAGATCGGCGCCTCGCGTGCCATTCTCTCGATGCTACTCAACCCGCGAAGGACCGTCGACGCTCCTCGCCAAGGTCACAGCACCGGGCGCAGTCGCCGTCGCTCTTCGACCAGCTGCTGCTCGATCCGTCGACGCGCCGGCAGCTCCTCCACCACCGTCCACGAGGCCTGCTTCGCCTTGGGGGCCGCGAGCGCCGCGAGCAGCCGATCGGCGGCGTGCTCCGGGGTCACGACGTCGCCCTGGCGTCCCGGGAGCTCCGCCACCACGCTGCGGGTCGCGAGGCCATCGACGTGTTTGAGCATGGTGGCCAGGACCTGCTCGAAGCGCGCGTCGTCGAACGTGGCGCGCGCTCCGGCGCCGACGAACAACAGCTTCTCGAAGCCGAAGGCAGGCTTACCGGGGACCAGCAAGGCCTCGCCGACTGCGCCGGTGAGGTAGCCCTCGAGCATCCAACGGCTCAGACGCCCGCCGAGTCGAAAGTCGCACAAGCCGGCGATACCATCGGCTGGTCGAACGTCCTGCCAGAGCACGCCCAGCAGCACCTCCGCCTCGAGCCGATCGAGCTCGTGCAGAAGCGGAGAGACGAACTGGAGACGCATCGCGAAGGGAGCGAACGGGCGCTCTCGGTTACTTGCACAAGTCGTTGGGAAGACCGGGCGTCCCGCGGTCGCCGCTCGAGCCCGAGATGAAGCTCTTCGACACGCACCAGTTGGTCTCGACGTCGTTCTGCTTGTGATCGAGCTTCGACGGGTCGAGGTTGCGCGAGGCGCCGACCGGCATGATGACGCTCGACCCGTAGGCGACGCCGTCGAGGAGCAAGATGCCCGCCTTCAGGTACAGCGTATCCGAGCTGTTGCCGAGGTTGATGCCGCCGCCGTACGCGTGATCGCAGGTGACGCCGAGTCCAGCGAGCGCGTTCTTGTCGCGGCACAGCAGCGCGTAGCTCTTTCCGGGCAGCACGAGGCTCGTGGGGATGACGTACGGCTTCGGGTCGTTCTGGCTCTCGATGACGAGGCCCTTCAGCTCGAGGCACTCGCTCTGAGTGTTGTAGATCTCGAAGTACTCGCCTTGCGCGTCCGAGAGCGACGACGAGTCGTTCATCAGCTCGGTGATGACGAGGTCGCCTGGGATCAACAGGTCGATCGGGAAGCACTGAGGGCCCCCGCTGCTGCTCGACGCGGCGCTGCTCGATGACGAGCTCGCGGAGGTCGAGGGCGCGATGCCGCAGTCGATGCCGCAGATCTTCTGGACGCCCTGCAGGCACATGGCGTCCCACGAGCCCATCTGACCTTCGAGCTTGTCGCAGCAGAAGGGGTCGATCGAGGTGCAGATGGAGGTGACGCACTCGTCGCAGCCGATCTCGAGCGCGACGCCGACCTCACACAGATCGTGGCTGCACTGCGAGGGCGCACCGCCTGCGCCGCCCACGCCGCCGCCGGTGGTGGTCGTCGAAGACTCCTCTGCCGAGGTGACCTCCGGGATCTCGGTGCACTCGCCGTCGGCTTGGCGACACTCGCCGAAGCCGCCGCCGTCGTCGGCGCAGAGCTTCGTGCCTGGCGCTCCTCCGCGGCAGCGACAGAAGATCTCGGTGCCGGGGGCGCAGATCGTCTGAGACGACTTCGAGTCGCCGCAGGTCACGACGAAGAGCAGCGGTACGAACGAAAGCCAGTGCGGGCGCATACGGGGTCCTTGGGCCGCGCGGGCGAGAAGGAAGGCGCGACCCGAGCGAAGCCTACACGACTCGCCACGAGCCGGCACGCGAACCGCGTGGTCAGGCGGCCGTCGCGGCGAGCCCCTCGATGAGGGGTGAGCCCGTGAGCCAGTAGCCGCGCCCGTCGTGCTCGAGCAGCGAGCCGAGGCCGATCTGCCGCAGGCGCTTGACGGTCTGGTAGACGCGCGCCGCACCCGAGTCGCGGACGCAGCGCTCGTTCGGCCAGCCTGCGGCGAGGACCTCGTGCATCGTCAGCGGGCGACGCGTGCCCGAGGCATGGTGGGCGACGAAGGCCGCCAGCACCCGACGCAGCACCGGCCTGCGCGAGATGTCGCCGCGGACTCCGTCGACCTCGAACCAGCTCCCGTCGACGGCGATGCGCGCGTGGCGCACGCTGTCCGAGCTCGCGGGCAGGGCGAAGGCGTCACCGTCGAGGCCGTCGGAGGCGCCATCGGCGAGCTCGCGGAGGCCGACCCGGCTCTTCGACGGGGGGCAGACGTCGTGGCGAAGGGAGATGGACTCGGTCGCGCGGGGCTTCATATTCCACGCCGTCTGCAACTCGCGTACCGACCTACGTGCTCGAGAGCCCCGTCGTGCGGACCGAGCGCCGATCGCCCTCGATTTGCTCGGTTTGGCGCAGTTCTGGGGCGAATGCGAGGCGTGCTGGGCAGGGCGACAAAGTGGATCGCGAACGATCCATCTGCTGGTCCACGGGTGGACCGTGGCAGCGCTGTCGCGGTGGTGTGCCGTCGGGTCAGCTCGTGCTCCCGACGGTCGTCGCACGCCGGGTCTCGCGGAGCACGGCGTCGAGCGCGAAGATCGCGGCGCCCGTGGCGATCGCGGCGAACGCGATGGCGAAGCGTAGCGAGAAGGGCTCGCCGAAGAGCAGCACCGCGCAGGCGAGCTGCAGGGTCGGCGACAGGAACTGGACCATCCCGAGCGCCGTGTACGAGAGGCGTCGAGCCGCGGCCGCAAACGACAAGAGTGGCACCGCCGTGACGACCCCCGCGCCGAGGAGGAGCGCGCGCGTCGTAGCGTCGCTGGTTAGCACGACCCCGAAGGGGGGCGTTCGCATCGCGAGGTACCCGACCGCGAGCGGTGCCACGAGCACGGCCTCGAGCGTGAAGCCCTCGACGGCTCCGGCGGGAGCGCGCTTTCTCAGGAGCCCGTAGGTCGAGAACGTGGTCGCGAGCGCGAGCGCGAGCCACGGGAGGTGCTCCCCGGTCGCCGCGAGCCAGGCCACGCCGACCGCGCTAATGAGGACTGCCCCGGCCTGGCCCCGCGACATGCGCTCGCCGAGGACCACTCGACCGAGGAGCGCGTTGCAGAGCGGGTTCACGAAGTAGCCGAGGCTCGCCTCCGCGAGGCGCCCGCGCACCACCGCCCAGATGAAGAGCCCCCAGTTTGCCGCGATGAGCGCGGTGGACGCGACGAGCACCCGGCGACTCTCCGATGCGCGCAGGAGCTTCCAGGCGCTCGCGAGCCCGCCCCGCCACGCGAGGAGCGCGAGCCCGACGACAAGGCCTCCGACGACGCGGTGCGCGAGGATTTCGAGCGGGGCTACGTGCCCGAGCTGTTTCCAGTAGAGCGGCACGACGCCCCACAGCCCGTACGCGAGCACGGCAAACCCGAGGCCGGAGCGGTTCGAGGACGGGGGCGTCACTGGAGGAGCGGCTGCACGATGACGTAGTGAGCGACGCGCGCGTCACCGCAACGCGCACAACGAAGCGTTACGCGCCGGCGCACGTGCGCTCCCTTGACGAAGGCGGCTTGGTCGACGATGCGGAGCTCTGGGCCGCAGCGGGCGCAAGCAAGCCCGCGCGCGTGCGGCTCGATCACCGAGGAAGACACGACCTCGACCGGGTGGTCTTCGCTGCCGCCGGGCTCGAGGGCGTGGAGCTTCCGCCGTGTCTCGGTGAGCTTCACTTGCTCGCGCTCGCTCACGCGCCGCTCCTTTCGGGGTCGCTTCGTCATCGCGGCGAGACCACGCGGACGCGCCGTGCGTGTGCTGCGTTGAATGGGTGCCGAAGGTGGGAGTTGAACCCACACGCCCGTGAGGACCGCGGATTTTGAATCCGCCGCGTCTGCCATTCCGCCACTTCGGCCAAGGACGCCGGACAGTACCGCAGCTTGCCCGCGCCCCGCAACCGAGCGCGTCGGGTGCTTGACCAGGGCTCCGACGCGTCGCTACGGTCGATCTCATGAGCGCCGCGCCCTCGCGTCTCCTCGTCGTGCTCACGGCGTGCGGTGGCAGCGCCGACGTCGGTGGCCCGCTGCTCGCCGGAGCCGGCGGCGCCGGGGCGAGCGCGTCTTCAGCCAGCGGCGCGGTCGGTGGCGCAGGGGGCACGAGCGGGAGCGGCGGCAGCACGGCGAGCGGTGAGGGCGGCAGCGCCGTGAGCGGCTCGTCGACCACCGGGGCCCAGGCCTCGAGCACGACCGGCACCGGCATGCCCGCGACCTGCGGCGCGCTCGGCGGCAACACCTGCACGGATGCTTCGACCACGCTGTGCGCGGGGCTGCCGCTCCTGCCCGCGTCCGACTGCGCGCAGTGCTGCTTCGTCGCGCCGCCGCCGCCGCTCGTGCCGAGCTCGTTCCAGATCGTCCACAAGGACTTTCTCACCTCGTGGGACTCGATCCTCCCGCTCGCCCAGGTGAACGAGTACGTCCTCATCGCTTCGCAGAACAAGCCCGAGCAGGTCACGTTCGCGCAGTGGGCTCAGAACATCACCTCCGAGTACGGCGTCGCCGACGGCCAGGTGGTCCCGTTCGCGAGCGGCGAGGACCTCGCGAAGTTCATCCACGCGCAGTTCCAGAAGGGGGCGAGCGCCCCGCGAAGGCTCATGATCGACGAGCTTCGCTCGAACACGAAGGACCGCATCCACGACGCAGCCGTCGTCATGGCGCAGAAGTTCCCGCAGTGGCGCGGACGCTGGGGCGCCTACCTCGTACACGGCCTCGCCGTCGGCTATCCGTCGCTGAACGACGGCGCGACTCCCGCCATCGACGCGCTCCTCGACGCGGGCGCCACGCTCTCGGCCGAGATGTATCCGTCGCGCAGCACCTACTGCAAGGCGGGCGCCTCTGCCGGCGAGCGCGATCAGTGGCTCGCCGACTTCTATCACGGGAGCCAGGGCGCGTTTCCGCAGGGGCGGTTTCACTGGCTCATGCAGCGCAAGGTGTCGCGCAAGAGCGACAGTCAGCTCACCCTCTTGTTCGGCGTCGTGGATACGTACATGGACGGAGCCGGCCCAGCGGTGTTCCTCGATCGCATGTTCTACGTCTGGCGCCAGAAGAGCGGCTATCCGAACGTGCTCTTGCCAGGCGGCGGAGGCGTCGGCGCTTGGAAATGGCACGACCTGAGCCCCTCGAGTCGTGATCTCGCCTTCGCGCAGTCCTTCGATCACTACGTGGTGAAGGGGAACACGACGTCGCTGAAGGGCCAGGTCGACTGCCCGTGAGCGTGCACCGCCTCGCTCGCGCGCTCGTCATCGTCGCCGGAGCGTGTCGTGGCACCGAGCCTGCGCCCGTCAGCGCCCCGCTCGTGGCGCTCGCGCCCCCCCCTGTCACAAAGGCTCGAGTGAACGACCCCGCGGCGTTTCATCGCTCGCTCTCGGACGCGCCGCCGAGGGTCAAGGTCGGCGCGCAGGCGTGGGCGCTCCTGCCTCAGGCGGGCGGCACGGTCTACGAGCTCGCGATTGTGCGCGTCGATGCGCTCGGCGCGAACACCGTCGCCGTCATCGACCGCATGCAGCAGCGCGTCGATGGTCTGCCCGCGGCGCTCGTTCACCCGCTCGGCGACACGCGCAACCTGAGGCAAGGGACGCTCGCGCTCTTCTACACGCCGACCACGCCCGGCTTCGTCGGGAGGGTGTCTCACTCGCAGCGAGGAGAGGAGCTTCGGGTGCAGTACGACTGGGCGGGAACGACGCGCGAGACCGACGTCGAGCACGCAGAGGCGCTGCGTCGCGGGCTCGTTCCGCTCGCGTGGGTGCGCTACCCGAAAGCGGGGGCGACGTCGCTTGGCGTGGTCGTCGCCGAGAATGGCGAGCAGGTGTTCGTCCTCGAGGGGAGCGGAGCGGTCGCGACCATCGCGAAGAGCTCCCTCGCCCCGGTGGAGCTTCAGGCGCGCAATGTTTCGCTCGGCGGTAGCGTCGAGGTGTTTCACTGGGATCTCGGCGTTCGAGCGGGCAAGGTGACGCGCGAGATCGAGCCAGGCCTCCGTTATGAAGTGGTGTTTTCCTCGGGGCAGCCGGCCGCGACGTCGTTCGTCGCGGCGCTGTGGACACCGTGAGGTCGCGACGGTCCGGGCCGCTCGAGCTCTCCGAGACGCTCGCCGCGCTCGCGCTCAAGGTGCCGCCGAGCGTCGAGCGCCCCCCGCTCCCGTTCTTGCAGTGGGAGCGCGCCGTCGGGACTCGCATCGCGGGCCGCGCGCGACCGGTGAGGCTCGAGCGCGGTGTGCTCCACGTAAAGGCTTCGAGCGGCGTGTGGGCGAGCGAGCTTCAGCTCCTCTCGGCCGACATCTTGGAAAGCCTGCGCGCGGCCGGCATCGAGGTGAACTCGCTGCGTTTCTCGGTTGGGAAGGTCGAGGGCTTGCCGCCGCCACCGCCCGAGAAGCGCGCTCCGCGGCCCCTTCCGCTCCCGAGCGAGCTCGCCGCGGCAGTCGAGCAGATTGGTGACGATGCCCTCCGAGATGCGCTCCGTCGTGCGGCCTCCGTCTCGCTCGGCGCGGCAGCCGAGGCCGCGGTCAGCACTCCGAGAGGAGCCGGAGCACGCGATACGCGAGGCGAGGACGGCCGAGGAGGCCGTACACCTTCAGGTCGTCGTTGACGAGGTCGCCGAGCGCATCGAGCCACGCCGGTCCGGCCGGGAGGTGCGCGAAGCGAGCGAAACTGAGGCCTCCGAGGCGCTCGAGGGCGGCCCGTCGCCCCGAGAAGGTAAGGTCCGGCGTGCTGACCGAGCCATCGTGGATCACCACGGCCCCCCGGTCGAAGCGGAGCGTCGCGGCGAGCCGCTCGTCGGTCGCGACGAAGCCAATCGTGGCGCGCAGGCCTGCAAGCGCCCGCTCTCGCTGCGGGACCGGGCCCGTCCCGCGGCGCAGGCTTGCGTAAAGCCAGCTCGCCAGCGCGTTCTCTTCGGAGCCTGGAGCCAGGACGACGCTTCTCGGCACGACGCGAATCACTCTAGCGCGCGACGCGACTCGTATATACTCGGCCGCGTCATGGCCGGAACGAATGGGGGGTCTGCCTCGCCCCGAGTCGTGCTCGTCGACGACGAGCACGAGCCTCGTCGCGCGACCGCACGGCTTCTCAGGCGCGCCGGCTACGACATCCTCGAGGCGGCGACCAGCGCGGAGGCGATGCGGGCGATCGTCGGCGGACGCATCGACCTCGTCGTGAGCGACATCGCGATGCCCGACAGTGACGGCATCGCGCTCCTCCAGTTCGTCCGAATGCATGACCAGGACGTGCCGGTCGTGCTGGTGACGGGCGCTCCGGCCGTCGAGACGGCGATCGAGGCGGTCGAGCACGGCGCCTACAAGTACCTCGTGAAGCCCGTCTCGCCCGAGCGGCTCGAGGAGGTCGTGCGCGGAGCCGTGCGGATGCGCAAGATGGCGCAGATTCGCCGCGAGGCGATGGCGCTCGCGGGGGCCGCTCCCGACGCCGACCTCGAGCCCCACTTCGAGCGCGCGCTCGAGTCGGTGTGGGTGGCCTACCAGCCGATCGTGCGGGCCGACGGCTCGCTCTTTGGCTACGAAGGGCTGCTCCGCAGCGACGAGCGCAGCCTCCCGACCCCTGCCCACATGCTCGACGCGGCCGAGCGCCTCGGGCGGCTCGCACAGCTCGGACGCCGGGTCCGCGCGCGCGCAGCGGAGCACATGGCCCGCTCGGACGCCGCGCTCTTCGTCAACCTCCACCCGCGCGATCTCGACGACGAGGAGCTCCTCTCGCCGGACTCACCGCTCGCCCGCATCGCGACGCGAGTCGTGCTCGAAATCACCGAGCGCACCAGCATCGACTCGGTGAACGAGATCCGAGGCAAGGTCGCGCGGCTCCGCGAGCTCGGCTACCGCATCGCAGTCGACGATCTCGGCGCGGGGTACGCCGGCCTCACGAGCTTCGCCTTGCTCGAGCCCGAGATCGTGAAGATCGACATGTCGCTCGTGCGCGACGTCGACAGCATGCCCGTCAAGCAGCGCCTCATCGAGTCGTTCACGACGCTGTGTCGCGAAATGGGCATTCGGGTCGTCGCCGAGGGCGTCGAGACCCTCGCCGAGCGCGACGCGCTCGTGCGCCTCGGCTGCGAGTTGCTGCAGGGATACCTTATCGCGAAGCCCGGGCGCCCATTCCCTGTTCCCTCGTGGGCAGCGGCCTAGAGCGCGCGGCTGTCGGTCGAGCTTCGCGCCCCGCGCGCCCGACCTCGCAGCATCACGGCTTCGCCGACGAGCAGCAGCGAAAGCCCACCTCGTAGCCTGCGTAGATTTCGTTGTGCGCGGTCACCGTGGGCCGACAGCGGCTGCGAGCCGGCCCCCACCAACCGCCCTTCAGGCCGCTCCGCCACGGCTCTCGCTGGCCTGGTCGGTTGACCCACTCGTTGACGTTGCCATTCATGTCCATCACGCCGAACGGTGATGCACACGGCATCGAGCCGGAGGAGACCCGTTGGTCGAGGCCCTCGAGCTCGGCCTTGCACGACGCATCCTTCATGCACGCCTCGTGAGGGGTCGCCTTGCGCATCGGCTGGACGTACGGCTTGTCGATGTTGCATCGGGTGGCGTCCCGCTCGAATCCGTACGCGTACGGCCTCATCTCCTCGCCCTCGCACGCGAAGGTGAACTCGTCGACGTCGCAGAGGCGCTTGCCGACGGAGGTGCATCGCGCCTCGGCTTCGAGCCAGGTCATGGCGAAGTCCGGTCGCTCGCCGGCGCGGTTCGGCCACTCGTAGCGGTCGATGCAGAAGCGCATCGGGGTGCGCTTCGTGGACAGGCAGCGCGTCGGGTTGGCGTAGCGGAGGCAGCGCTCGCTCACGCGGCTCATCGCGAGCGCTTCCCCCTTCGCCGAGCGTTCCGCGCGCCGCTCCTGGTCGCGGTCGTACTCCTTCGTGTGCTCCAGGCAGCTCTGCACCACGGCCGGGCAAAAGGCTCCCTCGACGAGCACCATGCCGTCTCCGCACGCGCCCGCTCCCTTCGAGGCCAGTGGCTCGGGTGGCGCGATGCTCGAAGGCGTGTTCAAACGTTCCAGGGTTGGGGCGCCGCTCGCCTCTGTGGATGCTCGCTCTTCGTCGAGGTCCCGTCGCTCTGGGCTCGACTCGGGCACCACGCTCCCCGCGGGTGCAGCTTGGGTCGACGGTGTCGAGGTAGGCCCGTCGCGCGTCGGTGCGTCGTGGTGACACGCTTGGCCGAGGAGGGCGCCGGCCGCGAGCGCCGTGCCTGCCAGGTGAGCCCTCCGCGTCGCCGCCATCGGATGCTCGACGCTACTCCTTGTCGAAGCGCCGTGATAGCGCTCGTCAAGCGACCATAATGACGACGCCCGACGACGCCGACCCCTCCAACCATCGCGACGAGGAGACCCTCTTCGACGGTCACCCCGCCCGCATCGCGACCGTCGGCGCGTTGCTCCTCTCGATCGCCACGCTGGGCCTCGCCCTCATCGTCTACGAGCTCCGGCGTCGGTCGATCCACTACCGCGTGACGACCCAGCGCATCGTGATCGAGCGAGGTCTCTTCTCACGTCGCATGGACCAACTCGATGTCTATCGAATCACCGACTACTCGGTCGAGGTCCCGTTTGCTCAGCGTCTCGTGGGTACCGGGAACCTCATCTTGCGCTCGATGGACCCGACCACGCCCGAGGTACGCCTCGACGCGCTGAAGACCGACGTGCGCGGCCTCTACGAGAATTTGCGGCGCGCTACCGAGCTCGAGAAACAACGCCGCGGCGTTCGTGTCGTCGACCAGGAGGCGCACGTCGTGCCCTCGATCTGACCGAAGGAGCCCTCCCCGAATGAAACGACGCCTCGTCGCTGTCGCGCTCTGCTCGCTGGGTCTCGTCCACGGTGCCGGCTGCGGGGCCGATACGGGAGGAGACGCGGGCTCCGGTGGTGCGGCGACCTCGGGCAGCGCGGGCGGCGGGTGCGACGACGGGAGCGTCGGTGCCGGGCTCATCGCGCCGACGTGTGGCCCCTGCGCGCCGTGCGAGCAGGGCATGTCGTGCAAGGCGGGGAGCGACTGCGCGAGCGGGTCGTGCGTCGATGGCGTCTGTTGCGCTTCGGCGTGCGAGGGCTCGTGTGTCGCCTGCTCGAAGGCCAAGACGGGCGCGGCCGACGGGACGTGTGCTTCGGTGAAGAGCGGGACCGACCCAGACGCGGAGTGTGAGGCGTCTCCCGCGGCGACCTGCGGCGCAAGCGGCGAGGGTTGCAACGGGGATGCGGCCTTGCCCGGATGTCGGCTTCACGCCTCGGGGACCGAGTGCGCGCCGCCTACCTGCATCGACGGCGTCGCGCTCGTCGCGAGCCGATGCGACGGCGAGGGGACGTGCGATGCCGCGCTGCCGCAGCCGTGCACGCCGACGATTTGCGATCCGGTCGGACCCTGGTGCCTCGCCTCGTGCGCCTCGAGCGCCGACTGCATGGCGACCCATTGGTGCGAGGAAGGGGCTTGCGTTGCGCGGGCCGCCCAGGGCACCAGCTGCTCGAGCGAGGACGAGTGTGCGACGGGGCACTGCGCGGACGGCGTGTGCTGCGACTCCGCCTGCGACGGCGGCTGCGAAGCCTGCGCAATGACCGCCGGAGCCCTCTCGGACGGCAGCTGCACCGTGCTCCCGAAGGGCGCGCCGGGAGCGCCTTCGTGTGCGCCATACGTGTGCGCCGGCAACTTCGGCACCTGTCCCATCTTCTGCCAGTCGAGCGGAGATTGCGCGTCACCGGCCGTCTGCGTCGGCTCGTCGTGCGTGGTCCCGAAGGCGAATGGCGCGTCGTGCAAGACGTCCCTCGAGTGCACGTCCGGCAACTGCATCGATGGAACGTGTTGCAACTCGAGCTGCGGCGGCGCGTGCATGGCGTGCGACGTGAAGGGCGCTTTAGGGACGTGTGCGTTTGTCCCCGCGCTCACGGATCCGGACGCCGAGTGTGTTGGCCACTGCAACGGTGCGGGCGCGTGCGCCGGGCCGACCTACGCGGCCGATCTGCAGCCCCTCTTCGCGTCGAAATGCGGGCCCTGCCACACCACCTTCAAGTCGGGTGGGACCAACTTCGCGGCGGTCTACTCGGACTCCCTGCTCACCTCGTTGACGTGCGCGGGGCTCGACGTCGCGGCGTGCACCGTGGTCCGTCTCCAGAACGGCTCGATGCCGAAGAACAAGGGCTGCACGGGCAATCCAAACCTGGACGCCGCAAACCTCGACTGCTTTACCGAGGTGAACTACGCCGAGCTCGCCGCGTGGCTCTCGGCGGGGCGACCGAAGTGAGCGCTGAACGTCACTGCCGCAGGCGCGCGACGAACAGGGCGACGTCCTTGTCGCCGGCGGTCGAGAGCGGCGTGCCGGCGAAGACGTAGTCGCCGCCGAAGCTCCCCGCGACGACGATGTCTCGCTCCGGCGTCGTCGTGACGGCGTGTACGATGTCCGTGCTGAGGGCGACCTTGGGCGTCACCGCCCAGATCGGCGTTCCTCCGGAGAGGTTCTGCCCTCCTGGGTGATGCTTCAGGATCCAGCCGTCCGTCCCGCTCTGCGAGGTCAGGGTCATGCCGGTCTTCGGCGTCATCGTCCCTGCGAGGCGGCCGACCGAGACCAAGAAGCCGGCCGAGTCGAGGGCGAGGCCCTGCGTTGAGGACGCGTCCGTGCTCGCGTAGCGCTGCGTCCAGAGGTGCGTCAGCTTTCCCGAGAGCCCGACGATGAAGGGATCCGAGTCGTCGGTCGGGGTTGGGAGACCGTTGCCGCCTGCGAAATTGACACCGCCCACGACGCCGCCGCCGATGAAGACGCCGCCGTTCGGCGCCTGCACCACCGAGCGCACCTCATCGAAGCCCGTCGAGCCATAGACTGCCGCGGTGGTGTCGACGATGGAGGCCATGCCGACGGTTGCGAGCGCGACGAAGGCGTCCGCCGAGCCCTGGTTCGTGAACATTTTTCCGGCGAGCGTCGCGTTGGCGCCGATGCGCCCGCCGATCGCGAGCACGTTCGAGGGCGCCAGGTCGATGCTGTTGACGACGTCGGAGCCCGGCCCGCCCAGGCGCAGCTCGGCGAGGGCCTTCAAGCTCGCGCCATCGAGCTTCGCGACGAAGCCGTCGCTCTCGCCGGCCGAGGTCATCGATTTGGCTAACGTGAACTTTCCGGTGAACGAGCCTCCGATGACCACGTTTCCCTTGCCATCGCAATCGATCGCGAAAGCCGAGGCCGAGCCGCTCGCGTCGGCGAACTTGAACGCCGCGCTCGAGAGGACCATGCCGGCCGGGTCGAGCCTCGCCACGAACACGCTCGGTGCCGCGGAGTCGGTGGTCGAAGCGCCGAGGGAAACCGACTCGCTGAAGTTCCCGACGACGAGCACCGTGCCGTCCTCGTCGAGGGTTACCCCTGTCACCGTTTGGGTCGCGAGCCCGGCCTTCTGACCGACTCGAAGGAACCACTCTACGGCCCCCTTCTCAGTCAGCTTCAGCACGAAGCCATCGAGGCCGAGCGAGGTGACGGACTTGCCACTCGGGCTCACGGTCCCCGAGAACGACCCGACGACGTAGGTGTTGCCCTTCGCGTCGACGGCGACGTCATTCGGAGTGATGAGGGTGCCGAGCGACCCGGCGAAGCCGACTACGAAGACGGGCTCTCCCTTCGTGCTGCAGCCGAGGAGGCCATCGCACGTCCCGTTGCCGCACTCGGACTTCGGATCGGTGCCGGGCGTGGCCGTGACGACGCATTCACCGGTCGCGCAGTTGCCGCACGCACACGCCGTCGCGCAGCATCGCGCCGAGGGCTCCGTCCCCTTGTAACACTCGCCGCTTTTGCACATCGCGTCGTCGGTGCAGGTCGCGGCGTTGTCCTTCTTCAGCTCGCAGGCTTTGGTCGCTCCGTCGCAATACCGACCCTCGGCGCACTGCTCGTTCGCCGTGCAGTCCTTCGGGCAGCTGCCGCTCGCGCCGTCGCACAAGAAGGGCGCGCAGGCAGGCTCTCCTACGCTGCCGAGCGGCGCGACCTGGCAGGTGCCCTCCTTCGTGGGGAGGTTGCATGCTTCGCACGCGCCGACGCACTCACGGTCGCAGCAGAGCCCGAACACGCAGAACCCCGACGCGCATTGCTGTCCGTCGCCGCAGACCTCGCCGAGCGCCTTCTCGGAGCAGAGCCCGTCGATGCAGGTGCCCTTCGCGCAGTCCACATCGCCGAGGCACTCGCGACAGTAGCCGGCTCCGTCGCAGCGCCCCTTGGCCTCGCCGCACTCGCTACCCTTTGGGAAGAAGCTCGCGAGGCACTGGTCCTTCACGCACTCGACCTTGGTGCAGGCCGCGTCGAGGTCTCCGAGCGTGCAGTCCGTGGGCGCGGCGCACTCGCCGATGACGGCGCCGCCACCCGAGCCGCCTCCGCCGTTCGTGTCGAAGGTGCCGAGCACCGATGTGCACGCGCCCAGCCCGAGGATGGTCCCTGTCACGAGCGGCAGACCGCGAAGGAAAAGCTTCATGCCCCGATCCTACCGCAATTCGAGCCGTCCCTCATCCGCTCACGCTGTTCGCGCCTCGCCGGGCGCGCTATGTCCGAGTGACCGTGACAAGCCCGCGAGCGAGCTTTGATGCCGTGATCGGCCTCGAGGTCCACGCGCAGCTCCGCACGCGCACCAAGGCGTTCTGCGGCTGCCCGACCTCGTTCGGCGCGTCACCCAACACCCACGTCTGTCCGGTGTGCCTGGGCCTCCCCGGAGCGTTGCCGGTCCTCGGGGCAGAGGCGGTCGCTCTCGCGGTATCGGCGGCGCTCGCGCTCGGCTGCCGGGTCGCGACGACGAGCATCTTTGCGCGCAAGAATTACTTCTACCCGGACCTTCCGAAGGGCTACCAGATCACGCAGTTCGACCGGCCGCTCGCGTCGGGCGGCGCGCTTGTGATTGACGTGGGTCAAGGAGCGCGCGCGATCGGCATCACGCGGGTCCACATGGAGGAGGACGCCGGCAAGAACCTCCACGGGGTCGGTGGTCAGTCGCTCGTCGATCTTAACCGCGCCGGGACTCCGCTCATCGAGATCGTAAGTGAGCCCGAGCTTCGAAGCGCCGCCGAGGCGCGCGACTACCTCGAGCGCCTCCACGAGATCTTGATGTTCATCGGCGTGAACGACGGGAACCTCGAGGAGGGCAGCTTTCGCTGCGACGCCAACGTCTCGGTCCGGCGCCTAGGGGAGCCGCTCGGCGTTCGAGTCGAGCTGAAGAACATCAACTCGTTCCGCTTCGTCGAGGAGGCGATCGACGGGGAGATCGAGCGGCAGGTTCGGAGTCTCGAGCGGGGTGAGCCGGTCCGTCGACAGACCCGTGGCTACAACGCCGAGCGTCGCGAGACCTACCTCTTGCGCGAGAAGGAGGGCGAGGACGAGTACCGCTACTTCCCGGAGCCGGATTTGCCGGCCCTCGTGCTCGATGAGGCGTTCCTCGCCGAGCGGAGCGCGAGCCTGCCCGAGCTGCCCGAGTCGCTCCGTCGGCGGCTATCCCACGAGCTCGGCGTCCGCGACGATGCCCTGCGCGTCCTCACCTCGCATCCCGCGATCGCCGCGTATTTCGAGGCGGCTGCGAGTGGTTCGCCGCACGCCATCAAGATAGCGAACCTAATCCAGACGGAGGTCCTTCGCGGCACGAGGACGCACGGCCTCGACGCTGCGTTCCCGGTGACGCCGCGTCAGGTCGCGGAGCTCGTCGACCTGGTCGAGTCCGGCGCGATCAGCGGCAAGCAGGCCAAGGTGGTGTATGCGGAGCTCGTCGGTCGTGAGGTCTCACCGCGCGCGGTGGTCGAGGCCCTCGGGCTCTCGGTCCTGTCGGACGCCGGGGCGCTCCGGACGCTCGCCGCGGAGCTCGTGGCGGCGAACCCGAAGCAGGCAGAGCAGTATCGTTCCGGCAAGACCGGT
>Ga0194129_10000643_pt1 | contig 64985 bp, 45 predicted proteins | sample TA2KigCa35mmetaG_FD_150862 | JGI IMG/M metagenome (GOLD analysis project Ga0194129, IMG submission 150862) | Freshwater microbial communities from Lake Tanganyika, Tanzania - TA2015038 Kigoma Deep Cast 35m | ecosystem: Environmental > Aquatic > Freshwater > Lake | place: Tanzania: Lake... | reverse complement strand
TACCTTTGTAACATTAAATTTAATACCAGTTAAGTTTTTTGATAATCCAGAATATTGTGAAGTATTTGTTGGTATTATATACTTTGTATTACGATAAACACCTGTTACTAAATTTAAATCTTTTGGCTCAAATTTAACATCTTGTAATTCAATATCTAATGGTAATACAGTATTTGGTTGAAACGCCTGACCTAAATAAGTTGTATTAGGATATTCAAGTCCAGTAAACAACTGAGGTAAATCTAATCCAGGCATACTGCTAGTAGGTTGATAGTATCCGACAGCACGATCAAGCGCGTTAAGTTCTTGGTCACCACTATATACTTCTAACCATTTACCAAATATAAACTCTTGATCATTATTTGATACTAAGCAACGATATACTTTATTGTCATACTTTACGATACTTGCTTGGAAATAGAATGGCTCTGGTAGTAGCATCATACTACCAAACTTGCTTACAGTCATAGTACCAGTGGCTGTGTCAAGTGCTACTGCTGTACCACCTTGCGTTTCACTTACAACTATTGTTGTACTGTTTGGTATTGATTTGATAAAATATGTAGTGACTAATTCTATATTGCCAAATACTGTACCTGAGAATTTTACAGTGTCATACTCTTCAAATATTGTACTATCAGATACAGTTATATAATTAGTTCCAGTTGTAGTTGCTGTTGCGGTTGTTTGCTCTATACCATTATAAACCCAGGCTGAAACATCTACGGGTTCGTTTAATGCTGCATCTTGATATAGATTAAATTTATTTGAGCCATCAATTTCTACGTAATAAATTGCCTTATCAGTTGGTACAGTACCTGATGCAACTACACTAGTAATAGCGCCTATACTATTAACATTGTTAATTTCTAATGTAAGGTTATTCTTAGAAGTAGTGCCGCCTATATATTCCCCGTAAATTATTAATTTATTACCTATTGTAAAGCCTGATCCTGGATTTACAATCTGAACGCTGTATCCTCCTAAGAACGATTGTACAGTAAACGTTGGAGTATCTGTTTCAAAGTCTGTATGTTGTGTTAGTACAACATTTAATGCTTGGCTAGATAAAGTTAATGTTGAGCCACCTAATGTGCTGCTTACAGTAATGTAATCTGGGCCTATACCTAGCATATTACCTGAATCATTACCTATATTAATAGGAGTACCGTTAGGATAATTTGCAATACGGAAACTAGTATAAGGAGCAATGCCTATTGTTCTTACATAATAAGTTTGTCCTTGTATAATAGTTCCAAATACTTTTGGCTCAGCCCCATTGGGATCTGGTTGAAATACTATTGGCATTTTATCGTATATTAAACTAGTACTTGTACAATTAATTATTGTGCCACTGCCACTACTACTGCAAGATACGTTAATAGTATTCTGCGATTTTACATAATACACATCATTTTTGATTAAACCACCTATGTTTTTGTTAAGTGTAAATGGCATATTTACGTACACATCAGTTAATCCAGCGCCCAACTCACTAAATGCTAAAATGTCGCTAGTATCCACGCTTTGCACAATATTACGTTGAATTACATTTAATAATAAATCTGGTTCTAATGGCCCATATACAGCACCTGTTTCATAGAATGTAAATGCTTGACCATTGACTTGTCCAGGACTTACTGGTAGACCTAAGTTCATAGTCATATCGCCATTGGTATAATTATCTAACTGTACGACATCAACTTGTGAAGTAAGTAGTGCTGACGTTCCTGTTCCCTCTGAAACATCATCTAAACTTAACTCTGTTGTACCATTCTTAACAGTAGTTAATTTTATGACAGAATTTAGTACATCTATATCATAGATATAGTAAACTGTTCCTGCAATAATATTACCAAAGTCAAGGACTGAGACACCATCAATACTCATGCTATTAACAATAATTGGATCGCCAATATTCAAGCCAGACACTACATTTAATTGAATTTCATTTGTTGTTGATGATGCTGATAATAAAGAATATGTTGATGGAGTAGAATTTTCACTTATAGTGAAGTTCTCGCTGTCGATAACTGTGGTTACATAATATACCTGATTCTGTCTTACACCGCCAAATAAATCAAGTGTAAACATAACTGGAGCACCAATATACATATGTTGTGTACCCCCGGTGCCCAATGCAGTTACAGGTATTGTATAAGCATTATTTGTACTGCTGCTTTTTGTAACTTTTCTTATACCATCATAATTTGTAGTAATTTGAGTGCCATATACAACGTCCCCTGTATAACATGCTACTGTTGCTGTAGGAATCAAATTAATTGGAAATGAAATAACTGTACCATTTGGCTCTGCGCTGATTGTAAAGTCAGTCTCATTTAATATTGTTTTAACATAGTAATAGGTATTATTTTGTAACCCGGTAATAGAAATATTACCATTGAATTTAATTGGCATACCAACATAAAAGCCTATTGTTGATCCAGAAGTGGTTGAAGATAAAGGGGCATTTAGTTTTAAAGTAATTGTAGAGCCTATAAAACTTTCGACGCTACGTTCAAATGTTGACTGTATTACTTCACTTTCTCTAGTTGCATTGTAAATTGGGAATACAAAGCCTTGTGATGATGTTAAAACTGAGTTGATATCAGGCTGTGTTGACTGTAGTTTTAGTGACCAACTTGAAGCACTTTGACTTTCGTAATCGCCTGCAAAGAAACTACCATAAAACCTATCTTTAGCCCAATCAGTGACTTTACTATCAAAACTATTTCTATCAAATTTAATTGATACAATATTTTCACGAACAGGTTGTGCTGTTGTGACCGCTAATGCTCTTGCACCTAACCATAGTTGATTTTCAACATTTGTAGTTGATACTTGTATTGGAATCTTGTTTTTATCCTGTACTGCTTCTGCGTATGAGGCATACAATGCTACTATAGGATTAGGAATATTATCAATTAATCTAACATAATACCATTGATTGTCTACAAGATAATCAATTGGAACGCTTTGTTTTAATGTGCCTGTGCCTGTACCAACTCTAGTTGCTATAAATTTTGTTCCAACTAGATTATTTGGTGCGCCCATTAATGTGAAATTTGTAGTGCCTATAGTTTGGATTGTATAAATTTGTGACGGGACAATATTTGTAGCGTCAACAGTTATGAATCCAGCAATATATTTTATACTATCGCCTGTTTTTAATGTGAAACCACTAATTGAAATAGTATTAGTATTATTGTCTACTGCTGTGCTATTAAAGACTATTTTTATAGATGGTTCAATAACTATTTCTGGCTTAGTTTCGAAGCCAGATCCTGGATCCAAAACTTCAATATTAATAACTTTATCTAGGGCCATTACTGCTTGAAGTACTGCAGGTTTTCTTGGTGCACTATATATCAATTCATCAACAACAGCAGTTACTTTTGGTGTGAACTCATTATATTGACTACCGCTGTCAATTACGATAATAGGCGGCAATTCCATATAAACTTCTGAGTTAGGCAAATGTACGGTTTTAGTTGTACCCTCTACGCCTCTTGTTAATCCTGTTAATAAATTTCTTGCACGATCAATTCCAGCATAGGTAATGAGTTCTTCCTCAATTCTAAATGTACCTGTTACCGGAAAACCACTAACATTTTTCATAATTGCTGTAGTAGATGTTATTGGCAAATATGTTTGTAGAGTAGTCATAAAATAGTTTGCACTATATATAGTTTCTTCTAGTTTTTCATTTTCAGTTAGGTAGTCTGTATAACTTGGAGACTGATAGGAACTGCTTAACATCAAGCCCCAATTATTGTACCATTCGTTGTAAATATCGTTTTGCCACTCACTACTAGTTTTATCGAATTGATTATTATTATTTTGTACAAGTGGGCCGTAAACTAACTGAGGAGTAATGAATTCGTCTTGAGTAGTATTATATGATGCTGGTAAATCAAAATCAGTTAATGTACCAGGGTAAACATCTAGTTTTGTATAATTTAATAAAAATTCTTTTATTACTACGTGATAAGGTTTCACTTCATTGAAGTAGCCACTTAAAAACTCATCACTATCAGTACGAAATTTTTCAGTTGGTAGAAGTTCACGTACTGTGTGTTTTACATCTACCAGCGATGTTTTGTTTAACCATGGTAAATAATTTTGACTTTCATTTGTTTCACTTACAATATATTCAAATAGCAATATTAATGCTTTATTACGATGTATTAACAGTTCATTGGTAAATATTTGTTCGTTTAAGCAACGTATTATCCAACGTGTTTCATTACTTGGGAAGTCATCAAAACTATCAGTATCATAAAAGTTTCCACCGTAGCCATATTTACCTAAATCATAATCATATATTTCTTTGCTAATTTCATATGTGCCTTTTTCAAGCCCAATTCTCTTCCAACGTTCAATTTGAGTATTATCATCTAATGTTTCGATAACATAGATATAAGTTTCTCTAGTATTGTTGCCGCCCTTTATAACTCTGGCTATAGTGTTAATATCAATATTTTCCAATCGTAGCAAATCGCTATATAACTGCACTTGAAATGCTGGTTTGGTATTATTATCGAACCCTTCTGCCCACCAATCTATTCTTGTTACATAATCAGAAGTTTTATATAATTCTCCCTCATCAAATGTCAATGTGCTTGCAGTGCCATCGCCGTTGCCATTAGCAGTAGCAGTAAAAGTAATTTCATACGCAGTGCCAGTTCCGTTGCCGTTTCCAGTACCAGTAGCAATAAATTTTACTCCTACACTATTTGTATTAGCCCCAATTAGCGTGTAATCTGTATTGCTAATTGTATTAATAATATAGGTTTTACCTATAACAAAATCTCCTGCACTGACTAATGTTGCGCCAATGGTGCTCCAAGTAGTATTACCTAATGTTACTATGTTATACGTTAAGTCCTTTACAATTAATAATCCAGTAACAATATCAAATATTGGTTTATTTTCTTTATAAAAAAATGTTGCGTCTGGACGTATTTCAACCAACGGATATTGTGCCATAATTGTATTGGCATATTGTATGTAATTTTTTAATGCAGTATAACGATTATAAAAGAAACTTTGTCTTGGACGTACCAATACGCCACTTTGTACTGCTCTTGGCAAATACGGATTAGGTACTGTGCTACCTTCCTCGTCTACTCCCGCCATGCTATCAAGCATTCTATCATATAAGTAGGTTGGATGTGGATATTGTGTATTGGGCAGTCCTGGCAAAAAGTCATCAGCAAAGTTTGAACGAACTAAATTAAATTCTTGATGTGGTATACTTTCGCTTGTTGTACTCTTATATCCTATATGCAATATTGTATCAGTGTTTTTAATACTTTGTTGAGCATTGTAAATCGCATAACTGTTTGGTAACAGAGGAGCAAAATATGATATACCAGATTGTAGCGGATTCAATAAGTATGACTCCATAACTGTATCAGATAAAGTTTTTCCACTATTGGGTACAATAACATTAGTAAAGCGCACCCAGAAGTAATAACAAAGAGTTACCGTGCCTGATTGATCAATAAATGTTTGTATACTAAATTTATTAAAATCTTTAGGTACGCCTACCCCTGTATATTGCGTTGGTGGATCAACACTGACTACCCATGTATAAATTGCTGGATCACTACCTGGGAATAATGTTCCCCAATATGTTGCATTATAAACAGGGTCATTTTGATGATAATTTACAAAACGCATGTTTGATGTATCTAGCCATAATTTGCCTACGTTGTTATCACCCCAAATAACATTAGTATTATTACTAATATTATTGTAACTTGCTGGATCTAAGTTACAAACATAATCAATATTTTGTCTTACTGCACCAAAAATCTTACCTGCTAATGGATCGATATAATCTAAGTTTAAAAGAGAATTGTTGGTCTCAGCACTGAATAATTGTATATTGTTTATTCTATTAATATCAACAATATCACATGATTTACGATACACTGCCCAGTCTGTTTGACCAGTAGTATTATCAAATATTACAACTTGGCCATCCACGCTTTCTGGTTTATAATAAGGGGTACCTACTAATACTGTATTGTCTGTAAATGCTAATGCTGACCCATATAATGGCTGTGTACCATAACTTAAACTATTTGAATTTACACTTTGAGCATAAACGTAGGCCCCTGGTTCAGTTACAGTTTCATCATATTTTGCAATATAATCAAACATATAAACTGCGCCAGCATTTCTAAATGTGTCTATCCAACGTGTTGCATTATTGTCAAATACTGTATCGTTGTCCTGATTTTCATCATCAATAAAATCAAAAGTAGTAGCAGCAAAACGTGTGCCAGTTGGAGCACTAGCAACAAAACTATTATTACTTTCGTCAAATTTTACTACGCTACCAAACTGCGTCTGAGTTTCACTGTGCGGACAAGAAATAAGTTGTGTATTAGGATAGATTGTAATACCTAATTCATTTAATGTATCAATTGATGAAACAGTTAATTCTAATTCATGGTTAGCAGCAGCAATAGACATATTTCTTAAAGAAATAATAAGTTTGTTTTGATCTGTACTTGCTGCTTGAACATTGGTTATTTTTGCTGAATTAATTGTTTGCGCGACATCAGCAGCATTTGATCCGTCTAGTAAATTTACCATGTATCCATTTAATAATATTGATTGGTTTGTAGTCAGATTAACTTCTTCACTGCCTATAATCATACCATATTCGCCGCCGGCGTCAGTAAATCTATAAACGCCCCCTTCATTGCCATCTTGTAATTCAAATGGAGCACCAACAATAATCTCTGTTCCGAAAGATGTAATATCAACACTTGTACCAAAGGCTACACCTGTCTTTGGTGTATTCGTTGAGGTTAAAGTTTGAACCTTAACAAAAGTGTTTTGGCTAATATTTATAATATCTCCTGCATTGAGATATGTTGAATAATAAAGTGTTGTATCAACTAATGCATAATTATTATCTTGTACGCTAATACCGTTAACAGTAACATCAACATGTAAAAATTGTGGTGTTGCCGTTGCTGTACCTTCTGGTATGCTTAGTTTTTCTATTAGTGTAGAGACATCAGTTGTTGATCTTGATGTTTTAATTTTAATTTTATTACCAGCAATTAATTCTGCTACGTAATAAGTTTTTGCTGTTATAATATTAGTTGCTGCAAGTCCTGATCCTAAAAATACTATTGGGTCATTAACACTTATATCAGTCGTGCTTGATAGTTCCATTGCATTATTTGAATAAGTGTTTAATAAGTTAACAGTAACCGTGTCTGGACTTGGATCAACAAATAGCGTGAATACTTGTGCATTTTCGCCAACGCTATTGCTTTGCACTTCAATATTTTGTGAAATTCTATTATAAACTACTGCTCTACCCCAATCACTTTTAGTTGTAGTAAGACTTGTGTAATCTGAATTAGGTGCTCCTACAACTATAGTATCAGCATAGTAATCGCAAGCAATAGATTTACCAAAATTATCGCCCACAGTAGAATCAATATCAGAAATGATTCCAGCAAATTTATAACTAATTTGTGTGACCGTGCCTGTTCCTGTGCCTGCGCCTGTCGCTACAAATATTTGTCCTACTTTGTTTTCAGTAGTAGTTGTAGTTGTACTAATTGCTGCAAAATCAGTAGTGCCCACACTAGTAATAATATATGTTTCGTCGGCTGTTAAATATTCTGCACTTAGATTAATATTTTGACGCTTGTAAGCATAGATTTCTTTATTGTTTGATAATGCATCTTCATTGTTCAAGATAAAGATGTAGTTACCATCATTGCTAATTGCTAATGATTCTCCCCAAGAATCTACAGTTGTTGGAGGTTCTATTTCCTGAGTTAGTAATAAATCTTCTGTAAGACTATTATTTGAATTATAAACGTAAACAAAAACTTTTTTGTCTGTAGTTGCAGTTGGTTGTGAAATTACTATTGTGTTATTATTGTATGCTATTGTTTGTCCAAAACTTCTTTCCCCTGTATTAAATGTTTCTAGTAATAATAAGTTATCTAATGGTCCTGTGTATCTATAAACGTTACCTGGAGTTATATCATCAGTATTATCAACATCCCCTGGATCTCCTACTAGATAACCAAAATTATCATTATAAGCAACACTATATCCATACGAGGTGCTGCCTTCAATCTCTAATTCTTTTACACGCTTGTAATTTAAACTCTTGCGATAAACAGCCCAAGCACCATCATCATTTTCATCTACCCAAACAGTATTTTGTGTAAATTCGCTTGATAGCAATGGTAAATTAAGTATCTTAGTAGGATTACTTACACGCTGATTTATTAACTTTAAGCAAGTGCCTTCGCCTGATATTATAAGACCTTCTGTGGTAACAAAGTTTATTAATATTTGTGTTGGATTTATAATTTCTGAAACTGTATAATATCCATTAACACTTGTATCAAAATTAATAATTATAATTAAATCAAATTTTTCTAATCCATGAGCATTATTAAATGTAAGTGTTGCAGTACCATTGGGATTAGTTGTCAAATTTATAATGACTGGAGCAGGAGAACTTTTGTTATAATTATTAATTAAAATGTCAGGCGTACATACTTTCCATGAGCCTAAATAATCTGCTAACCAAATATAATCTCTAACATAAACATTTTCTATTGGAACAACATCACCTTGCTTGTTTATAGCATTTGGCAAGTCGCTATAAAAATAACTTGACATTTTAACATCATTAAAGTTTACGTATCCTGCATCAGGATACACCATATTCGGAGAGTATGGTTTAGTTGGCAGTACGTTCACATTAGTGATTGGCTGAGAGTAATTAAATATTTTGTTCAGTGGTACATACTGTTGCATGCCTGGTGTAAAATCGCCAGTAGTAAGCGATACTGTACCAGGATTGCCTACCATTTTATTTTCATTTAGTCTTATTTCAATAAAATTTTCACTTAGTGAACCACCAAATTTTCCTGATAGTATGGCCCAGTTTTCATATAAATCATATTGTATTCCGCCCTGCGGTAAATTTGCGCCTTTAAATGCGTCTATTGCATTTTTCGTGCCTTTATTTTTAATTAGATTTTTAAATACGTTAACTTGTGTAATATCAGTCAGATCCGCTGCTTTCATATAACTGCGCGGTCTAAAACCTATCAAACTAAACGATAATAAGTCCGCTTCATTTTCTAGGTTTGCATTATTTGAATTATAATACAATGTGCTTTCGTAACTACGTGTCGCACTATTCGGTAATAATCCTTTCTGTATTTCATTATAATCAGTTACGATCCATTCAGTTTCTTGGAAAGATTCTGCTGGTTGAATAACTTTAGTAGCACTATAATATCTATTTTTATATTCTACTATGTTGCCCTTAGTGTATTTTGTATTTTTATTCCATTCTTTAATATTGTCTTGATTATAAATAAAGCCAGCAATATACAAGAAACCGTTCCATTCAGCACTCTTACTACCTATAGTATAAATTCTATTCTGGCGTACCCCGGTTGTTAAATTATAGATGATATCTTGGAATTCTGTTATGTTATCAAATACTATACCATGCTCCATATTTGACAAATTAAATTCACCATAACTTACTATTTCTCCTTCATTTAAACAAGTAACTTTAAAGTTGGTACCATCACGCACTATAGATAAATTGCTCAATTGAATAGGGAAAAGATTTTGATTTAGTACAAAATTTTCTTTATATAAAGTTAATGGTTGTACAACATGACTCTCTTTATCAATTTCTAAACTCAATGCTGCTGGATTACAATTTAATGTTGCTCCAATTACCCAACCTATTTGCGCCCAATACAAAAACTCAGCAACCATAGTTTCCCAATTTATTTCAATACCATTTAATTGAGTTTCATATTTTGCTCCTAATGATATGGTATAAGCACCATAATTAAGCATAAATTGTGCTACATCTTGTACGTTATAAAACTCAGTGCCATATGGAACATATTCATATTCATTTAAACTACTTGAATATACATTTACTTCAAGGCCTTCAACAATAATTTGCAGAGGTTGAGAGTTTATGTCAGGTGCTAGAGTAGTAAAATATGCATTTTTTTGACTATTACCATATACCTTAAATCCATTTTTTGTTTTTTGTATAATTACTGATGTAAAAATTATTTTATCTGATGGTTGATTTTCATACAATAAAACTTGATAACTTGCATCTGGTATTAATAATGAAGTATTTGTTGCACTAGGATTGCTCTTTTCTACAAAGAACTTAAGTAAAGTTTTATCACTAAAGCCTGCCATTCGGTATGTAAGTCTTACATCTAGATTGTATAACAAATCTTCAATATTTTGTGTTGCCTTGATGCCTTGTTGTTTTTGATAATCAACTATCCAGTTTAGGTAACTAGTTTTTGCTGTGCCATTACCATAAATTTTTATATCATCGTAAATTAAGTGTTTACGATCATCTACTAGATATTGATTAAATTCAATATTGTATCTGTAATCATCCAAATCGATACAAAGGTTATAAAACTTTGCAGGATTAGAAAGCGCAAAAATTCTTAAACAATCGAAAGGATATGAACTACTTCTACGATATGAAAGTTCTACAGCAGCGTTATCTCCTATAATCCAATCACGTTTAAAAATATTTCCGTCATAATTAGATAGTAAACACTCTATTGGATTAAGTAATTGACCTGCGGCGTTAACTGGAAGTATCTCAGATAGACCTGGACGAGCAGCAAATGTAATAATGGAATTCGCTGTGCCTGTCCCTAAGTACTGATTTACTATAGTGATATCGTCATTGACATTATAAGCAACTCCTGAAGTACCTGCTACTATATTCCAATCAGTTGTACCTAATGTAATAATTCTATATTTTTTTCCTATAATTAAATCCTTACTATCTAATATTGGACTGCCATAGTCATATCCTGCTTCTAAATCTTGCCATAATTGTTGGTTGTTGCTTGTATATGGTGCAGGACCGTATCGTTCTTCCCACCAATTTGGTTTATTAGCATATCCTAACATTTCCCAAGGAGTAGTGTTAGGAGTTGTTGTATCATAAAAATATTGATACAACCCACGCCAATCACCCTGTGTTACTAAAGATTTATTAACTTTATTTAAACTATCTCTATAATTATAAGTCCATGGCGAACTTCTGTTAAACACTTGTGTTTTATAATTTAATCTATTTTGACCAATCCAATCAAGGAAAGTTAAACTATACATACTGATCCATTGCTCATAATTTAAATTAGTTAAATTATTAACTTCTGATCTGAAGAATCCAGGTATATAATCAAATTGTTGTACTGGGCTAATCAATCCTTCAAGTTTTAAATTATTGTAAACTCTATTTTCAAATTCAAATAAAACTTGATCTCTATAGTCCTGTAACGTATTTGTCACAGGATCGTAGTTACCATATAGTTTATTGTAAGATCCATCATGACCAACAATAAAGTATGTAAAATTTTGATAACTTTTATCATATATTACTGCTGGTTTTGTAGCAGGATACATACCTAACTTAGTTGGAGTGTTAGGAACATATGAGCCATATGTTTGATTGTATTCGTTTATAATTATTGTGTCGCCCTTTAACAAATCTTTTGTGATTGTTAATGATGGACTATCAGTACTAATTGTATAATCAACATCTTTCATTAACTGCGATACATTATTGATTACTCCTGCTTTGCGTTGTAGGTATACTAAAACTCCATCGTAATTTGCCTTTGTATAATTATAGATTTTACTAAGATCATAAAAACTAGTTTCAATATTATTTTTTATGGTATACGTATTTGTTATAAATGGAGATTTACTTGGAACCATATCAGACCAAAAGAAACTTTGTTCTTGGCTTTTTGAACTTGTAATTTGATCTAATGCATCGTCTAATATTACTGCTGGAGTATATCTTTGTGGATAATCTGTATTGTTTACAGTATCAACTAATAAAGTTTTAAATTTAATATATTCTCTACTATTGTAAAGTAATGCATTAAATAAATTATTATTTTCAGTTCTATTAAAAGTGCCTGGAGCGACTAAACTAGCACTATTCTGTATAATTTTATCGCCCCAATAAATTAAATCTCCTAAATCTTGGAAATTATTATTGCCAAAAATTTCACCTTTTATGGTATTATTATTATAGAAAATACTTGTATATTGTCTACGTATATCGCCAATATTAACTTCTTTAATATCTGTATTAAATGGGTTATTATTTAAATTTATTGGTATACTATAATAACCAGAACTACTTACTTTATCACTTAATACCTGTATTTGAACTTTGGTATTAGTTAAACTTTTTACATCTATGAAAAAGTTTGTTTTTCCGTTTTCTACAGCATATATGTAATCTGATTTTTCTACGGGTATATTATTAATATAAACAAACGCAACTGGCCATGAGTCAGGCTTCTGATCGTTTACAGGTACATCGATTTGAAATATTCTATTTGGATTTTCAGAGAAAAAATCAAATTCGAAGTTTTGATATTGTACGCTAGGTGCAATGGCTGGTACCCATCCTGTCAATCTTTCAAACAGACTACGTGTTTCATAATTTCTTACGAAACCCAAATTGATAGGTTCATTCGCAGGTAGGTTTGTTAAATTATTTACGTAATCAAATCTTTGACTGTTAAATGCAACATCAAATTTAATATCACCGACATTTGTTAAACTACTATATGCTAAAGGAAATCCTAATACAGGATCATCAGTACCAGTACCTTTCGCATAAGCAAATAGTTTGCTACCAGCAAAGTTACTGCCCTCATAAATTTCTTGGTTACTTAAACTTTGTCCTATTTTATCAAATACATCAAATAAAGGCTCTTGGTTGGTATCGTATTTAAACTGCGCTAATATCCATGCCCCATAATTTTCATCTGTAAATCTGTACGTTTTACCTGTATTAAAATAACCTCTTGTAATTACTGTTTGTTCGTTATCTTTAATAGCGCCATCACTTGCCTCTACCAATGAGATTATTGGTTTGCCCCCTACAGTAATCGGCGATAAGTTTACAACATAAATTTTATCACGTACTTCAGCATTTGTATCCGCTGCAAAAATTATTCTTGCGCCATTGAATAAATTATAATTTGTATTATCAAAGTCTTGTAAAAATGGATTAGCAATAAGTGATCTATTAGTATATGCTGACTCTATTGGATCATTTTTCGCCCAAGAAATTTGTAATTTAAAATATTTTGTACTAGAAATAGTAATATCACTGATTGAAGAAATTATAGCATTCGTTGGTAATATACCACTTAGTGGAGTAGGATTTTCGTAGTTTCCCAAATCACTGATGTATTGTGTCAATGTGAATGTGGCAGCAATTATACTACCATCTGACTGTGATGTTTTAACTGAACTTTGTGGCACTAATGCATACGTATAACTTAAAGCCTTCGCTGTGCCAGTACCTGCTCCTATTGCTGATGCAGTAAATGATATTCCTGCTGTGTTACTTTCTGCTCCGCATGCTATCCAATCGGTAGTACCAACACTAACAATTTCATAAATTTCGCCAACAATTAAATCGGTACTATTAACGTTGTCTGTACCACTATAGCCCGGACTTGCTTGTATCGTGGCATTATATCCTGTAAATATTTTAACATCAGGGTAGTAATTAACCTGACCATTTACTATAGAGAAAGCATCAGATGTTCTGCGATCTATAAAATCGACGGGCGTTTTACCTAATGTGCCTTGATTAAAAAGTTTTAAGTTAGGATAAAATTCAATAATAGGACGATTAGCTTTATTTTTTTCAACTGCGTATTCATTTAATATTTCTGGATTATTATTATATTTTGCTGTAGCATCAATTACACTACTATGAAACCAACGGTTGCTACGTGACCAACCATTTTTATTAATAGCATTACGTGCTATTGTAATATAATCTTTGTTTATTGGTATAGAATTACTACCACTATATGCGCCTATGTCCCAAGGAAAAATGTCGTATGGTATAGGATTTTCAAAAGTGTAAGCCTCTGGTGTTACTGTTTCTTTTAAATCAATTAATTCTATACCTTTTTCAGTACCAACACCCTGTACATAATACTCTCCTTCCAAATAACTAATAGGGGTAACGTCGCCACTAAAGGAAACCTTTAGTCCATTAGTAAAAATAACTACTTGCTGATTTGGTACTGTAATTTGAAAATTCTTTTTACCTAGTATATCTGTTTCAACATTTAAGTTATTACCAATATTATTTTCTATTATGCGTAGTATACCTACCTTATTAGGATTACTTGCATCTTGATAATATAGAGTATTAAGATTAGCAGTTATATTTGGAACTTCTTTTATACTTCCTGTTAAATCTTTATAAAAATCTAAACCAATATATTCAGTACCATATAGTGCTGTAATTTGAGTATTTTCATTAATTAGTTGATAAGGCTTTAATCTTATAATAGGATTTACTGGATCATCTATATTTTCAACATAAGTTACAATATAAAAATAATTATTAACAAATGAGTAAAATCCTTCTTCATTTAATCCTTGATTTACAGTAGCATTCATGGAACCACTTGCTGTAGTTAATGTAACTTCTGGACCATTAATTGATTGCGATATTGTAAATTTATTTGCGTCAATAATTTCTTTTACATAATAAATTACGTTGTTTAATGCACCATTATATTGGTTTATACCCCCAAATACACTATTTGGAAATGTAATAACGTTGTTTACTTGTAATACATTCTTAATATCATTTTGGGGTAAGTTAGTAGTATCAACTATCAAACGATTAGTACTTGCTAAAGTATTTGTTACTACAATCGTAAGTGGCGTAGTGCTAGCAAAATTATCTGATGGATTAAAAATTTCATCAGGATCCGCTTCATTAATTAGGCCAATATTAATATCGTAATTACTTTCTGCAAAGAATCCATCTGTAAATGCTTTTTCGTCAGTAGTATTATTATAAAATAATATGGTTCTGCCTTCTAAATCAGTTACTCCATCGATATTTTCTACATCTTGTAATAATTTTCCATTTATATCTTGAAAGTTTAAGTTACTTACTAGATCAACATCTACTTGATTTGTAAATACAAGATTGTCTTGTGCTGTAACTTGTGGGACTTCAAAAATTACTGCTCCTGCTCTAGCGCCATTGTTAATTACACCATTATCTTGTGTTAGTCGTGTACTACGATTTGGTTGTGTGGCACTTGTACCGCTGGTGCCTGGTTGTGTTTGAATAAAAAAACCACTATCTTGATCAACAATAAAACGATATGTACCGCCACGCAACAACGTTAACGTTGGATTTTCTTCGCCAGTAGCCGTTTCTAGACTTCTAATATTATAATTATTTGATTCACTTTTAACTACATAGTCAGTATTGTTATATACAACATTAGTAGCAATTTCAACTGCTGGCAACCCTTCTGGCGCCCAGTAATATTGATTGAAGTTAATAATTTTGTCAAGGTCAATAAATGGGTCCCAACTATAAATTTGACTTTCGAAAAGTTTACTATTGTTCTCAGTAACTCCGCCCTGTAACTTTAATGCGTCAATTAATCCAGGGTAAGTTATAAAATCTTTAGCAGCCATCTCATCTTTTTTAGTAAAGATTATGCTAGGAGTTAATTGATAATCTGTTCTAATTTTAGTAGGCTCTGTAATATAGCGATCATTGGCGTTAATACCATAACCAAACTTACTACCTACATAGCCCTGTATACGTCTCTGATCAGAGTTGTTTACAATTTGATCCAGAGTAGCGGATAAGAATTGTTGATTGGTTGGAGTATGAAAAATTTCAGGTAAGAAATTTAACGTTCTAATTCTTGCCATTTTACACTGCCCTTAACTGATCAGGAGTAAGTGCTGCAATTATTACAATGTCATTAGCCGTCGCAGCGTTAACAAAAATTTCATAAGGTTGACATTTAATTTCATATAAATCACCAAACGATTCATTTGGATCATTGGGCACGATTACTGCTGAACTTACTAAGTCTCCTATTTCATTATGTAGATATGCTGATAGTTCACTAAAGTAAAATGTATCACCAAAGTTCCAGTTTTGTATATTAAAATATTCATTCATAGAAGTAATCACAGCACTACGAATTTCACTATCACTAGCGGTTGAAATTGAATTCTTAATAATTTTAATTGTACCCTGTAATGCCTTCGCTGCCTTAGGTCCAAATAATGGCTTGAAAGTTACACTATTCATAATCATACTATCACTGACCATTTTATAAAATTGTAATTTTTCATAGCTAGCGTTAAGTTCTGTAATAGTTGGTTGAGCAGGTTTACTAATAGTGTTTGTAGTATCTTGTATATAATTTGTATAGGCTGTATAGTATTCCTGTGTAACCAAATACAAATCAATAATGTTTGTTGTTGCCGGATCAATACGCACAGTATTATTAGAATTGTGAGTGTATTTGTAAGTAAGACCCTGTCTACCATACATAATACTATAGTTTGACATTTCTTTTAATATATATGATTGTGTTGTAACTTCTGGATCCTGAAAAGTTTTGTAAAATTTATTTTCACTAAAAGCATAGAATAATGTTTTTTCGGGATATTCATATTTTATAACTTCAATGTCAGATTTAATTGCGTATAAATCTACTACATCCTTTGAGGGCAAAATTTGTTGTCTAGTTAAATTTATAGCATCTTGAATAGTTTCAAAAAATACATATCTATTTGTATTTGTAGCATCAGTTTTGAAACCAGTAGTTGCATTTGTTGTATATGTAAATCCAGTAATTTCACTAAAAAAATCAGGATTAGTAACTAGTGTTCCATTGTTATCACTGGTAGTACTTACAGATACTTCATAATCATTAATATACCCGTCGCTTTCAATAGTTTGTCCTGTAATATTTATTTTGTAGTCTTTTGCCAATGGTGTGCTAGTATCAACAACAGTATTAATACCTAATACGTTAACATTGTCTTGCAGCACAGTACCGGAGAATGGATCGTAAACTAATTCGTTTTGTGGGAAACTAAACCTTACGTCGTCTACACTACCAAAATAATATTCTAGTGATTTTACTTCAACAATATAACTATTTGGTATATTTTGACTAATAAATTTTACAAAACTATTATTCGTATCCACAGGATGTATCGACCAACGATCTTGATCAATCGCTAATTTGTTATTAAACAGTAGACTAAAACTTTCATTAAGTTCAAGTCTTTGTTTTGCTTCAAGTATAATATTAGTTGGCAAACTATTACTAAAGGCTGGAATAACTTGCGATAGTATCGCTCCAGTTGGAACATAACCATCTAAAGTAATTGGCCCTGTACCATTAGGAAATATACCATCACCGCCATTTGCGCCGTCGCCTATAACTTCAAGCACTGTAGTGAAGAAAAACGTAACGTCGGTGGACTTTGGAATACCATTTACTAACCTATAATTACTATCGAAAAATTTGCCTGGAGGAGCAGATATTTTAATCAATGCACCTTTCGTTATATATTTTAAATTGTTAGTTGTAAATACTCCAGTAGATAATGCATTTTTTTCTAAAGTTGGATAATTTGTAATATATCCATTTAATGAATTGGCACCAACCACTGCCATTTTCCAATAGACAGGCAAACTAGTATCGCTTCCTGTTACAGCATATCTTGGATAATAAGTCGTATAGTATTGATAACTTTCTATTTTTGATAGTTGATTAGTTAATGATTGTGTTAAGAAAAACATAATATCGCTTGTACTGTCAAAAGTAAAAGCAAAAGTAAAGTTGGTTTTATCGCGCCATAGTGCGCCGTCGTTGCCTAAACTTAATATGCTTGAATATTTTCCAGTTGGATCCAGCAAGTCTAAATTTTTACTTACCCCAATGCTGCTACGATTAATTGCTTTTGACTTAATAATTGAGCTGTACAAAGTATAAGGAAAGTTATTGTAATCTTCTCCGTTAACCATACGATTTTGCGTATAATAACGAGTTGGCGCACGTTGCTTGATGTTTGGTATGCTTTCTCTTGCCTGTGCATTTGAGACTGGACTAGTTAGTGCTAATCCTACAGTAAGTGTTTCTACTCTACCTACGCGACTGACATAGTTAAATGCTACAGTCAATCCTTGCATTTCACTTACATCTATAGTATATGTTAATGCGTTGCTTGAGCGTACATAGGCACGGAAACTACCTACAGGAATCTTTGAAAAAACGCCATCGCCAAATACATATGAAACTCTATCGTTGAAGCCTGAATCAACACTAAAAATAGTTCTATTACTGTTTTCTGTTTGTAGATAGGCATCAGCATAGACACTTTCAACCTTACGCCATTCTGCCCTACCTAGATTATTTTCATTTAATTGATATAACCATGTATCTGTATTATTTACGCCTTCTATTTCACCAATAGGTATATTTTGATTTGCAATTTGTTCCTGTAAATCAAAATCAAAATCAAGCAATGTACCTTGTTTAAAGTAAAAAAAGAATCCAGTATTTGGACTACCAAATCCTAACTGATCGTTTCTATACAACATATTGAAACGTCCGCTTGGTGATGGACTGATTTCATATACATTAGGTTGATCTAAACTTGTAACGCTTACAAGTTCGAAATTCATTCTAATATTATCAACAGTAGATACGAAAGGTGCAATAGGCAATGATCCTTCTGGTATCGCTATACTGTATTCACTAGTGGTTATACCTAAAATTTCTTGGACATTTCCTGGACGTCCTACTTTTTGACTATTAACAAGTGTAGCATTAATAATGGTATTAAATTGTTCTAAAAAGTTTGGATTAGCAGGGTCATTCCATAATATAGGAAGATTGCTTAAGTTTACTCCATTTAGATCAGTAATATTTTGTGTTGTGCTTATACTAGTAACTTTCAAATAACCTTCAGCACATAAATTACGTTTTGGCGTATAGCTAACAAGGTTGGCTAGTTTAACAACACTATCTCTGCGTTCAGCCGTATCTAAAAAGTTTTCCCTAGCATTTAAGTCATTTCGAAAAGCAAGACCCTGACCCATAAACGCCATTACGTCAAGTAAGGCTATAAATTCACTTGATTCTGTAAAGTCATTAAACGTTTCTGGATAGTAAGTTTGTAGGTAGTCAATGAAACTCTTGCGTAGTGTTTCATAATCATAACTACGGAAATCGGCCTGGCGGAAAGTTTGATAAATTGCCTTCCAATCATTTATACCAAACAAAGAGGTTTGTTTACTACTAGTAGCCATACTAATATTTATCTATATGGAAAACCGTGATTTTTGGAATCAGATACTAGCAGCCCCTGTTCTACTATTGAAAAATATAGATAAAAGTTCAGCCTGATTGAAAGGGTATACAGCGAGTTGTAGTTCAACTAATATGCCGTTTTCCTGCGGATAAACTCTTATAGTACCTACTTGTAAACGTGGGTCCAGACTTATTATTCTACGTATTTCAGCCTCGATATTTTCTTGCGTTGTAAAATCGTTTGGTTCAAACACAAAGTCCCAAATACGTGAACCATATTCAGGTTGGCCTACTTTTTGTCCTTGTTTTATATTAAGAGCGTTTAAAAAATCTTGTATTACCAACGGCGCATCAGTCATTTTAAACTTTTTACCGCTTATTAATGAATTAGTAATACTACCCGGACCGCCATACTCTCCCGGAGGGGGGTTAGTAGTCTTGGGTTTATTTGCTGCTATTGTGCTGAATCCAATATATTGCGGCATACTAGTATTTATATCTCAGTCTATTAGTAGATGACGGTGACGCCGTCATCATATTTGTATTTGGCTTTCAAATCTTTAAATATTTTTTGTTTTTCGTCTGATATTTGAACTAGTTTTAAAGCCTCTTCTCTTAATGCTTCAATTTGCGGATCACCCTGTGGCAATTTATGCAATGCTTTTTCAAATTTAGCATATGCTTTACTTGCTTTGCTTGCCGCTTGTGTATAGGCACTACCAGCGCTACCAATTTCTTGTAGTTGTTCTATCGTTATTTTGTTTGTACTTTCTAATTCTGAAGTCGCTTCTTCAGACACTTCTCCTAGCATGTTAGGAGGAGGTATACTAGGATCGCCTAATAGGTTATCTATTGCTGCTGTGATTTCTTGTCTGTCTGTTGTATTAATTGCTATTACTGGCATACTGACTGGTACACCGCCACCAGAACTTATTGCTGACAACTGTGATTCTAGTTGTGACGCAATACCGCTGGGCAATCCAGATTTGCTTAAGGCTGCAGCTATATCAAGTTTTGGAATATCAATACCAGCTAATTTAGCAGTGGCCAAGGATGCAATACCATCTTTTAATTTATCTAATGCCCCGCCTAATTTATTATTCATACCCTTAAGTTTATCTTTTGCTGCTGACGCAGAATCCTTTAAACCACTAAGCTTTCCCTCTAATGCCCCTATTTTATCTTTGGCTCCAGCACCTAAATTTTTTAAAGCGCCTGCAGCCCCTGCTCCACCAGGTAAATTACCTAATCCACTTGCTAAGGTAGAACTCGCGGATGCTGCTGATTTTGTATTTACGCCTGAGGCTGCTTGCTGTAATGCGCCTGCTAGTCCGCCCGTTGCGGCAACGACTTGACTAGGATTAACTCCGGCACTACTAACTGCTGTTGCTGCTTGTTTTAATGATAGTGACATTATCCTAATCCAGGTACTTTTGCTGTTAAGTTGCTTACAGCACTTTGTGCAGAGTTTTGAATACCAGTTGCTTTAGATGCGAGTGACCCTACGTTACCAGCAGCAGCGCCAGCCAATCCTGATACCTTATCTTTTATGGCTGCTGCTCCAGGAAGATTTTTACCTAGTGCTGCTGCACCTCCACTTAATTTATTTGTTAGTTCCCCTCCCGCCTTTGATAATGCATTTTTCAATGCGCCGCCTTTACTAGCCAAGTCGCTTAACTTGTTTGTTAAGTCGCCTGATTTTCCAGCTGCTGCCTCAGATACTTTAGCGAATGCATCTTTTGCTTCTTTTTCTACATCTACTGGCACACCTGCTGGTAGTGATGGAAATCCAGACTTAATAGCATCAAATGCAGACGCGGCTAAACCCTTTGCTTGCTCTTGTAGTGATGCCAACCCCTTACTTTCTGCTAGTCCTGATAGTGAATCCTTTAATGAACCTAATCCAGAAGTTACTTCATCAGCCATCTTGCCTGCAAGATTTCCACTTCCAATTTTGCTTAAAGCTGCATCAGCGCCCGCCTTTAAACTTCCTGCGGCTTCACCTGCCGCGCCCTTTAACGCATTTAAACCGCCTGCAGCCGACGGTACAGTTACTTTTGGCGCAGTAAATGCTAATGTATCCACTTCTGTTAATGGTAGTTGTTGTGGTACTGGATTAATATTACTAGATATAGACCCTTTAGGATTACTGGCTAATCTTTGTGGTCTTGCTACTCTACCTCCTCTACCTCTACCAGTAGAATTTTTTACTGCTGCTAAGGTAGCGCCAATACCAACAGTAGCAGTTGAATTTACTAGACCAGCAATCGCAGTTGGGCTTTCCTTACCTGTAATAATTTTTGCATTCATTAATTGTGCTTGACTTTTTTTCATAACATTAGTCATAGCTAAAGATTGTGCATTAAAATTGTTTTTTAAATCATTTAGGGATTTTGCACCCTGACTGCCTGTAAACAAGTTTTTTGGCATAGAGTTTGCCAATGGCTTACCACTATCAACTAGTGCCTGTACTAATTTAGCACTGCCGGGCTTAATTATACCAGCAGCTTGCATCTGTTCTGGATTTAAACCAAACTGTCCTACTAAGGGTATATTAGTCATTATCCACCTCCAGGCAACTTGGCAACGCCTGCTTTGGCTTGTTGCACCTTCGCTGTTAAGGGATTGCTTGCCATTGCTTGTGCGCCTGCTCCTAATAATGCGCTTGTTGCGTTCTTATTTAATGCGCCGCTAACAGCATTAGTTCCTGCTTGTACTGAACTTGAACTTACTGCTGTAGCTGCGCTGGGCGATGTTGAATTTGCTGCTGCATCGTTGACATCACTTACTGCTGCGTTTGGTGCTTCGGGCAGATTTGCACTTGCGCCCAAATCAGTTTTAGCATCAGTTCCTTGTCCTGCTGAAGCCCAAGGGGTATGTGCTGGTACACGACTTGCAATAGATAATAATTTTCCTGGTGCTGCAATAAATCCTTTTTGTTTATCAAACAATGTATCTGTTTGTGCAAAAGCCTTTATTGCTTCTACTGCCTCTGGAGTAGTTGATGGGTCGCCGCTGTTAAGGTTTACTTTAGTACCAACAACAAAAGCTTCTGCACCAGCAACCATACTGGCTTGTCCTCCTGCTTTCACAGCATATGCTCCTGCTATTAGTGAAGTTAACTTTCCTGATATAGATTCAGCATAATCTTTTAATACACGCAATTTATAAGTACCTTCAGCCTGTACATGTATATTTTCAGCGCGTATATTCAAATTTTTTTCAGCGTGTATATTAATGTTTCTGTCTGCGTGTAAATTTAAATCACCCTGTGTTCTAACATTAAAACTATTTGTACTATAGATATCTACAGTGCCTTCCTTGCCTAATTCAATATAACTTTGTCCATTACTATGTATAATAAACAATGTTTGACCGTCATCACTCATAGTAATTTGATGTCCAGTAGAAGTTCTTAAACGTATCAGATTATTTCTACCTATAATATCACCATCATCCATTACTAAAGTATGCCCACCTCGACGACCTACAATTTTGAATTTAGCAGGGTCAGCACCGCCTTTTAACTCGCTTGCTATATTATCATCGTTCATACCACCTTGATAGATAGGGCGTCCTGGAGTGCTTACACCCCAGCCTACTCTACTAGAAGTTTCACGCTGCGCACTACTGCTTATTACACCGCGTATTGGATCACGTATTAAACCTTGCTGAAATAATATACTTGCTTGATAACTATGTACAGGTTTAGGTGCATCAACATATTTTTCTGGTGCTGATGCTTCTGGACTGTTGTCATTTAAATTTGTAACTGGTAATACAACTGCGCCACCATAACTTTGACCTTCAGCTTCGTTCAATAATACATCTTTATAGCCTGCTATAGCAGGTAGACTATACATGGCATCAGGATCGTAAACACCGCCTAAATAATAACCAAAATTAGCATCGCCATTTATAAATATGCAAACTACTCTGGTACCGATGTCTGGTGGACTATGCCAAACACCATAACTTGCTGGATTAGTTTTAAAAGTACCAAACCCTGTCTTAGGGGATTCTCCAATAGTACGGCCATAAAAACCTATAGGATAAATTGGTTTAGACCAATTAGTAGAAGAATTAGGGTCCTTACCAGTACCATCTGCTATAAACACTCTTATTCCGCCCTGTCTAGTATCATCAAAATTGTATTTGACAATACCCCATACAGGATATGGCAAAAGAGGTGCACTACCTGCATCTGCTCTTGTATATTTAGGCTGTCCCCTGGCTTGAAAATCGTCTTGCATTTACATTATTTAACCCCTGCCTCTACCAAGATTAAAGTTTGGCGCTGTAATACTTACATTGCCTGCATCTATAAACGTGGGTGCAGTAACGCTTAGTCCTCTTTTTGTGACTTGTACTTCTTGTAATTGACTATCATCATTTGCTACGCCTTTAGCTGTTGTTTGTGTTTGTCCACCAACTGAACTTTTCATATTAGTGGTTATCCCTGGATCTGTCTGTGATTGTGTAGCATCGGGAGGCGGATCAGATACTAGACCCTTTGCCGGATTTGATATAGTTTTTTTAGTGCTTGTGATCGTTACTTCTTCAAGATCATCTTCAACATCCGGGAAAGTATTAATTACACACTGTAAATCTTGTTCAAAAATACCCTTATCAAATTTACTTGACACTTTAATTAAACGGTAACTTACCCCTTCTACAATATCTGCAACTTTCTTAGGATAATTCCAAAATTGAACTTTTTCATTAACACTCATAAGACCAGTGCCGGTTGAACTAAATGCTATACCGTCGGTTGAACGAAAATTATAATCCTGCGGTTCTTTAAAATCTACTTCAATAAAAACTTGTCCACCATTTGGGTTGATAGTATTATCTTGTGTACCATAAAATCTATTATATAATTTATTGATGGGCACTGTACTTTCTGGCATAAGATAATCTGGGTCTCCCATTATTTTGATTGATACGTTTGCTTGTGATACTGGATCAAACAAACTTGTAATATAAGCACGTTTACCAAAGTCTTGTAAATTAGATATATCTGTTTTTGTTGCATTTGCATCCTTAACGAGGGCAACCGGAGTGCCCGGTTGTGTTTCTGTATTTTGTTCTTTATTAAGACCAGCTACTGCTACGGTAAAGAATGTATTGTCTAGATTTTGTGTATAACCTAGTATTTCACTATTTTGTCCTGTAAACCAATATTTATAACGTTTGTGTGGTCCATAATATGGAATACCCGGGTTACTATAAGCATTTGTTATAATAGGAGTTTCATAAATTTGAAACACATACGTTATGTCATATGTAAAATCTTGGATTTTGTCAAAAAATTTGCCGTTGCTAATTTGTGCGCTAACATTATACCAACGTACAAAATTTTTATTGTCTGTATCTTGTTGTAACTCCCCATTTGTTTTTTGTGGATCTGGTTCTAAGTTATTATTTTGTATTGTCTTGAATGCACTTGTAATATATGTGCTACGTGAAATAATAGTTTCAAATGCTTGTAAAATCGGCGTACCTGAAGGTATGGTTAATTCTCCTACACTAGTGTCTGGTCTGCCTTGCTCTTCTCCTGCTTTTGATCCTGTAGTGGTAGGTTTTGTACCTACCAATGATGCTTTAGTAACATCAGTTTCGCTAACCATTCTTTCTCTAAAAATTGGTGCAGACTTTTGTTTTTCTAGATTTTCTTCAATGCCCTCACCAACAAATTTAAAAGAATACTTATTTGGTTTTATTTTAATATCTTTAACGCTATCTGCGGCAGTTTTATTCAACTGATTCATCATATTTGTAAGCATGTCATATACAGTAGTACCGCGTAAAGTTCCGCCTGTGTCCCAAATGCCACGTTTAGTTCCAAACGCTACGGCAGGGCTTGAAGCCACAGCTTTTATATTATATGTTGTGGCTTTATTATCTAATTTGAATTTTACTTCAGTCATATAGATATCATAGAAACGTTCAAACAATGGATCTTCTTTTGATGATGCTGGAGTGCCATCATTATTAAAACCAGTAAATCTTATACCCAGTATAAAAAATTGTCTTGTAGGATTTTTTAATGATTTAGCTCCGCTGTCTGCAATTATGGCGTCAGCGGTGCGCTGCAAATTTGTAATAAAACTAAAACCATATGGTTCGTTAATTTGAAACTCTATATTGGTTGTATTAGTACTTGTTTGAGTATCCATGCCACTAGTAAATGTTTCTATTCTTAAGTTATCAATATAATAATCAAGTGTAAAACCCACGGCGCGTTTTTGTACATCATTATTGACTCCGCCTGATTGGCATATTAATGCTACACCATCTACTGGTAATATGGTTCTGCCTGACCCTGTAAATTCATCATAGGCTTTAGGTGTTATCATATATAATGAAATATTATATGTGTATGAGGGAAATACTGAAAGTGGATTATATAATCTACGTCCAGGGCTATCATTTTGTGCCTTGGCTGTGGCCGCTGCATTGGTTGCTGTCGCAGGTGCCGTAGTGTTCGTACCGGTTTTTTTATCTCCGTCACCCTCGCCTGTTATATTAGTTTTTGGATCAGTCCCGGCAGTAGCAGGTGCTGCAGGGTTAGCGGCTGGTTCATTAGGCTTAGCGGCAGGTGGAGTAGTGTTTGGACACTTAGCAATCTTTTCAGCGAAACTGTCTCTGGTTTTTGTGTAAAGCCCGGCTTGTGCAGCGAGTCTATTAGCCTCACGATTAGTAAGCCCTATTAACTCTTGACTTTTTGCTTTGACCTCACCTTCGGCTTGTTGGTCTAGTTTTTCCAAAGCATCAAGTAGTGGCTTACGGTCATTGTTAAATAGGCTTTTACCTTGGTCATATATAACTTTGGATTTATCCAATGCTGCTTTAGCACCTGCAGAGCAAGGGTCTAGATTTTGAATTAATGCTAAAGCCTCAGCAGTTTTTCCTTCTGCCTTACTAAATAAGGATAATATTTGCGTGGCTGCATCGTTTACTTGTTGTATTGTAACTGCCATTCAACTACCTTTATATTCTTAAATAAGTTCTTAATGTTGTTATTTTAGGTATATAGATATCTACACCAGCAATAAAATTAAAATATGGATCTGGTCCTAATCTATTAGGATTTCTAGCAGCAAATACCCACCATAATCTACTATCTTGATAAAAATTATAAGCACACAAGTCTGGTCTAAATTCATAAATTTTTGGTATAGTATAAAGTATATCATCAGGATTAGCAGGAAAAGGTCTATCAGACATGATATTCAAATATTTGTTATTAACAACATCTGTAGTAAAATAAGGACTGGTTGCTGGATACAAATTATTAATTGACATTACCAAATACCTCCGCCTGTTCTATTATTTTTACCTAATAATAGTTTGCCAGATGCATAGTCCCTTAAACTAAATTCGTTGCTAATTGTATTTCTAGCCACCATTGGTATACATCTGATCGTAATTAAAATCTTTGTGGGTATATAAGTTGGCATGTCCTCTGTATCAAACTGCGCTGGTTCTGGGTTACCACCTGATCCTGCTTGTCCTGATGAGTTGCCTTGACCTGAGGGAATATCTATTTTTCCCGTTTGAATATAATCTACATCATTTGGTAATGAATATGTAAATCCTGATATAGCCATTGGATGACCATTAAATTGATATGATCCTAATCCTGTTAAGTAAACTAATGGAGGAGGGGTACCTGCAATAGGATCAGTATCCTTGCCATAAAACATTTTTGTAGCACTACGTAAAAAATGTATTACTGCTAATACGTAATTTGCTTCTGGCGTTGACTGTGCTGTAAAGTCGCAAGCAATATTAATATCTTCTACTTGACTATATTGATATTGGCTAATATTAAAATTGCTATGTGCAGGATTATTGCTATCATATTTGGCACTATAATTTACTGAAATTTGTGGTGTGTATGGAAATACAATGCCATTGGTTGCTTTCAGTGGTAATAAAATTGTTTTGTTATCACTTGAATTATAAAAGTAATTTGAATTTACAGCCAAACTCAATCTAACGCGCCAATCACCTTTATGTTGAATATTAACTGCTTCGCCTACTGCTACTTGATCTCTTGCTTGATTGGTAAGTCCATTCTTATTTGAAGTACTGGGTGCTGTAGCCGGAGTAGTTGCTGGGGTAGTAGCCGTTGCGCCCGGTGATGGACTGCCTGCGCCAACTGCGCCGGTTGCACCTTTTGCGCCGGTCGCGCCCGCACCTTGCGGGGTTGTTGGTCCTGTTGCACCAGTTACTGGCCCCGTTGCTCCTGTTGCTCCTGTAGCGCCTACACCTTGTGGCGTTGCTGGTTTACTTGCTCCCGTAGCGCCCGTTGCTCCGGTAGTACCTTGTCCTGCAGTGCCTGGAGCGCCGGTACCTTGATTATTTGTTTTTGCTGCTGCCGCAGCAGCGGCTTCTGCTTCTTTTTTCGCATTCTCTTCCGCTCTGGCTTTGGTTTCAGTCTGTGCAGCATTGGCTTTGCTTATTACAGAATCAGCCTGTATGATAAACTTTTCGATGTCTCTGATGGCGGCGGGACAATTTGAATCTGTACCTTGCTTTGCTTGAGCCAAAAGAGTTTGAAGTTTATTTTTTATAGAACTTACTTGATTTTTATAATCTTCAATCCTACTAATTCTTGTGGCAGGTGGACCATATGTGGCACTAAATATGTCTCTACGGACGTTTTCGATTTCGCCTTCATAATTGCCTAAATTTCTAGCATCTGCAAAAGCGATTTCAAATAGTTCTATACAAGTAGCCATTATTTTTACCCTGTAATGCTAGTATAAATAGCATGTCTGTGTATTATTTATCACCCTAAAAATCACCGTTTTTGTTAATTAGGCTTGACAAAGGTTGCCAGGCCATGTATCATTTACGCAACATATTAATAGAGGAACTATGTCTATAACAATTAAGAAACCTGTAAATTATTTAAACAATAAAGATATTCTCAAAGAGATTCACGCTAGCAAAACATCATATTGCTGCTATGCTAGGCAGGAATATCATCAATACGATCTAATCATTGATATGCCACAAAGTGCATTAGAAAAGTCATTAGATCAATTATCAAGACCCAAAAACATTAAGGCTGCTAGAGAAGCAAGAGCAGCAAGAATACTAAATCAAACAGGACAAGAAGTAAAATTAAAAGATATTCCTGTAACTGATCTAGTATTTCGTGTTATGACTTGGGATCATATCCCAGTTAGTCCAAAGCAACCACGTAAGGTTGTAAAAAAGAAAACAGCATTAGATATACTTGAATTTGAAGATAGTGAAGAGAACCTATTTGCCGACCTTGACCTTGAAGATTATACCAAAGATGATGTGGATGATATGGTTCATGTTAAGGTGAACTTTCCACCGTTCCAACACTACAAGTTAGATCAAAACAATAGTGCAATATGCGTAGGTAAAAGTCATTGGAAGGGCGGTGTTAAGACCGGTCAGTTTAGTAAAGATCATGGTAAACTAACTGATAAGTTAGCACGTATGTTTATCATGCTTTGCGAAAAATATGCCATGAAGTTTAACTGGCGCGGTTACACATACAACGATGAAATGCGTAACAGTGCCATACTTCAATTGACATATGTTGGATTACGTTTCAATGAAGCAAAGAGTGCTAATCCATTCGCTTATTACACTGCTGCTATCACAAATAGTTTCTGCCGTGTATTGAATACTGAAAAGCGTAATCAAAATATTCGTGATGATATTCTTGAAATGAATGGATTGAACCCAAGTTTTACTCGTCAAATGAGTGGAACAAAATTCAATCAATATGAAGAATAACCAAAAAACTTTAAGTAAATCAACAACTTAGATAAAATATATAGATGTCTAACTTATTTAAGAAGGCAGCAATCTTTACAGATATACATTTTGGTTTAAAGTCAAATAGTCTGGAACATAATCAAGATTGCGCCGATTTCATTGATTGGTTCATAGAAACTGCTAAAAGTGAAGGTTGTAAGACATGCTTTTTCTTAGGTGATTATAATCATCATCGTGCCAGTATTAATATCCATACTATGCAATATGGATTACGTGCATTAGAAAAATTAAATGACAATTTTGATAGTGTTTATTTTATTCCAGGCAATCACGATCTTTATTATCGTGACCGCAGAGATATACATAGTGTTGAGTGGGCAAGGCATCTGCCAAACGTGCATATCATCAATGACTGGTTTAGTGAAGGCGATGTCACTATCGCGCCATGGTTAGTAGGAGATGAATATAAGAAACTGCCCAAGATCAAAGCAACAAAATATTTGTTTTCGCATCTTGAGTTGCCACGCTTCTATATGAATGCCATGGTAGAAATGCCAGATCATGGTGAAATTAGCGATGAACATGTAGTTGGATTTGAACAAGTATATTCAGGACATTTTCACAAAAGACAATCGCGTAAAAATATATGGTATATGGGCAATGCTTTCCCACACAACTATGCTGATGCAGGTGATGACGCACGTGGCATGATGATAATTGAATGGGGAGAGGATCCTATATTCAAATCATGGCCTAAACAACCAACATTTAGAGTTTATAAATTAAGTGAAGTATTAGAAAATCCTGACGGATATCTATTACCACGCAGTAGTATTCGTGTACATCTTGATATTGATATTAGTTATGAAGAGGCAAATTACATTAAAGAAACACTTGTACCAAAGCATCAATTACGTGAGATGGGATTAATACCCATAAAACTTGATCAGCACACACTTGATCTTGCTCCAGGTGAGTTGAAATTCGAAAGTGTTGATCAGATAATATTAGATCAAATCAGCAATATTGAAAGTCAATTTTATGACCAAAAATTATTGCTAGAGATTTATAAGAATCTATGATACTATTAAAAAATATTACATTAAGAAATTTTTTGTCTATTGGTGCAGTTACACAGGCTGTGAACTTTGATAGCAAAGAATTAACATTAATACTGGGTGAGAATCTTGATTTAGGGGGAGATGGTGCTAGAAATGGTACTGGTAAAACTACCCTAATCCAAGGTCTTTCATATGTATTGTTTGGTACTCCAATCAATCAAATTCGTAAAGATAATTTAATCAATCGCACTAATGCCAAAGGCATGATGGTTACACTTGAATTTACTGTAAACGGAGTTGATTATAAGATTGAACGTGGACGCAAGCCAAATATACTTAAGTTTTATGTAGATAACAAAGAAGAAGAATGTGTGAACGATGCTCAGGGTGAGAATAAAGAAACACAAGAGCATATTGAACGTGCGTTAAACATGACACCTGATATGTTTAAACATATTGTTGCGCTAAATACCTATAGTGAACCTTTTTTAGCCATGAAGGCTAATGATCAACGTAACATTATCGAACAGTTGCTTGGCATAACATTACTCTCGGAAAAAGCAGACCTTATCAAAGAACAAATTAAATTAACTAAAGATAAACTAACCGAAGAAGAATACAAGAACAAAGCAGTTGAAGAAGCAAACAAACGTATACAAGAACAAATTGAAAACCTAAAACGAAGGTCAAAGTTGTGGGATGCCAAGCACAACGAAGATTTAAAGAGGTTAAAGGATGACCTTGAAGAACTTAAGAAGTTAGACATTGATGTTGAGTTACAAGGTCACAAAGATTTGTCTGAGTATAATCAGCGTAAAAAAGACATGGCTGATATCGACAAAAACATCTCGCGCACTGAAGATGATATTCACAAAGAAGAAAAAAATCTTAAGAAGGTAGAAAAGGAACTAGAACAACTTGCTGAACACAAGTGTTATGCTTGTGGGCAAGACTTGCACGATGATAAACATGCTACTGTATTAAAAGAAAAACAATTAGCCAAAGCAGAAAGTAATAAAGCAATTACCGAACATACTGAATTTTTACATGAACTTAAATCTGCTAAAATAGCATTGGGTCCTATAGGTAAACAACCAAAACTATATTACGACACAGAGCAAGAGGCGTTCCAACATCGTAGTATGGTTGACAGTCTTGTTAAATCTATAGATGAAAAAGAAAGTGATGAAAATCCATATACTGATCAAATAAGTGAGATGGAGAATCAAGCATTACAAATCGTTGACTTTAGTAATATCAACACATACAATAGAGTTCTTGACCATCAAAAGTTCTTATTAGATTTATTAACCAGCAAAGACAGTTTTGTACGTAAGAAAATTATTGATCAAAATCTCAGTTATCTCAATGCAAGGCTCACACACTACCTTGATAGAATCGGATTACCTCATCAAGTAATATTTTTAAACGATCTATCTGTTGAGATAACTGAGTATGGACGCGAACTTGATTTCGATAATCTAAGTCGTGGTGAACGCAATAGATTAATACTGGGTCTATCATTTGCTTTCCGTGATGTATGGGAAAGTTTATATAGTCCAATTAACACATTATTTATTGACGAATTAATTGATAGTGGTATGGATAGTATGGGCGTAGAAAATAGCATGGCTATTCTCAAAGACATGTCACGCAATAGAAACAAATCAGTATGGCTAGTTTCGCATCGTGAGGAATTAGCGGGGCGTGTTCCTAGTGTACTTAAGGTTGTAAAAGAAAATGGCTTTACAACATACAATGCTTCTGCCGAATATGCAATGTAATGCCAATACTAAATCCTGACAAAATTTACTATTTGTATAGTGATGATATCAAAGACGAACTAATACAAGTTCATACTAGTAAAATGGTTCAGGGTTATGGAGGTATTTCGTTACGCTTTCGTAATTTTTCTGAATTGCCTGTATATTATCTGGAATTTAATTCAGCAAAAAGTCTTAACAAATTTAAATTAAATTCATTTATTAATTTTGAAATTTTAAATAAAATAATAAACAAAGATATATTTTTGGTACTAAACAACTCCTATGAATCATTCCATGATGTTGTAGACAGTATCTATACCAATATAGTAATTGAGCAGCATATACCTGAATCACAAATAATACTATGCAGTGAATCTAGTGACATATTTGATAAAATTCTCAGTGTAAGTAAAATTTATAATAAAGAATTAATTAAAGCAGAATGGTTACGTCAGGGAGAGTACGACATACAAAAATGTAGTAAACTTATACGTAACCAAAATGTAAATATATTGCAGACTAAAGAATATGATAAGAAATTCTTATGTCTAAATCGCAGATGGCGCCCACATAGAGTAACATTAGTTGCTCTGCTAAAAGATTTTAATTTAATTGATAAGGGCTTTGTAAGTTTAGGTGAGGCTGATGATAATAAAAATTGGTCAAACATATGGGATGAAATTATAGAATTAAGTAAACATTATGCAATTATAAAAAATTCTTTAGATAAAAATAAAGAGTCTTTAATTAACAGTCCTTCACTATATGTAGATACTACAGATTTAAAAACAAATCGTGTAGCTTTAGAACCAAAATTAATAAAGTATTATAAAGATTCATATTTTAGTGTAATCACTGAAACTAACTTTTATACTGGTACTGCACCACATTTAAATAATCAATCTGGTAGATTATTAAGCGAGAAAATTTTCAAGCCTATATTGTGTGGACATCCTTTTATCGTAGTAAGCGTTCCTAATTTTCTAGAAAAACTTAAAGAGATAGGATACAAAACATTTAGCCCTTACATTAATGAGTTCTATGATACAGTTTTAGATGACAATGAGAGACTATATTGTATACTGTTAGAAATTGAAAGATTGTGTAATTTAAATCAAGATCAATTAACTTATTTTCTTAACGGTGTAAAGGAAATTACCAAACACAACCAAAGTGTATTAATAAGTAAGAAAATATTTCATAACAAATTTTACGAATAACTAACAATATGCCTAGCCCACAAAAACAAAAGGGTTCAAGTTTTGAACGTGAAATTGCTGCTTTTTTAAGCAACCTATACCGCGAAAGTTTTATACGTGCTCCGGGCAGCGGCGCATATGTGGGCGGCAAAAATCAAGTTCGTACACAGATATTACACGAAGGCCAAATACGTAGTTTTAAGGGTGACATTGTTCCAGGACAGAGTTTCCCAAAATTTAATGCAGAATGTAAGAGTTACGCTGATTTTCCATTTCATTTAGTACTAATGGGCGACTGTAAAGTATTAGATGGTTGGTTAGAACAAATGATGGCTGTAGCTGAATCTGATGATTTTAATATACTGTTTATGAAATTTAACCGCAAGGGACGTTTTGTATGCGTACAAAGCAAATACACTTGGGTCACTGATCAATTTATGTATTATACTAGTAATAAATTGGGTGATTGGTTAATAATTGATTTTGATCACTTTTTTAAATTGAATAAAGATTTCGTTAAAAAATACTCTAATATCTCTATAGACACCAAGTCGAATACTATAACACTTGATACAAATACCAATACTTTAGTTAGCACAAAACTTAATTGATAGTTTAACTATCCTCCTTGAGCAAGCCTGGGAAGCCAGTAGCCTGCGGATCTGGAGTAAAGATACTTTTATAGTATCGTATACCGAGAGGGCAATCGAAAGGTTTGCGAACCCTCAATGAGTACATATCTTATTTCGTTTTGCGGATATGTAACATGCGTTATAGTAGATGATGAGTCTACAACTACAGTCCATAAACTTTACAGTATAACCGGTAGCATAATACATCAAAACAGGATAGTATTATGGGAACAAACGACATGGATGATGGGCAGGCAAGTTCAATCTTTGGTAGTGCTGTAATAGCACTACCATGGCTTCAAAGCGGCAAAATATATAAATCCAAGAATAATTTAAAAGAAACTGAGTGAGCGATAGCGAACGAAGTAGTTGTCCGTAGGACAACTTTAAAAGAATGGTAAATTACTCTTTTTGGTTGTTTCAAGATTTTGCTCAATTAATTTATTACACATGTCATATTCCTCTTGACTTAAGTTTAAAACATCTGTATAGGAAATACCACCACGCATATACCATGCTATTGATAGAGCATTTTTTTTAATTGTATTAACGTCTTTTTCGTATTGATCTATGAGCTTCTTAATTTCGTCAGGAGCGAGATAAAGAAGCCTTAGCCGAAAAAATCAGACATGTTTAGTGTAAACGGTTGTTCAAACTCGTTCCCACACTCCGTACACTTTATATCGAGTGGTTTTAAAGATGCCTGTGAGCGAAGGCTAGCATTATAATCACGTATAGTTACATAATCTTTCATATCTACATTCTTTAAAAATTCTAAAATATATTCAGGCTGAGACACTATGGTTTCTGGAGTTTTTATATAATCTATTGCTTTAGAAACTAGTTCCATAGTTAAATCAGTAAGGCCACGTAATGCTTGTTCTGTTAACTTATTCTTTTGTGCTATATCTTCAGTGCCTTCAATTGATGTAAAAAGTTTTTGTATCTCCATTTGTTCTAAACTAGATCGATTTAATTCACGATAATCTAACGGTTTAAACTTAATTTTTAAATCATTTATTGATAGTTCTTTATTATAATCGCCACTTTTCATAGTATTAAGTGCGCTCACTAAATTAACACCATACATGGCTTCATTTGAACACTTTGGGCATTTAGTGTTCACATCTATACTTCCTGCTCCTGAAGCAGCACGTATAGAAATTAAGATACTATCAATATCAATATTCTTTATTACCCATGGATCTTTAATATCTGGTACACAACTTTTAATAATTTCAACAACAGCAGTACCATTAAACAGTGCGTCTGGAGTTTTACTAGTAATTTCATCTATAGCGGTCATTGGATAGACAGGAAGTTCACCTGAATCACTAAGTGTGATAGAACCTTCTGGATATCCTTGACCCCCGCTAGGAAGTTTTAAATAAACGCTAGGGCGACGAAAATACTGTTTTAAAGGATTAGTATTCATAAATGGATTAACCTCAATAATAGTGTAATTTTGGCACTAAATAGTAATGTATTTAGTGAGCATATAAATGGCAGAAAAATATGACGTAAACGACCCAGAAAGCGTTAGAGCTTATATTATTGAACAGTCGAAGATCCAATCTAAACTAACAGCCGATACTTCAAAGTTTGGCAAGGCTATGAATGTTGCATTCGAGGGTGCCGGCAAGGCAACCATGAGTTTTGTTAGCGCCATTAGTTCAGCAGAAAAAGGTTTCAGCAAATACGGCAATTTATTCCAAGGCTTGGCTGATACTGTAGGACAACTAACCTCTGATATGGGTGTCTTTGGAAAAAGTATAGGTGCTGCTGCTAAAGCCTCAGCAATTATGATCGAACAAGTCTTTGCTCAGACTGATAGAATTAGTAGAGGATTTGATGAGATTGCTGATATAGGTGCACAAGCACATTTTACAGCACAAGCATTAAGAGGTGTGACAGAAGCCGCAGGTGGTAGTACATTCCAAATGCAGGCTGTTGGTAAGGCTGCTAAGACTGCGGGCGCTGCATTTATAAATGTCGGTGATAGTGTAGGTACTGGTATGCAGAAATTTGGTGATATCGTCACCAAAAACATGACTGGATTTAGAAAATTAGGATTTACATTTGAAGAAGTTTTTGAATACACCGGCAAATATTTACAACAAGCCAACGCATTAGGTATAAACTTAAATCGCCCTGTTGCTGATCTAAGAAAATCATCTGAAGCCTACATGAAGAATTTAGTTATATTGGCTGATTTAACTGGAGCCGATATTAAACAACAGCAAGCAGCACTTGACTTAGCAGCAGCAAATGAAAATATTAAAATGAAAATTATGATGCTTGAAAAACAAGCATCAGACGCAAATAGAGCCGGAGACTTTGATACTGAAAAAAGAATACGTCAACAAGTTGAAAATATACAAACTGCTATAAAAGGCATTTCAAGATTTGATAAAGAAGCGCAGATAGCCTATCTACAATCATTTGCCAGCGGCGGTAAGGTAATGACTGAATACACTGCGCGATTGCAAGTAAGCGGTCTAGATGTATTAAAAGCAGGTAGAGATTTAGAAGCAGGCGTAGAAGGCACTGTTGTAACTGCAAATATAATGAATGAAAACACTGCTTCAATTGACAAGACTATGCAACGTTTTGGTACCGGCATTGCTGAATTAGGTCCAGCCGGTATTGAATTAGCAAAAACTATAGGAGTAAGCACTGAACGAATGACTATGGCATCAGAGCAAGGTGTCACTGGTCAAAGAAAAAATGCGCAAGCAGCATTAGAGGCAGGTAAAAAAGGTGTAGATGCACAGCAGGCTACTAGGGACGCCTTAATGGAAGGCGTTGCTAACATGGAAGCAATGGAAAGAAAGTTCCAGCAAGGCCTAGATCGTGTAATAGACCGCTTTAACCCATTAGCCGTTGGTATGGAAGATGCTATTGACTCCTTTAAGGTTCTAGCAGCAGCAGCCTTTGCTGCAACATATGCTATGGGTATTATGACTAGTGCGCAAGCACGTAGAAACCCATTTAGTAATACCAAAGATAGATTTGGTCGTTTAACTGGTCCAGGTCAAGGTCAGTTAGGTCAAACACCAGCAAATGCTATGTTGGTAAGAGTTATTAACCTACAAGAAATATGTAACTGTGTAGGTGGCGGCGCTATGATGCCTATAGGTTCTACAGGCATGACTAAGGCTCAGCAAAAACAATATAGAAAAATGCGAGCCCAAGGCATGTCAGAGGCACAGGCTCGTGGTAGAATTTTAGGGGCAGGCGGCGTTGGCACAGGTATGCCATTACCGGGCACAGGAGGCATAGTTGCTCCTACTGGACCTCAAGCAGGTGGACCACAACGAGGTAGATTCGGAAGATTAGTATTAGGCGACGAAAATACTACTGGAATTATTCCTACTAGCGGCGCAGGTGTTAGAGATCGTATGGGCCATATGGCTACGGTAGGAGGTCACGGCGCTGCTGCTATGGTAGGTGGTTATGCCCTACAACAAGGCGCAGGAATGTTACAAAGCCTAAACGTTGTTGATGCAAAGGGCGCGCAAGGATTAAGTGCGGCAGGTGGAATAATAGGTTCGGCGGCACAATTTGCTCTGATGGGTTCTGTCTTTGGTCCTATAGGTACAGGATTAGGAGCAGTAGCCGGCGGGTTAATGGGCGTTATTGAAAACTATGATGGTATTAAATCATTCTTTAGTGATAGCAATGAAATCACAGAAAAAGCAAAAGAAGCAACAGAAGCAGCAACGATTGCATCACAAACATTAACAGACCAAAGAACACGCAATGAAGATTTCTTAAAATTAGCAATTGAAGCAAATACAGAAGCAACTAGACAAAATACCACAGTTACCACACAGTCTGGTGCCGTACCGGGTGCCGAAGCGCGACCTGGAGAAGAAACTACTGGGCCATCAAAAACAGTAGAACAAATAGAAGCAGGATTTGATGAACGCCAAGTTGAAATGGCAAAAGACTATGTCTCAAAACGTCAAAAATTATGGGATGCATGGAATAAAAATGACGAAGCAGAATTAAAAAGACTTGAAAAAGAAGCCAAAGAAATGCGCGATAGATTTACAAGGGAGCGCGATGTAGTAGTTGGGTTTAGTGAATTTGGCCCAATAATGGCTAAAGAAAAGTATATTGAAGATAAGGCTGCTAAGGAATCATTAGCAGAATTAGAAAATAAAATTTCATCAACAAAAAAATCCGTAAGTGCCCGCACTCAAGCTTTAAATGCATTAGAAAAAGAATATGTTAAAAGTAGAGATGATTTAGAAGAACAAAGAAGAAAACTTCAAATCACTAGAGAACATGCCGCAGCATTTAGTAAGGTAACTGACGAAAGACTTCAGATACTAGCAGACCTAGTAAGCGGCAAAACTCCACTAAGTGGTGGAGCAGGAGCAAGCACATCAAGTGGAGTAGATCGCGGCGATCTTATAGCAGAAGGACTTAAACTAAAACAAGGAGATGTTCAGGCTCCCGGGGCAAGAGTAGATAGTAGGTTAATAGATTTATCACAACAAATACAAAATACTATTCCTGACTTTAAATATTTTTCATCATTCAATGATCAATATCATCAACAGAACAGTCCTAATAGTCAACATACAAAAGGCAGAGCAGTAGATTTTACACTAACTAGCACGCCAAGTGTAAAAGAAGGTAGAGACATTGTTGCACAACTAAAGTCAATGGGCTTTAGCCACGCAATAGATGAATACAATAATAGAACTGAAAAATCAACAGGTGGACATATACACGCACAGTTGGCAGAAGGCGGTATTGTACAAGGACCTAAGTCTGGATATGATGTAGAAATGCACGGTCTTGAAGCTGTTGTGCCATTAGCAAAAAATAGTGTACTTGCTCAATTAGGTCAAATGTCCATGGGTAATCCATCTTATGAAGGATCATTAGGAATTACCAAAAATGATTCAATTAAACAAATATCTATTTCAAATACTATTTTAGATAAAATAAGTAAAATGGAAGAAACAAAGGAAAGTAATTTAACAAATGCTGAAAGTATTAACCAACAAATAGCAGAAAAAGTAGAAACAGCGATGAGACATGTTTCCGATCAAACAGTTAAATCTACCGGAGAGTATATTTTAAGATTGGAAAGGGTAATCGATATACTACAAAATCAACAAAGTACACAAGAAAAAATACTACGTGCATCAAGGTCATAATATAAATAGTCTTTGAGATATATCAATGCCATTAACCAAACGTTTTTTAAATAAATCGGGTATTAGTAGTCCCATTAGCGGTCTTAATAGTAACACTGGTGCCTGGAACAATAGCGTTAATAATACTACGCAAAATAGCAATTTAGATTGGAGTTTCCGTAACTACATGAGTAGACTTCCTGAAGTCTACACTGGACATCCTAATCGTATTGAACGTTACAATCAATATGAAATGATGGATGTTGACGCTGAAATAAATGCTTGTTTAGACATTATATCAGAATTCAGCACACAAACAAATGAACAAAATGGAACACCATTTGCATTTAAATTCTTAGATGATCCTACGCCACACGAAGTTGAAATATTAAAAACTCAACTACAGCAATGGACTAATTTAAACGAACTTAACCATAGAATATTTAAAATATTTCGTAATACAATTAAGTATGGCGATCAAGTTTTTGTGCGAGACCCAGAAACATTTAAATTGTTTTGGGTGGATATGGTAAAAGTTATCAAAGTTATTGTGAATGAAAGCGAAGGCAAACTGCCCGAGCAATATGTATTAAAAGATTTAAATATTAATCTACAAAATTTAAGCGTAGCACAAAAAACAAATACAGATTTTGCTGCTAATCCTGCAACAGGATTAGGCGGAACAGGTGGCGGAACTAATACACCTTACACTGTACCTGCAATGCCATATAATACCACAGGCAGTCGTTTTACATTGGGTCAAAGCGAAAGTGCTATTGATTCAAAACATGTAGTGCATTTTAGTCTTACTGAAGGACTTGATAGATTTTGGCCATTCGGTCAAAGTATATTAGAAAATATATTTAAAGTTTACAAACAAAAAGAATTACTTGAAGATGCAGTATTAATCTATCGTGTCCAACGTGCTCCAGAACGCAGATTATTTAAGATTGACGTAGGTAACATGCCAAGTCATATGGCTATGGCATTTGTAGAGCGCATTAAAAACGAAATACACCAGCGTAGAATTCCCAGCGTGTATGGCGGACAATCAATTGTAGATGCTACATATAACCCACTTTCAATGAATGAGGATTACTTCTTTCCAGTCACCGCAGATGGTCGCGGATCAAGTGTAGAAGTTATGCAGGGCGGACAAAATTTAGGTGAGATTGACGATCTACGTTATTTCAATAATAGATTAGCACGTGGTCTGCGTGTACCAAGTTCATACTTGCCAACTGGTCCAGATGACAGTGAGCGTATTATGACTGATGGTAAAGTTGGTACTGCACTAATTCAAGAATTTCGTTTTAATCAATATTGTGAACGTTTGCAAAGTTATATGGCAACTAGATTCGACGAAGAATTTAAATTATTCTTACGTTGGAGAGGATTTAGTATTGACGCAGGATTATTTAAATTACAATTTAATCCTCCACAAAATTTTGCTAGTTATCGTCAGGGCGAACTGGATACAGTTCGCGCTAATAATTTCAATACGATACAACAATTTCCCTATGTTAGCAAACGTTTTGCACTAGAAAGATTTTTAGGCTTAACTGAGGAAGAAATGGCCAAGAATGATAAATTATGGCGTCAAGAAAATACTGATGAAAAATTAGATAAACCTGTTGGTAAAGATTTGCGTAGCGTTGGATTATCTATTAGTGACATTTCCAGTGATCAGGACTCAGCAGATGAATTACAAGCAGCTCCAGAAGCCAATGCAGCATTGGGCCCAGAAAATATTGCTGGGCCAGTCTCGACAGCACCAGCAGGGGGCGCCCCAGCAGCCCCAGAAGCGCCAGCAACTCCCGCTAGTCCTGTAACTTAAGATAAATAATTTTATGAAACTATTTGAAATGTTTGATCCCCCTCTTACTGGGTATCAGGACGTAAAGAATGATAACAGTAAACCAAAGTGGGAAACTACACGTAAATCCAAACTTACTCTTAAACAATTACGACATTTACGTAAAATGTTGGATGTACGTAACTATGAAAAAAAACTAAGTTTAGAGCAAATACGTAAACAGTATGGAGCATCGCCTCAGGCCCCAACTCCATAATTTTCTCTAAAATCCTTAAAAACGCAAAAAAATCGCACTTATTGAACACTTTTTATTGATACTCAATAAATAAATCTACAAAGCCATTTCTTACAAGGAGAATTTCAAATGGAAAACAAAAAGTATGAAGAACTCATTGACCTAATTATCAATGAGAATGAAGAAAAAGCTCGCGAGTTATTCCACGAAATCGTAGTAGAAAAGTCACGCGAAATTTATGAAAATATCATGGCAGAAGAAGAAAAAGACATGTCAGAAGGTGACATGGTTGGATCCATGATGGATGAAATCGAAGCCGATGAAACTATGGCAGAAGATGATTCAGATGTAGAAGAACTAGATCACGATGCAGAAGAAGCCGGCGACGAACTAACAAAAGACATGGAAAAAGACGGCGATGAAGATATGGACATCGAAGATAAAGTAGATGACCTAGAAGATCGTATCGTTGACGCTGAAAACGAAATTGACGAACTAATTGCTAAGTTCGAAAAAGAACTTAGTGGTGCAGGCGAAGAAATGGAAGAAGAAGCAGATATGTCTGAAGAAATGATGGAAGATGAAGATGAAGAAGATGAAGCAATGGAAGAATCAGAGGAACATCTAGAAGAAGCAGTAACACTCAAGAAAGTAAGTGTAACTCACGGGGACAATGGTGCAAACACTAAGAGCCCAGCATTAACTAAACCTAAGGTTGAAGCAGCAGGTGTGAAACCAGTCAAGTTCTCAGGCGATGCAGAAGTGGTCCCAACTGGTCCAAAGGCTCCATCAAATGAATACAGCAAGAAAGAAGGCAGTCTTCCAGGCGCAGGTAAGTTTAAGAATGTCCCAGGCCAGGACAATTTCAAAGAAAAGGGTGAGTCAGCACCTAAGCCAGTCACGAAAGATGGCTCAGCTGGTGGCAAGAGCCCAGTGGCCAAAGGCTAATTAAGGGTAACTTGTAAACATGGCTTTGTATCTCAAGGAACACTTAACGTTTGATAGAGCAAACATGGTCGTTGAATCTGTTAGTGAACAGGGCAGCGACCTAAAGACCCTCTATATGAAGGGCATCTTTATTCAGGGCGGGGTAAAGAACGCAAATGAGCGTGTTTATCCCGTTGCTGAAATTGAGACTGCCGTTGAAACGTTAAACAAGCAGATTACAGAAGGTTACTCAGTATTAGGCGAAGTCGATCACCCAGATGATCTAAAAATTAATTTAGATCGTGTAAGTCACATGATTACAAGCATGTGGATGGATGGGCCAAACGGCTACGGCAAACTAAAGATTTTACCAACTCCAATGGGTCAACTTGTAAAGACTATGTTGGAGAGTGGTGTTAAACTAGGCGTTTCAAGTCGCGGATCAGGTAATGTAAGTGACTTGAACGGTAAGGTAAGTGATTTTGAAATAATCACTGTTGATATTGTCGCACAGCCAAGCGCACCTAACGCATATCCTAAAGCAATTTATGAAAGCCTTCATAATATGAAGTATGGTCATAAAGTTTTAGAAATCGCTAGGGAAACAAGGGGCGACAAGAAGGTACAAAACTATTTGGCTGAGGAAGTTAAACGCCTCATCAAAGAGTTGAAAATTACATAATAGGGGAACGCAGCATGTTAGATGCTATCAAACCATTACTTGACAGTGGTCTCATTAATGAAGACGTTTCCAAGACTTTAAATGAGGCTTGGGAAGCAAAGTTAGTTGAAGCCAAAGAACAAGTACGTGCAGAACTACGTGAGGAGTATGCACAAAAGTATGAGCATGACAGAAGCGTGATGGTTGAGGCTCTAGACAAGATGGTAACTGAAAGTCTATCAGAAGAAATTCGTGAGTTCCACGAAGAAAAGAAGATTATAAGTGAAGATCGAGTCAAGGGTCAACTAAAGATGCAAGAACACGCAGAAAAGTTTAATGACTTTATGGTCACTAAACTTGCTGAAGAAATTCGTGAACTACGTAATGATCGTAAAGTTCAAACGGAAAATCAACAAAAACTTGAAAAGTTCATTGTTCATGCCTTAGCGCGTGAAATCAAGGAATTTAGCACAGACAAACAAGCAGTTGTTGAAGCACGTGTTAAGTTAGTAGCAGAAGGTCGCGAACAATTAGAAGCACTCAAAGCAAAATTTATTGCTGAAAGTGCATCAAAAGTTGGCACTGCTGTTGCTAAACATCTTAAGACTGAACTATCACAGCTTAAAGAAGATATCAAAGTTGCTAGAGAAAATAACTTTGGTCGCAAGTTGTTCGAAGCCTATGCTAGCGAATACAGTGTAACTTATCTAAATGATAAGGCTGAAACTCGCAAGATAAAGGCAGAACTTGCTGCTAAGGAACAAGAACTAGCACAAGCTACAGCAAAGGTTGATGAAGCCCAAAAGCTAGTAGAATCAAAGGATCGTGAAGTTCGCATTATTAAAGAATCAACTCAGCGCGAAAAGGCTATGGCAGAATTGCTATCGCCATTAAACGATGAGAAGGCTTCAGTAATGAAAACTTTACTTGAAGGCGTCCAAACACCAAAATTGAAGGTCGCTTTCGACAAATATTTACCATCAGTACTTAACACTGGAAGTGAAAAAGTAGGCGCTAAAACTACTATAACTGAAAGTGTTGTAAAAGAAGTTACAGGTGATAAACAAACTGCCAATAAGAAAGTTGAAGAAGATCCAGTTGCCGAAAGTAACTTGATTGATTTCAAGCGTCTGGCAGGGCTTTAATATAAAGACAATTAGGAGATAATATAATGTCTAAAGTACTCTTAGAAAGCCGTTGGGACGAGACTAAAGATGCCCTGTTAGAAGGTCTAAAGGGAACTCGTCGTTCAACAATGGGTGTTATTCTAGAAAACACTCGCAAGCAGTTGCTAGCAGAATCTTCTGCAGGCACTACAACTGCTGGTAATATCGCAACACTAAATCGCGTTATTCTTCCAGTAATTCGTCGTGTTATGCCAACTGTTATCGCTAACGAATTAGTAGGCGTTCAGCCAATGACTGGTCCAGTGGGTCAGATTCATACATTACGTGTTCGTTACGCACAGTCATTAACTGACACTTCAGCAGCCGCAACAAGCGTAACTGCTGGTGAAGAAGCATTGAGCCCATTCAAAATTGCTCAGGCATATTCACGTACACCACAAAATACTGCTTCATCATCAAGCTACACAGGCAATGATACAGCAGCATTAGAAGGTAACGGCGGTAAGTTAATTTCTGTACAAATCTTAAGACAGGCTGTTGAAGCAAAGTCACGCAAGCTACAAGCTCGCTGGACATTCGAAGCCGCTCAAGATGCACAGTCACAGCATGGTATCGACGTAGAAGCAGAAATTATGGCTGCTCTAGCACAGGAAATCACTGCTGAAATCGACCAAGAAATTTTGTTGTCACTAAGCACTCTAGCAGCAACAGAATTTACATACAACCAAGCAACAGTATCAGGCACAGCAACTTATGTTGGTGACGAACACGCTGCACTAGCAGTTCTAATCAACCGCGTTGCAAACTTGATTGCACAGCGCACTCGTCGCGGTGCAGGTAACTTTGCAGTTGTATCTTCAGCAGCTTTGACTGTTCTACAGTCAGCAACAACTTCAGCATTCGCACGTACAACTGAAGGCACTTTCGAAGCACCAACTAACACTAAGTTTGTTGGTACATTGAACGGTGCAATGCGTGTATTCGTCAACTCATATGCTAACGATTCTCAACCAGTATTGGTTGGTTATAAGGGCTCAAGTGAGACTGACGCAGCAGCATTCTACTGCCCATACATCCCATTGATGTCAAGCGGTGTTGTACTTGATCCATCAACTTTCGAACCAGTCGTGTCATTTATGACACGTTATGGTTATGTAGAGTTGACTAACACTGCAAGCAGCTTCGGTAACGCAGCTGACTATGTAGGCGAGATCGCTGTACAGAACCTAACATTCCAATAATAGTTGGAAGTGTTGTTCAAAAGATTGGGCGCCTAGTGCGCCCTTTCTTTTTTGTGATAAATATTCTTATAAAGGATAATTCATATGGCAGCTGAACCATTTAATTCACTAGGCGGTATCACAGTAGGCATTCCACCTATCGATGTTGTTGATGCCAATGGCAATATTATTACTAATTTAAATTATGCTAATGGTAATGTTACAGCAAATCGTGTTTTTGCAAACGTTTATAATTACGCTAACGGTGTATCAATTCTTGCTAATGTTACAGGTGCTACTGGTCCAGCAGGGGCGACAGGGGCAGCAGGAGCCACTGGAAGTGCGGGAGCAACTGGTGCAGCAGGTGCTGCAGGTGCTACAGGGGCAGCAGGAGCCACTGGAAGTGCGGGAGCAACTGGGCCTGAAGGTAACGTCGGAGCCACCGGTGCTGCTGGCATAATATGGGCAACAGCGCCAACAGCAAATACTGATCCAGGAACTGCTGGAGAGGCTGCATATGATATCGGTGGAAACTTATATATTTGTGTAGACGCAAATACCTGGGCTAAGTTCTCAGGTACAACAAGTTGGTAATATAAAATGTCAGATCCAATTTGGGTAACACCTGCAGGAAATTTAGGTACTATAGTAAGTCAAAAATTAATAATACCTATTACTTTGTCTGCTACTCCTGTTTATCCTGCAACTACCATTTTCTATAAAATATACTCAGAAAATTTACCTCCTGGTTTAGTATTGTCAGTGCTAGGAGTAATTAGTGGCACAGCACAATTTGTAAACGCTGATACTGTATATGGTTTTACAATACAAGCATATGACGATTTAGGAAATACATCATTAAGAGATTTTTTCATTACTATTAAAAATCCTAACCCTGTTTGGATAACACCTAGTTTTTATGAATTAAATGGCAGACAAGTAACTGATACAAGCATCTATAATAATGTTACATGGAATTTAGGAACTTTTCCAAATGATATTAATATACCTGGAATTCTAATTAAAGCCCGTAGTCCTGCTGTATCAGCTACTAATTTAACAGCAGGAGATACTTATGAAATATTAAGTACCAATGCTGGCGTTAATCCTCTAACAGAAACAAACTTTACCACTGTAGGAGCCCCAAATAATAATATAGGTACAAAGTTTATTGCTACCGGAGCAGCAACAGGAACTGGTACTGCATTTCTAACATATCCCACTGCTAGACTTACATACAAAATAATTTCAGGCAAACTGCCTTTAGGTTTAAGTTTAGTAAATGACAAACAAAATAATAGTGCAATATTACAAGGGACGCCGTCAGAAGATGTTGAAAGTGAAACTTATATTTTTGTAATTCGTTGCACAGACAATAACTCTTTTATTAGTGATAGAACATTTAGCATGACTATTTCTGGAAGTTTAGTTCCTTATTTTGAAACTCCTGCCGGGGCATTACAAGCAACACTTGATAGCACTTGGTATACAAATCAAATAGAATTTGTTAATCCAGCAGAAAATTTGTATGCCGCTAGTATAGCGATAGCAAGCGGATCATTACCACCAGGATTAGAAATAAACGAGGCAGGGCTAATACGCGGCTATGCCGAAGCACCAGTAATAACAGAGATTTACGAACAAATTAATACTGCTATTACAAAAACTACATATGGAAAAAATACACTGACAGCATTATCTACTATAGGATTTAAGATAGGTAGACCAATAAGATTTTCTGGAGTAGTGTTTGGTGGTGTTGCTACATTTGATCCTTTAAATATTACTGGTACTACATATTTTATTAAAAAAATTGTTAGCAACTCAGAATTTACTATTAGTACAGCACTGGGTGGGCCAGAATTTATAATTTCAAGCGACACAGGCATTATGGATGCAACATTGCCTGACAATACACAAGTTACTCCAATAAATAAAATATTTAATTTTACTCTAAGAATAGATAGCGAATTAGGAAATATTTTAAGAAGTTTTAGTATACAGGTATTAAATCAAAATTTAGTTACGGGCGTAGGAAATATTAGAACTCCCATTATCTATAATACAAGACCAAAAACATATAATATAGACCAAGATGTTTCAAATTATGGATTCTATGTCTTACCAGAAGGCAGTATTATAACTGGCGATACATTTCCCTTAACTACTAATGCACCAATTGGAAAGTATTTTGCTAATAATTATTTTACATTTAAAATACTAGGGTATGATTTTGATAGTGATACCATAGAATATTTGTTTAGTTTTCCAACAGATGATAATACCGAACTAGATACACAATTAATTGGAGATAGTAGCACAGGTTGGATACGTGGCAATATAAACGTACCTATTACTACTATTTACAAATATAATTTTTCTGTTAGAGTAAGAAAAGCAAATAATCCAAGTATTATTAGTCCTGCCTATAACTTTAGCATATTAGTAACTAATGATATTAGTAATACCATAACATGGATCACTCCAAATAATCTTGGTAATATATTTAATGGCACTACAAGTGTATTTCGTGTACAGGCTGAAAACAGTAGTGTACCATTACTATATGAATTGACTACTGATGCAAACACACTCCCTAAAAATTTATCTTTATTATCTAATGGGGATATAGTTGGAAACGTAGCATATGAAACTACAGATGATTATAAATCAAAAGATATATCTATTCCATATACATTTACTGTAAATGCATATAGCGAAGATTTTAAATTAAACATACAAAAAGAAAAAACCTTTACAATAAATGTGGTTCAAAAATTTATTGAGCCGACCGAATCATTATATATGAAATGCACGCCAAGTATTGCTGATAGAGAACTTATTTACAGTTTATTAGATAATACAACTCTAATACCAAACAATTATTTATATCGTATTAATGATAGTAATTTTGGAAAAGCAAAAAATGTTACATATGTACATGCCTATGGTATTAAAGCTAGTAGTTTGCCAGAATATATAGCCAGCGTGAATATACAGCATTATTTTAGAAATATTACCTTAGGTCCACTTAAAACTGCTATCGCAAGAAATGAAAAGAATGAAATTATTTACGAAGTTGTTTATAGCGAAATTGTAGACAACTTAGTGAACCCCCAAGGAATTAGCGTAAGTAAAGAAATTAATTGGCCCTTTTGGATAGATTTAAATTTAGGACCATGGTACACTAGTATTACAGATATCTATACTAGTTACATTTATCCATTTCAACTCAATATACTTGCACAAGATAAAATATTTTGGTTATCAACACAAGATGATATAAAATTTAAAACTAATCAAGGACAGCCAACTTTCTATACAAGCTTATCCCCAGGCTATGCTAGATTATTATATCCAAATAGTTTAGAAAATATGCGTAAGCAAGTTGAAGATGTACTAGGCGTTGACAGTAGTGCTGCTCTTCTACCACTATGGATGTCAAGTCAACAATTAAATGGCAGCACATTAGGGTTTACAAAAGCATGGGTCATAGCATATTGCGAAGCAAAAATAATAGTTAATAACGATTCGTTAACTTATAAACAATTTGAAGAACAAAAAACTGAAAACGGTTGGATAAGAAATAATTTTAAAAGTTATGCTGAACAAATAGCATATAATATTAATAATAACTGGCGAGATGAGATAGGTAATAAAATATCGCTTAATCTCATTGATTTCCAATTAGATAGATTCACAGTGAATAAATCACTTACATATGACTATGATACAACATTTAACCCTGGAGCATTTATAAACCTCCCAAGTGCTGTTCCACAACCCAATCCTATTGATAGTCAAGATTTTCAAGTGTTGTTTCCTAGAAAGACAATATTGCCTAATAAAACAGCATATCCAAAAGCATAAAAAAGCCCAGGATTATAAAATACTAAATACACACTATGAGTACAATTAACACAAATGGTCTAGATGTAAATTATCCAATACCTGGCATTAATAATAATAGCCAAGGATTTCGTAATAATTTCACTAATATCAAACAAAATCTAGACATAGCATCTGCGGAGATTACAGATTTAGAAACAAGTGTTGTAGTTAAAAATGCTATAGGCAGTGCTGCTATTGATAACAACATGGCTAACGTATTGATTGCTAATGCTAGCGTACTAGGCTTTCGCAGCACTATGTATAATCTTGGCGGATCTATTACAGGCGGCATACTTGTTGATTTGGGTATTGCTGATGTACATTACGGCACATTAGGTGGAAACGTATTACTATCATTTGGTAATTGGGCACCAACTGGTACACTAAGCAAAGTTACATTAATGATTAGTACTAGTAACACCGCAGCAAACTATAATCTACAGTTTCCCAGCGAAGTTATTTTTTCAAACGATGACTATGGTACTACATTATTAAACAACTATGCTAATGTTGGTAATTTAGCAACATTAACATTTCCACATAATTGTACTGAATTAGTATTAGATTGTTATTCAACTGATTGCGGCAACTCGATTTACATCACTCCAGTAAACAGACCATATCAAAGCACACAAATTGTACAACGTACACCACCAAGCACTGGTCAGTATGGTGATATGGAAGGTACAGTCTGTGTAAGTCCAGAAGTCACACAACTTTATGCAACATCAAGCACAGCCTCAGACTTCTTTGTAACTGCAAATACTATTACATTATACAGTGGTATGCCTGTAGTGTTTACTGGCACAAGCTTTGAAGCCAATGTAACGGTTGGTACAACTTACTATGTAGGTAATATTGCTAACACTACGCACTTTACAGTATCAGCAAATGCTAATATTTCTGGTAATGTAGATTTAGCAGGCAGCAGTGGTAACATGAAAGTAAACCCAGTAACTTATCTATATGTTGCTAAAGATGATTTTTCAGCAAATGTATTTGACCGTAGTATTACAAGTATAACTGCTCCAAACATTATAACCGTAAGTGGATCTACAGCAAATTTAGTTGCAAATATGCCAATCGTTTTTACCGGAGAGAGTACAGGAAATACTGGCAATGTAACTATTAATGAAGCATACTATGTTAGATCAGTTACTGGTTCTAATATAACAATAAGCCAAAATAGATTTAATGGTATAGCGGGCGCAGAGGTAAATACATTAACAACTGTAAGTTCGGGCAACGTTGATATAGATTATACAATCTATGAAGGCAAAGATATTTTTACGAGAGTACCGCTACAGCCGTTCTAATTTATGGAACATCCGTTTATTCAAGATTTGAATGATAAATCATTAGAAGATTTGCAAACAAAATTAAGTGAATTGACAAATAAACTAAATTTTGCATATCGTATGGGTAATAGGCCAATGATTAATCAAATTAATATGGCTATAGATAGTTATCGTACTGCATATAATAAAAAAATGAATGACTTAATTGATAAGCAAAAGGTCAACATGCAAATTAAAGTTGACAAAAAATGAATGCTAGAATTGAAAAAGATTTTACTTTTTTAAGTGCAGTTTATTTTGAAAAGGCACATATGATGAATCTATATCATATGACGCTTTATATAGATATACTAACCGAAAAAGAGGAAGAGCAACTTACAGCAGTTGAAAGAATATTTTATTTTATACAGAATTATGTTGAGCATAGTATTTTTATTAATAAAAATGACAAAAAGCAAATAGCATTATACGAAAAAACAGGTATGAATATCCTAACACTGCCCACAGATCCCTATGATCAAATTATTAGTTTAATATTATTACGCAAATTTAATGCTATAACAGAAGGACGAGTCAACATTGATGAAATCAAACTTAGTAGTAAACTTAGTGCAGATATACGTTTTCATAATGTAGTTGAAGAAGCAGAAGAGTTTAATGAAGATGACTGGTATAATGATCCCAACTTAAATTATCAGTCCAAATTACGTAAAACCAAAAATAAAAAGATTGTACAGTTTAATGATATTGAAGATTGGAATAAGACAGGCCTTATTTGGAAAAATTGACAATAGTAATATATCTGTTATAATTAATAGATGCTAATAGATAAGTATGGACAATTCATTTATAGTGAAGGCGAACTCTGCGACCTTTATCTGGAAAATCCTGAACTTAAGTTACGTAATGTTTTGACCGCCACTGAAATTACAAATACTTTAAATTTAGATAATTTTCCAAATCTACAAAAATACAATGACCCGGATATTTCTATAGATAAATTTGATGAGCAAAAACAATCAAATTGGCTTATGCCGGACGAATATAAAAATATGGATATCGCTAAATGGGTATTAGAACAGTGTAAATCCGATAGCGAATTACACCGTGCAGGACATGAGTTACTATTATTTCAAGAGCGTAATATGTTTTCGTTATTGCAATATCTTAAATATTTGGTCGATACTATGCGAGAAAATAATATAGTTTGGGGTGTGGGTAGAGGTAGTAGTGTAGCAAGTTTTGTATTATTTTTGATAGGTATTCACAAAATAAATAGTCTATATTATGATCTCCCTATTGAGGAGTTTCTAAAATAGGAGTTTTTTATGACAGGTAAATATCGAACAGCACAAGGTAGAACATTAGACATGACAGCATTAGCAGCTAAAAATGAAAAGGCTCGCGCTGTTGGCAACATGAAAGTTAATGCACGTGGAGACACTATTGATAGTGAAGGTAAGGTAATCGTACCCGTCACTGAAAAAGTTGCTTCAGGGTATGCTGCTACTGTTGGTACACGCTCTGCACAAGCAAAACGCGCTGTTCAGAAGCCAACACAGGCACCAGAATCTGAATATACTCTTACTGAAGAGGAAAAAGATTTAATTAGTGATCTACAACATGATATTGAAGTAGAAAAAATTAAAGCCAAGGGGATAAAAAAGTAATATGGCATATGGATTAACAAAAACTGGTAAAATACGTCCACTTAAGGATACCATTATCGTATCTGATATGAAGTTTGATGAACGTTTAAGTGATGGTGGTATCGTGATTATTAATGACGATATGAAAAGTAATGGTATACGCCCACGCTGGGGTAAGATATACGCACTAGGCCCTGAAGTAAAAGGATTAGAAGTTGGACAATATATTATGGTCAGTCATGGTCGTTGGACACGTGGCATTAATATTGAAGATGAAAATGGCGAAGTTGTAATACGCAAAGTTGATCCAAAAGACATATTGCTTGTTAGCGACGAACCCGTTAACGACCTTACATTTAGTGATAAGGGCATTTAATTACTTGACTAAACACTATAGTTTAGATAATCTAGTTGTATGAAAAATAAACTCTGGGTCGAAGCATACAGACCTAAAACTGTTAGCGAATATGTATTTGCTGATGACACTCAGCGCCAAACTGTTGAACGCTGGATCGCTGAAGAAAGCATCCCACATCTATTATTAAGCGGCGATCCTGGTGTTGGAAAAACCACACTAGCAAAAGTTCTTATATCAGCACTTGAAATAGACCCATACGATGTGCTAGAAATTAACGCAAGTCGTGAAAATGGTATTGAGAACCTACGTACAAAGATCAACAGTTTCGTACAGACTATGCCGTTTGGCAAGTTAAAGGTAGTTCTTTTAGATGAGGCAGATTATCTTACTCCTAATGCACAAGCTGCTTTAAGAAATGATATGGAAGCATATCACATGACAGTACGCTATATACTCACATGCAATTATCAGTATCGTATTATTCCTGCGCTAAAAAGTCGCTGTCAGGAATTCCACATTAATAATCCAGATATTGTTGAGTTCACATCAAGAGCGGCTACAGTATTAGTAAGTGAAAATGTCGATTTTGATTTAGACACTTTGGACACATATGTGCGCGGAAGTTATCCCGATTTACGCAAGTGTCTAAACACATTACAGCAAAGTGTCATTAATGGTAAACTTAATTCATTAATTAATTCTAATACTGATGATGATGCGTTTCTAGTAAATGCAGTTCAATTATTTAAAACTAAGCAAGCCTATGAAGCAAGAAAGAAATTGCTTGAACATCTAAATATGCATCCAACTAGAGTTGAAGAGATTTATCGTTGGATGTATAATAACCTAGATTTATGGGCTGATACAAATCAAAAGAAAGATAAGGCAATACAAATTATTAAAAATAACATGGCTGTGTTGCCATCAGTTGCAATTTCTGAAATAGCAGTTTCGGCTACCCTAGCAGAATTATCAGAACTATAAAACAGGTATTAATATGAGATATTTGTGTTTAACCTTTTTTCGTAAGCCAGGCGGTCAAATTGATGAACAACTGGTTGTACGTAAAGCCTTAAAAAAGAGTGATGGTTCTACCTGCCACGTAATTATGGACTTTGCTACACGCAAAGTTGAAAAGTGTGTAATAGAAGGACAAAAACTTGACAAGACCTTTGATGAATTGGCCGAGTATTATAGAAAGGTATATCCTAGCCTCGTCACACAACTAGAGCGTGACGCTCCAATATCATTTAAGGCGCAACAAGATAAAAAGAAAAAATTCTAATTATAAAGTGCTAACACACTTTCAATAATTGGATGTCTTCTGATATCTTTTGTTTCAAACTTACAAACATCAATTCTATTTGTAGGTTTAAAATTTAGTCTTTGTATAAGGTCATATATACCATTATCTATTGTTCGTCTGTCTGTTTGATCAATATCTCCTGTAATGACTATTTTACTACCTTCTGCAATACGTGTCATTAACATTTTTAATTGACTTGGTGTAGCATTTTGTGCTTCATCTAATATGATAAAAGCATTTTTAAAATTACGACCACGACAGAATGCTAATGGAACAATTTCAATTATCTGTTCTTCTAGCATGTATTTTATTTCCTTAATAGAATAAAACTCCTGAACAACATCAATTAATGGTCTTACCCAGGGCTCCATTTTACTGTTCAAATCACCGGGTAAAAATCCATGTTTTTCATCATCGACCGCTACCGCAGGTCTAGTCAATATGATCTTATCGCAGTCGCCTTGTCTTAGGGACTTGATCGCGGCTAGCATCGCTAAGTACGTCTTACCGGTGCCAGCTGGACCGGATACAACTACGATGTCTAAGTCTCTGTCGATTAGTGATAGGATGTATTTTTCTTGATTGACTGACTGCGGTAGCAGTACAATAGGTTTTTTATTGTTTCGTTTATAATTTTCTGTAACAAGATTTACTGTATTTTCTTGAATTTTGATTGTTTTTACATAATTTTTATTGATGTATTTCTGTTGTTCTTTACGTAACTCACCAGTTTTTCTCTTGCCCAATTTGTACCTCCTTTTTATAACAGTACAATAATATTTAAAGCCTTTATAAACCTTAAGTGTTAACGCTATTTGTGTTGTAAAAAGGTGATAAATATACAACACCAGTCTATAAAACAATGAACCGCTAAGTTGTCTTTTTGATAAATACAATATGTCTGAAAATTTACCAGCAAACGAATTCTTTAATGATGTAGACTTTGTTAGCATAGTTACTAACCTTAAAGGAATATTAACTAGCGACGGATCTATGTCTGTTTTGCTAGACTTTGAACGTGTACTAGATAGCATAGATTTGTACGCATATAAAAATTGGATATTAGGCGAGATTGTAGACGGTCCAGAAATTGATCGTTATAGTATTACTTGCACATTTATGTGGCCCTATAATTTAATGCCAGATCCTCGCGGGGCAAAACGTATTTTATCAATTGGGGGTAAATGTTATTTTACCTGCAAGAAAACAGATATTCCAATACAAGTAAAAAATTACGATGATTTCGTTCCTGGTACTAACTATCCAAAAATGATTAAAACTAAAGTTTGGCTAGTTAAAGTTAGATTACCGATGTCACTACTTGACAACATTAAACAAGGTAGTATGGAACTTGCTGATCAAAAGATTGACTTACAAGAATTACAAGATAGTTATAAACAAGATATGGACAAAACTACAAAAGCAGACGAAGCCACTGATGTTAACGCTGCTATTGATGTATCAGCGTTACAGGGCGCAGTACCGTTATGAGACATTTAAATGAAGCACTAGACTACCATGACATGAAAAATGAGGTAGAACCAGTTGTAACTGTGGACGAATACTCTGCTAAAATGGGCAAAGATAAAGATTTAGTAACACTTACATTTATTGTAGGATCTGAAAAATGCGGAGAAGATTTAGTAAGTTGGTTCGAAACAGGCTATGATTTTGTAAAGGACGCAGCAGTTAGTGACGGTGAACTCGATAATGGAAAGTGGTTAGTATTCGTAGAATTACAACGCCGACTTAGTGTGCCAGAAAGAATTGTAGAGTTATTAAGTGACCTAAAAACTTTAACTGCATTAGATTTAGAAGATTACAAAATAAAAGTAAATGATAATACATATCAAGCAGATAAAGAAATATTAAAACAAGTTATTGAATTAAGCCCTAGAGAGTATGCTAGAGCAAAGCGCAAAGAAGATAAAGAAGATGAACTTAACCAAATGCGTGATATTGCTAATTTAGAACGCCCTGATGTTGAAGCGGAACCTTCAGTACCAGACGCAGAACTAGATAACATGAAATCAGCAGCAGGATTATAATATGGATAAAATTTTACAAAATCTCAAAGGAATGTTAGCAGACAGCAGTGATGCTTCAATGCTGTCCTCTAAAAGAGTAATTAGTTTTTTAGCCTTTTTGGCAATATTGGTTAGTTATTTTATAGATCAATTCTCAGTCTATAAAGTTACTCCAGAATTGTTTAATGCAATGATGTGGATAGTAATTGGCGGTTTGGGTATTACCGGCGCCGAAAAATTTGCTAAGAAGAGTTAAAACTGTTAAAATTTGAGCATGGATCATTATGCTGTTTTGGGCGTAAGCAAAACTGCTACGCCTGATGAAATCAAAAAAGCCTATCGTAAACTCGCTAGTCAGCATCATCCTGACAAGGGCGGCAATACTACAAAGTTCCAAGAAATTCAAACAGCCTACGATACATTAAGCGATAGTGAAAAACGTCAACAATATGATAATCCTCAGCCACAAGGATTTCATATGGGCCCTGGAGGATTTCAATTTAACATGGGTCCAGGTATGGATATGAATGACATATTCGGACAAATCTTTAATAATAATGCATTTGGTCAACGAAGAAACCAAAGACAGTTAATGCGAACACAGATTAAAATTTCATTGCTAGATGCATATAACGGCAGTAGCCAAACGTTAAAATTAAATACTGCTCAGGGACAAAAAATTGTAAATGTAGAAATTCCTAAAGGCATACAAAGTGGACAACAAGTTAGACTAGATAATATATTTACTAATGCAACATTACTTGTTGAATTCGTTGTTATGCCCCATCTGTCGTATGACCGTGAAGGAGATAATTTGTATAGCAATCATAGTATTAGTGTATTAGATTTGATTGTGGGAACCAAATTTGATTTTATGACTATATCAGGTAGAGTATTAAATGTAAATGTACCTGCAAAAACTCAACCGTTTATGCAACTTAAGTTAACTAATCAAGGTATGCCAATACCAAATACTATGCAATATGGTGACCAACTAATATTGCTAAAGCCATATATACCTGATAACATTAGTCAAGATATTGTTGATAGTATATTACGTAATAAAGGAAATTAAATACATATATGCAAAATTCACCCGAAATTGAAAATATTATTGAACAAGCAGTTACCATTGCAAAAAGTTTTAATCACGAATATGTTACAGTGGAACATCTTCTATTAGCACTTGTTACACACAAGCCATTTAAGAAATGCTTGAGTGGATTTGGTTGCGAAACGGATATGTTTATTGGTGAACTGCAAAATTATATTTCAGGATTTCACGCAATTAAAAGTAGAGATCCAGATTGTAAGCCACGTAAAACCAATAGTCTAGAACGTGTGATGAATCGTAGTGTTACACAAGTATTGTTCACTGGTCGTCGCATGGTTACTACACTTGACTTATATTTAAGTATTGCTGCTGAAAACAATAGTCATGCGCATTACTTTTTATTAAAGTATGGTATCAATAGACAGGAATTTTTACTACACTGGCAAAAAACATATAAGGGCGGAGAATATTCAACACAATTAACAGAAAGTCAAGCAGACGAAGTACTAAGTGAATATACTACAAATCTTACTAATCTTGCAAAAGAAGATAAAATTGAACCTGTTATTGGGCGTCACAAAGAAATAGAAAATATTATCCATGTATTAGCAAAACGTTTTAAAAGTAATGTGTTGATGGTCGGCGATCCTGGAGTTGGCAAAACTGCTATTGCTGAGGGTATTGCACGGGCTATTGTATTAGATGAAGTACCTGAATTCTTACAGGGTTATGATTTGTATAGTCTTGAAGTAGCAGGACTACTTGCAGGATCAAGATATCGCGGCGACTTTGAAGAAAAGGTAAAGAATGTAATCGATGCGTTATCAACCAAAAAGAAAGCTATCTTGTTCATTGATGAAGCACATACCATGAAAAGTGCTGGTGGCAGTTCAAACGGAAGTGTTGACTTTAGCAACATGATTAAGCCTGCCATAACAAAGGGCAAACTTAAGGTCATTGCTTCAACAACTTGGGAAGATTTCTATGAAAGTTTTGAAAAAGATCGTGCTTTAATGCGTAGATTCTTTAAAATTACTGTAGACGAGCCAAGTAAAGAAAGTACTATTCGTATACTTAATGGCTTAAGTCAGCGTTTGGGTGACTTCCATGAAGTGTCTATAAGCCAAGAAGCGATTGATACAGCAGTCGATGGGGCTACAAGATATATTCCTGATCGTAAAAACCCTGATAAGAGTATTGATTTACTTGATGCAGCCTGTGCAAAACAAAAGGTAAAAGGTAACAAGAATATTGAAATTACTAAAAGTATGATTTTCGATGAGATTGAAAAATATACAGGAGTTCCTGCTGACAAACTTAATAACGATAACTTTGAACGCATTAATAGTTTAGATACAAATATTAAAGACAAATTATATGGACAGGATGAAGCAGTAAACAATGTATTGGAACGTATATACGTTTCATTTGCAGGTATTAATAATGAAACTAAGCCAATAGCAAGTTTCTTGTTTATGGGTCCAACTGGCACAGGTAAAACTGAATTAGCAAAATTATTAAGCAAGAACCTTGACATGCCATTATTGAAATATGACATGAGCGAATATAGCGAAAAGTATACTGTGAGTGCTTTGATTGGCCCTCCCCCTGGTTATGTTGGCTTTAGTGATAGTCAAGTACAGGGTGGGCGACTCATTAGTGATCTAAGTAAAAACCCACATGCTATTATGCTTTTTGATGAAGTCGAGAAGGCACATCCAGATATTTTTAATATCTTCTTGCAAATTCTTGACGAAGGTCGTATTACTGGTAGTAATGGCAAGGAAGTAAGTTGTAAAAACTGTGTAATTATTTTAACAACTAATCTTGGCAGTGCTGATAGTGAGCGTAACAATATTGGATTCGGTGATCTGCAAAAGACTGGAGAGGATGATAAAGCATTTAAGGACTTCTTTAAACCAGAGTTTAGAAATCGTCTTGATAAAGTATGTAAGTTTAAAAAGTTGGATCTACTTAGCATTAAGAAGATTGTTGTTAAATTTACTGAAGATGTTAAGAAAGCATTAGTTGAGAAACACAATATTACACTTAACTTAAGTGAACCAGTTGTGGAATATCTTGCCGAAAAGGGATACGATACTAAGATGGGCGCACGTCCTCTAGCACGTAAAATTGATGAATTAATTCGAGTACCATTAAGTAAGAAAATTCTTTTTGAACGCATTAATAATGCAAATATTATGGCTATATTAGATAATGATGATAATATTACATTTAATGTGACACAAAAAACTAGTGCTAGTATTGGTGAAGATGGAATTATCAAAATTGAAAATTGAAAAAAGAAACAAACTATACTTTAATAAATTTTCGTACAAGGCAGTTTGCAAAATCAAAGGGGCGTCCTACACCTATTATACGCCCGATATATCTACATTTATTGGGCGCATGGAAAAGTTGCGTGAAACGAATCGTACTAAGTACGGCATAAGAGTGATAGATGACGATTGGCAAGAATATTGGGACGAAGTTAATATAGACCAAATCGCTGCATTTATAACGTGGCGTACCCTTATTGGAAAAGAACGCTGTGTAATAAGAATTCAGCAAGACTGCGTAAGTTTCTTTAGTAATGAACTGCAATTACTTAAAACCTTAGATAATTTGGACCCGCAACTAAAATTGTATGAAGCAATATGCCATGATCCAAAGACCTTATATTTTAGGCGTCAGCCTAAATATAAATTTAGAACATATTTTAAGGCTAGACGCATGCCAAAAGACTTTAGTGATAATGTTAGGGCACTAGTAGATATGTATAAAACTTTACATTTTAGTAGGGGTTTAGCAAATCATCTTTTTACTACTAATAATTGGCATGCCTATAGATACATGCACGGGTCGTTTTTTGTAGAATATAACGATGAGAAAATGCTATACGTTTTAAGCATGTGGTTTTCAGATATGTTGGGTAAAACCTATACTCTAGCAAAAGAGCAGTAAAAGTAGATAAATACTCTGAGAAATTGGAGTTTTTATGGCTAAAATAGTGGAAGAGGTTCTTTTAATAAAATTCAGCAAGATTGTAAAGGACACAGATAAAGCACAGGAAAATATTACAGGGCAAGACGTAGAGCAAGCACTAGAACAGGTAGCCCAAGAACTTGTAGGCGAGGGTATAGTCGTAGAGGTATTAAAAGCGTGAGCCAACAAACTATACTGATACTATTTCCACAAACCACATATGACGGTGGTGGTACTGCTAATGTTTATACTCTTACAAGTAATGCTCAACCAGCAGCCGGATATTATTTAGGTAATGAAGATTTACAAACTATTAATTTTAAAACTACAGATTTTACTGGTAATATTATAATTGAAGCAACACTTAGTGCAAACAGTTCGACAACTGATTATTTTCAGGTATACAAATCAAGTAACAATGCAAATGCAAATATAAGCACATATACTAATATTGAAGGTAACTTTGTATATCTACGTGCTAAGATTGAAGATTTTCAATATGGTATTGTAAACTTTGTTAAGTTGAGTTACTAATATGATTTTACAAGAGGGCGGCAATGTTATTCCAAATGCCAAACCTATTAACAAGGCTAACTTTCTTACCGCTGTAAAAAACCTACAAAAGATTTTACCAAAAGGTATAAACTTATATCCAATTGGTAGTGCAGGCAAAAAAGAAATTAGTAGTGACATTGACGCATTGATTGATGCAGGCGAATTAATGAAAGCATTTCCTGCTAAAGAATTAAAACTCAGTCGCAAAGCATTAGAAGATTATTTTAAAGATAAAGGATTACCAGCAGCACGAACAGGAGTTAGCATACACGTTGGTATACCTACAGGCGCTGGTGATGATATTGTTCAAGTAGATTTAATGGCTGTAGAAAATGCTAAAGCAGCGGTGCCATTACATACACACGATTATACCGACCCAACAATGAAGGGCGGCACACTACATGGTATGTGGGCTGATCTTGCTAACATGAGTAGTATTAAAGGTCATAGTAGTTTAATGATGAGCCCATATAAGGGTTTAGTAGATCGTGAAACAAAAGAATTAGTGACTAATGACAAAGATAAGATTGCCAAAATCATTATAGGACCAACAGCATCAGCAGACGATATGGGCAATCCTACAAAGTTGATGAAGGCGCTACAAAAATATCCTGAGAAATATCAAGCAATTAAAGACAAATATTTTTCAGACCAAATCTCAGAAGCAACCGATGTAGGTCGTAAGTATCAACATATTGAAGATTTAATATTGAGTCATGGTAGTTATGGTGGACTACACGCAATAGAAAGATTGCGTGACATGGCAACAACAGGTGGTAGCCTTGAATTAAAGTGGGACGGGATGCCTGTAGTGTATTGGGGTCGTGATGAAAGTGGTAACTTCATGATGATTCCCAAGAATGCATGGGCATATCTAAAGCGTGGTTCAACACAAACAACTAGTGGGGCACCTACATTAACTAAATCACCACAAGATGTTGCTAAGTTTATATTAGGCACAGGGAGAGGTGATCCTAAAGAACGTGCTAAATTTGCTAAACAGTTTGCTATGTTGTGGCCATATTTTGAAAAGATTAGTCCTAAACAAGGATTTATTGAAGGTGGATTATTATTCTATCCAGGTACTAAGCCAGATGGTCAAAGTGCTATGCCTGTACTCAATAAAGAAACAAACACATATGACTTTCAACCAAACATTACAGAATTTCATGTACCAGCAGATAGTGATTTAGGTAAAAAGATTGCTAGAGCGAAAGTAGGAGTTGCTGCTACAGGTTATTATCCTGCATTAGGCTCAAGTGACGAGCAACGTTTCCCTGATGCACAGAATTTAAGCACATCTGATGTATTAGTACAGGGTACTACATTTGTACAAGAACCTGTGAAAGTTGATACAAAGATGCTTGATAACGCTGAAAAATTTATTAAGTCACACGCACAAAAAATTGACAACTATCTTAAACCAAAGCCTGGCTTAGGCAAACCAGCAGCAGAACTATATTCTTACTTAAATGACCATTTGCGTAGAGATGGATTGATGCGTGATTTCCCACAATGGGCTGAGACAAATCTAAGTGCTAATAAAGCAAAAACAATGTTAGCAGACAAAGAAGGAATGCTAGCAACACTAGGCGCTATAGAAGTATTAAGTAGAGAAAAAACAAACTTCATCAATCAACTAAATCAAATGAGTCATGGTGGCATACGCCAAACAAAACCAGAAGGTTATGCACAGGCACATCCAGGACGCAAGTTTAACTATGATATACCAGGACAGTTTATTAAGGTCATTGATCAACCAACATGGAGCCCAAAAGAAAGCGTACTAAAAGAACAGCAAGGTAAAAAGGCTGTGTTAGGTTGGGGGCGTGGTATGGGTCATACAGGTCATGACGCATTAGCAAACGCAGTTATACATCAAGCACAAAGTACAGACGCACAACCATTCTTTATCGTTTCACGCAGTTTTGGTAAAGACGATCCTATTCCACCTGAAATGAAACTACAGATGTATCAAAAGAAGTTTCCTAAGTACAAAAACATATTTAATTTACCCTCAGAAGATAAACCTACACTCAACGATGTATTGACTGATTTAGGTAGTAAGGGTTACAAAGATGTAGCATTAGTTGTAGGCGCAGATCAAAAAGAAGCATTTGGTTATTTGTTAAAGCCAGCAAAAAGTACGGGCGTAGAACCATATAAGTCATTTGGCTTAGATAACTTGACTGTAATGAGTAGACAAGATACTAAGGCTCCTGGCAGCGACCCAAGTAGTAAAGATTATCACGAAGGGCCAAGAGCAACACCTATGCGTAACGCATTACTAGACCCTAATATGAGCGAGGAAGAAAAGTTTAAAATATGGCGTGACTCAATGAGCCTATCATTGAGTGATAAAGAAGTATTAGACATGATGAAGATAGCAAAAGACAATCTTGTTAAATTCAATATGCCAAAACCTAAAGGCAAAAAACTCAAAGAGTTTTATCGAAAAATGCAACCACTGTTACCAAATGCTACACTTGAGCAAAAGCAAAAACTATTAAAAATGCTAGAAGCAGCAAATCTAGCACAGCAAGCAGCAATCGCTATCAATATGAAAAAGCGTAATAAAAAGCCTAAAAAGTCTAAAAAGTCTGTATCTGAAACAATAGATTATCTACCAGAAAAATAATTTCACAAGCTTCTCAGACTGTAAATATTCATACATTTTGAGAGGATAACATGGCAAAAAATAAAAAGGAAGAAAACACTGTACCAGTAGAACAGTTACAGGAGATTGTAGAAAATCAAGCAGCAACAGGCCCAACAGGCCCAACAGGCGCAACTGGCCCCGCAGAAAATGCGCCCCCTGCTCCAGGACAAAATCAAGTTCAAGTAAATGTAGACTTTCTTAAGACTACCAGAGTTCATATAGCAATGCCATGTTACGGTGGTATGCTTACTGAGTCTACATTTATGAGTTTCATCAAATGGGCAAACACTGCCCGTCAGTTGGGTATAGACTGGACACTAGAAACAATGGTTAATGAAAGTTTAATTAGTCGTGCGCGTAATACGCTAACAGCAAAGTTTTTAGATATGCCAGACAGTACTCACTTATTCTTTGTTGACGCTGATATTGGTTGGGAACCATGGCATTTGCTAGTTCTATTGAATAGAAATGTAGATGTGATTGGTGGATTGTACCCAATGAAGACTATGCCTATTAAGTGGGTAGTTAATGGATTTGAAGGCGCAGAAGAAGGCCCAGACGGTTTACAAGAAGTTAGCAAAGCTGGCACAGGTTTCTTATTAATGAAAAAGCATGTATTTGAAAAATTAAAGACTCATCCAGCAGTTAAACAATATAAAAACGATATTGGTCTTGATCCTAAATACGATGTACACCTTAAAACATACTTTGATACCGCAGTGCGTCAGAATCGATACTATAGTGAGGACTGGACGTTCTGTGAAAACTGGCGTGATTTAGGCGGTCGTGTTTGGGTCGATAGGCGTGTATTATTGCGTCACAGCGGTAGTTACGTGTTTTGTATGGAAAATCAACAATATTTAAATGATAATATAGGACCTTTATATGTTGATGGCAAAAAACAACAAGGATTTACATTTAAAGATAAAGACGGCAATGACGCACGATAATAACAAAGGATTATTATCGTGGAAAGTCAAGACGTAAAATTTTTCAATACTTTTAGTTATGTAATAAGCATACTTTTTGTAGTTGTCATTTTATTGTTTGCGGTAGCGTGGCAAGTAGGAAAAAATACACAATCAACCTACAAATTTAGTGACCAAGAGTATATCAAACAGGTCGAAAGCAATCTTGCTATAGCCCGTGTAGCAGTTTCAGGTCAGGATAACTCATCACTAGCAATAGTAGCAGCAGAGGGCGCAGTAATAGTCGCTTTAGAAATACCATCAGATGGTATAGGTGTATATGAACAAGTATGCGCTGCTTGTCATCTTAACGGTCTTGCGGGTGCTCCTAGATCGGATGACAAAGCTGCTTGGGCAGTCAGAATAGCGCAAGGCAAAGAAACACTATATAAACATGCTATAGAGGGCTATCAGGGACAGCAGGGAGTAATGCCTGCTAGGGGAGGTCGATCTGACTTATCAGATGATCTTGTTAAGGCTGCTGTAGATTATATGATAGATAAATCATCATAAAGACATCATAATAAATTACTTTATTTGTTGATATAAAAACGATACCTATAATCATATTAGAGTTTTTCTGATAAATAATACATAATAGGATTATATTATGCGTATAAATGAATTATCTGAAAGCACAGTCGCAGGTAGTATTGCAACAGTAGCAAGCCCATTAGGAGCAACACAAACTCGCTCACAAAAACCACCAAAAGCGCCTAAGGTTGCTAAAGGTAAGAAGTATGCTAATGTTATTAGCGAAGGCAAAATGAAAGAATTAGCCTATGATTTAGAACATATGGATCCAGGCAATTTTAAGAAAAAATACGGCAAAACCAAAGAAGAAGTTAAAGCAAGTTTAAGCGAAACCAAAGTAAAAGAAGCAGAAGTACTTATTGTTCCTGGCATGCGCCGTATGAAGGATAAAAGTTTTATTTCACATAAAGAAGATCGCCGCGACCATGAGGTTGAAATGGCACGTAGTGATTTATATGCAGCAGCAAAAAATGCAATGCGTATTTTTCAAATACTAAAAAATCGTAGTGAAGATGACGGTTTGATGGGTTGGCAGCAGAGTTATATAACACTTGCAGCCGATTACCTAAATAGTGTAGCTGACAGTTTAGAGTATGATGCTAAAGTGAAACAAAGTTTAGATGAAATGACTGGTGAGTTGCAAGGTTTGGAGGAAGGTAAAAGAATAGCAAGAAAGCCCGGACAACCTGCTAATAGCAAAAAGCATAGCGATTTATATACAGATGAAAATCCTAAAGGCACTATTACTGGATTGAAATTTGCTACAGCAGATGATGCTAGAAAAAGTGTTAGTAAAATTAGAAACAGCGGCCGCAGTCATGCTCATAAGATACAGGCTGCAGTTGCTATGGAACAACGAGCAAAAGCAGCAGGTAAAAGCGAAGCAGCAGGCGTTTAT
>Ga0194129_10000642_pt1 | contig 64992 bp, 61 predicted proteins | sample TA2KigCa35mmetaG_FD_150862 | JGI IMG/M metagenome (GOLD analysis project Ga0194129, IMG submission 150862) | Freshwater microbial communities from Lake Tanganyika, Tanzania - TA2015038 Kigoma Deep Cast 35m | ecosystem: Environmental > Aquatic > Freshwater > Lake | place: Tanzania: Lake... | reverse complement strand
TTTGGGCAAATTTTAAAAAGAAGGTTCAGGCAAACTTAGAAATATTTAAGACTCTTTCAAAAGCTATCGATTTTTCATTTTCAATCGTAATGAGAGGTGCATGAAAATTATAATTTAATTCACTATATGAAAGATCGCAAGCGGCATGATAGACATGATACAGAAGATGAAGATGAGCTTAAAGTCAAACTGAAATTTATGATTTAAATGGCTATATATCATGCGCATCTTGCCACTTGTGATCTTAAGGATCCTGTTCCTTTTTAGGTATTCAGTAAATTACTGCTTCAGGCTTTTCTTTGGGATTAGCTGTAAAAAGAGATTTGTGGAGATTAATTAGATTTTCTAGCTGCGCTTCTAGAGTGAATTTTTCAATAAAAATTGCATGAGCTTTTTTTGCTAAAAGAAGACTCTCTTCAGGATTATTTTTTATCCATTTCATGTGTCTATCGATTTGCTGAAAAAGTTCTTCAGCAGATTTTTCATGATCTATATAGAGAACTGCATCACCAAAATTTTTTTCGATAAAGGGGTGTCTATCTGAAATAATAACAGTTGATGCGGCTGCTGCTTCAAATATTCTAGCAGTTGGCGTTCTTCCTAAAAAATGATCCGCATCATGAAAAATGAGGGTAACCCCTGTGTTGTTCATCGTTTTAAGAAGTGATAGCCCGTCACTTTTTATAAATCCTCTGTAACAATTTGGTGTATGCCGCCACTCTTCTTTTTTACCGTAGACATTAAAATAGTGAGTTTTATCAAGTCTTGAAAACAAGTGTTTAAATTTTGTCCCTTCATGGGTAGTAGCCATATTAAAGCCGCAGTAAAATAGCTGAAAATGGCTTGGAGGAGAGAAATCTGTTTTTCCACAGGTTGTATACCAAGTGATGTGCGGCGACTCTTTTTCTACGAAATTGCAGTAAGAAAAAAGTTTTTCTTGATCAGGAAAACAAATTAAATAGGCGTCAAAATCTGTTAGATGGTGTGCTGGAAGAATAGAATTTGCTGTAAAATAGTAATTACTTCCATGTGTTAATGCAACATAGTGTTTTGCATGGGGGTAGAAAATTTTATCTCCTTGTAAGGAAATAACTAGATCTGGGTGAAAAAGTGTTGCAAATCTCTCTCGGTAGTGTGGAAAGATTCGTTTTATAATAGATGATTGATGAAAGGGAAAATTTGCGCATTCAAGATTTAAAGATTTTCCAGCGATTTTAATTCGTTCTGCCATTTCATGTTCCCCAATTCCTCCTTTATGAGTGATTAAAACTCTAAAATTCGGTCTAGAAAGAAAAAGATCAGACTCTTCTAAAGAGAGATAAGGCCGTTTATTACTAAAGTAAATGAAGCCTCCTATGCAGATGAAAATAATTAAAACAGGTAAAATACGAAACATAGGAAGCTAATTTTACTCCAAAAAGAGATGAAAAATCAACATTTTCAACACTCTTCTACACCTTTTGAGCTTTATATGTTGTGTTATCTGGCTGTTTAATTTGAACCCCGGTAACATCTCCACCACTATTTACTAAAAATTCAACAATATACCCTTCCATATCTCTTATTTTAAAAAAGTTTTGTTTTTCTGGATAAAGATGATAAGGAGGTCTTCCAAAAGCTTTTACAACCAGTCCAAAATCGGTATTTTCTATGCTGACAGTAAATCCTAAATAACTATATTTTCCGGAAAATTTGCTTAAATAAGCTACATCATTTAACAAGGGGTCATTTTTTTTCATAAAAGTTATACCTTCTACTTTTGGTTCAAATGGGATTGAAAGAAATTTAATATCTCCAAAACTATTTTCGCTAAAAGAGAATTTAAGTCCTCTTAAAAATGGAAATAATGAATCTTTTGAAACTTCAAAAACATTGTGATTCCAATGATCTAAGGGTAAATAGAGGTTATTAAAAGTTGCAACAAGCTGTTTATCTACTATAGAGAGGTTAATTGTCCCATATCCTTTATGGCTATAGGTTCCTGTAAAATCTAATAAAGGATGAGAAGTTTCTATTTGAATCAATTTTTCACTAGAACTCTCCTCTTGGTTTTTTACAAACTCTTCTTTATCAAAATCGGTTAACTCTTTGTACATCTTTGCCCAGTCAACTGGAGGCAGATGTAAAAGTTTGTCTAGCAAAATAGTTGATAGAATAAAAGGAAAAGGAGAGAGGTTTTTATTGCAAAGTGTAATAACTCCTATATTTTCACCCGGAACAAATAAGAGGCACGAAGAAAAGCCGTTTATATTTCCGCCGTGCAGAGCGATAAAATGGCCTCTATAAGAAATAAGAATCCAACCAAGACCGTAAGATTCCATATTTACATACTCTTCAATGCCATACTTATCGTTACAAATTAAATCTGATACTACTTGAGGTCGAATCATTTCTCTGAAGGTTGAAAATTCAACAAACCCTTCACCATGATTTAGTAAAACTTTAGTCCATTTGAGGAGATCTTCTAAATTAGAATTTAGACCACCTGCAGGCGCGATTGTTGTTGGATCTATAAATGGAAGGGGTTCTGAAAGATCATTATAGCTTAGAGCAAAGTTTCCAAGCTTGTGAGATGCTCCTATTGAAAATGTCGAGTGATTCATTCCAAGTGGCTTAAATATAAATTCATCAACAAGGTCTTCATAGCTTTTTTCCAAAGTTAGTTCTGCTACATGCCCAACAATCATGTATCCAATATTTTGATAAAAAAACTTTTCTCTTAACGAGTAAAACGGATCAAGAAATCTAAGTTTTCTAATAATCTCTTTTCTCGAATAGGTTTCATTAAACCATATAGCCTCATGACAAGGGTAGCCAGAAGAGTGAGTTAAATAATCCCTTATTGTAATAGCGTTTGTTGTATAAGGATCTTGCAACTTAAAATAGGGGATTTTATCAGAAATTGAATCATCCCAATCTAACATGTTTTGGTCAATGAGTTGTCCGATTAAAAACGAGGTGATTCCCTTAGATAAAGAGCCGACAGGAAACATTGTTTTTTCTGTAACAGGTAATTTTTTCTCTTTATTTCTAAGGCCGTAACCTTTTGCAAAAAGAGTTTTTCCCTCAGAAATAACTCCGACTGCAGCGCCTGGAACATCCATTAGATGTAAGAGCTCTTCGACTTGCTTGTCGATTTCAAATTGGTTTAAGGGGGATTTTGAAGAATCAGCTTGGATTTGAAGGGTGGCGATAATTAAAAAAACATGACAAGTAAAATTTTTCATAACAACCTCGTAAAAAAGGTGTTAATACTATCAAAAAATAACCATTACGTCTATAACGTTATTAAAAAAATAAAAATGGTGTCGAAATTAAATTTCAATCGATTTTCATTCGAATAGAGATAAAAAGCTTTCAAAAAGTTAATTGTTTGAGAGCTTCTAACTTTGGTAGAGTGGTAGAATGAATGTTGAGAACAAAATTAATCCTGAAAACAGAAAAGTAATCAAAGCAATTGTCTGGAGATTAAAAGAATAGTATCTTAAAGATCTCTCTTCAGTAGCCGTATTTATGGTTATAATTGTATGGTGTATCGGAAAAATCTCATCAAAATCATCTACTAATTTATCTTCTGAAGAGAGAGGAATTCTTTGATCGTTATAAAGCTTTTTCATTGAAAGTAGTTTACCCTCTCTTGAAAACATGTTCTCTTTTCTACAAAATGGACAAGAGACCTTTTGTCGAAACCAGGTCTTAAGGCACAAAAGATGAATATCTTTTTTGCAGCATGGGATAATAGTTGGGTAAGAAAATAGAGTGTTTGCGTCAGGGTTTTTATCTCTGTAAGAAAAACAAATACCACATTCTAAAGAACTAAAAGAAGAAAAGCTAGAAGACGAAATCATATATGACCTTAAGGTTTTAACCAAAAAAGTTTAACAAGAAAAGGTGATTTTCTTAAATAAATTTTTATTAATAACTTGTTATCAGATATTTAAGCATCGAATCTTTGCGGTGATATAATAAGTTAAATAATAAAAATAAAAGGAAATCATTATGGAATTTAATTTTTCTTTAACTAAGAATCAGAGTGAGGATATTTATATTCCAAAAGAGCTAGAGCTTTGGGCACCTTTGGAAGAAAGACCGAGTTTAAATGAAAAAGAAATGAAGACGATTTTACATAATGATGATGTGATAGAAAGTTTACATATTGCTATCCCATCTTTTCTGGTTAATTCTGAAAATGAAGAATTTGGTTACTATCCTTGTTTTGAACTTGAGCGTTATTTTCTCGTGGGGAAGTTAAAACAATCTCCCTATATTATTTTTTATGAAGAAAAAAGAAGTTCAAAAGTGATGCAAAAAAAGATAAGAGAGGGGTTTTTACTAAATAGAAGTAATTACTATCTCTTTGATGCTTTTTACGATCCGATTTTTGGGGGAGCTTCCCCTAAGCACTATTTATTCCAAAGGGTTACATTCGAATCCGTCCCAGATGTGATGATCTTGTTTAAAGATGTAGAGTTAGAAAGCTCATCTTTAAGTCAGTTGTTTATGGAATAGGTAGGTTTGTCAGCAGAGGGATTTCCTGCAGTGATGTTGAATCTAAGACCACGTTCTAACGATAAATCGACAAGTTTGATTTTCGATTTCGGAATAATTACGGTGAATCCACCTACTTGGTAGCTAAAAGGGATAAATACTGCGACCTCTTTATCTGATCCGATTCCCTTGGGAAGATCTTCAAACACTTCTCTTGTGACAACTCCGATCATTTTTAATTCACCAATTTCGCAACAAACAACTTTCCCTTTTTCTTGTTTTTCGCCTGCTTGAAAAAAGCTCATAAGATCGCTTACTGAGCTATAAATTGTTTTCAACAGAGGGATTTTTTTTAACACCTTTTCAAAGTAATTATAAATTTTCTGAACCACCCAGTTATTTAAAATAAGACCAATAAAAAAGAGAATAATAAGAGCTGTGATTACTCCTAATCCCTGAAAATAGTATTTTGTACCGATGATCTCTTTAAGAAAGCTGCCAAAAGTTGATTCCAAGCGTTCATAGATCCAAAAAAGAAGTGTGATTGTAATTGCTATTGGAGCTATACCAATAAAGCCCCTAAGTAAAATCTTTCCCATAAACTCTAGATAGAGTAAATCTAACTAAAAAGTCTATCTTTTTATCCATGTTCTTGATTCTGATGTAGACCTAACTCTTTGAAAATTTTCAGAAAGAGCCTCTTTGATCTCTTTTATCGAGGTAGGTTTTCCTAAAAAGGCGTCAAATCCTCGCGTATCCCACAACATTTTTGTCTTTTCTACTGCGTCTGGTAAATTAAAAGTGCTAGTGGAGGTGATAAGAACCACAAAAATTTTAGACCAAGAAGGGTGAGCCCGCATCTCTAGAATAAAATCCCATCCTGTTCCGTCGCCAAGATCGTTATCTAAGAATAATAGATCAATTTCATCTCCCCGATCTATTAGAAAATCCCTAAGAGAGCTTATTGAATCAAAAGAGGCGATATCATGAGAGGCAAGTGGGACTAAAAGTTTACCTAATATCCGCCTACACGCTTTTTCATCGTCACAAACTGCGATTCTCGCCCTTGGTAGATCATAGCTGCAAGTAGCTGCAACCTCAAGCGTGGGGTCAGCTGACACGAAAGCTCTCGATGAGGGCGAATAAAGTGGGGGTTTCATTTTATCAAATCCTCTTAATTCACTCAAAACACCCCTCAAAATAGCTACAGTCTGTTTAGAAGATATAAAGAGTTCTTTAGGTCTGTGAGATTCCCTCTCTTTAGCAAGAGGTTGAAAATATTGAGTTGTATGACAAAGTGAGGAGACAGAAATTTTAAGTGGGGAGAGTGGGTTTGAGCTAAAAGAAAATCTTCTTGTGCCTCCCTCTGGAGATCCAACTGATTGGCTTTCAAAAGAAAGAGATGATTGAGCCCTCTCTTCTTCGGCTTCACACGTCTCAATCAATTCTAAAACAGGAAGGCAGGCATCGTGTATTTTTTGAGCAGCAATTTCTAGTTCGTCAACTGGGGGTGAATCGGGGTGGTCTTGAGCACCTTCTAAGTAGTTTGAGCATTTATCTTCTAGTTGATTTAATCTATCGTCTAAAGCTGTTAGTGAGATAGGAAGCATAAGTTAGCCTCATAAAGTTATTTAAAAAGTAAGAAAAACAATACAAATATTAAAATATTTACGCAATAAATTTTAAATTTTTCATAAAGAATAGATGTGTTTAATGTAAATATGCGGCGGCATCTTTATCTAACACCCAAAGAGCTTTGTTAAGCAGTGTTCCTACTTTACTTGCGGGTAGATCTTCTTTAAAGAGAACTTCTTTTAGAATTGATTGTTTGTTTTCACCAAGAGCGTAAAATACGATGTTGTGAGCCGAATTAATAAGAGTGTAGGTAAATGTCATTCGCCAGGTCTTTTTTTGCGGAACTTCATTTGCGATAACGAGTCTATTGGTCACTGTTAACCCTTTTGTGTGTGGGAATAAAGATGCTGTATGCCCATCCTCCCCAACACCTAGCATAATAAGATCAAAATGTCGTCCTTGCAGCGTTTTTTTAATAATAGATTCATACTCTTCTGCGTGTGCAACGATATCGCCCTCTCCTTTCATCCGAAAAATATGCAAAGGGTTAATCTTTAATTTCGAAAAACCAGAGTCCATAGCCATTTTATAGTTGCTTTCAGGATCTGTTTCTGAAACTGCTCTCTCGTCGCTCCAGAAGAGAAAAACCTTTTCCCAATCAATTGCCTTTTTATAATCAGATGCTAGCTTTTGGTAAATTTTTTTTGGTGTAGAGCCTCCTGAAAGAGCTACAAAAAAATTTCCATGCAACTCAAGCGCAGATTTTGCACATTCTATAAAATGATTTGCCGCAAAGGCAACACTCTCTTCTTCATTGCCTGCCACTACAACATCTTTTCTTTCGTCAATCTTTATGAACAAATCGATCCTGAGTTATATTTTGAAATGAGTTTTAAAACATCAACAAAACTTCCCCTTGTACCCTGGCTGTAGATTTCATGTATCATAGATTTCCCAGCAATTTCTTTGTCGAGAAGGTAGTAAGCAGGCATTTCACAATGTGTTGGTGTTGCATGGTGAATGCTTATTTTTTGAGGGTTTTGTCTGCTTTTTTCTAATAAAATGTGTTCGTTTTTCGAAGAAAATGATTCAAACTTTAATAGTCTTCCAGGGGGGACTTGGTCATATTTTCCAGGAATTAAAGTAATTGTTACTGGCCCATAAGAAGAGCTATATTTAAAGCAAAGCTCCTCTTTTGTGCCGAGCATACTCTCATAATTCCATTTCAATTTGGTAGCAATCCATGCTTGAAAGTAAGTGGCTCCAATTTTTGTATGACAAAATTGCTTAGTTGCAGTTACATTGTAGGTGATTCGAATATCTTTTGATTCCCGAAGACATTTTAATTTTTCTGGATCATTAAATGTGTGAACAAAAAGACCTCGCCAGGGAGCTAGCCTTGCCCAATTTAAGTCTCCAATGTCGTAGCATCCATTATTATATAATTCTAAAAGAGTTTTTGCAAAATCAACCATCGATTCAGAGACTTCTGAATCATAAACTGTTCTTGTTGCTAAATCTTTGATTTCAATTGAAACAGGATCTTTTTTACAAGGATCATCACCTGAGAGAAAATAGACGGGTAAATCGGCTAAAAGATTGGGTGTGACAACAAAAGGAATTCTATTTCTATAATCACCACTCACTTCAAAGTTGATCATGTCGCAAAATAAAGAGTTGCTGTTATCATCTGGTCTTAAATCAGAAACAAACGTTTTAAGGTAAGCCTCTTTGCTCTCTTCAGATTCTGTGATCATAATGATTCTGCAGGGAAATTTTTTGATGACTCCTTTTGCAATTTTTTGAAAGTAGTCTTGCCTTTCATTATTTTTTGTATAGATGACTAGATTAAATAAAGAGGCGCGAACAGCGCTGGATCCTTGATGTTCTTTCCATAGAGCATCTCTTGCTTTTTCGATATTTTTAGGGTGTATATAAGCTGTCATACAGGTTTCCACTTCCTTCCTTCCGAATTCGGAAGATGATCTGCTATTTTAGGTCCAAACACTCCTGCAGGGTAAAACTCTTCTGGCTGAAGGGGTCTGTTTTTCCAATGGTCTAAAACAGGGGTTAAAATTCTCCATGAATTAATTGATTCATCGACCCTTGCAAATAGTGTGCTATCTCCTAAGATTGAGTCGTGAATAAGTCTTTCATAAGCCTCTGGTACTTCTTTTCCAAAATAACTTGCGTACTGAAAATCCATGTTTACTGGTTGAATAATTGCAGCAGATCCCGGAATTTTGGTGTTAAATTTAATTGAAATCCCGTCATTTGGCTGAATACGGAAAATAATTTGATTAGGAATGTTTAGGCGGTCGTTTTTGTGAAAGAGAATGCTTGGAGGTTTTTTGAAAGATATTGCAATTTCGGTAGATCTTTTGGGTAATCTTTTCCCAGCTCTTACATAGATTGGAACTCCAGCCCAACGCCAATTTTCTATTTGGAGTCTTAAAGCTGCAAAAGTCTCTACGTTTGAATTCGCATCAACATTTTGTTCGTTCCTGTACGCAGAGACGGGATCTCCGTCAATATACCCCTCTTTATATTGACCGCGTACTGCAAATCTATCGAGATCAGAAAGGGGAATGGTTTGAAGGGATTGAAGAACCTTAACCTTTTCATTCCTAATAGCATCTGGAGTTAAATTAATAGGAGGCTCCATTGCAACAAGTGAAAGAAGCTGCATAAGGTGGTTTTGAATGACGTCTCTTGTTAAGCCTTGACCTTCGTAAAAAGCGCCCCTTCCTTCTATTCCGATGTTTTCAGCAACAGTGATTTGAATGTTATCAACATACCTATTATTCCAAAGCCCTTCAAAGATCGAATTACTAAATCTAAAGACAAGAAGATTTTGAACAGTCTCTTTACCTAAGTAGTGATCAATTCGATAGATTTGGCTCTCAGATAAGAAATTAGAGAGGTTTTTTTGTAAAGCAATTGCTGAATCATAGTCGTGACCAAACGGTTTTTCAATAATCACTCTGGAAAATGGTGCTCCATGCGTTTCGTCATAGATAAGAGAGTGTGTTTTCAATTGTTTAATGATCGGAAGAAAATAGGTGGGCTGAACAGAGAGATAAAAGACTCGGTTGCCCCGTGTTCCATAATTTTTATCTAAATCTTTTAAAAAGAGATTGAGGTTGTTGTAAGCATCGTCATCTTGAAATTCAAGTTGATAGTAGAATAACTTTTCAGAAAAAGCAAAAAGATCTGACTCATCAGGAGTTGTTCTAGAGTGCTTAGTGATTTGAGAAGACATCTCACTTCGAAACTCTTCAACTGTCTTAGGTCTTCTCGCAACTCCTACGCAAATGAAATTTGTAGGTAAGTTACCCTCTCGCATGAGATTAAAAAGAGCTGGAACTAATTTTTTTCCAGTTAAATCACCCGATGCGCCAAGAATTACAAGTATGCAAGGCTCTGGAGGTTTGCCATATTCTGGTTCATGAAACGGATTTTCAAAAGCATCCCCTCCAGGTTTTGAGCTGCATTTATCTAACTCTTCTTTACTTAATGAATGATCGGGCTCAAAGTTGTGTGCCATGCTCATGATGTTTCACCTCATTTCCATACTATTTACTTGAGCTTTGAAAAGAGTTCAAGATAAGTTTGCAAAATGAGGGTTGCAGAGAGGGTATCAATGTGTTTTTCACGTTTTTTTCGATTCATATCCATCTGCTTAAGAAGGGTATCGGCATTTTTTGAAGAGAGGCGTTCGTCGATAAATTCTACTGAAATTTTTGTTTCAAGCTCTAAAAAAGCCGCAAATTTCCTTACCTCTTGAGACATCTGGCTTTCGTTGCCTGAAAGATGAAGGGGGAGGCCCATCACAATTTTTGATACATCATTATAATCTTTAAGAAGATGCATTATGTTTTGAACGGTTTTTTTGTCGTCTTTTTCCCGCAAAACTTTTCCTAAAGGCATGGCAAATGAAAGGAAAGAATTCGAGATGGCGACCCCGATTCGTTTTAAACCAAAATCAAGCCCTACGATTCGCATATTCGATTGCTTTTTCAATAAACCCTTTAAATAGGGGGTGAGGGGCAAGTGGTTTTGATTTAAATTCAGGGTGAAACTGGACGCCTACCATCCAAGGATGGTTTATGTTTTCCATGATTTCGCACAAGTTTTTCTCTTTCCACGATCCGGTAATTTTTAGTCCAAATTTTTCACAGCGCTCTTTGTATTGGTTGTTAAATTCATACCTGTGTCGATGTCTCTCAGAGATCTCTTCTTGCTTGTAGCATTGATAGGCGATTGAATTCTTCTCTAAAGAGCAAGGATAAGCTCCAAGTCTCATGCTTCCACCTAAATCAGTTGTATGAACTTGCTCTGATAAGAGCGAAATCACGTTATCAGGTGTTTCTAAATCAACCTCTGTTGAGTGTGCGTTTGGAAGATGTAAAACGTTTCTTGCAAACTCTACGCACATAATTTGCATCCCAAGACAAATTCCAAAATAGGGTATGTTTTGCTCTCTTGCAAATTTCGCAGCTAAAATTTTTCCGCTCCATCCTCTACCACCAAACCCTCCTGGAACTAAAATTCCCGAGCATCCCTGTAGCTTTTCTTTTAAGTCATTCTCATCTTCAATTTTATCTGATTCTATGCACCTAATTTCAACTTTAGCGCTGTTTGCAATTCCGCCATGCTTTAAAGCCTCGAATACAGATTTATAAGCGTCTTGATGTTGTAGATATTTTCCCACCACTGCGATTGTAACTGTTTGTTTTGCATGGATGAGAGTTTGAATCATCTCTTCCCAAACTCCAAGATCTGCTCTATTTTCATGAAGACCTAAAAGCTTGGAAATTGCAGTTTCCAAACCAGCTTTTTGTAAGAGTAAGGGCACTTCATAAATTGAGTGTTTTGCGTCAATTAAATCGATTACACCGTGCAGAGGGACATTGCAAAAAAGGCTAATTTTTGATTTGTTTTCTTCATCGAGAGGGTCTTTGCATCTGCAGAGAATCATATCAGGAAAAATACCGCTTTGTTGTAATTTCTGAACAGAGTGTTGGGTCGGTTTAGTTTTTACTTCTCCGGCATGTTCAATATACGGAACATAAGTTAGGTGAATATTGATGCAGTCTTTTGCGTACTCATGTCTAAACTGACGGATTGCTTCTAAAAATGGGCCAGATTCGATATCGCCAACCGTGCCACCTATTTCAACAATTGTAACATCAATTCCGTCTACTTGCTTTGAGCATTCAATTAACCGTCTTCTAATTTCATCTGTGATGTGAGGAATTACTTGGACAGTTTTTCCTAAATAGTCTCCCCGTCTTTCTCTTCTTAACACCTCATAGTAAATTTGCCCAGACGTTGCATTTGAGGCTTTTGAGAGCGGTGAATTACTAAATCTGTAGTAGTGACCAAGGTCAAGATCGGTCTCAGCCCCGTCATCTGTTACATAGACCTCTCCATGTTGAAAAGGGTTCATAGTACCAGGGTCGACGTTTAAGTAGGGGTCTAACTTCATGAGGGCAACTTTCAAGCCCTTAGCTTCTAATAAAAATGCAATTGATGCAGATGCTATGCCTTTTCCTAGAGAGGAGAGAACACCGCCTGTGATAAAGATAAATTTTTTGTTCATGGCAATGTATTCTATCATTTAAGAAAAAAGTAGGGAAGATTAAAAACAAAAATGTTATATTCAGTTTTATGAAGACATTGACAGATGAGCGAGCTAAAGAGAGCGTTAGAGTATGTCCTGACTTAGATAAAGTTTCGAAAGGCAGCCCTTTACGAGTGGGTGTTCTTTTTTCAGGGGGGCCTGCTCCTGGAGGAAATAATGTTGTGGCAGGTCTTTTTGACGCTCTTCATAAAGTGAATAAAGAGTCTATCTTAATCGGATTTTTAGGGGGACCTTCTGGTCTTTTAGAAGAAAAGTTTCGCATATTAGAAAAATTTGAAATCGACACTGTCCGAAATTTAGGGGGATTTGATCTTTTAGGTACCGGTAGAACAAAAATAACAACTGAGGAGCAATTTGCATTAACGAAAGCAGTTATTCAAAAATTGCAGTTAGACGGCCTTGTGATTATAGGTGGTGATGATTCAAATACAAACGCCTATTTTATACACGATTACCTAAAGAAAAATGAGGTTAAATGCCGAGTTATTGGGATTCCTAAAACAATTGATGGTGATTTAAAATCTAGTGAAGTTGAAATTTCTTTCGGCTTTGATACAGCCTCTAAAACGTATAGTGAAATCATCGGAAATATCTGCATTGATGCCAAGTCCTCTTTAAAATATTGGCACTTTATAAAGCTTATGGGACGAACAGCCTCTCATGTGACTCTTGAATGCGCCCTCCAAACATCTCCTAATATAGCTCTTATAGGTGAAGAAATATCTCAAAAGAAATGGACGTTGAAAGAATTAGTCTCTCAGATAGCTGATTGTGTAGAAAAAAGGGCTAGCTTAGGAAAAAATTACGGTGTGATTTTAATCCCGGAGGGGACAATCGAATTTATTCCAGAAGTGAAAGTTTTAATAAAAGAGCTCAACCGGCTGATTGAAGAGGGAAAAGGAACCTCCGATCTAACAAGTGAGGCTAAAGATTGCTTCAATGAGCTTCCTAAAGACATTCAAAATCAACTGCTAGAAGATAGAGATAGTCACGGAAATGTGCAGGTCTCTCATATTGAAACAGAAAAACTGTTTAGCCGAATGGTTGCATCGGAGCTAAAAAGAAGGGGGAGTAAGGCTAAATTTAACCCTGTCCACCATTTTTTTGGCTACGAAGGTAGATGCTCTTTTCCCTCAGAGTTCGACGCAAATTACTGCTACAATTTAGGTTATAATGCAATTAGACTCATACAGTCTCAAAAAAGTGGCGTAATGTCTGTTATTCAAAACGTTGCAAAAGATGTCACAGATTGGAAGCCCGCCTTTCTCGACTTAGAAAAAGCTCTTGTAGAAGAGGAGCGGGGCGGAAAAATCAAAAAAGTAATCGCCAAGTCGTTAGTTGATCTAGGTGGCCCTGTATTTAAAGCCTTTCTTGAAGAAAGAGAAAAAAACCGGATCGAAGACAACTATAAAAGGCCCGGACCTATTCAATTTTCCGGACCTCTTAAAAACCTCATCACTAAAACATTAGAGTTGGAATCGTTTTAAAAATTCCTAGGTTCCATATACCGTGATATTGCAACTACCTGAAGTACAGGGGGAAGATGGGCTAGCCACATTTGTTAAAGCGCAATTTCCATTTACCCATGAAAGAGCCCCGTTTGATAAAGTATAACCACAAATGGAGCCTTGAAGGTCCTTAGTGCTGACTGAAAAATAATTTCCATTAGGTCCTGCTGCAAAATTTAAGGAAGCTGTAGCGCCGCTCTCAACTGTGCCACTCCAATTAGTGATAACGCCGTTAGTTCCTTGGTTATAAATTTAATGGTTTGTATTTTTTTGATAGCTAGACACTTGCGAAAATTCGGATTTATCATAAGATAGTATGTCTTGGAAGGTTTAAAAAATGTGTGATTTTATTTGTGAATAATCTTTTGGATATTGCTAATCGAATATGAGTGAAGTTGATGATTAAGAAAAAGTACACAAATCCATATATTGGAAATATACGAAGAAGTTTTTGGCATTTTGCTAGGTGGCAGTGGGGTAATTATAATGATTTATTGCCGGTCATGCCGCCGCCAGATGATTTTTCGTATCCAATTCCTTCAAAAGAGTTGGATGAAAAAGAGCCGAAAGTAGTTTGGGTGAATCATTCGACTTTTTTAATTGAAATAGATGGTGTTCGGATTTTGACAGACCCAATTTGGTCTAAAAGATGCTCCCCTTTTCCATTTGTTGGACCTAAGAGAAAGCATAAGCCTGGGCTAGATTTGGATGATTTAAAAGAGATAGATGCTGTCTTGATTAGTCACAACCACTACGATCATTTAGACCTTTTTACAGTAAAAGAGCTGCATAAACGATTTCCTAAAATAAAGTGGTTTATTCCCGCGGGACTCAAAGATTGGTTTAAAAAAAGAGGGATAGAAAGAGTTAAGGAATTAAGATGGTGGGAAGAGACGTTTTTCCATGTACCAAGCAAACATGCAAAAATTTGGATTTCATCAGTACCAACACAGCATCACTCTGGAAGAGGGGTTTTTGATGCAAATTTGTCTCTATGGATGGGTTTTGTTGTAAAAGCGCTTCGGAATGAAAAGAAGGCAAAGACTTTTTATTTTGTTGGTGACACTGCCTATAACAATTTTGATTTTAAAAAAATTGGAGAGCTTTTTCCGAAAATTGACCTTTGTCTCTGTCCGATTGGAACGTATAAACCTGGTCGTTTTATGAGAACTGTCCATGCAAGTCCTGAAGATGCAGTAAAAATTCATCAAGATGTAAAATCTGAGCTTAGTATTGGAATGCATTGGAAAACATTTAAATTATCAGACGAAGGATTAAAAAGACCCCCTTACGACTTGTATTTAGCGATGAAAAAGTATAATCTAAATCTAGAGAAATTTCTTCCTCTGGAGCCTGGTGTTACAATTAATTGGTAAAGCAGAGTTATTATGTAACCTTTTTTATTTGTGGCATAATCCTTATAGGGTTGTTAAAAAATTTTTACAAAAAAAAGGTGTAGAAGATGTCCATCAGTACGGTGAGACTCCTTTAGAAACAATAATTTCAATTGGACGAGCGCTCAATCTCAAGAAAAATGATCATGTTTTTGAGTTAGGCTCTGGCAGAGGTCTTGCAGCCTTTTACTTAAAAATCTTTTTTGGTTGTAGGGTCACAGCGATTGAGCAAATCCCTCTTTTTGTTAAAAAAGCAAGACAAATAAACAAACTACTTAAGCTTGACATAGAATTTAGATGTGAAGATTTTTGCGAAAGCGATTTTAGTAACGCTACTGCTATCTATCTCTTTGGAACCTGCCTGTCAGACGAAATCATAGAAAAAATCTGCAAAAAAATTAGAGCTAAACAAAAAGTTGTTTCTATTAGTTACCCACTTTCTGACTACGACCCAGATTTTCATCTTCTAAAAATGTTTGAAGTCGAATATCCTTGGGGAAAAACAGAGGCATACCTAAATGAAAAATAGAGTCGCTATTATACTCTCTGGCTGTGGCTATAAAGATGGAACTGAAATTCATGAGGCAGTTCTTAGTTTTTTAGCCCTCCATAAAAATGGATTTTGTTATCACGCATTTTCTACAGATGAAATGCTTCAAGCCTCAGCTCCTCTTGTAAGAGACCAAATTTCCCCCATGTCTACACTAGAAGAAAAAGATTACGATATTTTATGGATGCCAGGTGGTTTTGGTGTTGCAAAACATCTCTCTACCTATGCTCAAGATGGAATCAATTGCCTTGTCGATAAAGATGTTAAAAGAGTGATAGATGCTTTTCATCTCTCAAAAAAACCAATTGTAGCTATCTGCTTTGCTCCCGTTATTGTCGCTAAAGTTTTAGAAAATAAGGGAATAAAAATGACTCTTGGAACACGGCAAGAAGATGCTCGCCTTCTTTTACAACTTGGTGCAGAGCCTCATTTTAAAAAAGCTAACGAATTTGCCTTCGATGAAGAGCACCAAATTTATACAACCCCCGGCTACATGGAGCCCCCAAGCATTTCGGGCATCTACAACGCAATTGAAAAAATTGTAGCCAACTTAAAGAAAAAGATTCAGATCTAAGAGTGGTTTTTTTCAATTCTCATTTTAGGTTTTAATTTAATTAGATATATAGTTTCGCCAATTAGGTATCCTACAAAAGAGAGGGCAAGTGAAATGATCTCTTTTGAAAATGGGGCGGGGTAGAATCTAAAGAGGGCAAAACTGATAGCGCCGATGATGATTGATAAAGAAGCTGATAGGCGATTGCCTTTTTTAATAAAAAGAGAGGCAGAAATTGGGACAAATAGACAGCTTATAGACAGTTCGTAGCTTTGGATTAGGAGATCAACAACGTTATCAAAATAAAAAGAGAAGAAGATGCCGAGAACGCCTATAAGGGCACCAATTATTTGTGATGTCCGAAGTTTTAAAATCGATCCAAAGTCATGAGCTATATTTGAGCCGATTGCATTAATAAGAGAGTCGGCTGTTGAGATGATTGCAACTAAGACGGCAGCGCCCATAAGTGAGGCAAGGAGGGGGTTTGTTGCATAGATCATAAAACTCATTAAAACACTTGATCCAGGGGTGATAGGAAAATTAAGTGATGCTGCTAAAATTCCAAATAGAATAGGAATTGTGCAAATAAACATTGTAACTAGACCTGCCCCAATAGTTGCTTTAGTTACAGTTTTAGCAGACTTTGTTGCAAGACATCTTTGTCCCATATCTTGTTCAATAAACATAAAGAAAAGAGGCATGCAAAGCCACCCAATCAATTTAGAAGATGAAAAGCTCGAGCTAGTAAAACTGATGTCGGGAATTACGGGGTGTGTATAAAATACATATCCTAGGCATGTAATAAAAATACCTATAAAAAATGTAGCTTGAATGAGATCTGATGCAATCACAGCCTTAAGACCGCCAAATGCTGTATAAATAATTACAATTGTCCAAAAACCAATAAAATAAAGATCGTTTGTGACTCCTAAGGTTATCATAAACTTGTGAGAGGCGATAAACTGGGCTGCCAAAATCATAAATAAGGAGAGTATCGACAGAAGAGAGGCGATTTTCCGTAAGATTTTTGAACCGTAAATCACTTCTAGTAATTCTGCAATCGTAGAGACTTGCATTTCAGCTAATTTTCTACCCATTCCAAGACCTAGTAAAACAAGTCCAATAGATGCACCCAGTGGGTAAAATAGAACAGACCACCCAAACTTATACGCCTCTTCAGCAGCTCCTAAAACAAGTCCGCCACCTACCTGGGTCGCAACAAAAGTCATCATTAGAGGAATTAGCCTAACTTTTCTATTTGCTAGAAAATAGTCTTCACCTGTTTTCATCCCTTTGGATGATCTTAAGCTAGCTAGAAAACAGAGAGCTTGTAAGCCGAATAAAACAAATAAAAAAAGAGAAATATTCATAAACCACCTAAATCATATTAAATTACAACCGAATTAAATTTGATGGCTTGGATGTAAAAAAATGAACGGATGGTTCATAGGGATAATCCTTTTTTGAAGTGCACTTATTTTAACAAATTGTTAAATTATTTGCGAGGTGTATTGATGAGGTGGAAAACTTCAGTTGTTAAGGTAGGTCATATAGGTATCGGCGGGGACCATCCCATCCGGATCCAGTCGATGACGACATCAAATACAAGAGATATAAAAGCAACTGTAGATCAGATACTTAAGCTTTCAGATCACGGTTGTGATATAGTTCGAGTGACTGTTCAGGGTAAAAAAGAGGCCGAAGCGTGTGGGGAGATTAAAAATGAACTTATTAAGCTTGGCTGCCAAACCCCTTTAGTGGCAGATATTCACTTTTACCCTCCTGCAGCTTTGTTGGTTGCTGATTTTGTAGACAAAATTCGGATAAATCCAGGCAATTTCGCTGATGCAAGGGCTATTTTCAAAAAAACTGAATATAGCGATGAAGAATACGCAAAAGAAATTTTGAAAATCGAGGAGCGGTTTTTTCCACTGATTGAAAAGTGCAAAAAACGTGGGGTTGCTATGAGAATAGGAACCAACCATGGCTCATTATCAGATCGAATCATGAACCGATATGGTGACACCCCTTTTGGAATGGTTGAGTCCGCCTTTGAATTTGCGAGAATCGCAAGAAAATATGAGTTTCACAATTTTGTGTTCTCAATGAAAGCAAGTAATCCTGTTGTCATGATAGATGCTTATAGACTACTTGTTAGAGAAATGATTAAATTAGGCTGGAACTACCCTCTTCATTTAGGTGTTACAGAAGCAGGCTTTGGAGAGGATGGCCGCATAAAGTCGGCTGTGGGGATAGGATCTCTTCTTTTAGATGGGTTAGGTGATACAATTAGAGTCTCTCTTACAGAAGATCCTTGGAAAGAAATTGATCCGTGTAAGCGTCTTATTAAGTTTGCTCAAGAAAAGGCAGTTTTAAGACTTCCGGAAGAACAATTCGAGCGTACAAAACAAAAAGCGATCATTTCAAACCAGTTAGAAAATTCTATTACAATGTCTGGTAAGGATCAAACAACTTGGAGGATAGAGGGGAGTCCTAAGTATATTCTCCTTGAAGAGTGTACGAGAAAATTCTTTGAGTGGTTAAAAAAAGAAAAGATTGAGACACCAGTTATTTTAAAGGCAAATTACGATCTATCCGAAGAAGATATGGTTATACTAGCATCTATGGAGCTTGGTTCTTTTTTAATAGATGGCCTAGGTAGTGGTCTTTTAATTAGTGGACCAAACAAAACAAAAGAGTTTGAAAAGAATTTGCTTCAAGCTTGTCGCCTTTTAAGTTTTAAAACAGATTTTATAGCGTGTCCAGGGTGTGGGAGAACTCTTTTTGATTTGCAAGAGGTTACGAAAAAAATCAAAGATAAGACAGGACATATTCCTGGATTAAAAATTGCAGTAATGGGCTGTATTGTGAATGGACCTGGAGAAATGGCTGATGCAGATTTTGGTTATGTAGGTTCAAAGCCTGGAAAAATAGATCTTTATGTAGGAAAGAGTTGCGTTGAAAAAAACATCGATTTTAAAGATGCTGAATCAAGGCTAATTGATCTTATTAAAGCACATGGTAAGTGGGTCGAGAAATTGCCTTCTGTGCAAGCGTAAGCCAAAAAGCAACCCCTGTTTTAAGGGTGGATTCATCGGGATTAAATTTAGAGGTGTGATGATCGTGCATAGGGCTTTGTTTTGCGCCAAGGAGCCAAAAAGAGCCTGGAGTCTCTTTGAGATAATAGGCAAAATCTTCTCCTGAGAAAAGGATCGGAGAGGGTGCTGTTTGAAAAAGCTCTTCACGGAGTGCACTTTCTACAAATTTATAGCTCTCTGAATTGTTATATAATGCTGGGTATCCAGGGTTAACTTTGAAATTTGAAAGTTTTGCAGATGGGTAGAGTTTTGTGATTGTCTCTACTTTTTGTTCAATAGCATGTATAAATTCTTCTCTTTTAGCTTGAGAGAGGAAATTACGAATAGCGTAGCAGAAATAAGCTGTATTTGGGCGTATATTAGATTTTCCGCCAGCTGTTGCGATGCTTGGTATAAATACAATAGGCTCGTTTGGAGGGAAAAAAAGTTTTTCAAACCCTTTTAAATGGGTTAAAATGTCTGTCATCAATGAGATGGCGTTAGACCCAAGATCTGGTCTCATCACATGCCCACCGCTACAATTGATTTCAAATTCGATATAGGAGGAGTTAGCCATCATAAGATCTTTTCTTGAGTAAAAAACGTTTGAATCTAGAGTCGATGAAATATGAAGTGCGTATACAAAGTCAATATTTTTCAAAACTCCCTCTTCTACTAATATAGACCCGCCTGAAGGGTTTTCTCCACACTCTTCTGCTCTCTGAAACACAAATCTGATATTTGATTTTGGAAAAATTAATCCGCTTGCGATTGCTTTAAAAGAGGTTAAGAGCATAGCGGCATGGCAATCATGACCACATGCATGCATATACCCATCATGAATTGAGGAGAAAGAGAGGTTTGTCTCCTCTTTTATAGGAAGCGCGTCGATATCTGATCGAAATAAGATAAAGGGGAGGTGATCATCAACTATCAAGTCGACCCAAATGCCGCCTTTACCTGTTGTAATATAAGTCGGATAGATAGATTCTTTACTAATTTTATCGAGTTCTATAGAAATGAGGGCGAGTGTTTTTTCTTCCCTCCAGGACGGCTCAGCTATTTTATGTAGCTCTCTTCTTAGGGATATAGTATACGATTCTAAAGAACTTGAAATAGCTAAAGAGGACTGTATTTTAAAAGAGGGTTTGCAGGTAAGCATATTCCTAGATGCGAAATTCAAAAACAGAAAAAATATTAATAAATTCTTTATATTTTTGCAAGGGAACTAATTTATAGAGTCAGTTGCCATTCTGGTTTTTTGAATGAATAGATTATTGCAGGGATTAAACACATAGTGATTAGCCCAATGCTTAAAAAAGATTCATAAAATAGTAGGCTGCCGATATGAATTTGCCTTGGCGGAATAAAGACTAAAAGAATGGCAAATATGCAGCTTGTAATACCAAAAGCAGAGATAACCCAGATTCCTTTATGTGGATGGGGTATTCGGTACGCTCTTGGAACTTGGGGTCTTGTATAACGAAGTCTAATTGCAGACATAAACATTAAGATATACATGACTAAGTAGATTTGTGTGCTAAGAGCACTTAAAATCCAATAAGAACTGCTAAGAGACGGCATTGTTAAAAAGACAAGCGATGATATTGTAACGATAATTGCTTGAAATAAGAGCAAATTGATGGGTACCCCTTTAGAGTTTGTGTATTGGAAAAATGGAGGCAAGTTTCCGTGTACGCTTGTTGTATAAAGCGCTTTTACTGGTCCTATGATCCACGAGTTAACTTCGGCAATAGCCCCAATAACCAAAAGAATGCCTAATATTGGAAGGACCCAACCAATATCATAACTATCTAAAAAAACCTTTAATGCCTCCATAAGGCTTGAAACAAGGCTTATTTTTTCTTTAGGAATTACAATTCCAATGGATAAAGCACCGAGCATAAACAAGAAAAAAGTGATTAATCCGGCAAGTATAATTGATACAGGGTAATTTCTTTGTGGGTTTTTAACTTCACCTGCATATCCAGATGAAACTTCTAATCCAGCAAATGCTAAAAAAAGTCCGCCTAAAAAGACAACATTATCTATATGAGAAAAATCTGGAATTATCTCAGAAAGGGTAAAATGAATTTGAGTGGGGTGGCCGCTAATCATCCAAATAAATGCAAGTCCAATCAAAAAAAGTCCAGGAAGAATGGTGCCTCCGATTACGCCGATTGTACTAAATAGACTAGAAGTTCTAATTCCAAAGAAATTGAGTAAAGTCATTCCCCAAAAACCGCCTAAAACAACGGCTAAGACAAAGTAGTTGTTTTGTGCAAGGGGGGGATAAAAAACATAGGCAAGGGTTGTTGCAACAAAAGCTAAAATAGCAGGATACCAAGTTACATTATGAACCCATTGCATCCAAATAGCAAAAAATCCCCAAAAATCTCCAAACGCTTCTCGAACCCAAATATAAATACCACCAGATTTTGGCCATCCGGTTGCAAGTTCAGCAGAAACAAGCGCTGCTGGAATTAGAAAAAAAATACCAACAATAAAAAAATAAAAAATCGCGCTATATCCATATTCGGCTACAAGTGGTAAATTTCGTAAACTTGCCATGATTGAAACATTCAGCATAACAAGAACAAATACGCTAATTACCCTACCGGGGGTTTTTGTAATTTCCAAGTGAGACCTCAGTGTAAAATAATCTATTATCCATAGCTGATGACAACTTTTTAGGAAACAAAATAGTGGAAAGCACGAGTTAAATTTTAGAAGTAAAATTAAGAGTTTTGCAGCGCATGATTGCAATTACCTAAATATAAGCATTTTAATAATCGCAGAGACATAGGTGGCGCAACCTGTTTATGATTAGTGCATTGCATTTTTTTATAAAAACGTCTCTCTTAAAAACAAAAGAAGTTACGCATATTTTATCCATATCTGAAAAAAAAAATTACAAAAAAAAAACGGCTTCACAATGCACTAAAAAACCATTTTTCTGTTTTTAATTATTTTTAATTTAATAAAAAATTCACTAATTAATTGTTTGATTTGTATATTCACGTTTGTAAGCGGGAATATATTATAAACAAAAAAACGTAAGTTAAGGAGTGCATATGCCAGCAAAAAGAAAATCAACAACGGCTGCTATTCTAGAAGCTGTTGGTGTGACTACTGCTAAGAAGCCAGCTAAAAGACGCGCTAAAAGACGTGTTACAAAAGTAGCTAGCAAAAAAACAGGTGTTAAAAGAAAAGCTTCTACAAAAGCACCTGCTAAAAGAAAAACTGCTGCAAAAACAAAAGTAGCTAAAAAAACTGTTCGCAAAACAGCTAAAAAAGCTGGCGCTAAAAGAAAAGTAGCTAAAAAAACAGCTCGAAAAGCAACAGCTAAAAAACCTGCTAAAAGAAAAGCAACAGCTAAAAGACCTGCTAAAAGAAAAGCCGTCAAAAAAGTTGCTCGCAGAACAGCTCGCAGATCTGTAAAAAAAGCTGCAAAAAAATAAGAGACTTACATTAAAGTCTTTTAACAATTAATCGAGCAAGCGTAATGGCTTGCTCGATTTTATTTAAAACAATTCTTGCTGAAAAAACACCGATCATTCCACCTAAAATTAGGTCACTTAAGTAGTGCTCTTTAAGGAATAATCTAGAGCTTACAAGTAGTGTGGCAATCAAATATATAACCTTTTTGAGATGCGGTTTTTTTGCTTTTGCAAAAAAATAGGCTAGTGCAAAAGCTGTTGCAGAGTGGCTTGAGGGAAATGACCTAAAGTAGCTGTGATATCCGTCTAGAAATGAAAATCCGTAAAATCCAGTTTCGATAAAAAATTGAGGTCTTGCCCTTCCTATTACAATCTTAAGAATACCGGCTATAAACATATAGGTAAGAACTGTAAGTAGAAGAGTAAAAACCGGTTTAAAGCTATTTTTATAGAGGGAGTGAATCGATAGCATAGTAAGCAAACCCCAAAGAATAAGGTGATTGAGGGGTGCTATCAGGAAACTAAATAACTTAAAGAGGTTTAGAAAAAAAACATGGCTGTTTAGATAGATGGCAAGATCTTTATCTATAAATAAATATGAAAAAATAGCAGAGAAAAAACAAAAAACCCAATACATAAGATAGGTTAATTCTATATTAAATGAAAATTTAAAATCAAACGGCTATGGCACTGGTTTAGTCAATTAAATTGAAAAATTTCATTTTAGCTTTAAGCTCATCGTCATCTACCGATTTAGACATTTTGGCAGGCAAGCTTTAAAACTAAACTGGTATCCTTTCTGATCAAGCCACGCTTGAGGGGCAAAGTATCTTCCAAATTCAAAGGCTATTCCAATAAGGCCGATGGTAATTGGAAGAAGCGGGGGAAATGCAAGGTGTGTAAACACAATTGAAATGGTCGCTAAAATGATAGCAGCAATTCCAATCGTGTGAACAATAAGAGTTTTATTGATTTGTTTATCAAGAGTGAAAAGGAGCTCTTTTTTATCGTTTATACTCTTTTGTTTTGATGAGTTTTGAAAATCGCTTATTTTTTGATTAAATTGAGCTAAAATTGAAGGTCTTATAATTCGTGAGAGTTCGTTGATTTTAGATTGAAGCCTATTGTATACCCTTTTTTCAGACCCTATTTTTTCGCTCTCAGTAAGTTTAAAATAATTTTTGCATATTTTAGTGATTGAGGCATCTATTAGTTTTTCTTGAAAATCTAAATGGGAAGATACTTGTACCTGTTTTGGAAAAATTAGATCTAACTCTTTATGGTGCTTTTTGATAAACAAATCTAAATCAATCGCCTTATCCTCTAATTCTTTGACAAGCTTTGTAATTGTTTTAATTTGATAGGTTGAGCTAAATAATAGAGCTCTTGTTAATCTATAAACTTCTAATCCTAACTCTATTGTAAGGAAAATAAGACCCATTACAGTTGCAGATAAAGCTAAACTTGCAATGGAGATGCCGTATGCTGCGTAAGTTATAAGGAGCACGATTCGTTCAATACTAGTTGCAATCCCAAGAGGAAGGTTGCAAACCCTAATTAACTCTTCTACAAACTGCCTGCCATCATGAATTCGAATCGCTTGAAAAACGCCTTTAAAAGCGTCAAAAAAAGCAGTAAATTGAGAAATGCATGAGGTAAGTCCGGGGGCCGAACTATGAGAATTCGAGGGTTTAACTGAAAGTTCTGTATAAAAATTATAAGAAAGATTTTCACCCTCTGCTTGACGGATAGGGTTTTCTACTATAATTATATGGTTCATATTAAAACTATAGCAAAAATTAGCTTAATTATTAATTAAATAAAACTTTATATGTTTTTATGGCTTTGTTTCCTAATTCAAAAAGGTCTATAAGCAGCGTGATTTTCATAATTAGACGGTTTATTTGGAGCAATTGAATTTATTCATTTTATTTAATATCAATGATTTTACGTAAACTTCTGAGTCAATATTCTCATTAGATCTACTAGAAAGATCTTCCCTCAAAACTCGCTTCCACCTTGAGAATCTTCCTTCTACATGCGCCCTTTCATTGTATCCAGTAAGTTTATCCCAAATAGAACGAGCAATATCATCGCCCCCCTCAGCCGACCTAGAGGCAATAAAGAAGCATGTTCGAGAGGTCGGCATTGAATATTACATACGAAGTAGGTTCCTTTTGAATATTCTACGACCACCTTCAAAGGTGGTCGTAGGCTATGGCTGATTATGGCGATGGAAAATCGCAGTTTGCGAGTCCGAAGGATCTTTAAGAGGTGAGAGTATACTCTATATCCGAACCCGAGACAAAATGCGATTTGCCGAAGTCAGAATCGACCTAGGGGGGCGCAGGGGTTCTCCCCAGCGCATTGTTTACAAAACTTAATTCTTTTTAAATTTTATTCCGAATTAGGAAACAGAGCCCTTTTTTTGTGCCTACACCTTGTGGATTGTATCTTTAAATTGCCTTGTTGCTTGGCTTATATTTGTACATCGATTCGCCAAAACGCTTACGCCGTAGGATCGGCTGCAACAACTGATCTACTTCACGGCTCTCCTCGTTAAGGTGAAAAGCCTTAACTTGGTCCTTTAGTTCCGTATTTTAATTGTTTCGCTCGGCGCTAACGGCAAATAAATAGCGAATCGTCTATAAAGTAAAAGATCAAGAATCAGAGTCCAAAGCGCGCTAAGATCTTTTTAAATGTCTCTTCAGGCGTTCCATCAGAGGGTATTTCAACTAGCGAGCCCTCTTTTGCATAATAGGCAATGAGAGGTGCTGTCTTTTCATGGTAGATTCGAAGCCTTTCTGCAATTACAACATCTTTATCGTCTTGTCTTTGCGTAAGTATTCCACCACAAAGATCACACTTTGACTCGTGCAAAGGGGGCTTATTTTCAAGATGATAAATAGCTTTGCAGCTATTGCATGTCCTTCTTAAGCTGAGCCTATTTTTTACAAGTTCATCATCAATTTTAAAGTAGAGAACTTTTGATGGATATGATTTTATTGCATCGGCTTGAGCAATTGTTCTTGGGAATCCATCAAGAATAAAGCCATTTTTTTCTTTAGCGAGTCTTTTTTTAACAAGCTCAATCATTTCATCGTCAGAGACGAATTTTCCTTCGCTAAGAATGTTTTGAATTCTTGGGTCTGTGCTATTTCGTAAGATATCTCCCGTAGAAATGTGGGGAATATCAAAATATTTTGCTAATTTTTCAGCTTGCGTTCCTTTTCCACTTCCAGGCGCTCCAAGTAATATAATATTCATAGAATAACACTCCTAAAGACTGATAAAAGAGCTATTTTGGAAAAAAAACGACTTAATGTCCAGTTAAGGCTTTTACATCAACCATAGTAGTTTCATATAAAAAGTAGATGTCCTATGAAAATTAGCAATTTGAAGCAGAGTATAGGCAATTAAATTTTGGTTGATATTTTTTTGACTGAGCTCATCTTCATCTTTTGATCCCCACTGAACCGTCTTGTGAGCCCCAATTTTGGGGTTCGTTTGATGGCAAAGCCTGATGAAAACCTAAAAGCGATCCCTTACAAAAAATGATCAACCAAAATTTAATCGACCGAGATGAAATTTAGAAAGGAGTTATTTTTTACCTAACCCAAGGGTCATAAAATGAGAGCAGCTTTTGCAGATAGAAAACGCTTTTTGCTTGTACATTGCCCTTGATGCAGGATCGCTTTCATTTACGCAAAGAAGAAGAGCGTCAATGCAGTCTGTGCAGTGTCCGTCAATCAAGGCAGTTTCCTCTTGGTTTGATTTTTTTTTTCGAGACATGAAAATCCTTTTGTTTTCTTTAGTATAAAACAATTTTATTTTCAGCTTAACTTATTTGTATTAAATCTCTTCTGGAATAACGCCGATTGCAATCATGTAGATAATCACCATCGGAAAAAAGCCAGTTATAAAAAGAAGGACAATAAAGATGAGTCGAATGATATTAGAGTCAATACGAAAATATTTTCCAAGACCCCCGCAAACCCCACCAAAGCGTTTATCTGTTTTCGATCTGTAGAGTTTTTTGTATTTGGCCTCGACGTAGGATTTAGGGCCTGTCGGGAGAATGGCGCAAAGAAGAATGTAAATAAGAAGAAAAATACCACCTGTAACAAGAGTTAGAAATATAAATAAAAGACGAATAAGAGAGGCATCTATTTGAAAATACTGGGCAAGGCCTCCACAGACTCCGGCTATTTTTTTATCAAATCTATCTTTATAGACTCGTTTCATGACAAATATTTAATCCTCTTTAAAAGGGGACAGGCGAGGTAAAGGAGAGCTTTTTCTTAGTAATAGGATGAACAAATTCAAGTTTGTGTGCATGAAGAGCAAGTCTTTTTAAGAAAGAGGGGCCGCTTCCATATTTTTTATCACCGATAATTGGGTGGCCTTGGTAACTAGTTTGCACTCTGATTTGGTTTTTTTTGCCTGTTTCTAGAACAAACCTCACTCTTGAAACCTTTCTTTTTGCTTCAATTACCTGGTAATGAGTAATGGCAAGCTCACCATCTTCATTTGGGCTTACTTTCATAAAGTAAGATGAATCCTCATATAATCTATGCTTCCATGTCCCTTTTCCTGAAAATTCGCCTTCTACAAGAGCCTCATATTCCCGGTAAATAGTGTGCTGCATAAATTGTTTCTTTAGATCCTCTTTAGCAGCGAAAGATATCGCATATACCATGACACCTGAAGTCTCCCTGTCTAGCCTCTGTACTGGCCATACTGAAGGATAAGCTTTTTTCAACATCGCATGTAAAGTCTTTTTTTCTTCAAAATCGGTTGCAACAGACAAAAGTCCTTCTGGTTTATCAACTACCACTAAATGGTCATCAGCATATAAAGAAGTAACGCCTTCAATAAGCTTTCGCTTAGGAAGAATTGTTACCTCTTGATTAGGAGGCACTTCGATATTATGTGTTGCTAAGCAGTCTCCTACTAAGACTCTTCGGTGTTTGATAAGTTCCCTCAAACTGTTTTTTGAGCTATCAGGCAGTTTGGAGCTTAAAATATCTAAAAGATGAGCGTTCATGGGAAACATTCTAACATCTTTTAGAATTTACAGAGTAAAAAAACTTCAAAAGAAGAAAAACTGTGATTAAAAAAAATGTAAGTAGACCGAAAGCGGGATTAATTGGATCTACTCTACAGCAAGGAGGTTTAATAAACACTTGATAGAGAGCTGTAAAAAATCCGAGAATCGGCAATGAGAGAATGTAGAGAATAAAATCATTTTTTTGGGTCCAAATAAGTGGAAAAAGCAGAAGGGGGATAGGAAATAGAAAGACTCTTTGGTACCAACAAAGCTTACAAGGATCAATCATTTTTATTTCACTGTAAAAAAGGCTTATTAAAGTTGCAGTTGCTGCAATTAGCCATGCAATATATAGACTATAACGCTTCATGAATTGCCTTTGAAATTGATTTAAAAGAGGCATCCTTAATCAGTTTGCCATTAATTAAAACGATAGGGACGTGTATGTCACCTGGATAAATTTTAGTAGCAAGCTCTAGGTTTTTTTCGATTTCATCTGTAAAAGAGATTTCTCTTAGGTTTTTTAAAATTTGGGGAGCAGGAAGGTTTTTATCATTTTCTATAAATGCAGAGACGAAATCTCTAAATGAAAAAGAAATCAGATCCTCGTAGGGAAGTTGTGCTGTAAAATCGTAAAATGCTTTCAAGGCTAAGGGCGCTACTTTTTGAATACAAAGAGTGAGGGTGCATGCTGTAATAGAATCATCTAAAAAAGCAAGGGGGATAATTGTAAGTTTAACTAAATTTTTTTCCACATACTCTTTTTCAATTTTAGGTAGCACCTCTTTGTGTAAATCTCTGCAGACGGGGCAGGCAAACTCTTCAAAAAGTATCATGTGAATAGGAGCGCTTTGAGATCCTACTGTAAATTGATTTCTTACATCAATTGAGAAAGATGAGGGAAGTTCGTGTGTTTTAACTAAAATCACCCAAATAAGGGATAATATAAAAGTAGAGAGAAGGAGAATTTTTTTTTCACTCATTTCTCTACTTTAAAAAAAATGGAATTAATTCTGAAGATGAAAGGCATTAAAAAAGAGATTTGCATCCTCTTTAGCCGCTTCTTTCGTATCTTTAGGATGGACTACTTCGAGTTTGTAAACAGTTGTTCCAACTAGAACGAGCCTACCTAGAGTAGTCTTATTAGAACGCTCAATTTTATAATCAATTGCAGGATATTGCTCGTGGAGTGTTTTTTGTTTTTCTGTAAGATCGCCTTTTTCATGAGAGAGTACTTGCTTTAGTGCTGCTTTGAAAACAAGATTAGATCCCCATTTTACCCAGCTTGCAGGCAAATCTACATAACCTAAAGAGTATTTTTCAAATGTGTATTCTTTGTAGTCCAAAACATGTGTTGAATGAGGGATTGGTTTAATAGTCTCTTCTAGCTTTGGTTGATCCGGGAAAAAAATAAGAAAAGGGAGCTCTTTGTCAGAATTAAGCTTAGTCCAGCCATCAGGGCAGTTTCCGCCACCGTTTCTTTTGATTTTTAATTCCTGAAGTGACTCAAATGGAAGAATTTTACAAGCCATGTTTAAAGTGGCGTCTGGCGAAATAGTAAGACAAGAGAGTAAGACCGCTGTAAGTATAGCTGTAATATGAGGAAAAAGAGGGTGTTTTTTTTGTACAACATGCACTTTTGTCTTAAGGAAAATAGCTCTTTTAAAAGAGAATTCAAAAGCTGTTTGCCAGGTAAATAAATCGTTATAACTTAATCCGAAAATATATTTGCCTAAAGTTGTTCGAAAGCATTTGATAAGAACTGCTTCAAGGGGGGCAAAGAGGATTGGGAGGAGAAGAGTGGTAAACAGGTAGAAAAAGAGGTCTAAATTTAATATATCTATTATAAAAAATAAAATAGATATAAACCATAAATAATCTAATAGCCTTGATAATGGTATAAATAAATTTCTCATAATTAAAAATTATAAAGAAGTTGGGGATTAGATGCAACCTTTCTTGTGGATGAGCCCCCCTCCCAAGCAGATGTTATCTTGATAAAAAACAATCGCTTGTCTCGGGGTAATAGCGCGCTGGGGGTGTAAAAATTTTATTTGAGCCCTGCCAGATTCAATTTTTTCTATGATGCAAGGCTCATCTTCTTGCCGATATCTTATTTTTGCCGTGCATTGAAGGGGGGTGCTAGGTAGATCTTTTACAAAGGATAAGTCTGTGGCTATAAGAGAGTCGCTGTATAAAAGAGGGTGGTTTTCGCCTTGAGCTACTATAACAGTCTGATTATCAATATCTTTATCAACTACAAACCAGGCGTCTCCAGCCCCTCCTATACCCATCCCCTTTCGCTGACCTATTGTATAGAACCACGCACCGGTGTGTTCACCTATTATTTTTCCATCAGGTGTTTGAAAGGTCCCTTTTGTAGGGGGCATGTAGGTGGTGATAAAATCTTTAAATTTTCTTTTTCCTATAAAACAGATGCCCGTACTGTCTTTTTTGTTGTAAGTGACAAGTCCGTTTTTTTCTGCAAGCTTTCTGATCTCCTCTTTTTGATATGCGCCAACTGGAAAAAGAGCTTTTTTTAATATGTCGCTTGTAAGAGTGTATAAAAAATAACTTTGATCCTTGTTTTTATCTCTACCTTTTAATAACTCAAACTCGGGGCTAATTTGCGCGTAATGGCCAGTAGCTAGTTTTTCTGCGCCAAGTTCGAGTGCTTTTTGCAAAAGGACGTTGAATTTAATTTCTTTGTTACAAAAAATATCAGGGTTTGGCGTAAACCCTTTTTTTAAATCATCTAGGAAATTAACAAAAACGGCATCCCAGTATTCGTTTGAAAAATTAAATGAATAGAGTGGAATATCTAATTTTTGACAGACAGAAAGTGCATCTTCATAATCTTGAATGGCTGGACACTCTTTGTCATCTTCGTCCCAATTTTTCATAAAAATTCCTATTACGTCATGCCCCATCTCTTTCAATAAAAGTGCACTAACGGACGAATCTACCCCTCCAGACATACCGACTGCTATTTTCATAAAAATCTCTTGTTCTTTAACAAATATTAATTTAAATTTAACCTTTAATTTATTAAAAACAATCAAAGGGGTTTGTATGGCAGCTGTTGCTCGCAATATTATAGTCACAGATGGTGTTCACGGTCTAGTTAATAATTTTGTTTTAAATATTTGGGGAGCATCAAATTTTTCTCCCGCTATCATAAGCTCAACAGGGTTTGTTCTTGCAACAAAAACTGTTATGGGAGCCCTAAATTACGTAGGATCTCCGAGCGTTCGTACGATTTGTGACTTAACAATTGCTGATCTTTATCAGGGAGTAGAGGCAAGAAGAGTTTTTAGAGAGACTTTTTTAGCAAGTTTTGCAGTTGCTGCTTGGAATACTGCTGAATTTGCATGTTATATGCTTATGGGTATTGCCTCTATGATTGTTTGTCAAAACAACAGTTTTTTGACTTTGGCCGGAAGATCTGCTGTCCAATTTTTAGCTAATAGTTTTTACGCTGGAGTTGGCTTTATAGGGCAGTTTTCACCAACACTTGCTCTAAAAATATATGTAGCTGCATTAACTCACCTTTTTAAAGTACATCCTGATCTGATCGAGATTTGCAAGGATGAGTTTTCACAAAATTCAGATTATCACGGCAATATAAACTCCTTTATCGCACAAGGTATTTGGGTAGCGCTCGGAAGAGAGAGTCGTGGAGCCATTCCTGCTGATCCAGGTCATCAATTCAACCAAGGTTTAGCTCATTTAGGTGAACTTGCAAGTGGAGTTGAAGCGGAGTTAGTCTCTATTGTTTCAGATATTAGAGAAGAAGCTTAAGGAAGAAGTTCGTCTAATTTTTCGATATAAATTGGGTCATGGTGAATATCGCCATGGCCTGCTTTAGGTAGAGTAATAAATTCATTTTTCTTATTTTCTTTGATTTTTTCGTAGAGTTTTTTTGAGTGTTCGTACGGAACTACTTTATCGCTTGTTCCATGAAAAATATAAATAGGAGCATCTACTTTTTTTATCCAGGCATCTGTTCTTAAGTGGTATTTTAATATGAGGCGAATTAAAAATTCGGGAATAAATGGTTTTGTAAATGCGGCAGCTTCAATCATATTAAAAAAAGGGGCTTCCAAAACAAGCATTCTTGGGCTGTGGTTTGATGCGACCCAAGTTGCAATCGAAGTTCCCATAGAGTGGCCATAGACATTAATTTGATTTTCATTGTAATGAGAAAGAAGAAAACGGTAGGCAATTTCACCATCCTCTAAGAGCCAAGACTCTTTAAATCCCTTCGAGCTTTTTCCAAACCCTCTGTAATCGATAATAAATACATCATACCCCTTTTTGATAAATGGATAGGCTCTATGAGCCCAGAATTGCAAATTTTTACCACGTCCATGGAAAAAAAGAACAACACCTTTTGTATTATTTTCATGAAACCAAAGCCCGTGAATATGATTGTTATCAATTGTCGGTAAATAGACTTCTTCAAAAGGGTGATCAACTTCAAAAATGTGCTCTTTATCTAATGGAGAGCTTTTAAAAATCATTTGATCTTGCTCTGTTTGATGATGAAAAATAAAACCAAACGTAAGCATCGAGAGGGTTATAAGTAGGGCTAGAAAAACCTTTTTTATCATCACTTTATATGCTAACCTGCCGTGAAAAAAAAGGCAAGTTATGAGAAGAGCTATTTTGATTGGAGACCCCGTAGATAAAAGCATATCGCATATTACACATAATGAAATTTTTAAAAAATGTGGCTTAAATTGTGTTTACGAAAAAAAAGTCGTATGTAAAGAGAGGCTCTTTGAAGAAGTAAAAGAATTAAAAAAAATAGACTACCTCTATCTTGCAGTCACAATGCCTTTAAAGGAAGTTATATTACCATTTTTAGATGAACGAAAAGAAGAGATCGGATCAGTAAATACGATTCAGATAGTAGATGGAAAGTGGATTGGTCATAATTTTGATGGAATTGGCGCTTTAAATGCAATTGAGGCGTTCATCACTGTAAAAGGAAAGACAGTTTTAGTTCTAGGTGCAGGGGGTGCTGCAAAAGCTGCCATCTATGAGGCGAAAAAACGGGGAGCTACTGTTTACGTTTGGAATCGAACAAAACAGAGAGCTAAAAAGGTTGCAGAGGAGTTTAAGGTTTTTGCAACAGATGAGGAAACAAGAGTTTTTGATATTGTGATTCAAGCAACTTGTGTCGGAATGTTTAGTAACGAAGTCCCGTTAGATTTAAAATGGATTTCAAGTAAGAGTGTTGTTTTAGAAATGATTTGCAATCCGATGATGACACTATTTTGTCAAAATGCGCTTAAAAAAGGGGCTCATGTGATTTTTGGCTACGAAATGTTTTCTGAATTGTCACTAGCGCAATTTAATATGGCCTTTCATAGTCAATTAGATAAAGAAAAGGTAAAGAAAATTATTGAAAATTTCTTTATTAAAAAATAAATTTACATTAAGATCTTGTAAAAAAAATTTTTTATAGGAGGTTTAATGAAAATCAGCGCTAAAACCGATCCAAGAATTATTTGTGAGAGGTGGAATGAAAAAATAAAACTTGCAGATGTTCTTACTAAAACAATTCAAAATGGTTCTTTAAGAGGCCATTCTATTGTGACTCCTTTGGAAAAATTAGAAAAGGTCCGAAAAAAACTTAAAGAAATTCATCACGCAGCGGTATTGAAAGCAAAATATGAGTCAACCGGACTTGCGAAAGTAAGACGTTTTATTAGCTTAGGTGGAGGAGTTGTTTTAGATGGAGCTTTACAAGCTACAACAGCTGCACTTTGGTCAAAAGTTTTAGAGGAAAAAGAGATAGACCCTCAAAATTCAATATTAGTTGCAGGAGTTACTCTTGCGTCTTTAGTCGCATCAAAAATTAAAGACAAGATTTCGGATAACAATAGAAAATATTTCGAAGCCATTTCTGAAATGGAGGGAATTATTCCAAGCAAGCAAATGATTAAGCACTATAAAGTCGTCGTTACAAAATACAAAGGAGGGGCTTGTGAAGGATCAAGTGCTATGTTTGCTCCACAAGAGGATAAACCAAAAGAAAAAGCTTTAGTTGCGAAAAATAGATTTGCAACTGCTGCTCAAAAAGTGATCGAAAGTAGAGCAAAAGAAAAACTACAAGGAAAGTATATTGTTAAACTATGTGGTATATATCCAAGAATTGATAGCAGTAGTGTATTAGAGCTAACTGAATCGTTTAAAGAGTTAAAAAAGCTTATAATTATAGAAGAAGATCTTATAGAAGATGATCTTCATGAAGACCCGAATGCTGATGTAATGGCTTTAATAGACCAATTAGATGAACAAGCTCAAAGACTAAGAGAAATTATTTCTGACGCTGAATTTCTAATAGCCTTCAATGAGCAATTAAAAAATACAAGATCTAAATACATCGCTTCAAAATTTAGATTGTCACTTCAATTTTTTATAGAATTAGGTTCTTTAGCTGGATCTATTACAGAGGCGATTTATGCAAATTTAGGATCTTCAAGCTCAGCTGCAAAAGTTTCAGGGCTCTCTTTATATGTAATTAATATCGCTCTTTCATGGATAAATACAGCCTTTTTACGAGTAGAACATGTAGATGTCGATACTTTGCAAAACCTACGTAGAATCGAAGCTCAGACTGCATTTGTAAAAGATGTGACGACACTTGTAGAAAGAGTAAGAAAGGAGAGGTTTAAACCTCTTGGCAGAGTCTGTGTAGAGGGAGAGGATTTAGAAGAGGGGGTATCTTTAATGGATAGACCTCCAATAATTTCAACACCTATATCTCCTCTCCAAGTAAAAATAAATGCACTTTTTGAAAAAACGGTAAGGCGTAAAGCTCGTCGAGGAAAGCCTACTTCTTTTTCCATAGACGAATTATTAGTGCCAGCTCGAAAATTTTCAAAATTAAAATTTTTAGAGTTGCCCTCGCATGACCCAAGTACTGGCTATGAGGAAGAAAAAGGAAAAGATGAAAAAAATGCTGAATTAGCTGAGGTTAGGATCGATGTTCAAAGTGATATTGATGGACACTCTTACCCTGTTTTGGATGATATTATATTTGCTTAAAGTAGGACTTAGAATTCATTTAAGGGAAGAATGTCTAAAAGGCGAAAGAGTTTTAAAAATTTTGTTGAATTAACTAAATAAAAGGAGGTGACTATGGACCAACTACATGGTAGAGAAATTGTAGGTCGGGAAGTGCAATTATGTAATCCATCTAAAAAAACTCTCGATAAAGTAGTGGCTGAAATCAAAAAGGAGAGTTTTAAGGGGCTTATTTGCGCTTTTGATATGAGAGGTAAAATTCTTTATAGGAATGATCGTGTAAGGTTATTTCTTAAAGAGGGCACATTTTTTGATATGATTTCAACAAAAGAGAGATTAGAGGTAATTGAGGAGCTACGTAAATTATATGCTAGAGGAAAAACTGTTGAACAGACCAAATGTTCAATACCTCTTTTTGTTGGCAGGCATTTGATTGAGCGTGAAAAAATAAAAGGGGAGCTTGTTACTTTTTCTGAGGGTCTTGTTTTAAAAATTCCAGAGAGCGTATTGGAAAATATTATTGAAACAGAACTTGAAAGGTTGAAACTACTTTTACTTAAGTATCCAGAGATGGGTTTATTTATTGTTGATGAGCACGGTCGCATCATAGATCTTTTAACGACAAGCTCTGTAAATAATCTTTTGTGGAGAGAGGAGGAGCTTCTTGGAAAAGAAATAAGCACAATTACTTCTAGAGCATACGACGGTGATGAAGAAATTTATGAAGTTGAACGAATAAGAAAAGATGGGGTGCATGTAAAAGCAAAAGTAACAGAGGGAAGAGTTATTTTAAGTAATAAAAAAAAATATAAGGTGTACTTAGATACCTATTTTAGTTAGGCTATCAGGTATATGATGACAACTATTTCTGAGTTAGAAAACCGTTTTAAAATTACGTATATTAAAGATCTTGAGTTTTTTGATGCTAAAATTCTCGAAAAGATAAAAAAAAAGAGTAAAAAAAAACTCAAGAGAAATAAGAATTACAATACTAATAATTGGGTGCTTCATTTATTTGAAAAGCCTCTCACACAAAAAAAAGAGATACCTTACCTAATTAAGAGAGTAAATCCTCTTGTGGGGTATGGTGTCTTTGCAGTAAAAAATATCCCCGAACTCTCTTTTATTGGCGAGTATACGGGGATTGTGAGAAAAAGGCGATTTTGGGGAGAGTTTTCAAATGACTATGTTTTTAGTTATTCCATAGGGCCCGATGATACACCCTGGGTAATCGATGCGAAAGAAAAAGGGAATTTTACAAGATTTATTAATCATAGCTATGAGCCAAACTTGACTTCAAGATGGATAATTTTGGACGGAGTTGCTCATATTATATTGTTTGCCAATCGATTGATTCGTGAAGGGGAACAATTAACTTATGATTATGGCCCGAAATATTGGAAAAAAAGGTCATTTCCCGAATCTTTTTAAAAAAATTATTGATAGGTAGACACCTCTTCCCTATAAGTATAGAAAAGAGGTGCATATGGGAAAGAATCTTTCTGAAAAGCTAATATCAAGTCATTTAGTATCAGGGAATATGATTCCTGGTGAAGAAATTTCTCTAAAAATAGATCAAACCCTTACCCAAGATGCCACTGGTACAATGGTTATGTTAGAGCTTGAGGCTATGCACTTAAAGCGTGCTAAAACAGAGGTCTCTGTTCAGTATATTGATCACAATCAGGTGCAAGAAGATAACAAAAATCCAGATGACCACCTTTTTTTGCAAAGTGCAGCCAAAAAATTTGGGCTTTGGCTAAGTAAAGCGGGGAATGGGATTTCTCATCAAGTTCATTGTGAGAGGTTTGCAATTCCTGGCAAGACAATGGTCGGATCGGACAGCCACACACCTGCAAATGGGTGTGTTGCTATGCTTGCTATAGGAACAGGCGGTCTTGAGGTAGCTCTTGCCATTTGCGGGGAGCCTTTTTACACGAGAATGCCAAAAATTGTAGGGGTTAAAGTCACAGGGAAACTACCTGAGTGGGTGAGTGCAAAAGACGTTATTTTGGAGATGCTAAGAAGGTATGATGTCTCTGGCGGGGTAGGTAAAATTTTTGAATACTACGGCCCTGGCCTTAAGAATTTAACTGTTATGGACAGACATGTCATAGCAAACATGGGGGCGGAATTAGGGGCAACAACATCTATTTTTCCGTCTGATGAAGTGACTTTGCGGTTTTTTAAACAGATGGGGAGGGAAAAAGATTTTATTCAGCTTTCTGCAGATCCTGATGCTACCTATGATGAGCATGTTGAGATTGATTTAAGTGAACTAGAGCCGTTAATTGCGCTCCCATCAAGCCCTGGAAATGTGAAAAAAGTAAAAGATGTTGCAGGTAGGCCAATTTATCAAGCTTATATTGGATCTTCTGCAAATCCTGGCCCGAGAGATTTTGCAATTAGCGCTTTGATGGTTAAAGATACAAAAGTTGCCGAAGGGGTCTCATTTGATGTAAATCCCTCATCAAGACAAGTTTTAAACTACCTGATTGAAGAGGGGTATTTAGCGATTTTAACAAAGGCATCTGCAAGAATTCACCAAGCGGGATGTAATGGTTGTATTGGCATGGGGCAAGCTCCTGCGACAAATCAAATTAGTTTGCGAACGACTCCTAGGAATTTCCCGGGTCGCTCTGGAACAAAAGAGGACAAAGTCTATCTCTGTAGTCCAGAAACAGCCACCGCATCGGCAATCACGGGAGTGATTACAGATCCTAGAGATTTAAAGATGAAATACCCGCACTACAAAGAGATTGAAAAAATGGTTCTTGTTAGTGATTTGATTCCTCCAGAAGAAGATGGGCATAAAACAGAAATTATAAAAGGGCCGAATATAAAAAGTTTTCCTGAATTTGGCCCTTTACCAGACTCGTTTGACGTCCCAGTTATTTTAAAAGTAGGCGACAATATTTCAACTGATGAAATCTCTCCTGCAGGTGCTGCAGTTTTGCCATACAGAAGCAATATTCCTAAAATTAGTGAATTTACCTATTACAAATTAGATGAAACATTTCATAAAAGAGCCTTAAAGCATCAAAAAACAGGCTCTTTAATCATTGCTGGAAAAAATTATGGACAAGGGTCTAGTCGTGAGCACGCAGCAATAGCTCCAAGATATTTAGGTGTGAGAGCTGTTATCGCGAAAAGTTATGCAAGAATTCACAGAAAAAATTTAATCAATTTCGGCGTCCTTCCGTTTACATTTAAACATCCAAGCGATTATGAAAAAATTGACTTAAATGACGAGCTAGAGCTCAAAGAAATTCATCAAGGCCTTGTTTCTAAAGAGCCTTTTAAGCTTTTTAATAAAACAAAAAATCAGAGTTATGAAATCGATCACGATTTTTCCCCCATAGAGCTAGAATCCCTCATGGTGGGCAGTCTGATCGAAGTAATCAAAAAGAAAAACCATCTTTAGAGAATTGTTTTACTTAAATAAATCTATTTAATTTGCAAGTTTAGCTTCTAATGTGAGGCCTGACCCCAAATGTAATGTGAGGCCTGACCCCAAATGAAATGTAATGTGAGGCCTGACCCCAAATGACCCCAAATGTGAGGCCTGACCCCAATTGTTTGGTTGTTTTATTTAAATTAAACAATTATAATTATTTAAAAATTAATTAATAGGTTGTTATGCATGCTCTATTAAGGGATATTTCGTCTGTTTCTGCGTGGGAGAGTGGGAAGGTTCGGTCAGCTTTTTTTGAACACTCTGATATAGATTTCAGACCTGAAATTAAAGAAATTTGTTTGCGAATTATCTCTTGGCTTGGAGAAAATCGGGGAGAGTTAATTTCTGCTGATATTCCATACCTTTCTGATTTGAAGGCTTGTATGTTAAAAGCAGTTCAGAGGCCGCGTACTTATATAGATATGATTGAAGAGGTAGATGATCATTCTCTGGAAGTCCACCCTATAGATTTAATGATTTGTGCGATTCGGTTTAAAGAAGATGTAAGGGATCCTCTCATAGCAAGGGCAGATCTGATTAGACATACTTTTGACGAGGTAACAAGATACTTGCCAGAAAGTGAACTTAGTTCGTGTTTACTCGTGCGAAAGCACGCTATAGAAGAACTTGTTAGTTTACTTGAAGAGGGGAATTGGGAAGAAATTGTAGCTTCCTATAAGTCAGGTGAGTGGAATCTTCTTGCCTATGATTCCTTAAGAGCCTTTAAACAAGGCAAAATCTCTATGGAGCAATTTTGTACTCTTATTTTTAGATGGTCTTTAGAGAAAGATTTTTCTGATCTTGAAATAGATGCAGCGCCTCTTTTTAATGCAGACGGCTCAATTCATGAAGAGGCTAGAGATATGATTAGAAAGACTCTTCGAATTATTGGATTCCCCACTTCCGCTGGTTTAGGATATGAAGTTGTTTTAGAGTCTCATTTGGATCTTTTTTATCAAAGAATGAAAAAAATGCCTAAATCAGAGCAATATTTTTTTCATTTTGTAGCTGATCCTCTTCCTCCATTTTCTAGATATAGCTCAGAAAAAGCTTTTCAAGAGAAAACTCGTACAATTACGCAAGAAGTACAAGCGCAAGAGATGAATATTTTTAATACACTCGCTCTTACTAAATATGAGTCTAGACGAATGTCTCCTAGTTTATCGATGATGCAACAGTTGCTGATTGCTTATAAGGGTGATCTTGCGGTAAAAATTACTCCTGTAATTGGTCTTTCAACAGTTGAAGATATTATTAATAACGGTCTTCAAGATACAAGAGAAATGGCACTTCCTTTCCCAGGCATTGAATTGCCTAAAAAAGCAGATGGGGTACTTGCTCCTGCCGATCTTGATTTTTGGAATCACGATTTTTACCACTCGTTTGTAGTAAGTCATGTGCCAATCGAGATAAGGCGCTTATTTATTCAGATTTCCGAATCTATAAAAAAAATCGCTGATAATACGGATGATGAAGATCTTCAGGTTTTTGCAAATGAGCTTTTTGAAAGATTTATAGATATGGAATTAGGTGCCTATCGAAGAACTATCGGTAGAAATTCTTTTTTAATATCTCTTCACCAACATTTTAGCACTGTTTATGCAAGATTAAATCTAGCTTGCGGAATGCCTTTAAATGACGTTTCTTTTAAAGAAAAAATCTTACCAAAATTAAGTTCTTTTTTTGATTTGATTTTTCATTCGCTACCAAAAGATTATGTTTCTAAAGAATTTCCTTATATGCAATCTGCTTTGAAAAGACAAATCGAAGAACGAAAAGATCTGCTTTCAAGTCGATTTTCAAGGGTCTTTTTGAAGCCAGAGAATATAAAACAGATAGAACTGGAAATTAGATTCGATGAAATATTTCTTGATTTTTTGGTTCGTATTGTAGGTTAAGTTAGCAAATAATTGATTTGCCAAGTGTTGTCAGACGGAAGGTTTTTTTACCCTCATGTGATCCGATTTGCGTAATGCCTGATTCAAAGAGCCAATCGCAGATAATGTAGGTGATAAACTCTTTTTCCTCGTTTGTATATTGAGGAAGGGTGTAGACCCACGACTTTCCGACTTTTTTTAGTGAAACTTGTCTCTCTTCGCTTAAAGGAATCATGGCTGACTTAATAAAATCTTCGAAATAGACCCAATTAAAAGAAGAGAGAGTGCTTAAGCTTTTCTGGATTTCAATAATGACTCTTTGTGTGGCAAGGGGTGAATTTTTTTGCGTAGATAGAAAGTTATGAGGGTGTTTAAATGTTGTATGAGTTCTTTGCACAATCGGAATTTGCACCCACTCTTTTGCAGCTCTTGTAGGCTTTAAAAAACTCTCTTCGATGACTGCTAAGCCAAGAGTTAATAACTTGTTGATAAGTTTTGTCGAGTATTCTTTATTTACAGGTATGTGAGCTTCAATAAAAGCAGCAGATGTTGCTAAAGGAGACCAGAGATCTTTTTCTTTATTGTAAAACACTTCTAATTCTGAATGGTCTAAAAGAGCGATAACATCAGCCATGTCTTGAATAAAGGCGTATTCGTAATTTCTAAAAGGGATCACTTCATCAGAAACGGAGAGGGGGGTTGTCTCTTTGATAAAAGATTGGTATTGGACCCATTCATGGAAAGGGGTTAAAACCTCGGCTCCATTTGAAAATGAGACAAAAGCTAACATGTTAAATTCTAATAAAAGAGCAATCTCTTCAAACTCTAATCGGGTTAACTCAAACTTTTCTAAAATGATTTTTACCGGAACTTCAAGTCTTTCGTTATCTAACACTTCTTTAGCGATTTCGCCAATCATTTCAGACGTTGAAATCATCTCTGCTAAGTATCTTTGATAAATTTGCGGAGTAAATAAATATTTTTCAATAATTGATTGAAAAATGTTGTTTGAAGATCTTGGAACATGGTACCAATTGGGTAATACTTCAATGGGAAGAGACTTAAGGATATTTTGAAAAAAATCAATATTTGGTTTGAATCCATCTTCAAACCTTGTGATTTGTGTTTCAAAATATTTCCTTTTATCTTTGTCGACACTGATTGTTCTCCCATCAAAATTAAAAAGATTTAGAGGAGCTAGTGTTTCAATAATAGGGTATAGTTCGCTTTCGGAAAGATCTAAGTTGTATGATAAAGATTCAAAGCTAAACTGAAGAGAACTGCATAAAATTTCCTCTAAAATTTGGAGGCTATCTTGTGAGAGCGATTTTAAAATAAGTCTATTTTGGATATCCTCTTTGAAGTTGTAGTCAGTTAAGGATATTTTTGTTTTTTTTGTGTTCTTTACTAAATCGTACATAAAATCTATCAGTTAAGCAGCTTTACCCAAGATCATATGAAGAACTCTCTTTTTGGTACAAGCTTTTCGTAAAAGATCTGTTTTTTTATACTGTAGGACACTATGCAAGCGATTCGAAATTTTTATTATAAAATTGGATCTGAAGATGGCAATTCAGAAGGCGTTGGAACATTTTTAGGCGTTTTTTTGCCAAGTCTATTCACAATGGTTGGTGCATTTTTATATTTGCCTTTGCCCTTTGTTTTGGGTAGTTTTGGGCTTATTAAAGTGCTTTCTGTTTTTTTATTTAGTCTAATTTTAACTTTAATTACTGCTTTTTCTCTCTCTTCAACTGCATCAAATATGCATGTGGGGGATGGAGGGAGCTACTTCATGATTTCGCGCTCTTTTGGGTTGAAAACCGGCGCTGTAATGGGTCTTTCACTTTATATCGCACACACATTGATGGCATGTCTTTGTATTCTTGGTTTTGCAAACTCAATAGCCCCTTTTATCCCAGGAATACATATTTCTTTAATTACGCTAGTTACTTTTCTATCTCTAGCTCTTTTGTCGTTTGCATCTAAAACTTTTGCTATGAGACTCCAAGCTGTAGTTTTCTTATTTCTTTGTCTCTCTTTTTTCTACTTCTTGCAAGGCAGATATACTCTCCCATCAACAGGAGAGCTACCTGTTGTAAACCATCCCTTTTCATTTTGGGTGGTTTTTGCGATTCTATACCCTTCATTGATTGGAATTGAAGCAGGCGCTGCTTTATCAGGTGATTTAAAAAAACCAACTCTCTCTTTAATTGTGGGAACAATTAGTGCGACTATCTTTGGGTTTCTATTCTATTTTGTGATTTGTCTTGTTCTTTCTAATCGAGTTCCTAGATTTTTTTTACAGACCGATCAAGAGGTTTTAAAAAATTTTATCTCTGGTCCTATAGGGCTTCTTGGTTTTTGGGCAGCCTCTTTAGCAAGTGGCATGGGTTGTTTTTTATCAGCCCCAAGAACATTGAAAGCGATGGCAGATGATAAAGTTTTTCCTAAATGGTTTGAAGTTTTTGCCTCTAAAGATGAAGAGGGGGTTAGATCGGCAACGCTTTTTACAGCAGCTCTTTCTTTTTTAGGATGTTACTTTGGTTCGATTAGTTATGCTGCGCCTTTGTTAACAATTGTGATTTTGTTTGTTTATGGACTTTTAAATTTAGCTAGCGGCACAGAAGAGTTTATTAGCAATCCGAGCTGGCGGCCGACTTTAAGATTTAGTCCTTATATCTCGTTTGCGGGCGCGTTTCTTTGTTTTAGTGCTATTATTTTAATGGATTCAGGCAAAGCTTTAATTGCGCTACTTCTTTTAATTGGAATATATCTCGTTGTCAAAAAGACCGTATTAGAATCAAGGTTAGACGATTTACGGCAGACAATCTTATTTTCCATAGCAAGATTTTCAATTTATCGGTTAGTTTTTTCAAAACCCTCACTTCGTTCATGGAGGCCGAATTTTTTAGTGCTTTCTGAAAGTGCAAGTGGTCAATCACCTCTTTTGAATTTTTCAAGCTCGATAGCGAAAGGACGGGGTTTTGTCACCCTTGCCTCTGTGTTAAAAAACGCCTATGCAGATTTGGATGAAATCCAAAAATGGGAAGAGGTTATACGGCATAATCTCAAAAAAAGGTCTTTAGAAGCTCTTGTTGAAGTGACGATTGCAGACAATTTTGCAGATGGTTTAAAAAATATTGTTTCCAATTATAGTTTAGGCCCTCTAGTTCCAAATACAGTTGTTTTAGGAGAGTGTAATCGAGAAGAGCTTTTTGATAACTACTTGCAAATATTAAAAATTGCCAAAGAAGCAAAAAGAAATGTGATTCTTTTTAGAAGCGATGTCGATTTAAACCTTCTTGAAAAATTAGAGATTGATATTTGGTGGGACAATAAACAAAAAAATCACTCAGAGCTGATGCTTATTTTAGCAAATCTTTTAGCAAGGCAAAAAGAGTGGAGACAAGCTCGCATCAAAGTAAAAACAGTTGTTTCAAATGAAGCTGCTAAAGTGCAGCAAAATCTTTATTTTGAAGAGTTTTTTCAAAAAAGCAGATTGAATATGACATCTGAAATTTATGTATCCGAAGAGAATTATTTAATTCGAGAGTTGATTGTACATAATTCAACCAAAAAAGGAATCGTTTTTGTCTCTTTAAAAGATTGTGATAGAGAGTACTACAAAGAGTTAATCTCTGATTTTAAAAAAGTGAAAACAATAGCGTTTGTTGCAAATCATCAAGAAATTGATTTACATAGTTTATTAAATTAGAAGGGAATATGAAAAAAGAATACGATCCACAAACAATTGAAAAGAAATGGCAAAAGTATTGGGAAGAGAACAAAACTTACAAAACAGAAGAGGATTATACAAAGCCTAAATACTACATATTAGATATGTTTCCCTATCCATCGGGTGCAGGTCTTCATGTGGGTCATGTGGTTGGTTATACAGGTTCGGATGTGATTGCAAGGTATAAAAGACAGAAAGGATTTAATGTTTTACACCCCATGGGTTGGGACAGTTTTGGTCTTCCTGCTGAGCAATATGCAATCCGGACTGGCACGCACCCTCAAATTGCAACAGAGCAAAATATTAATACCTACAGAAGACAGTTAAAAGCTCTTGGGTTAAGCTACGATTGGGAAAGAGAGTTTGCGACATCTGATCCAAAATATTACAAGTGGACCCAATGGATTTTTACAAAACTGTATGAAAAAGGGCTTGCTTATGAAACGGAAGCAACTGTTAATTTTTGCCCAGCTCTCGGCACTGTCTTATCAAATGAAGAAGTTGAGAACGGAAAGTCTGTTGATGGTGGTTATCCAATTGAGAGAAAACCTCTTAGACAATGGATGTTAAAAATTACAGCGTATGCAGAAAAACTCTTGGAAGATTTAGATTTAATCGATTGGCCGGATCATTTGAAAAAATTGCAAAGGAATTGGATCGGAAAGAGCGAAGGGGTGAATATCGATTTTTCTGTAGCTGGCATGGGTGAAAAGATCACCTGTTTTACTACTCGTCACGACACTCTTTTTGGAGTTACTTATGTAGTGATCGCGCCAGAGCACCCGCTTGTAAAAAAATTGACTACAAAAGAGCAAGTAAAAGAGGTTGAAGATTATTGTGCAAAGGTGGCTGCAAAAAGTGATCTTGATCGAACAGATCTTGCAAAGACAAAGACAGGCGTTTTCACAGGCTCTTATATCATAAACCCGCTGACAGATGAAAAAGTGCCTATTTGGATTGCCGATTATGTGCTAATGAGTTATGGAACTGGGGCTGTCATGGCAGTTCCTTATCACGATGAAAGAGATAAAGAGTTTTCTCAAATTTATCAATTAAATGCAAAGCAAGTAATCGATGAAGAAGGGCGGTATATAAATAGCGCGAATGATAGAGTCGATTTATCAAAAGATACGATCGATCAGGCGAAAGAAAGAGTTGCCCTCTTTTTAGAAAAAATGAAAATTGGGGAGAGAAAAGTCAATTATAAGTTGCGTGATTGGCTTTTTTCAAGACAGAGATACTGGGGTGAGCCGTTTCCTATTTTACATTATGAAGATGGAAGTAAGAGAGTTTTAGATCTAGACGAGCTTCCATTAACACCGCCTGTTATTCAAGATTATAAACCATCTATTGACGGGCAAAGTCCCCTTGCAAAAGCAAAAAATTGGGTAGAAGTTATCGATCCCAAAACAAATAAAAGAGCGTTTCGAGAGACAAATATTATGCCGCAGTGGGCAGGGTCTTGCTGGTATTATTTGCGCTTTTGCGATCCGCACAATATAAATGCTGCTTGGTCACCTGAAAAAGAGGCTTATTGGATGCCTGTTGATTTATATATTGGTGGGGTAGAGCATGCTGTTCTTCATTTACTCTATGCAAGGTTTTGGCATAAAGTTTTATATGATATCGGCTGCGTAACGACAAAAGAGCCGTTTATGTCACTTCGAAATCAGGGTCTTGTGATTAGCAAAGCGTATAAGCTCGAAGGTGGTGGCTACGTCTCAGAAGACGATGCCAAGGGAAAAAATGTGACAGAACTTATTGAGAAGATGTCTAAGTCTAAAATGAATGGGGTATCTCCTGATGAAATGATTGAAGAGTATGGGGCAGATGCTTTGCGTCTCTATGAGCTTTTTATGGCGCCCTTTGACAAAGAAAAACTTTGGCAAACAGATGCAGTCACTGGTTGCAAACGTTTTTTAAATAGGGTCTATGATGTCGTGACATCAGAAAAATTAAGCGATGAAGAAAACAAAGAGGCAAATAGGCTAGTTCATAAATTGATTAAGCAAGTTGAGTCTGATTTTGCAATTTTAGGATTCAACACAGCGATTGCAAAAATGATGGAGTTTTTGAACGGATTTACAAGCTTGCCAATTTATCCACGAGAGTGCGTAAAAAGTTTTATCAAAGTTCTCTATCCGTTTACTCCCCATTTTGGAGAAGAGTGTTGGGAGATTTTGGGTGGAAAAAACACAATCTCTTACGAGCCATTTCCAACTTATGATGAAGCGTATTTAGTCGAAGATGAAGTAACTATCGTTTTTCAGGTAAATGGAAAGCTTCGAGGAAAGGGAGTCTTTTCAAAAGGTGTCACAAAGGAGATTGTTTTAGAGTTTGCAACAAACGATCAAAACGTAAAAAATTTCCTAAAAACAACAATTGAAAAAGTTATTTTTGTCCCTGATAAGTTGTTAAATCTGGTTACACAATGAAATTTTTTTATGATTTTTTTTTAGCTCTTTGGGTGCTAGCATTTCTCCCGAAGATTTTTTCAAAAAAATATAAAAACAATATCTTCTATAAAATCGGGCTTAAAATGCCCGATTTTCCAGTAAAAGAAAAAGGTGAGTATAGAATATGGATTCATGCAGTCTCTTTAGGTGAGACAAGGGCTGTAAAATCACTTATAGACCTTATACAAAAAGAGATGCCAAATCTATCTATTTTTCTTTCAACTACAACAGAAACCGGACAAAAAGAGGCGGAAACCAATCTAAATCGGATAAAAATGAACTTTTATCTACCGCTTGATTTCTCTTTTCTAATGAAAAAAATGGTAAAAAGGATTCAGCCAGATCTTTTTATCTTAGTAGAGACCGATTTTTGGTTAAATCTTTTGAAAGAACTTAAACAAAATCAGACAAAAATCGCCGTAGTAAATGGTAAAATTTCAACTACTTCATTTAAGAGGTTTAAAATCTTTAAAAGGTTTGCTAAAGCACTCTTTGGCTTAGTCGATCAGTTTTGTCTACAGAGTGATAGTGATAAATTAAGGTTTTTAGAGCTTGGCACTCCTCTCAAAAAAATCGCAGTTACCGGAAATATTAAATTTGACAGTCAAAAAATTGTTACAAATAGAAAAGACCTTAACTTCCCAACAGATAAAAAAATTGTCACAATCGCACTCACTCATGAAAATGAGGAAGAGTTAATTTTAAGAGAGTTAGAAAAATTAGGTGATCAAAACGAGCTTGTTTTTTTTCTAGCTCCAAGACACCCTGAAAGATTTTCAAAAGTAGGTGAATACTTAAGAAGAAATAAGATCTCCTATAGAACCATTTTTGAAATTGGAAAAGGGAATGAAAAAGTAGTTCTAGTCAATCAAATGGGCGTTATGGACGAATGTTATGCAAATTCGAGAGTCGCTATTATGGGGGGAAGTTTTGTGAATCACGTAGGAGGACATAATATTTATGAAGCTGCAAGACATGATATTCCTGTCCTGTATGGCCCCTATATGCATAAGCAAGAAAGCATAGTAAACTCTTTAAAAAAACATAAAATCGGAAAACAAATTTGTTTAGAAAATCTTTCCGAAACTCTTGAAGATCTTCTTAAAAGCCCACCCAGAAAGGATTTGCTCGAAACTGTTAAAGTAGAAGTGGAGGGGGCAACAAAAAGATCTTGGAATTTAGTAAAAGAACTGTTGTGAAAAAGAGTATAAATTGTTACACTACTTGCAATTGATATCGCGGGGTGGAGCAGTTGGAAGCTCGTTGGGCTCATAACCCAAAGGTCGGCGGTTCGAGTCCGTCCCCCGCTAATAATTAAAACGCCAGCTTCAGCTGGCGTTTTCCACATCTAGATCTATGTGGCGGCTTAGCTCAGTTGGTTAGAGCAACGGAATCATAATCCGTGGGTCGTTGGTTCAAATCCGACAGCCGCTAAACTCTTACAATCACTATTGTACTGTGATCGTGCAGTTGCCTTTTGTATCGCAGCTTGCCGAGCAATTGTTCCAATGACCATTATTTTCGCATAGGGGATTAAGCCATCCCTTAGTCGCTGAAATTACTTCGGAAAATTGAAGCCAACCTCCGCTATTAAATGAAAATATTGCTGGTAAATAAGCAGATGCATTGGGGTCAGGCATTGGGTTATTGGGTTATGGGGTTTGTGAAAAAATCAAAATTCTTTTATAATTTTTATTTTTAATCAAGCACCAAACAACAAATGGCTAGAGCAAAGCGTTTTCATTATCCTGGATGTTTTTATCATGTAATGCATAGAGGGAATCATGGTCAGGATATATTTTTTTCAGATAGTGATCGACATAAGATGAGTTTTCTATTGCAAGAAGGAATAGAGCGATACGGTCATCGTATTCATGCTTTTTGTTTTATGAAAAATCATTTTCATTTACTTGTACAAATTGGCAATATTCCGCTTGCAAAAGTTATGCATAATCTTGCCTTTCGTTACAGTCAAAAAATTAATCGCAATCATGCTACAGCAGGACACTTGTTTCAGGGTCGTTACAAATCTATTTTAATTGAAGACCAACTTTATTTTACTCGGGTATTGCGTTATATTCATAGAAATCCTGTTCGGGCGGGTATTGTGAATGATCCTAGAAATTATTCCTGGTCTAGTCATAATTCATATATGGATTTAAATCAGATTAGTTGGGTAACAAAAGATTTCGGTCTTTCAAAATTTGGGCAGACGAGAGCTCAAGCGATTAGACAATATTTAGCATATACATCAGAGATTGAGGAGGAGGATGAGCTTAAGGAGCTTCGAAATAATTTTAAAGACGGACATGTGCTTGGTGATGATGATTTTCTCGAAAGAGTCAAAAACCAAAATTTAATAGTTGTAGATAGACCGTTATCAATAGAAAGCATAGTTAAAGTTATTTGCGATCAATTCAATATTGAAAGAAGATTTTTAAGTTCGAGAGATAAATCGCGAAAAATTTCATTTGCAAGGGCTGTGATTTCTAAAATTGCTATAGAAAAAGGAGATATTTCTATGACTAATTTAGGGAAATTTTTTCACCGCGATCAAAGCACAATTACAGGTTTAGTTAAAAATTTTGAGGAAAGGTATAAAGCTGTTTTAAGCGAATATCCTGATATCGAATTTCTCGCAAAATTAGCATGCAATGAAACCCCATAACCCAATGCCTGACCCCAGAACTAACAATGAAACCCCATAACCCAATGCCTGACCCCAGAACTAACAATGCCTGACCCCAAAACTTCTTTTTTATTTTTTAGTTATCGAATTTTATTGAATAAAAACCTTGTAGTGGATCAAACGGCTGGTTGATAGAGGATCCTGGTTTAGGCTGAGGCAGGGATCCTTTTATTACAATCCCTGTCACGGCATTAGTTGTAGCATCTAGGTTTAAGCTTGCATTAGTGCTAATGCAGGCGATTTCAGTTGCATATAGAGTAACTGTTGGATTTTGATTTAGCTGCATGGTTGATCCAGATACAGTGACGTTTGATTGGTTGATAGTAATTGCCGCGAGAGCTCCTAAGGATATGGCGCCTGAAACCGATGTAAATGGTGTTGAAAATGGGGTTGCAAACTTTAATGAAATTGTGAAGTTAAATTGATCATCTTTACTTTCTAGTGTCATCGTACCTATACTTGGGTCATCGAATATTGCGACATAAGCATAAGGCACATTATTTGCGAACGGCGTTTGAGACCCTCCATTAGCTGCTGAAACGGTTATTGAGCTTGGAAATGATATATATTCTGGGCTTTTAAGACTTGGCGGTTTTGTGTTTTTGCTAAATGGTTGCATGCTTAAATTATTACCTGCTACCAATGAGATAGTTTTGTTTGTGATTTTAAATGAAAGGTTTCCTGTAATTGATTGATTATCATATTCTGAAGAGGTTAGAGGAGAAGTTGAACTTGTGGATGGAGGAATAGACGCCTGAATAAAAAATTGATCAAAACTAATTTGGAATGGTCCATATGTATTTGTGATTTCAAAATTTGGCTGAGCTGAAAAGGTTAAAAGATTTGCACCTGAAAAACTTAAACTGAAGTTGTCTGTATTAGCATAAGGCCTTCCTACCAATGTAAAAGCAGAGGTAATAATCTCCCCGGTTGTTAAAATAGTAACAACTGGATTGTCTTGGTTCAAAGAGGAAGACTGTGTGATCACGATTTGAGCGTTGCTTTTGTCACTATTTGTACATGAACAGGTCGAATTTTGATAAGAAGACTCTTTCCAACATGTAGTAAAATCACAAGAAAAGGTTGGTTTGCTAGGATCATGTCCACCCAAAAAAATGATATCATAATCCAAATAAGGGTCACCGCACTGGTAATTAAATTGAATATTTTTCCCAGGTTGGACTGTGTAATAAGGTGCGTCATTAGGTAGAGTATTCCACTCAGTAACACCATCCCATATATAAATGCAGGGTGATGGATTGCAATTAGTTAGATATTTTGTGCCATCTATATTGATAGGATCGCTTGTAGAATTAATAACGTTTATGATCACACCTAAACTATCACATGAACCTGACATATAATACTCCTCATATTATTATCTTGATTATATATAAACGAATAAAATTAACATAAAATACTTATAAATAGCATATTGAGTTAAATTCACAGTTCGCGGGGTCATTCACGGGGTCAGGCATTGGGTTATTCACGGGGTCAGGCATTTCACGGGGTCAGGCATTGGGTTATGGGGTTTGTAGAAAATCAAAATTTCCTTATAATTTTTTATGTTTAATCAAACATCAAATAAGAAATGGGAAGAACAAAACGTTTGGAGAGCTAGTTAAAAATTTTGAGGAAAGGTATAAAGCTGTTTTAAGCGAATATCCTGATATCGAATTTCTCGCAAAATTAGCATGCAATGAAACCCCATAACCCAATGCCTGACCCCAGAACAGAAATGCCTGACCCCAGAACAGAACACATAACCCAATGCCTGAACCCGCCCCACAAGAATGGTCATTAATCTGACAAAGGAAAAAATCATTGCACCTGTCGATCAGGTCATTTATAATTGTGCTTGCTTAGTTGTTATTTGCTTGTTAATTAGATGAAAAAGATATTTGTATTAGCATATCCAGAGAATTCAGGATCTATTGTATATTTGGATAGTTACTCCAATAAATATATTGCACGAGGTGGAACGCTAGCATGGAGGATTAATAATCCAGGGTTGCTTCGTTCGCATAGTAGAGTTTCAAGGAAAAACGGAGCTATTGGTTCCTCGGGACCTTATTCGATTTTTGCAACGGCAGATCAAGGGCTTTCAGCTCTGTCAGATTGGCTTTCACTAAAATCATGGCATCGCTCAAAAGTTAAGGCAGTTGCAAAATATTATCAATCCAATAATTCGAAAAAATTTATTGAGTAATTGATGAAATACGGAGATTTTTCTGAGAATAGAAGCTTAAAATCTCTTTCAAAAGAAGAACTTGAAATATTGACCAAGGCTATTTGTAAAGCGTGTGATTACCGTCAAGTTAGTGATGAATACATTGGGCCGCTACCTAAAATTATTGGGAAAATTGAGATAATTCGAGAAAATGTGGACTCTTACTTGATTGAGGGAAACATTATTCTGTCTCAAAAGGAAGTTTTGGATTGGATAAAAGATCATCGCTTAGATGCCATTGTTGTTCACGAAAAAAATGGGAAATGTTACGTGAGATCGAGGCATCATCATACGTTCTGGCAAATGAAGATGTGTAATCTGCCATCAGCTCTTTCAAGTGTTTTGCCTTTAGAAAAGCCAATTGAAACAATTGTTAGAGTGGTTGGAGAAAAGAAATCGACATCTTGCATATGGGGATTTATTAATGGGATTAGCAATAATAAGAAAAAAGCGATTGCTTCAATTGATTTAGTGGTAAAGGCAACGGGAAATGAGATTGTATATGCTTTACCTAATGACACTGCTATTTATTTTCCGGATCTATTTCATTGTGGGATCCTCAAATTAGATATTGATACCCCTGTGGTTCTTTTAGCAGAGAAGTATTTTCACTATTTGATAAAAGAATCCGTGCGAGAAGGATCTGAGATTCCAATAGTGATTTTTGCGCATAGTCAGGGAGCGATTATCGCAGAGCATGCACTGAATCGTCTTACATCAATAGAACGGAATAAAATTAGGATTTTTACATTAGGTGGAGGGTCCTTCATTTTACCTAGCAAGGCTCATAGTGATTCACATAACTACGCTAGTACAGCAGACCTCATCTGCAGACTAGGTTCACCACATTTGCAAATCTTGGCCTTACATAAGCACGAAGGGATAAAAAATGATCTAAATGAAAGAACTATCATCTCCGAATTGGCAAGAAAAGATGCTTTTTTGCAAACTGATTCCTTTGATGCAAGATTTGTGGAAGCCGTTATTTGCGAAAGAACTAGATATTATGAAAAAGAATTTGAGAAGATCAGTAATCTAACTATTCTTGATGCCAAAACAGGCGATGTTTTTGAGCATGATTTTGTATGCTATTTGCCTATATTAGAAAAAATTGTGAGCAAATATCAAAGTGGGTGAAACATGGAACAATCAAAAATAGTTGACGAGAGGAAAATTTCAAGAAATATCTTGGTTTTTTGGACCGTGATTTACGCTATCTTACTTATTCCTGCTTTTTTAATGGCATGGATCGGTTCTTTGACCGCCTATGGTGAACATGCATTTGTAATCGGCATTCTCTACATAGTTTTATTTTTTGGTCTTTTTCTATCTTTACCTCTAAGTATTTATCTTATGTGGGCTAATTATTTTAGAGATCGGCTAACAAGATCTCATTTTGCCTGGGTAATACCTTTGATAGCTTTGGCTATAGAGGTCGCTATGGAGCATGTGCTTCGTCTAATGTAAATTCGTTGCAAAAATAGTGGAACGCGCTCCCAAAACAACCGTTTTTAACTAGCAGCATTCAGTTGCATTCTTTATAAGAATCCGCTATTATTGGGCTCAATAAGGTTGGATAGTGCTGGTTGTGAGGGGATTGCGCCTCTATCATAATCCGTGGGTCGTTGGTTCAAATCCGACAGCCGCTAATCCCTTACAATCACTTTTGTACTATGATCGTGCAGTTGCCGTTTGTATCGCAGCTTGCCGAGCAATTGGACCAGTGACCATTATTTGAGCATAGCAGATTAAGCCTTCCCTCAGTCAATGAAATTACTTCGGAAAATTCAAGCCAACCTCCGCTATTAAATGAAAATATTGCTGGTAAATAAGCAGATCGCCATTCGTCTTATTTTGGATTGTAATGTTATAAATCATAGAAACTCCTTTTTGGTTAGTTGTTATAAATAAATTACCAGATCACAAATATATACATCTTATTTGTTATCAGGCGTTTAAGAATTTGGCATTGGGTTATGACTAATTTAGGGAAATTTTTTCACCGTGATCAAAGCACAATTACAGGTTTAGTTAAAAATTTTAAGGAAAGGTATAAAGCTGTTTTAGGCGAATATCCTGATATCGAATTTCTCTCAAAATTAGCATACAATGAAACCCCATAACCCAATGCCTGACCCCAGACACCCCAGACACCGCCCCAGACCCATGACCCAGAGCTCTGGAAACTTATTTATTTTAAAATAATTATATGTTATAATTAATATTTTATTATTAATTGGCGACTTGATTATGGAAGGCGTAATACCTAATACAGAGCTTCATTACTTTGTAGAGGCATCTAGATCTACTCACTCGGTTGAGGATCCTATTGGTGTGATTATTAAGGCAAAGTACGACCCAGGTTGTGCTATGGAAACGCAAACCCTTGCCTTTACTCAGCTTGTAAGAAAAGCCGCTTCTATTTCTAGGCTCTATTTTGTTGAAACAGATGAGGCAGATTTTTCTAAAGCGATAGCTCGTGAAAATTTGGGTAGAAAGGTGGACCATCTTTTTATTCTTTGTCACGGTTCAGACGATGATAAAAATCCGGGGCTTCAGTTTGGAGAGACAAAAAAAGGTCTTTTACTACCAGAGAATGTTGCTAAAACAGCGATTAAAACTCAGATTGCGACAAATGCTCAAATTCATTTGATCTCTTGCCGGGCTGGTCTTGCAATGGCGGGTGCTTTTCAAGATGAATTGCCACAAGCCTCTATATTTGCTTCAAGGGATGTCGTTATTGCACCAGGCTATTTTTATGAGCCGGGTAGTTCAGAGCCTCTTTTATTAGCTGAAGAATCAGATCCTACAAAAATTGTTGCTTTTGGCCCACACAAGAGTGGTAGTCGCACGGTAGTAACGCGTGAGGAAAATCCCGAAGTAAGATTATATCAGTTGACTCTGAAAGACTCTTTTAATGAGGAGGAGCGTCAATTTTTAATCGATTTAGCAGCAAAAGGCGACATTTTTGCTGCAAAACAGCTTGTTAGATGTTTTTTAAAAGAGCCTACAAAAGCGATTTTATGGGCAGAGTATGTCTATCGAGCAGGGGGTGGAGCAGGTGATCTTGCTGAAGTTTTACTAAGGGATGGAAAAATTGAAGAGGCAAGACCCTACATTATAGATATAGTTAATCGGGGAGACTATGAAGAGTATGAAAGACTCAAAGAGTTAGGAGGGGGGCTTAGCTTAAAAGAAATTTTAGAGCTTGCTAGACAGGGTAGCAACTTTGCTAAATTAACATATATTCGTGAGGTAGTTCAGAATCCTGACCTCCCGTATCAAAGGCGTGAGCTCCTTGCATTTTTTATGGAATTGAGTGAGGCTTTCTATTTAATACCTTTTGAAATAGCGGAAGCTATGATTCCTCTTGTTAATTTTAGACCTGAATTAGAAAGAATTTCTCAGTTAATTAAAACCCATGACTGGGCTTCAATGCTCCTCTACTACTATAAGTTTAACGGAAAGTTGGACCCCGTCAAAACAGCAGAAATGATTCAAACTGCTGTAAGAGAAAAAAACTGGGAATTAATACATGCTGTAGGTCTTGTTTTATATTATGAGGATTGCTTTACAGAAGCTGCTAAAATGTTTGGACAATCTTATGAATTCAAACAGAGTCGCAAAATGCTTTTGCATTTAGTTGAAAATTATCATACAGCTGAGGCTGCTTTTCAACTCTTTTTAAAAGAAGAGGGTAAAGATGAGATCTCTTCAAAGCTTCTCGATATGTTTCTTTAACCCAAGTAACCAAAAGCCAGATTTTTTATTTTTTCCTAATAATTAAATATACACTTGGTTTTGAAACAGTTGCTAAAGTGAGGGAAAAGTGAGAATCAGAAAATTCTGGCAATGAAGACCTGTTAGTCTCTTGATCTATTAATAATTCGCTTACTTCATCGGGAAGGATGATATAGGGTGTATCGAATTCCATTTTTTCACGCCCAGGATATCTTAGGGGTTGAATTTGTAGCGCTCCTTTTTCAAGTCTCTCCAAACTAAGAGAGCGAACCTTTGGCCAAGCATCTAAAGAGGAGGGATCTTCCTCAACAGGTTCTGATCCAATAAATACTTCTCTTGCGCTTGCGGGGGAAAAGCTGAGACGACTATCGAAGACAAGAATTCGGCTCCCGTATCTTCTTACTAAGCCGTCTCCAAATCTAACTTTATGACTGCACTGCTCATAGAGGGCAAGTTTTCCAGCTGAAATAGCCTCTGCTGCACTAGAATCGCCTGTTGTGAGTGTTTGACGCTCTGCTGCTCCCATAATTGTTTTAAATGCAGAGTTAGAAACATTTCCTACGATTATTCTCCCTCGATTACCTGGCGGAGATTGAATAAGTGTATAAGTATCGCTAGACATGTCATATGAAATCACCTCTAAAACTTCTCTTAATGGGGAACTAAGCGAACTAGGATTACAGTTTGGTAAAAATATAACCGGGAAATGTTCTTTTTCATATTCGAAAACAGATTTTATAAAACTCTCTTGCGGCTCATGGTAATGAGCATAGCCAAGATAGAGTTTTTTGGTTTCTGCAAATCCACGAATGACTTCTTCTGACGCACTATCTCCTAAAATCGCCCTCTGCAATCCATTTGGCAACCTTGTTAAAAGTCCAATTCTCGTGTAAGGATCTCTCATAACCCCAGACATTTTCCACATTTTTAGTTCAGGATCAATCATTACACCAATTTCATCTTCCAAAAGACCGAAAGAAGCGCCTGAAACATAGTCTGTTAGGGGTTTTTTGTATTGAAGTTCATTAAAAAGACCGTACTCAAAAAGACCTAAAGAAGGGGGGAAAGAGGGTAGGGGAAAGTAGGGTGTTGTTAAAGGGGCTAGCACCAAAAGAGCTACAGAATTAATTTTTTCATAAAAAAGGTCTACTCTATGAACTACTTCAAACTCTAATTCGTTAAAAGGGGTGAATCTTTCAGGATAGGTCGCCGCAAGGACAATTTGATCTTTTGGGACGGACTCTTCTGTGTGGAAATTTGAAGCAATTTTATAAGCTGTAGCATAATCCCCTGAGCCATGACCCTCTTCAGGGTAGACTACTATAATTTTACCAGCATCAACTCTTAAACATCTATCCATTTAACACCTTTTTTAAGAAAAAAGATCTCTAATTTAATAAACAGAATGAGAGATTTTTAGGCCTCTCCTGTATCAAAATCAGCAGTTGCAGCAGCAACTAAAAGAGCTGTCTCTGCCTCTTGCGCCTCTCTTGTTGGATCTCCAATTTCCTTTAAAAATCCAAGAGCCTCTTTAGTGTAGCTTCTATTCATGATGTAATCAGCTCCTCTAACTACCGCACGCATCGCTGGACCGAGTAAAATGCTATGATGATCTAAATAGTGCTTGAAACTATTAAAGAGAGAAAAAGAGGTAGCTTCTCTTGAAGCCTCTTCTGCAGAGGCTACTGCCTGAAGAGGTAGAGCCTCATCTTCTATTAGAGCGTCTGCTGGACGATCGGCTGCATGTTGCGCTTTGAGACTTTCGATTTGCTCTCTTAATTCATTTGCAAGGCGAGCTCCTTGAAGAGCAATTCCTGAAAAACGTCTCTCCCCGTAGATTGAAAGCATAATATGAGAGCATCTTTCAGCAAGAATAATCAATTCTTCAGTAAGTTCTGCTTGGCCAGCTTGGATTTCTAATACCATGCGATTCCACGAATTATTCAGCGCAAAACTTCTCTCTTGAAAAGTTGTAATTGCACAGGCTACTTTTGCAATATCTGAATAAGAAGGTTTTGTTAAAAGGTTCACATCGGTTTTTAGTAAATTATTTGCATCTTCAGTAAATGTTTGTATTGTAGAAGAGAGAGCGTCCATTCCTAAATCCTTTATTTTTTATAAAGATAATAACAGGATTTAGTTATAAAAGATATGTATATAAATTTTTTAAAAAAGCCTTTTTAAGAAAAAAGGCTCTAATTAACACCTTTTATTTAGTTTTTGTATCACTTTTAGAAGGTTTCGGATCTTCCTTAGGCATATATTTTTCGCATTGTTTGGTGCATTTTGCTTCTATTCCAGGGTCATGAGTTTGATTGCAAGCTGTTTTGCAGCAGCAAGAGTTGCAATTATCGCTTGTTCCATAATCAGGAAGCCTCATGCTGCAAAAAGCAGAATTGTCTCCTGTAAATTTAGGAAAGGTGCTGTTTTTATAGGTTTTTGTGTAAAGCGCTGTTTTGCCATCCATAACTTGTGAACAATCACACGCTTTTGGATTTGGGGCAGGCCGATTAATTGGTCGGTTATTCGGCACTGCCCTCGCGGAAAACATCCAAAACAAAATAAGCCCTAAGATAGCAAAAAAAATAAATGAAACTAATAACATAAAATACTCCTTTATTTGTATATTTTATTATATAGGAGTGTGATTTTTTCATAATTTGGTGAATTTTAATAACATCCAATGTCTTAGAGATGTTAGTTGTTACTAAGAGTTTTCCAATAAATTCCCATGTCATAAGAGAAGTATTTTTCTATTCGCTCAAGGGGAATTTCTCTTTTAGGTTTCTCTAAATCGATAAGAGTAAATGTATTTTCTTCTGTAAAAGGAATATTATTAAGTAGATAAGATGACCCATAACCTTCAGAGAGAATGAGGTAGAGTTCGTCAAGATGCCTATGAGTAATGCGGTTTTTCCAGGCAAATTTCGTATCTTTTGGAGATCTTATTTTCATATCTGTTGCCACGAGAACTAAAAATTGTGATTGCTTTGCTAATTTTTTTGGGAAAGGTGGCAATACGTATAACCATTTATCTGGAACAGTAAAATAGAGCATGTGGTGAGTCTCTATAATTTTCTTAACTTTTCGAGCGTTTTTGCATCTTAAACTAAGACACTCCCATCCTTCCATATCATTTCTGCCTGCAGGATGTGAATTGCAATAGAGTTTAAATACAAATCCTGGGGCAAGAGGGTGTTTTACAACAAAAATTGAGCTTTTTTTTTGCCGAGTTATGAGTAAAAATCCTGCATCCAGAAGTGATTGTTTAGATTCTATAACAGTCAGATTTTTAAAAATTTGATCAAGTGTTTCTTTAACCGGATGATCTAAAGGTAGCAAATAAGGAAAAATTTCTTTTTTCATTTCTTTGCTAAGATAGGGGTTATCTGAAAAGTTTGGGTAATCTCCAAAGAGATCTAGTCCAATAAAAAGTAACAAAAGTTGTATAAATTTCAAAATAGACCTTTTGTAAGTGCGATTTAGTTAATAAAAGTTATACTATTATTCCTTTTTGAAATTGTAGCAAAATATGGCGCTCTTAACAAATTAGAAAAGGCGGCTGAAAAATCAAAATAGACAAAGTAAAAAAGACAAAAGAGTTGTAAAAAAAAATAAGAACAGCATCGTAATCAAAAGAGGTGTGTAATGAAAAAAATCAAACTTGTTGGTATTTCGGGAAGTTTGCGAAAAAACTCTTACAATCAAGGGCTTATAAGAGCTGCTTTAGAGACTCTGCCGGACCTAGTTACCCTAGAAATACTCTCTTTGGAAAATATCCCTCTTTACAATCAAGATGACGAAAAAAATTTTCCAAGAGCTGTTCTTGATTTGAAAGATAAGATAAAAAATGCAGATGGTATACTGATTTCAACTCCGGAGTATAACTACTCGTTTCCTGGTGTACTAAAAAATGCAATAGACTGGTGTTCAAGGCCGTATGGAGATAATTCGTGGGATAATAAGAGAGTTGCGATTATGGGAGCCTCTTTAGGCATGCAAGGTACATCGAGAGCTCAGTACCACTTAAGACAAGTCTTTGTTAATCTCAATATGCACCCTCTTAATAGACCAGAACTCATGATAAGTCTTGCTCAAGAAAAATTCGATGAACAAGGGAACTTAACAGACTCTAAAACAAAACAGAAGGTTAAAGAACTTGTTTTGGCTCTCGTTAATGCATGCTCTTAAAATCAAATTAGCTACTTATTTCATCTAACAGCCCTTAGAAAAGAGCTCTTTGATAAGAGTCTATGGATGTTCTTGAATTCCAAAGTATGGTATGATGTTTGCATGGAAGAAGAGAGAGTTTCTAAAATCATGGCAAAAAGAGGGCTTTGCTCAAGAAGAGAGGCAGAGCAGTATATTGCCGAAAAAAGAGTGGTTGTTGACGGTGTTTTGGTTACAGAGCAGGGTACAAAGACCTATTTAGATGCAAAGATTACTCTCAATGAAAATGGAATTAAAAAAGTTACTATAGCTCTAAATAAGCCTTTAGGCATTGTGTCAAATTTGCCTGAAAAAAATTATATAGAAGCAAGGGAGTTAATTACCCCTGAAAATAGGCATGATAAAGGAACTTTTATTGACCCTAAAATATTACATGTTGTAGGAAGACTCGATGTAAATTCGAAGGGGCTTTTGCTTTTTACATCTGACGGTAGAGTGGCTAAATCAATTATAGGACCAGACTCTGAAGTAGAAAAAGAGTATATTGTCCGTTTTCAGAATGCGGTATCAAGGGCGATTGTAGAAAAACTCTCATTTGGCTTGAAGTTAGATGGTAAATTGCTAAAGCGTGCGCTCATTGAAAAGATTGACGACCATACACTCTCCATTATATTGAAAGAGGGTAAAAATAGGCAAATTAGACGAATGTGTGATCTTGTAGGTCTTGAAATCACATCTTTAAAAAGGGTTCGAATCGGGGATATTCAGTTGGGATCTCTGCCGGTAGGCAAGTGGTGCGTCATCCCGATAGATCAAATCCCGATAAAGCAAGAGCTCCGCCTGAATGAATAACAAGAGTTTTATGGTCGATAAGGTTTTTGTGATCGGGGAGCATTAATTCATAAAACAGTTTTCCGCTATAGATGGGGTCTAAAAAAAAGCCCTCTTTCTTTGCAAAATCGTTAATAAAATGTAAAAGAGAGGTGTTCACTGCTCCAAATGATTTGTTATGAGTTAATTCATGAAAAAAAACTGGGTAATCAATTTTAAGAGAGGAGAGTTTTTGAAAAAATTCTTCTTTAGAAAGTTTCATAGAAAAAACATGAACAGGTGTTGTTTCGCCTAATTCTTGAAGCCCTAAAATTAGACCAAGAGCGCTTATTCCAGTACCAGCATCAATAACAATTTTAGAAAATTTAGACCCAAGCTCTTTTTCATTTTGATAAATACTAGCTGCTAAACTTTTTGCCCCCTCTAAACATTCGGGAACGTCACCGCCCTCAGGAATAATTCGATAATCTTCTGGCAAGGAGCCACTCTCCCAAATAATTTTTTCTTTAGGGACCATTCGAAGTAAGTATTGTAAATTTCCAGCAACTTTTGTCGTATGCGCTTTTTTTAATACAAGAGTGTAATCAATCTCATTTTCAATCAAAAGCTGTACAGCGCCTAAAATAAAATTTGAATAGGCGCTCCCATAAAAAATAGCCCCTTTCTCCTTTTTCAAAGCTTTTATCAAAGGGACTAATTTTCTTAGTTTAGGCCCGCTAATGCCAAAGCTTAGCTCATCTTCTCTTTTTACAAAGCAGCAAAGTCCTTTTAATAAATGAACTCTTGAGTGTAGAGTGGGTTTTTTTTGAGGAGATTTTATGAAAGGTAAAAAATTGCTCACGTGCTTAACTCTAACTCTATTTTTTTATTTAAATAGCTCTGAAAATAGCCCTATTGATTTAGATGAAAAGATTTCTGATTTCATTTTAGAAGAGAGACAGATTTTTGTCCCGGGTTATCCTGATGCATTCAACCCATCAATTATTAGATGGGAGAATGGTAGGCTTTTAATGTCTTTCAGAACAAGAGATCCTAAAACTAGAATTGCGAATTTAACAGGATTTATTTGGCTCGATAATGATTTTAATCCGGTTGGGAAAGCAACACTTCTAAAAATTGAAAACGACATTCCTTTAAAAGTTTCAAAAGCTCAAGGTGCTAGGCTTGTGAAGTTTAATAACGTCTTTTTGATCGTGTATAACAACATTTTAGATACAGAGGATCAAGAATCTAGAAGAGTAATAGTGGCTCATTTGCATTTTAATAAAAATGAATTCTCTATTAGGGATCCTAAATATATTCTCTCTTTCGAAAATGACCCGACACATTGGAGGGAAAAAAATTGGTCTCCTTTTCAATATAAAGGCAGGCTCTACTTTTCTTATAGTTTAAATCCTCATCGTGTATTTCACTTACCAAGGAGTGCAAATGCTTATGAAACAGTCGCTATTACTGAAAAAGAAATTGATTGGGAATTTGGAGAAATGCGTGGAGGATCCCCAGCTATTCAAGATGGAAATAGGTTTTTAGGTTTTTTTCATTCTTGGAAAGATTTAAAAAGCGTGCAATCAAATAGTGAAAAAATTGCTCACTATTTTATGGGAGCCTATCTTTTTCAGGCAGGATCTCCCTTTGAGGTAACGCACGTCAGCAAAGAACCAATCATTGGAAAAACTTTTTACCACTCAAAAGAGTATGAGACTTGGAAGCCTCTCAAAGTGATATATCCTGGTGGAATGATTCTAAATGAGAACTTTGTATGGGTTGTTTATGGAAAACAAGATCATGAGTGCTGGATTGTTAAAATGGACAAAAAAAAGCTTTTAGATACTCTTGTTCCTCTCTAAAATCTACTCTTTTCGAAGACCTTCAAGAATTTTTCCAAAACGCCACACCTCGTGAAATGTATTATAAAGAGGAGCAGGGGTAATTCTTAAAATATTCGGAGGTCGAAAATCAAATCGAATCTGAGCTTCTTCTAAAGAAGTTATAAGCTCTTCTATATCATTTTCTACAAGAATTGAAATAGAGCATCCCCGTTCGGCTGGGTTAGATGGGGTAATAATAGTTAATCCAGGGATAGATACCTCTTTGATGAGATATTCTAAATAGCCCGTTAGAAGAACTGATTTCTTGCGTAAATTTTCTATACCCGCCTGTTCAAAAATCTCTAACGAACTCCGAAGGGGCACTAGCGAAAAAATAGACGGGTTACTAAGTTGCCAACCATCTGCACTCGGTGTGGGAATAAAATCTGGCTGTAAATGGAGTTGAAACCGTGTTTTTGGATCATTTCCCCACCAACCTGCAAACCTATTTAAAGACCAATTTTTATGGTGTTTTTCATGAATAAACGCGCCGCCAATAGCTCCTGGACCAGAATTTAAATACTTATAACTACACCAAACAGCAAAATCAACATTCCACTCATGAAGATAGAGGGGTAGATTTCCAATCGCATGAGCAAGATCGAATCCTACAACAGCCCCTTTTTCATGAGCCTTTTTAGAAACTCTTTCTATATCAATGTATTGCCCTGTTATGTAATTTACACCACTAAATAAAACAAGAGCTATCTCATCCCCATGTAGAGTTAACACCTCTTCGATCTCTTCCATTCTTAAGTGAAATTCATTGTTTTTAGGCTTAACTACAATAATAGAGGTCTCTGGATCAAATCCATGGTATTGGATCTGGCTCTTAATTGCGTATGTATCTGATGAAAAAACAGGCTCTTCCATCAAAATTTTGAATCGTTTTTTTGTAGGTTGATAAAAAGAGACCATCATTAAATGAAGGTTTACTGTAAGCGAATTCATCGCAACAACCTCGTCTGGATTTGCTCCAACAAGATTAGCTAAAGAATTTCGAACTAGGCGGTGGTATGAATACCACGGAGCATCCTCTTTAAAATGCCCTTCAACTCCTAATTCAGACCAGTATTTTAATTCTTGCTCCATGAGAAGAGGTGTTCTTTTGGGCTCTAGCCCAAGAGAGTGTCCGCAAAAATAGATCAAAGGATCGTCTGTTTTTGTTTTCGGAATAAAAAATTCGTCTCTAAAATTTCGAAGCGGGTCATCAAGGTCGCAATTTAAAGCGAAAGATTCAGACGTTTCATAGGGGGTTTGAGCATTTAATAAAGCAGTACAAAGAAGCGTTAGTTTTACAATTTTTGTTTTCATGCCAAATAATTTATAGATTGTTACTAAAAATGTCAAAAAGAGTGATAGCAGTCTAAAAAAAGGTGGTTTTTGAAAATCCAAAAGCTTGTTTATAAGGCTTTTTTGTTTTTACAAATTCCATAGATACTAATTGCAAGCCATGCGACTTCAATGATAACGGAGGGTAAATTCCAATGAAAAAGGAGAGAGTAGAGGATTAAAATAGAGCCTATTAAATTTAAAAATGAGTAAGAGAAATCTTTTAATGAGATTTTGTGCATTTGTAACAATAGATAAGACAATAAAATAAGAATAACTCCAATTACCCCTATAAAATTTGCGATATTTTTACCAAAATCTTCCATATAATTATTCATAAACATTTTATAAATTTAATTCAGTATAATTATTCTTTTGTGATAAGGATCAGAATAAAAGTTAGGATCATTTTGAAGCCTTTGTTTTATCTTCTACTTGCCCAAACTTTTTTATGCATGAGTTGCTCTAAAAAAGAACTTTCTCCAAAACCACCCCTTCCAGTTTCTGCTATGCATATTGTTGCAAAGACAATACCTGCAAATTTTCAATACATTGGAGTTGTTGAAAGCTCTCACATTGTTGAGATTAGAGCAAGAGTTATGGGGTATCTGGAAAAAATTGATTATCTAGAAGGCTCTATTGTCGATGCAAATAGCCGTCTATTTGTTATCGATCAAAGACCTTTTATAGATGCGTTGCATATGGCAGAGGGCGATTTAGAAAGAGCAAAAGCTGTACATTGGAATGCAGTTCAATCATTAAACCGTATGACTCCGCTTTTTAAAGCAAATGCTGTTAGCCAAAAAGATTATGATAATGCAGTTGCTGATGAGTGGTCTGCAAAAGGTTTGATGCTCACTGCTGAAGCTAATGTAGAAAAAGCGAAGCTAAACTTAGGGTATTGCTCGATTTTAGCACCTGTAAGAGGGTGGGTAACAAAGTCGACTTTTCGAGAAGGTGCTCTTATCTCACCAGGTCCAAATGATTTAATGACAAGTCTTTATGTTATTGATCCTATCTGGGTTAATTTTTCTGTTTCTGAAGGAGATATCTTAAAATCAAGGAAGGAGACTTCAAAAAAGCAGCTTGTTTTGCCAGAAGATATGAAATTTGCTATCGAAATTATCTTAGCAGACGGAACAATCTACCCAGCTTTTGGGGAAATTAATTTTTCAGCCCCCGATATTCAGCAAACAACAGGAACAATGCTTGTTAGATCAGTTGTGCAAAATCGTGATGCCCTTTTAAGACCTGGGCAATTTGTTAATGTAGTTGTAAAAGGAGCTAAAAGACCAAACGCTATCATTGTTCCTCAAACAGCTGTATCCCAGGGTCAAAATGGAATTTATGTCTACGTCGTTGATGAAAAAGGGAGAGCTCAGATTCGTATGGTTGAAACAGGTGATTGGTATCACGACTATTGGATTATAACAAGTGGATTAAAAGATGGAGAGATTGTGATTGCAGATGGGGTAAACCGAATTCAAAACAACATGCCTGTATCAGTGACAAAGTGGGTCGCTAGCGCTCCTAAAAATGAAGAAAATAGTGATAATCAAACGCTTGGATTTTGATAGGGATTTTAAATGATTTCTGGCTATTTTATTAAACATCCTATTTTTGCAACTGTAATTGCAATTATTATTACATTCGCAGGACTTGTCTCTATGAAAGCCCTCTCAATTGAACAATACCCAAATATTACACCCCCTTTAATTCAGGTTTCCACAACATATAATGGGGCAAATGCCGACACTTTAGCAAACGATGTCTCAGCGCCACTAGAACAGCAAATTCTGGGCGTTCAGGACATGATCTACATGTATTCTCAAAACTCCTCTACAGGAAATATGATTCTCGACATCTACTTTAATATCGGAAGTGATGCAAATATGAATCAGGTGAATGTGCAAAATTTAGTAAGCCAAGTGACATCAGAGCTTCCAGATGAGGTGCAAAAAGAGGGGATTACAATTACCAAGCAGATGCCTAATATTTTGCTTGTAGTTGCAATCGAATCACCAACTGGTAGATATAGCCAAGAATTTATGAGTAATTACGCAAGTGTCAATGTTGTGAATGACTTAGATTTAATTCAAGGCATCAGTAATATTTCTATTATCGGAGAGAGAAACTACTCTATGCGCGTTTGGTTGAGGCCAGATCTTATGGCGCAATTAGGGATTACAACTAATGATGTTGTTGCGGCCATTTCAGAACAAAATGCTGACTTTGGGCTTGGTCAATTTGGCCAAGAACCCGCTACAAGAAACACTAAATTA